>Ga0209536_100003305_pt1 | contig 25957 bp, 13 predicted proteins | sample DeeMarSeWOR28_12_FD_187461 | JGI IMG/M metagenome (GOLD analysis project Ga0209536, IMG submission 187461) | Marine sediment microbial communities from White Oak River estuary, North Carolina - WOR-2-8_12 (SPAdes) (version 2) | ecosystem: Environmental > Aquatic > Marine > Intertidal zone >...
ATCGTCTCAATGCGCTATACAATCTTCCTAAGACGATTTATGTGCAGGTGGAGTATTACCTCCCCGGGGCAAAAAAGGGCGATGCCAGGGATCAAAGCATGGGGTCTTCCGTCAGAGACTGTGATGCCCTGATGCATGTCATCCGAAACCATGCTGGATTCGGTTTTGATGAAAAAACACCATATGAAGACTTCATGAAACTAGATCAGGAGCTCATAATAAATGATCTTGTGGCGGCAGAAAAACGATTGGAGCGCATCGAACTTGATCGCAAACGCGGTAAAAAGATGAATCCGGAAGAGCATTCGCTTCTAGTCGAATGTCGCAACCATCTTGAAAATGAAATGCCTTTAAGAAGAATTCATCAGTTAGCCGCAGCACCGCTTTTAAGAGGCTTTGCCTTTCTGTCGGCCAAACCCATGTTGGTTTTGTTCAACAACGAAGATGACGACGACAGATTACCGGATATCAAAGATCTCACCAACCTTGAAAATTGTATAGTGATCAGAGGTAAGCTCGAGCAGGAACTTGCCCATATGCCTGCTGAAGACGCCGCGGAGTTTCTGGCTGAATTTAATATATCCGCATCCGCAATGGATCGGGTTATCAAGGAATCTTACGAATTCTTGGATCTGATCTCCTTTTTTACCATCGGCAAACACGAAATCAGAGCCTGGACAATTAAAAAAGGCACTCAGGCTGTCGACGCAGCCGAAGTCATTCATACCGACATGAAAAAAGGCTTTATTCGGGCCGAGGTGGTTTCCTTTGACGATCTCATGGAGGCCGGCAGCTATTCAGAGGCTCGCAAAAAGGGGATTGTAAGACTAGAAGCAAAAACCTACGAAGTACAAGATGGGGATGTTATTTATTTCCGATTCAATGTGTAAAGCGCACTTTTCATATGGGTGAATCTATCCGAATTACTACTCACAAACGACAGATCTGGAAATGTTGAGAAAAAAAGAATCTTGTGGAATTTATGCTTAAAATGATAATGGTTATTAAAAATCCATTAATCACCAAAGAATGAAACCTTGAAGCCTTTAAAAATCGGCTCGGGGTTCGTTGGGCGGTTTATTGTAATTACAGCGAAAGGGAATTGGTTTTAGCATTGGATTCTGTTTTAGAAATCGAAGCCTACGGGGCATGGAATGGTGGCAGTTTGGTAGATAACTCTATTTACGAAAAAAAGGGATTATCGTTTAAGGGCGGCATACCGGTCAATAATGAGACCATCGAAGAGAGAATCGGTGTCAGGACACGAAAGGTGGCACCGCTTGATGAGCGCATCGGCGCCACCGCTTTGCAAGACCTGTTAGATACCTCCGATATTGATCCAACCCGCATTAAACTGGTCATCGGCGCCACCAATGTCGGCGATGATAAATATGATCCCGGTCCGTTAATCCGACATCCGTACAGCATAATCCAAGATGACTGCCCCAACGCTCTGGTTCTCGATCTTTATGCAGGCTGTCCCGGTTTTAATGTTTCGGTGGAACTTGATTTCATGCTCTCCCTCACAGGCTTTCTCAATGTGGGAGATATTTCGATCATCATCGGCGCGGAAAACATTCACCGCGCCCAAGCCTTCAAACCAAATGATACTGCCAATATTATATTTGGCGACGACGCGCTGGCAACAGCACTTGAGACCAAAGTTAGTGCGACGCCAACCGGAAAGTATTCCAATCCGCGCAGAGATAAATTCTCAATTGGCAAAGATACGGTATCCGAAATAGCGCAAAAAATACATGCGCTAATCGGAAACACAAAAATTGACGGCATCATCATCGACAACCAGATTGGGGATCTTATTCACAGGGTCCCGGCAACAGCAGCACGTGTTCAGCACAAACTCGTGGAATTAATCCACCCCGAAGAAGCCTCCAAAGGAACGTTTCGGCGATTCAAAGAAGCCCTCCATTTTTACGATCGCCATGTAAAATCGTTTGCCTATGATATCATGACACTCGATGCCAACGCTGATTATGTAGAAACAATTGCCAAAGCATATGTGCAATCCGGCAAATGCAAGAACGTTGTGACAGTTTTCCTCGCCCACGATAGAACCGGAACAATCACCCTGCATCAAGGCAGCAATTATAAATTTGAACGCCCCAAGACAGGAATTATTGACACCATCACAAGGACCCACGGCTGCTTTGCCAGATACATACAGGCAGTTCCCGATAATGGTGAAATCTTTGGTGATATGGATGGTAAGGGGGTATTCCTATATGCCACCCGCGGGGCCAAAGCCCCATTAAGCGAACTGTTTTATCAGAACGGTATCAAAATAGAGGATCTCGATCTAATTGTCGAGCACCAGGCCAACTTTGCAATGATTCCGCTGACCCTAGAGCAGGTAGTCGATAATGATTTACCGGAGATAAAAGAAGCGGTTGCGCATTTAATTGCAAACAAAATGCTTACAAATGTTCATGAACGGGGAAACTGCTCGGTGGTTTGTATGCAGCGATTGCCCTATGATCTGAAGCGAGGGACGCTGCAGGCCGATGTTGTCCAGGGTTTTAAGGTGAACAAAAATCTTGAACAGCTGCAAAAGGCAAAGCTGATTTTAAATGATTCTGTAGGAGCCGGCATGACGCGAAGCTCCTTTCTGCAAATACTTAAATAAACCATTTCCGAAAAAATATCTTAAATTGCCCCTCAAACGCAACATAGGCTTTATCACCATCTTTATCGTTTTGATCTCTGCTGTTGTAATTGGTGTGCTGTATACAGTTTCATTTGTTCTTCCAAAGTTTTTAGAATCTAAAATCATATCGGATCTTGAAACTGATACGGGAATATCAGAATTTTCATTCCATGTGCGTGAATTAGATCTAGCAGGCGCAGACTTCGGGAATGTACGTTTCGGTTCAGAATCTGATCCGGCTCTCGTCATACGCTCGATCCAGATCGATTATTCGCCGCAAGATCTTTATCAAAAAAAAATTAAAAAAGTGCTCGCCAGCGGTATCGAGCTTTACTGCCATTTTAAGGATGGAAAGTTTGGCTTTCGGGGAATCGATTTGGAAAACCTGATGCAGAGACTGACATCTCGCATGAAAGAAAGTTCAGCTCCATCCAATGCAGCCGGCCTTTTAGGATTGAAAAAGATAATAGTCCGCAATGCCACTATCATTTGTGATATTAATTCAAATACATACAAGATACCATTTGAAATTGATATTGTGCCTGAAGACACTTCACTTGACGAATTGAAGTGTACAGCTCTGATTTATGCTCGGGGCCAGAAATTTTTCATATCGGCTGCAATTGATCAGAAAAAAAATCGAATCGTTTTAAATACTTCTGCAAACAAAGTGAATCTTGCCAGATTTGCCGATTTTTTCCAGCAGATTGAAGGGCTGCTTGTCTCGGGCGCTGCGGATATTAAAGCAGCTGCAGAAATAAACTTGAAGCCTTTTGCTGTTTCATCGGTTTCAGCTTCACTTGAAATAGATGACAGCCGTTTTCGATTTCAAAATATTAAATTCCAAAATCCACTAAACCCAAACAAACAAAAACTGCCCTTCCGAATAAACTTAGAAGGCGCATACGGAAACGAATGGAAAGTTACTGCCTCTGACATAGCTGCTTCATCACCCATACCGTTTCGTCTTTCTAAAATTAATTATACATTCAAATTGACAGAAGATGCGATTCAAGGCACCGGTAAATTTGACATCGCACCGGACAGCCCCGAGGTTTGGAAAGAGAGTGCAATACCCGTAAAGATTGCTGAACATTTCCCCCTCCGGGTAAGTTCTACGATGAGATATTTAAAAAATGGTAATTTTGTGTTCAGCTTAAAAAACCAAATTTATAAAAAAGAATCTTCAAAGACCAACAAATTCAGCGTTGAACGATTTAACATCGCTACAAAACAACCGACGGTAGAAATTTCAGGTGAGGTAAGCAAAGATAAAGGATCGGCGACCTGTATGGTGAAAGTCCCGGATGTTTTTCTTACGTCGGATTGGGCCACTATCCAATTGCCGGCTTTACACTTTAACGGCACACTGGATTTCAATCGACAAGAAAAGGGCACTCAAACGGTAGCGTTTGATCTGCAATCACCGAATTCCGGTGCAAGGCTGAATAGCGTCAAAATAAACGCCCCGCATGTCACGCTTTCCGGAAAATTATACATGGATAAAACGCACAAAAGATTTACTGACGGTCTTCTGCGCTGGGCCGATAGCAGTGTGGATTTCTCGCAGATGAATGCCGCAATAACCGGGATGCACGGCACACTTCCATTCCAATGGCCTTATGGAAATAAAGAAAAAAAAGGGCGCTTTTCAATTGAGACATTGCATTTTCAAAAAATAAACCTGGGCGCACTCAGCGGTTCGTTTCAACAAACAGCACAAGGAATCTCCTTTAAAGGCGAACACAACAGCCGTTTAATTCCCGAAGGGGTACTGAAATTTATTGGAGATACGCAATTTTTTGATACAAATGACCCGAAAGCAAATGTCCAGTTTCAACTCGCTGCCCCTTCCGTCGAAACCGACATTGAATTGGGAAGGTTTCTGCCGGCAGCCAAAGGTGTCATTGTCGGCGGTAAGGTGTCTCTCGATGGAGATATCGAATTCGGATATCGGGGACTCAGCGGTTCGCTCAAGTCAGCACTAAATCAAGGAAAAGTGCTGTTGCCGCAAAAGAAAATTTTGATTGAAGGCATCCAAATGGCGTTATCAATACCGGATTTGCCCGACATGCGCAGTGCCCCGAAACAACAGCTGCGCTTTGATAAAGCCGCAATGGGCGGTATTGCCGTAAACGAGGGAAAAATAGAATTTCAGCTTGAATCTTTGACGTCCTTATTTGTTGAAAAAAGTCAATTTAAGTGGTGTGATGGAAACGTCGATTCCTATGCCATTCGCATATCTCCTGATATAGAAGATTACAGATTAATTTTATATTGCGATCGGCTGAACATGGCAAAGGTGCTCGACCAATTTGGTGCGGCTACAGCGGTTGGCGAGGGAACGGTTAACGGCCGGATACCATTGCGATACACAAAGGGAAAGTTAAGCTTCGATGATGGATTTTTGTTTTCTACACCCGGGGAAAAAGGAAAAATTCGCTTGACAGATACCGAAATCCTGACAGCCGGTATTCCGCCGGATACACCTCAGTATATTCAGATGGAACTTGCGAGAGAAGCATTAAAAGATTATGATGTTGCATGGGCAAAACTGAATATCAACAGCGAAGGAGAAGATTTATTACTGCGGATGCAACTTGACGGCAAACCTGCTAATCCGCTGCCGTTTGTTTATAAAAAGGAGCTGGGCCAATTTACAAAAATTGAAGCCAAGGGCAAAGGATCAATATTTCAAGGAATCCGTCTGAATGTGAACTTCCGACTTCCGCTGAACAAAATCCTTCAGTATAAGGAGCTAATTCAAATGATTCAATAAGATAAGGAGCATAGTTATGGCCAAACGAGTTGTCATTATTCTTGCAGTCTTTATTATACCGGCTTTTCTGGGTTGCACGGAACATAAGGTAGAGGTTGCCCCGGTGGAAGTAAAACCGATTCACATCACCATAGATGTCAATGTCAAGGTGGATAGAGCGTTGGATGATTTTTTTGATGATATTGATTCGGAAGCAGAAAAAATTGAATCGACATCTTCCACCGAGCAATAAAATTTGGTCTGATCAGATTAAAGTAATGAAGGAGTCTAAGCATGAAAGATAAAATGTTTGCGGCCACAATTTCACTTCTACTAGTAATCCTTTTATTCTCTGGTGTTTCGGCCTTTGGGGAAGACATCAAAGCACGCATGAAGGCCCGCCTACCGATTATTGTAAAACTCAAAGCCAACGGTATTGTTGGAGAAGATTTTAAAGGCTATCTGCAATTTGTCGGTCAAAAAAGACAAAACGAAGATGTGGTAAATGCCGAAAACGCCGATCGTGAGAAAGTTTATGCCGCGATTGCCAAACAACAAGGAACCACCGCTGCACTCGTTGGTGAGCGCCGCGCAATACAAATTGCTGAAAAGGCAAAATCAGGGGAGTGGCTACAGGATAAAAGCGGTAAATGGTACCAGAAGAAGTAATAATATATAATTATGGATACATTTGGATTTGAGCAACAGCCCGTTTTGTCGTGACCACTTAACAATAGCTACTTCCATCCCAGCAATGGGTACATAGCTTATCTTTTGGCAAACCGATTGCTTCAACTAAATCCTCTAACTTTTGGTATTGCAAAGAAGTCAGCTTTAATCTTTGCCTTATCTTATCAACCATCGCACGATTTTTCTCTGACCCTGCTATCGCATACTCAGGTAGAAATTTTTCTTCTGATCCTTCAATTTCATTAATAGCTTTTCTGCCTGCAAGATCAAGTGTTGATTGGGAAGTTGAAAAATTCAGAAACTCACAGGGATAAATCAAGGTTGGGCAAGCCGGCCGCATATGAACTTCCAAAGCTCCGTAGTCATATAGAATTTGTATCGTTTCTTTAAGCTGGGTACCGCGGACAATCGAGTCTTCGCAAAATAAAATTTTTTTGCCCGCAATCAACTCCTTTACCGGAATTAGCTTCATCTTGGCAACAAGATCCCTTATGCTTTGATTCTGGGGCATAAAACTTCTCGGCCATGTTGGTGTATATTTGACGAAAGGCCTTACATAAGGCACCTGTTTTTCATTCGCATAGCCAATCGCATGGCCTATTCCAGAATCGGGAATACCAGCGACAAAGTCAATATCTATCAGATCATTTTTTGCCAGTGCTCCGCCACACCTATTTCTTGCCGATTCAACGTTGATGCCTTCGTAATTTGAAGCGGGGTATCCGTAATAAACCCACAAAAAAGCACATATTTGCATTTGGGCGTAGGGCTGTTTTCTTTGCTCACCTCCTTCCGCTGTCATATAAATAATTTCACCGGGGCCAAGGTATCTTTCAATTTCATAACCTAAGTTGGGAAACGCACAGGATTCTGAAGCAGCTGCCAGTGCTCCGTTTTTTTTACCAATTACAATTGGTGTCCGCCCTAATCTATCTCTTGCCGCATAGATGCCTTTTTCTGTGAGTAAAAGCAACGAGCAGGAACCTTTGATGGATTGCTGCGCGTTGTGGATGCCTTCTTCAAACGACCCCTTTTCACAGATTAACATGCCCACCACTTCGGTCGGACTTGTCTGGCCGCCGCTCATTTCAGAAAAATGCATCTTATTTTTGTAGGCTTTGGCTGTAAGTTCATCCATGTTGTTAATCTTGCAAACAGTCACAATCGCAAATGTTCCCAACTGCGATCCAATAATTAACGGCTGGGGGTCATGGTCACTGATAATGCCGATACCTTTGTTGCCAGTCAGTTTTGGAAGGTCAGATTCAAATTTTGACCTGAAATAGTCGTTTTCTATATTATGTATGGATCTTGAGAAATCCTTTGTATTGTTTACAGCCAGACCGCCCCGTTTGGTTCCAAGATGCGAATGATAGTCGGTGCCGAAAAAGAGGTCTCTTAAACAATCTTCTTTCGATACACAGCCGAAAAATCCTCCCATCAGTGATCTCTCCCTTCAATTTTTTTATTCTTTTAAGTTAATGCAGCTTTGAATTTCCAGATCCTGCATATATCAATTAACCAAAAAAATCGATATATGCAAATCCAATCTATACCATTCAAAACATATATGGAATATTTATCAGGTGGGCATAAATAGCATTTTTATCATCATTTCGTTTATTTGACTCTAAACATTGGACGCGTGAGATGTGATTTTTTGCATTGCGGGCATCGACCGGGGCGGGTAAATCGTTTTCGTTCCTCAAAAACGTATCCACAAAGTAAACATTGACTCGGGTAAACAATCAATTTCTTCTTTTCGGCTTTTACTGACCGGGCAACGTGGATAAGATGCGTATAAACCTCTCTTTCCCGAATACCTAATTCTTGGGATAACTCTCTGGCATCCATCTCATGCTTACTTAAAAGAGTAACTATCATTCGACGAATCGTTTGCATTTTTCAACTAGTCAAACACCCCTGATTTCTTCCTTCAGCAGACAACACCCAATCTTATATTGGGGTACGCCTTCCCGGGTATAGCTCAAATTTTGTGGCTGGATAAGCTTGTTCATTACACAGCCTTCGGGAATGTCCAATTGAAAAAAATCATTTTCGTTGAGTTTTGCCGTTGGTGCTAATTTGTTGTCATTGAATTCCAGACTATGGATGGGATAATCCTCACAAAGCGGACAGCGATACACTCTGCCGTTGGGGAAAATGAAGTAATTTTCGGCCACTAGGCCGGCACATTCAAATGATTCGCCAAGATCCAAATATACTTTCGGGTAAATTGCGGTGATGCCCAGGTTGGAAACCTTTTGAGCAACCCGGGGGATGATTGCCAACCACTCGGCGTGTGAAACCGGCATTATTTTATTGTCGGTCATAGATGCTTCCGTTTTGGCTGCCTTGCCGCGAAGACCGATAACTTGAATAAAAAATCTATCAACACCCAGATCTTTCAAAAGCGGAACCATATTTTCAAGCTCATGGATATTCAAACTGCTGACCGTATAAATCAGGCTGGTGGCAAAGCCTCTGGCAATCGTCTTTTTAATGCCGGCAATGCAGGTATCATAGGCGCCGTCGCCCCGAAGCAAATCGTTGGTTTTACGGGTGGCACCGTCCAGACTGAAACTGAAGGTATCCACCTCCTCCGGGCTAACCTTTGAAAGAATATCATGAAACAGATATCCGTTCGTATCAACGGTTATGGAACCGAAACCCATATCTTTTGCCTGTTTTATTGCCGATGGCAAGTCAGGGTGAAGGGTGGGTTCTCCGCCTAACAGGATTAAATTTGTTCTGTTGCATTTTTTGGCAAACTGCGACAGCCAAGCCCTTATCGCTGATGAAGAAAGGAGATTTTCTCCTTGCTGTTGGGGATTAATATAACAATGTTGGCACTTGAGATTACACTGTGTGAGGATATGGAAAAATAGATTAGTAGAATGTTTTGAAAAAGCAACGGTTTTGGGGGGAGTCATATTTGTTCAATGAGTCGCTTGACCTTCTTTTTGGCTGCAATTAACTCCTCGTTGGTGGCACGCAATCGGATGGACATATATTCGGCAAATATTCGGTATAGCAGCAACAAAAAATCTACTCTTTCGTCCCGGGTACTGCCTGGAGAAATCCTATTTTTGGCTGAAGTGTCCACAGCCAGACAAATCGTTTGGCCTACCGCATAAACCGAGGCAGATCGACTTAGACTATCAATAACCCGCATTTCACCGAAAATCTCACCTTTTTTGTCAATGACGCTGATCTGCATATTTTCTTTGCTAATTCGAATTTTTCCGGAAAGCAGAAAATACAGCCAGGGATCAAAATCACCTTCTTTGATGATTCGTTCACCATCCTCGTATTCCCGGATCTTGCTGAGCCGAAGCAGTTTACCAAGGCTTTTGGCTTCGAAATTCTTCAAGGCCGGAATCGTCATAAGCTTTTGAATATTTTCTATATTATCCTGCAGATAGCGAGATTCAAGCATAGCTTCCTCCCAGGCACCATGATGCCAGAATTAGATACAACTTATATTTTATAATGCCTATTTAAAAAGGGCAAGCGGTAAGTGCATCTGATTTTTTAAGAATTAGTTTGTTTCAAGACAATGCTTGGAAACCTCACTGTCAAAATGAACGGGATAACACCCATCAAAACAGGCTTTACAAAAATGCTTTTCCGGATTTTCGATACCGGTTGAATGCAACAGCCCATTAATGCTGAGATAATAGAGGGAATCAAGATCTAAAAATTCTCTAAGCTCATCAACTGACTTGCGGGCGGCAATAAGCTCACCTCTAGTGGAAAAATCAATTCCGTAATGACACGGAAACCGATGCGGCGGACCGGCCACTCGCATATGAACTCGCTTGACGCCAAGCTTCCGTAATGTTTTCACCCGGGTTTTGATGGTGGTTCCCCTGATGATGGAATCTTCAATAATGATGATATCTTTTCCTTTTAAAAGCTTTTTGACGGGATTAAGCTTAATCCGGACACCAAAATCGCGCATGCTTTGCGCCGGTTGAATAAAGGTTCTGCCCACGTAATGATTTCGGATCATGCCCATTTCAAAGGGTATGCCGGACTCTTCAGAATAACCAATTGCGGCATATGTTCCGGAATCCGGAAACGGCATGACGAAATCGGCCTTCACAGGCGCTTCTTGGGCGAGCCGCCGCCCATGGGCTTTGCGGGTTAAATAGACATTTTGCCCATAGATAGTGCTATCCGGCCTGGCAAAATAAATAAATTCAAATATACAAAACGTACGGTCGTCAGCCGCAGGCGTTTGGATGCTTTTAATTCCGTCCGGGCTGATAATGACGATTTCTCCGGGATTTAGCTCACGCACAAATTCGGCTTCCACGAGATCAAAGGCGCAGGTTTCAGAAGCCAGCACGTAATTGCCGTTTAACCTACCCAAACACAGCGGCCTGAAACCATAGGGGTCTTTCATTCCGATCACCTCGCCCCTGCTGGTCAACACCACAAAGGAAAAGGCGCCCTCCAATTTGGAAACCGTTTCCACGAGAGCCTGTTCAAAGCCATATTTCAGATTTTTAACAAATAGATGCAGAAACACTTCGCTGTCCATGGTGGTCTGGAAAATAGAGCCCGATTGTTCTAGCTCATTTTTTAGAACGTGCGCATTCACAAGGTTTCCGTTATGCGCAACCGCATAGGATTTCTTTCTGTGACGAACCATGAATGGCTGGGCATTGGCAAGGATGGAACTTCCGGTGGTCGAATAACGCACATGCCCGATGGCGCATTTTCCTTCCAATTGCTCCAGCAGGCTCATATCGAAAACGTCAGAAACCAAACCCATGCCTTTATGCTCAATAATGCTCTGATCCCTGACCACAGCAATGCCGGCACTCTCCTGCCCCCTGTGTTGCAAGGCATAGAGACCAAAATACGTCAATTGTGCAGCGTCCGGATGTCCACAAATGCCAAAAAGCCCACAGGATTCACGCGGCTTTTCAGTGAAGCTTGAAACTTGAAACTTGAATCTCGATTTATTTTTCAGCTGCATCTATTTTCGTGCTCCTTATAAATGCATTATATTTAGACCCAATTCTTCAATTATTAAATTTGATATATCCTCAGCCAGTCGATATACTTCCAATTCATAGACGACTTTCATTTTTGCGCCAATTTTCCAGTTTCAAAAGTCGTATTCCTGGAGAGCCTTCACCGTAAGATCTTGCTTCTTTAATGCTTGAATGCCCGTATAAATGGCCATGCCTCCCGCAATGGTGGTGGCATACGGTATTTTGTATTTCAAGGCGGTCCGCCGAATATAATATCCGTCCCGCCGGGTATCCCCACCAACTGATGTATTGATTACCAGCTGGATCTTTCCGCTTTTTATCGCATCGACCACATGCGGACGCCCGACAGAGACTTTTTTTACCATTTTATTGGGTATGCCGCGCTCTTTTAAAAATTTTGCAGTACCGCTGGTCGCCATTATTTTGAAACCGGACTGCAAAAATTTCTCTGCCACGGGCAATACGGTTTCCTTATCATTATCGATAACACTGATAAGAACCGTACCCGAAGTTGGAAGATTCTGTCCGGCCCCCAATTGAGCCTTGGCATAGGCGGCGCCAAACTCAGAAGCAATTCCCATGACCTCGCCGGTAGATTTCATTTCGGGGCCCAGCAAAATATCCACGCCCGGAAAGCGGTCAAAAGGCAATACGGCTTCTTTTACCGAAATATGTTCGGGGATTCTTTCCTCGGTTAGCCCCAATTCTTCAAGGCTTCGACCAAGCATCACTTTGGTGGCAAGTTTGGCAAGCGGCACACCGGTTGCCTTACTGACAAATGGAACCGTGCGGGATGCTCTGGGATTGACCTCAAGGACATAAAGCTGGTCGTCCCTGATCGTATACTGGACATTCATTAAGCCCACTACATCAAGCTCGGATGCCATGGCCTTGGTGGCATGGGTAATCCGATCAATAAAATCCGTTTTTATACCGGTCGGCGGAAGTACGCAAGCCGAATCACCGGAATGGACACCGGCCTCTTCGATATGTTCCATAATGCCGCCGATAACGGTCGTCTTGCCGTCTGAAATGGCGTCCACATCCACTTCCCACGCATCTTCCACAAATTTATCGATTAAAACCGGATGTCCCGGAGATGCCAGAAGGGCCAAGCGGGTAAAATTCTCAAGGCCCGGGCGATCATAAACAATTTTCATGGCTCTTCCACCGAGCACGTAGGAAGGACGGACAATAACCGGATAACCAATGGTTTCAGCGACCTTCACCGCTTCTTCTATACTTAAGGCAGTATCATTGGCCGGTTGCACCAGCCCTATCTTGTTCAGCAACTCTTGAAAATGTTTTCGGTCTTCGGCCCGGTCTATGCTTTCCGGCTGGGTGCCAAGAATCGGCACGCCGGCTTTGTGCAGTCCGGCCGAAAGATTAAGTGGGGTTTGACCGCCGAACTGAACAATGACCCCCATCGGCTTTTCCGTTTCCACGATATGCAGCACATCTTCCAGTGTCAGTGGTTCAAAATAGAGCTTATCGGAGGTATCATAATCCGTGCTGACTGTCTCGGGGTTGCTGTTGACCATAATGCTTTCAATGCCTTCTTCGCGTAATGCAAAAGAAGCATGAACACAGCAGTAATCAAACTCAATTCCCTGCCCAATACGGTTTGGGCCGCCGCCAAGGATCATCACTTTTTGGCGATCCGAGACTCTTGCTTCGTTTTCGGCTTCATAGGTTGAATAGTAATAGGGTGTAGACGCCCTAAACTCGGCAGCGCAGGTATCCACGAGTTTATAAACCGGCTTTAAATTCAAATCATTACGCCTTTGCTTTATATCTTCCTCGCTGGTTTCGGTCAAATGTGCCAGTTGAATATCAGAAAATCCCCATTCTTTAGCGTGTCTAAGCAAGGTATCGGACAGGTTGCCTTGGTTTTTCTTGATTTGCTGTTCCAACTCAACAATCTGTCTTATCTGGAACAAAAACCATGGATCAATACCGGATAATTTGTATATTGTTTCTAGCGACATGCCTATGAGCAAGGCTTCACGCAGAAAGAAAACTCGTTGAGAATTGGCAGTGGCCAATTTCTGTTCAATTTCTGAGCGTGTAGGCTTTCCGCCTTTGAATAGTTTGGGGTCATAGGGGTATTTCCCATCGCCCCCCAGTCCGAATCGGCCGATTTCCAATGAGCGCAGTCCCTTTTGCAGCGCTTCTTTAAATGTGCGGCCGATAGCCATTGTTTCGCCGACAGATTTCATCGAGGTGGTCAGATAATCCGGAGTTTCGGGAAATTTTTCAAACGTCCAGCGCGGCACTTTAACCACACAATAATCCAAGGTGGGCTCAAAAGACGCCAGGGTCTCTCCGGTAATATCGTTGGGAATCTCATTAAGGGTATATCCCACCGCCAGTTTAGCAGCAATTTTGGCAATTGGAAATCCGGTGGCCTTGGAAGCCAGAGCTGAGCTGCGGGATACTCTGGGATTCATTTCGATAACAACCATTTCGCCGTCGACAGGATTGACGGCAAACTGCACATTGGAGCCCCCGGTATCCACGCCGATTTCTCGCATGATGGCAATGGCTGCGTTGCGCATCTTTTGATATTCCTTGTCGCTGAGGGTTTGGGCCGGTGCCACGGTGATGCTGTCACCCGTATGAATGCCCATCGCATCCATGTTTTCAATCGAGCATATAACGACCACATTGTCATGTTTGTCCCGCATAACCTCCAGTTCATATTCTTTCCAGCCCAAGACCGACTCTTCCAGCATAACTTCGCCGATCAGGCTGGCATCCAAACCAGCTTTGGCCAGTTGTTCCAAATCTTCGGGATTGTAAGCCACGCCGCCGCCGGTACCCCCCAGGGTGAAGCTTGGTCGCACGATAATTGGAAACCCGATATCTGCGGCAATCTCTCGGGCCTTTTCCATATTGCCGGCGATGCCGCTATTTGGAATGCGCAACCCGATGTTGCTCATGGCATTGCGGAAAAGATCTCGGTCTTCGGCTTTTTTAATGGAATCCGGAGAGGCGCCGATCATTTCAACATCGAATTTTTCCAGGATCCCCATTCGGTCGACTTCCACGGCGGTATTTAACCCGGTCTGCCCGCCCAATGTCGGCAAAATGGCATGCGGGCGCTCCTTTTCAATAATTTTGGCTACAGTATCCGGCGTTATGGGTTCGATATAGGTACGATCGGCAAATTCCGGATCAGTCATAATCGTCGCCGGATTGCTGTTCACCAGGATGATGTCGAACCCTTCTGCTTTCAGCGCTTTGCAGGCCTGGGTACCCGAATAATCAAACTCACAAGCCTGGCTGATGATAATCGGCCCTGCGCCAATTATCAGAATCCTGTCTATATCGGTACGTTTCGGCATTTAACGACGTTCCATCAATTTTTTAAACTCATCAAAAAGATATCTCGCATCGTGTGGGCCGGGTGATGCTTCGGGATGGTATTGCACTGAAAAAATTGGTAATTTGCGGTGCTGGAATCCTTCCAGGGTATTATCATTCAAATTGATGTGGGTGATCTCGACATCTTTTTCATGAAGGGAGTCAATATCCACAGCGAATCCATGGTTTTGAGAAGTGATCTCAACGCTTCCGGATTTAAGATTTTCCACCGGTTGATTAGCACCCCGATGACCGAATTTCAACTTAAACGTTTGGCCCCCCAGCGCCAATCCGATAAGTTGATGACCGAGACAAATACCAAACATTGGCCGGTAGTCCAAAAGGGCCCGAATGGTATCAATGGCGTCGGTTACGGGCTCTGGATCTCCCGGTCCATTGGATAAAAAGATGCCATCAGGTTGTATGGCTTGAACAATTTCGGCATTGGTGGAGCTGGGCACAACGATAACTTCGAAGCCGGCCAAGGAAAGCAATCGCAGGATATTGTACTTGATACCAAAATCAAAGGCGACCACCGATCGTTTTTCAGCGCGAGATTGCCAGATGGTTTTGTCCAACGGGCAAAGACTCGGGTTCAAATACTGCGGTTTTCCATCTTTCCAACGGTATGGTTCTTGGGTGCTAATGACACGGGCCAGGTTTTGGCCGGCCATACCGGGAATTTCATTGGCCCGATTGACCAGCATCGTTGGGTCTGAATCTTGAGTTGAAATTACAGCTCGCATTGCACCGGCTTTGCGAATATGCCGTGTAAGTGCCCGGGTATCCAGATGTTCTACACCCAGCACGGCCTGGCTTTTTAGGTAATCGGCCAGGGTACCCGTCGATCTGAAGTTGCTGGGATAATCTTGATATTCTCTGACTAAAAAGGCCGCTACCTGGATGCGCTCAGACTCCACATCCTCTGGATTGACTCCATAGTTTCCGATAAGCGGATAGGTCATCACTACCATTTGACCGCTATAGGAGGGGTCGGTTAAAACTTCCTGGTATCCCGTCATAGACGTGTTAAATACAACCTCTCCTGAAGCCTCCCCAAAACCGGTAAAGGATCGGCAGGCAAATGTGCGACCATCCTCTAACGCTAACAATGCTTCCATACTAAGTATCCAATAATCCACTTATTAGGGATTGGCAATTATTCAATAGGGTCATTTTCTACTAAATCCCACACCGGCGCAATCATGACCCTCCCGCATAACATCCAAGGCCTCAAGAGCAACCATCGGAGACAATGGTTTTTGGCTGGTGATAGCGAAAAGACGACACATTTTACTTTTTAAGATAGGCCGGGATTCGCTCAGCGCTTTGTATGATCGAATTATAAATGATTGGGGATGTCTGTAAAAATGCGGGGCATTATTTTGGCTGGATCCCGGTTTTGCGTTGGGATTAGAATTAAGGTTTATAAAATGCCATCCAACACTTTCGTCATACCTGTAAGGGTATGATTGTTTTTGTTAAAAAAAATTTTAATATCGGCGCCCAATCAAAAACAAAAAATTTTTTTCAAATGGCTTATAGCATTGATTTTGCAAAAGCAAAATAAAAAATTTTACTGACAAAAAAGAGCAAAGTTCTTAAATAAATTATCCCGTGGATATTTGAGGTAGGGAATGACGATATCGTTTTTGCTCCCGCCGGTGCCGTCGTACGTAATGGACACCATCGGAATTCCGGTCTTTTTCTCGATAACCCTGGCCATCGCCTCAGTAACAATTGCGGGACAACAAAAAGCCGGACTGACTTGCACAAAAAGGGCGATATCCGGATGATATTGGGTCAGGTAAAATATTTTTAAAATATTATCCATAGACTCACCGGTATTTTCAAGGCAGAGGTTGTACGCGGCCAAAATTTTTGCCGGCGGTTCATCATAACGCACATCCGGTTCGTTTAAAATTCGGTTAAACAATTTGAAATAGCGCTTCTCTCTGCGTTGGAGTTCCATTAACAATGCCTTTGAGGATAATACACTTAAATAATGCCCTTCGATAAGCCACTTCCGCAAATAGGGCTTAGCTATCATTTTAACATAGGCGCTATAGGGGGTTGTGATCACCTCTCCACCGTGTTTCTCAATAAAATGAATAAGGTCCTGATTCAGCACCTGGTTATCACGGGCATAAAGGTCTCCAAAAATCGCAACCTTCGGCCGCAACGCAGTCCCTGAAGCTTCGGCGATTTCAATCCTCTCGAATAAAGAGACAACCTCGGCAACGGCCTCGGTTTTGGATCGACTCCTGCTGAAAGCGTCCGCCAAAATGTCCAGGCTCCTTTGGGTCAGCTTATCCGTAGTGCCTTTTGTTTTTTCGTAGGGCCTTAGCCGACATCCGATCTTGCGCAGAAATCCACCAAACATGTACGCAAAATAGGTGTCTATCGGCAGTTTCAACGAAATATCAGCCAAGGAAGCACCACCGATATAGACGTCTGCCTTTTGCATGCCCCTTCCATAAGCGCTAAAAATACCTTTAATGTGATGGGGATAAAGCTTGATATTGCATGCAATTTGGGAGTCTGCCATCCAAAGAACCGTTTTTTCAGGATCCAAATTATGGGTCCGGACATAATCAATGAACTCCTGGGCAATGATATTCAGCGGAAGGCATTGACCAGTATTGTAACGAAGGCTTTTTTGAATGCCGGATGGGGTCTCTTCCAGGAGTCTCGCATCAATACCCGCGCGCCTGAGGTTGGCAACAACCAATCGCAGGCTCAGATGATCCCAATTAGGAAATATAAGCGTTTTATCCAACGGGTGCCTTTTCTTTAATGGCTTGCCTTCGGGTGCATCCGCTGGCGATGACCATCTTCGGCCGTCATTAAAGTGATTTCTGAATGATCGTATCGCAGCTTCGGCCCGCGTCTCATATCCCACACTGGAGCTATGATCATCAAGTTGAAGGATCAGGTAAGGCTTGCCATGGGACTCCATAACCCTTTTAAAATAATCAATCACAAACGAATCCGGTGCGCATTTAAATGAGGTGACCAAAACAGGATAAGCACCATTTGTTTTGGCGACCACTTCGGCCGCCGCTAAAATTTCCGCCGCATAATACCAGTGTAACTCGGCCAGCAAGGGCTTTAAGGACTCGACATCCTTTGGGCTGTAAGTCAGCATATCCTGAAAAAAAGTCTTGATGCCCATGGATGCGAAGATGTCGGGAATCCCTTTATTCATCGAACTATTCAGGATCGTGTAGGGCCTGCCGAGGAAAACAACATGAATGTCTGCCATATTTTGGGTGTGCTTGCGGTAAATGCGCCTTAATTTTTGAAGGCCTGCCTTTTTAAATTTTACTGCTTGATCATAGGCGTCTGATACTTCTTTGAACCGGATGCGCCGGTTGGAAATCGATTTAAGCATTCGATACAGCTGGGCTTTGGTGTGAAACCGGCTGTACAAGTAATTCACCAACGGCCGCAGAAGCTTCTTGTGTTTGAATGCGCTGCCGATGCTGGCAGCAAGTCCGGTTGCATATTGGGTGTAATAACAGTATTGTCGTCGCAGCTTTTTTTCCTTGGTTTTGTGTTCAAGATAAATCGGCAAGAAAATATAATCCGGTTTTCCGAATCCGTCGCCATCCTCCATTCGGTCCAGCAAGTATTTGACATGTCCGTGAAGCGCTGCCATCGGCGCACAGAACTCGGCCCCGGCAATGTGCTTTCCAATTTTTAGGGCGTCTTTAGACGATTTGGAAGTCACCGTTTTGATCCCAAGAATATCAAAAAATTTTTGCCAAAACGAAAGGTCCTCGTACAGATGAAGCGCAGCGGCAATACCCAGGGTCAGCACTTGATTGCCCATCGGCATGGGTGTGCGGGAAAAAGCCTTTTTCCTTGCTTTCAGCAAATCAAAGCCGGAACAATTGTTGTTGACGTAGTTTTGCGTATGGTAATCTCTGCCACATAAAAATCCATAAGCCACCGTTTCGCCATCGATCGTTGCAACGGTTATTTTGCAATGATTCGTACAAAGCGTGCAGACCTCCGATTGGATGGGTATATGTTTTTTATAAAGATGAATGCCTCTGAATTGGCTCTCGCCGATCTGCATATCCGCAAGTGAAAGCGCTGCCCCTATCGCGCCGGTGAGATGACAGAATTGGGATACATGAATCGGTTTTGCGATTTTCTGCTCAAAGGCGGCAACCAGCGCCTTGTTTTTTGCCGTTGCGCCCTGAAAAAATATGGTGTTGCCAATACTGCTCTCAACGGCAACTTTGGTCAGATAATTTTCCCTAATCGAATGCAGCACGGCCGTCAGGGCGTCATCGACCGTATAGCCTTCATTGAGATAATGATTGATGTCCCTTTCCATAAACACGGTGCATCGATCACTGGCCATGGGAGATTTTCGACCTTCCGTTCTGGTGGAATAATCGCATAACCGACATCCCAGTCGCTGGGCCTGCTCCTCGATAAAACTGCCGGTGCCGGCAGCACACACCGTGTTCATGGCGCAAAAGGTAATCTGTCCGTTTTGCAGAGTTGTAAATTTTGAGTCTTGTCCCCCGATTTCAATGATCGTATCCACCTCCGGGTTGAGCTCCACAGCAGCCCGCGCATGCGCCGTAATTTCATCGATGATCAGATCGGCACCGATAATCTTCCCGCTGAATTTCCGTCCGGAACCGGTTGTGGCGGCAGCAAGGATATTCAAATCAATTTTGCTGCTTTCAATCAGGTCATGGATGGCAGCCAATATATTTTGCACCGCTTCTAGAGGACGCCCTGCAGTTCGCGTGTAAAAGCCCGCCATAACATCATCTGTTGGATTGTAGAGCACCGCTTTGGTGCTGGTAGATCCAATATCGATGCCGAGATAGGCATCCAGCGACTCAGATGAATTCAGCTCTCGGTAGAGGTCAACTTCGATCGGATTTGCAGCATCACGTCCCGTGCCACAATACTCATATCGCTTAAAAGCGGTAAAGTCGGGATAATTAGAGTATCTCAGTTCGATGGGCTCAAATGCATACGTTTTTTCGGCAATTTCACAGTTGAGCAAATCATTTAGCGACGTCGCCGCAAGCGGCTTCGTTGCGGAGGCCTTTATATCATCCAAAAGGCTCAGGGCCGCACCGATGGATCCGTAAAACTGGGTATTTTCAGCAATGATCGTTTTGGCGGTTAAGGATGCAATATGCTTGACAACCGCCCGGTTTTGGGAAACCCCGCCGGTAAAAATAATCGGATCAAGAGGCATTTGACCGCCAAACAGTGTATCCACGATATTCTTGGCCAACCCATAGCACAGTCCATCGCAGATTTCCGCCAAGTTGAATCCTTCTTGTTGGGCATGCACCAAATCCGTTTTGGCAAATACCGCACAGCGCGAGGCAATTTTCGGTATGCTCCCCGTATTGGTGAACGCAATTTCGCTCAACTCTGCAATATTGCTTAAATTCAAACGTTGGGCTTGTTGATCCAAAAAACTTCCGGTTCCGGCGGCACAGGAGGTATTGGCTTTATAACTCAGATAGTTCCCATCGGCATCAAATTGGATTAAGCCGAATTTCTCCCCTCCCACCACCAGAATCGAGCCAATTTTATCATGGTACAAACGGCAGGCCTCGATAAGGGCAACCCGGTTATCGAATTTTCTGGCAGTTTTTAAAATCGAAGGCGTAGAGGTGGTCGATGCAATTCCGCAGATTTTAGGGATATCAAATTGGTTTAGGATACGTTTGAGGCATGCAATGATTTGCCCACGGTGGAATGCATAGGTCTTTTGAACAACCCTTCTCTGCAGAGTGATGGCTGCAACTGAAATGGATACTGAACCGATATCGATGCCCAGAACATAGTTGCTGGAAAGCATAAGCGAACCTCCATTATTTCTGTAGTGCCAAAAGGATCAAAATGCAATAGATATCTCGTTCAAGCCATCTATAACGGCGGCCTATTTATTTTGACATTCAGGCGGCTTTATTTTATAAGTAAATTCTTCTAAATACACCGACAAACCTAAAAATAGGAGGAAACATGCCGATCAATCTTTCACGAAAAATAAGAAACAGCCAAATTTCGCGTCGTGACTTTTTGCGGCTCACATCGATGGCTGTCGGCGGTTTATTTTTCGGATGTGCAATCGATCCGGTTACCGGCAAACAACAATTTATGTTGGTGTCCGAAAATCAAGAAATCCAAATTGACAATCTATACTCACCAATGCAATTTTCCTCGGATTATGGTGCCGTGCAGGATCAAAGGCTCAATAATTATATTGACCAAGTCGGAAAAAAGATGGCCGCCCTTACCCATCGCCCACATATGCCCTATTCGTTTCGAGTGGTTAACGCCACTTACGTAAATGCCTATGCGTTTCCGGGCGGCAGCATTGCAGCGACCCGAGGAATCTTGCTGAAGCTCGAAAACGAGGCCGAATTGGCCGGGTTGCTCGGTCATGAATTAGGTCATGTCAATGCAAGACATACCGCCGAACAATTGTCAAAAGGCACACTTGCTCAAGCGGTTGTTGGTGGGATCTCAGCAGTGGCCGGGACTCAAGGTGCAGCATATGGGGATTTGGCCCAACAATTGGGGTCCATCGGCGCAGGCGCTCTACTGGCTTCTTACAGCAGGGACAACGAGCGCGAGGCGGATGCCTTGGGGATGGGGTATATGGTCAAAGCCGGATACGGGTCTAAAGGTTTTGTGGGATTGATGGAGATGCTCAACAGCCTCTCAAAACGTAAACTCTCAAGCGCTGAACTTCTGTTTGCCACCCATCCCATGAGTGATGAACGCTACCAAACCGCCGTTAAGACAGCACAGACTACCTACAAATCTGCACAGAACCAGCCGTTGTATAAGGAACGCTATATGGACCATACGGCTAAACTGCGAGCGATGAAAGGGGCCATCGAAGAGATGCAAAAGGGTGAAGAAAAATTGACCCAGAAAAAATACAGCGATGCAGATGTGCATTTTCGAAATGCCTTAAAAAAAGCGCCTCGCGATTATAGTGGCCTGGCGTTGATGGCAACCTCTCAGCTGGTTCAAAAAAAATGGGCGGTGGGCCGCCAGTATGCGGAGATGGCCAAAAAAGTTTATCCACAGGAAGCCCAGGCCTATCATCTTAGCGGTTTTGCTAAAATCAAACTCGAAGATTATGAAGAAGCTTACGAAGACTTTGCACGTTATGACATCATACTGCCCGGAAATCCCAATACCACGTTCTTTAAAGGCTATACTCAAGAAGGTATGCAACAAATACCCGAAGCAGCCAGAGAATATCAACACTATCTGCAAATGGTACAACAAGGGAATTACGCCCAGCATGCCTATCGGCGCCTGAGGGAATGGAGAGCGAAGGGGTATATCTAGCAGCTATATGCAAGCTTTGCCGCAGTTCGCCTCCTCATTCGATGCTATCAGAAGCCTTTAGCGGAGCACGATCATCTCTGCAGTTCACCTGAGAAGGTATTTTGTTGGAGGCAAATAATACCAGCAAAAACCAGTAACCACGGACCAGGGGTCAGGAGCCAGCAACCAGGGACCGGTAAGGATGAAACAATTCAATGAACTTCCAGAAAAATTGTTTGAAGATGCAAAAAGAAAATGGGAAGCATTTAAATGTTCTGCTGAAACAGCAAGTATTGACCCACCTCAAGATCCAAAAATTTTATCTACCTTAAATCGCGTATTTGCTCTTAGCGACTTTGTTGCTGAAAACTGCATTCGTAACCCTTCACTAATATCCGACCTTATCCGTAACGGGGACCTTCAACGAACCTATTCCAAAAATCACTATGCTCAAAGACTAAAGGACTTGCTTCTCGACGTGCAGGATGAGGCGAGTCTAATCCACATTCTTCGTACCTATCGCCGCCGGGAAATGACTCGAATTGCGTTTCGTGACCTTGCTGGATGGACGGATCTATCAGAAACCGTGGGTGATCTTTCTGCATTTGCCGAAAGCTGTCTGGAGCACTCGCTCGCGCTCCTCTATCATTGGCAATGTAGAAAACATGGTATCCCCGAAGCTGCTGATGGTTCCAGACAACATCTAGTTATCCTCGGCCTCGGCAAGCTTGGTGCCCGCGAGCTTAACTTTTCATCGGATGTGGATTTGATATTTGTCTATCCTCAAAATGGTAAAACGCGCGCAACTGCAAAATCGTTGAGCAATGAGGATTTTTTTACGCGCCTCTGTCGGCAGCTGATCAGGGTGATTGGGAAACCGACTCCGCAAGGATTTGTTTTTCGGGTGGATCTTCGCCTGCGCCCGTTTGGTGAAAACGGGCCGCTGACGATGAGCTTTGATGCCATGGAGCGCTATTATCAGGAGCAGGGACGGGAGTGGGAGCGTTATGCCTTAATCAAAGCACGGGTGGTTGCCGGAGATAAAGCGGCGGGTGAACAGTTGCTGCAGAGACTTCATCCATTTATTTACCGCCGCTACTTGGATTACAATGCATTTGAATCATTAAGAGACATGAAGCAAATGATTTCCCTGGAAGTAAAGCGCAAGCGGATGAAAAACAACATTAAGCTCGGTCCCGGTGGTATTCGAGAAATCGAATTCTTTGGTCAAATATTTCAACTGATACGCGGCGGTGTATTGCCGGCGCTTCAGGATCGCAGAATCCAAGAAGTGTTAAAAACCCTTGCCCGTGAAAATTATATTACCGACAAGACATGCAAGCAACTTGCGGATGCCTATGTCTTTTTGCGCAACACCGAGCATCGGCTGCAGCAATTTTCAGATCAGCAAACTCACGATCTTCCTTCTGCAAAATTGGCAAGAATGCGTTTGGCGGCATCCATGGGCATAACTGATCCAGACCGCTTTAAATGTATCTTGGGAAAACACCGCAAAAACGTGCATGCGCATTTTATGATGTTGCTGGAATCCGGCGAAACAGACGGTCAAGACAAAAAAATTGAAGAACAATTGCTCGGCATTTGGCAAGAGCTGATGGGCGCTCAGCAAGCGAACGAAATCCTTTCGATCGCAGGCTTTGATCAACCCCAAGAGGTTCTAAACCTGCTGGAATATCTTCGCAACCATCTGGATACCCGCGAATTGAGTCCAAGAGGCCGCCAACGTCTGGATAAATTAATCCCCAAGGTGCTAAAAGAAAGCGGCGCTTATGAACAACCCCTCATTACGCTGGGACGAATCATTGATTTAATCAAATCTATTGAAAGACGAACCAGCTACCTGGCGCTTTTGCTTGAAAATCCCACGGTTTTGTCTCATGTGGTCAAGCTATCAAATGCAAGCCCGTGGATCACCTCTTTTTTAGCGCGACATCCGGTGCTTTTAGATGAACTGCTGGATCCCCGAACGCTTTACAAATCCCCGCAACCAAATGAATTGAAAACCGATCTGCGCCAGCGAATCAATCAGGTTCCCGCCCAGGATCTTGAGTATCAAATCGAAGAATTGTGTATTTTTAAACAGGTCAATGTGTTGCGAGTTGCCGCCGCCGACGTTGCCGGCACATTGCCGCTTATGCGAGTGAGCGACCACTTGTCTGAAATAGCAGAGACGATATTAAGTGAAGTTGTTGAACTGGCCTGGAATCATTTGGTGCAAAGACATGGCAGACCAATCTGTGTACTCGGAAATACGACTTGCGAAAGAGGCTTTGCCGCAATTGCCTATGGCAAACTCGGCGGCCTGGAACTTGGATACGGTTCGGACCTTGATCTTGTTTTTTTACATTCGGGAATCCGAGGTCAGACTCAAGGCGCAAAGCGACCGATCGACAATGCGCAATTTTTTAACCGGCTGGGACAACGCGTCATCCATCTCCTAACATCTCATACCCGGGCCGGTAAGGTGTATGAAATCGATATGCGTTTGAGGCCCAGCGGCAGCGCCGGAATTCTGGTCAGTCATATCGAAGCCTTTCGGGATTACCAAATTGAAAATGCCTGGAGCTGGGAACATCAAGCGCTGATAAAGGCCAGAGCCGTTTGCGGCGATACAATACTGATGCAGCGGTTTGAAAAAATCCGCAGAGAGGCGTTGGCCCGTCCCCGATCCGAAATCACGCTGAAAAAAGAAGTCATCCGCATGCGCAAAAAGATGCGTAATGAATTTTTAAAAAGCGAAAAAGGCGTCTTCGACATCAAACAGGGTATCGGCGGGATGGTGGATATTGAGTTTCTGGTTCAATATCTTGTGCTTTTAAATTCTCATAAACAGCCTGAGCTTTTGAGGTGGACCGATAATGTTCGACTGATTCAGACGTTGATCGAGACCGGCGTCATTGATGAATACACCGCGCATGTGCTCAAACACGCCTACTTGATATATCGCGCCGCGGCTCATCAACTCAGTCTTCAGGAAAAACCTGCCAAAGTTTCACAAGAGAAATTTTATCGTCTGCGCAAAAGCGTAAACGGAATCTGCAATTCGGTTTTCAGACAATAAATTTATTAATGAGCTCTAAACACGAACATACCTCAACCAAACTCAAGCAAAAGATCGACGCTTTGATATCGCGCTTCTTGAACGGAAAAGAATCCGATTTCTTAAAACGTCACGCACAGGCAATAGACGATTATTTTCATGAGTCCTTTGAAATCAGCGTGATTGGGCCCCGCATGGGCATTAATAAAAATCCTTATGCCATCATCGCACTCGGTGGATACGGTCGCCGGGAGCAGTGCATTCATTCCGATGTGGATCTGCTTTTTCTTTTTGAAAAAAGGGTGCCCCCAAAAGCTGAACAACTTATTCAGGAGATCATTTACCCGCTTTGGGATATCGGACTGGAAGTCGGCTATGCCATCCGTTCGCTAAACGAATGCGTAAGGCTTTCCAGCCGAGACTTTGATATTCTGACTCCCATACTGGACGCTCGTTTTATCTGCGGGCTGTCGCATCTTTACTCAGATCTTATCGATCAATTGCGCGACAAAATACTACGAAAGCATTCTCGCACGATTATCGATTGGCTGGTAAAGAGAAATAGAGCACGCCACTTTCAGTTCGGCGATTCCGCTTATCTACTGGAACCCAACCTTAAGGAAGGCCAAGGCGGCTTAAGAGATTACCACACCATGCTGTGGATCGCAAAAATTGAATTCAACCTTAAACTCCCACAAGATTTTGTTTATTTGGGTCTGCTGTCCCATGATGAATTCGAAACGCTAGCCAACGCCCTTGGATTTATCTGGGATGTCAGAAATCGAATCCATCGCATTTGCGGCAGAAAATGTGATCAGCTCCACTTCGAAAACCAAATCAAGCTGTCCAAAACGCTTAGATATAGAAAAACCAAAGGACAAGCGCCGGTGGAAAAATTTTTAGGTGAACTCCACGGCCAGATGGAATATTTAAAACAGCAACATTTAATGTTCCTCCATGAGCTAGGCATCGAAAAAAAACGCAAACGAAAAACAGCGTCCAAGAAAAAAAGCAATGTTCAGGGGCTGGAGGTCATCAAGTGGAGAATGCTGAACTTTAGGTCACCGGAA
>Ga0209536_100003306_pt1 | contig 25945 bp, 26 predicted proteins | sample DeeMarSeWOR28_12_FD_187461 | JGI IMG/M metagenome (GOLD analysis project Ga0209536, IMG submission 187461) | Marine sediment microbial communities from White Oak River estuary, North Carolina - WOR-2-8_12 (SPAdes) (version 2) | ecosystem: Environmental > Aquatic > Marine > Intertidal zone >...
TGCTTCGTCGCTGAGCTCCTCGCAATGACAGCGTATCGGAACAAATTTTTGACAACCGCTATAAAGCCGTTGCCGGCACTTTAGCGGTAGCGATCAACGACATCTGGCTTTGCGCGATCATAATCGATTCGTGCCAATTTAATACTGATCTGGCGGATTTCCTCCAATAGCTCAGTATAGGCTTTTTTAACTTCATCCAGTTTTGCTAAAATTTTATATTTGGTTAATTTTTTTTCGGTCTCTAAATAGATGTTGCAGCCGTTCAAGGTTTTCAGAAATGACCGAACCCTCTCGTTAGTCGAAAAGTCCGGTGAAAGCGCATCAATTTGATAAATGGATATTTTTATATTTTTCCTGATTTTATTTAATTCTTTTAAACCTTCTTGCGTCATTTGGCCGGCCGGGGCATGACTGTCAACTTCCATAAAATACATTCCCATATATTCTGTCAGACCCTTTCTTTGTTCAACAACAAGATCAGAATTTACCCTTGAAACCGACTGAAGAATTTGATTCAGACGTGCGGCTTCCTGATCGTCCTTTTGTCTAGCACTCGCGGCATCCCGATCTGCTTTTTGCCTGAGTAGTTCAGCCTCTTGATATCGACGTTGCTCGCGACGATCAATTTCATTAATTTTTTTCTCGACATAATAATTAAACACCACACTGATAATCAGTATAATTAGGCCAAACAGAATCTTATCGATAATCGACAATAAAAGTTGTTGTTTAAAACTTTGATCCATTGATGGCTCCTAATTATTTTGTTGTCAGCAGCGCCCAGCTGTGTTCCCCGGCAGTTAATATCCATTCAACACCATAACCCGGCAAAAACAAATCCGCCCGTTGATGATTTATCCAGTGACCGCCTTCATCCAAGACGCCGTAGGCAGCATATTCCCCGACATCCGGGTCTTCACCAAAATGTGATCTAATGTCTTCCGGGACCTGGCGCTTTAAAGAGACCTCTACCCCTTTTGCTGGCTGCATCTGGAATTCAAATGCCAAAACGATTGCGTAACGCTCTTCGGGATCTTTACATGGCAACTCTAACGTACATTTTTCACTATACCAATCGATCAATCGAAATAGGTCTTTTAAGGGTATCTTTTCCGGTGGCAGCTGGTGTGCAACAGTTATTCCAAGCTCTTCTAATTTTCCATAATACAATGGATTGCACTGTCTTTTTTTGTTCTGATTTTCATAATTGCTGGCATAACCATCCGGCGCACAAACAACCGTCTCCTTGGCAAAAATCACCGTCACCGAAACGGGTGGCTTTCCGGTTTGAGAATAACACTCTTCAGCGCTAAATAAGGAGAATAACCCCATAAAAAAAGCCAGTGCCATCATTTTTGGCTTTCTAAATATTTGAGGCCCAAGCCGGTTTTTGATGAATTGTCGCTGCGAACCGCTAAAGCAAAAATTAGCCATATCCCCCCCTTTACCCTTTAGAATTTATGTGCCAGGCATTTGGAATTCTCAAATCCATTCCAGGCGCAGGATAACGCAGACCATCTATTGGAATAATACTATCAGCAATATAAATGCCACCTCGGTTCACATCCTATGCGATGATATAAGACATTGAATTATTTTATATATTTAAAAATATCCGCCGATCATAGAACTGAGTTTTATGGGAATTGGAGGGTGGAATTGTTACACATCTGGAAGCAAGCCATAAATTGAAAAACACTTAGCTCAAGAACAGAATGGGGGCATTTTTTATAGAAGCAGACATTAAAGGGTTTTATGGGTTCTTTACTTACAAAGTGGTGGCAATTTTCAAAGGCGAATAAATGTTACACATAAATGTGACAATGATACATTGCCTTTCAAAGGCCAGAGCTCGTGCATTTTTTCAAAATTGCAATCAAACATTTCAATCCAAACCTGTATGAAGATGCGTCTATCCATGTATATTTCAGCTTCGCCGATTTTACAATTATCTTCATTCGCGGGCATGCCTTACAAAAATCTGATTATTGCCGCGTTTGAGCCCTCCTTTCAGTGATGCTGTATTTGGACATTTTGCGGTAGAGGGTCATTCGCGACCAGTTTAATTTCTGGGCAGCCGTGCTTTTGTTCCAGTTGGTTTCGAGCAATGCAGAAACAATGCGTTTGCGCTCATCGCTGGCATAAAATTCGGGTACCTTGATTTGTTTTTTGATGGGTTTCGGCAGATCGATGAAATCCGCATGCTGTGATGGCAAGCTAATGTAGGTCGCCTCCAGCAAATTAAAAAGCTCCCTGATATTTCCCGGCCAATCATAAAGCAGCAGATGTTCCATGGCTTCATCTGTGAGCCCATGAACCTGGCGCCGAAAACGACGATTTAATCTATTCACCGCAAACGAAACCAGTGGCGGTATATCATCTTTGCGCTTTTGCAAAGGCGGTAAATGAATGCGGGCGACATTCAAGCGATAATATAAATCTTCACGCATTTTTCGCTCTTCAATCAGTTGCATAGGGTCTTTGTTGGTGGCAGCGATAACCCGCGCTTTAAAAGGCACCGGCCGGCGGCCGCCTAAATGGAAAAATTCCCTGCTCTCGATGCTTCTTAATATTTTGGCCTGGGCATAGCGATTCATGTCGCCGATTTCATCTAAAAACACCGTGCCTTTGGCAGCCAGCTCTAATTTGCCGGGCTTTTCTGTCACAGCCCCAGTAAATGCGCCGCGATCATAGCCAAACAATTCACTTTCTACGAGGGTTTCGGGAAGCGCCGCGCTATTGATGCATACAAAGGGTTTCCCGTAACGCGGGCTTTGATAATGAATCAGCCCGGCTGCCAACTCTTTGCCGGTTCCCGTCTCGCCGGTGATCAACACATTGCTGTCTGTGCGGGCTACTTTTGCAAGGTAATGCTTTATCTCACGCATGCCCTTACTTTCAGCGATCATTAATTGCTTGATAGACGGATCCGTCATATTGGATGTATTGCCAATTGCATGTTCGAAACCCGTGTTCGAAATCAGTTGCGATACCCGTTGAACCACTTTCTGAGTCGACAACGGCAGTTTAAAATAATCATCGGCACCCGCTCTCAGGGCTGCAATGGCTCTCAATTCAGAACTAAACCAGGTAATCAGCACAATCGGTATGACTTTATTAAACCGGCGAATATTTTTGATGATGCCCAATTTATCGCCAAGTGATTTGCCGGTGGAGCATACGATGACCAGATCAGGATCCATTGAATTACACAAACCGGAAACGCTGCCGTGTTCAGGTGCTTCATTTACAACAAATCCCTGATTTGTCAGGCGTCTTTTCAAGTTCTGTCTTAGGATGTCATCAATACCGAAGATTAAAATGATAGGTTTTCTCATAGGTACCTCCTCGGTGATGGATCACCCAATGGGGGTCAGAGGCATTCAGCATATGTCCTTTTATTGTATGGACATGTACAGATGTTGGCATAAAGCCAATTCATCCTGAAGCATAACAAGGATGTCTGCATTCGAATTGAAGGAAATTCAGTGAATAACCAAAAATCAGAATTCGAAAACAAATTAAAAAAAATCGGGTCCGCTTCACTTGCTGGATTTCAGATAGAAAACCTAAATTTGACTAGAATGACTAAACACAACTAGTAAATACTGTATCCACCTTATCACAGGCACGGGGGGGGGACGAATGGATCGAGTGGCATTTATCGCTTGAATACCGCGGCTTAAAGCCGATTATCATTTAGAAAAAAAGTCCTTGTAATTTACTTCAAATTAATGAATACTTTGATATGATTTATAAAAAAATGTCAAGAACAAATTAACCTTTGACTAGTAATTTGTTAAAAACCGGATTATCGCAAAAAAAATCCCGCTAAAAAGCGGGATTTTACAATTAGACCTTTCGCTAACTTGAGGTCTTACTGCTTTTTCTCACCGATATATTCAAGATACTCGATGGCATCTTCATCGCCAAGTTCGGCAGCCTTTTTAAAATCAACCAAAGCCTTATCCTTATCACCCCACAGCAGATACACCCGCCCCCTGCCATAGTAATACAGGCTGTTTTGCGGCTCTTTCTGCAGGGCCATATTAATCTGCGCAATGGCTTTTTGGTACTGCCCTAGTTGCCCGTATGATACGCCTTGTGAAAAATATGCCTTGCTAAAATTCGGATCCAGAACGATGGCTTTGTGAAAATACTGTATAGCGGCCTTGTTGTTACCGTAAGTGGAAACAAGTGCTCCTTTGTCGAACCAATATTGGGCATCTTTTTTTACCGGTGCTGGCGGCTGCTTGGCTGTCCGGCTCTTGGTGGTGGCTTTATTTTGAGCGATGAGTACATTCGGCAAGCCGAAAACGAGTGTGGCTGCCAAAAGACATCTAAAAAAGGTTGTCATTACGGATGTCGGTTTCATTATGCGCTCCTCAAGCTAAATATAGTGATTTCTTCTATTTTATGGTGGTTTTGACTGAAAGTCAAAAAAAATGCCCGCTACAGGAGCAACCCCTGATGTTTGAATTTGAGGCAAAATGGTTTTACTCTTGAACATCCGCTGAAAATCCTTTATTAGAACCTATCTTAAAATTACTAGATCACGATCAAGAGCCCCGCTGGCGGGCGGGACTTCGCGTCTAATCTTTTCAATTTAAGTCACTCAGCAAGCACGGGTCGATCCGCCGTCGCCCAGACAAGCAGCGGGTTATGGTGGGACAGCGAAAACAGGAGGCCTAAATGCAACAATATAGCATCCATCCGCTGGTTGTGGGTATCAACGAAACCGATCAGGGTGTTATGACCTATTTGCGGGATTACGGTAAACGAATATTTCTGCCGATATACGTATTCTATCTAAAAGGCAGCGACAAGAACATTTTGATCGACACCGGTCTGGAACAATTTATGGTGCCGGAGGGCGCGGAAAAAGAATGCGGATTCAAAATACTGGAATTCGAAGAAGCTTTACAGACTTTGGGCCTTACGCCTAAGGACATCGACATTATTATTCATACACATTTGCATAACGACCACTGCGAAAACGACTATAAGTGCACCAATGCCGATGTGTACGTCCAAAAAAAAGAGTATGCTTTTTTGAAAAATCCCCATCCGGTTGATCATCGTTATTATCCGGACATCCTAGATGATGTCACGGTGATCGAAGTCGATGGGGACACTAATATTGCCGAGGGCATCGATGTCATCCTGTCGCCGGGACATACGGTCGGCGGGCAGTCAGTGTCGGTCAACACTGCCGAGGGCCGTGCCATCATCACCGGCTTTTGTTGTAATGATAAAAATTTTCCTTCAACCGGCCCGGCCGTCGCTCCCGGTGTCCATATCGATCTAACCGAGGCTTATGATTCCATTCAAAAAATTAAGGCGATGGCGGATATTATATTACCGCTGCATGATCCAACGATCGGAATGCGTAAATCGATTCCATAGATCAGTGGACAGATGTAAGGTAAATTATTTTTTTAAATAACGGCAGGTATCGGGCTTCTCTTAATAGCAGCTTGCCACTTGCCTCTGGCTGCTGACCGTAACTTTCTGATCATAGGTTACTACTGCTCGAACCCGCAACACGAAACTCGCAACGCGAAACACTTGATAGTCCTCCGTTGCCGAAGGTGTGGGAGGAAACTCTTGAACGCTGAACCCTGTCTGCCACGGCGTAGCTCGAATGAGCGAAGACGGGAACCTTTGAACCTACCATGGGATAAATTGAATGACTGTAGAAAAAGATATCGTACTCATCTATTTTGAAGACAAACCGCTGACGTTTGCGCGTATTGAGAGCATTTTGCCGGACTCGAAAAAAGACTGGTACCACGTCAAGCTACTTTTACTTCAAATTCCGATCCAGGTGGTTACTTGGATCCTCAAGGATGTGTATATCAGGGGCACTGAATTTAGCATGAATGGCAAAAAAATGCGGTTGGAGAAGGTTGAAAGTCCACCTGAACCACAAACATCCGAATCCACAGACAAACAAAAAACCGAGACCTCACAAAAGAAAGCCCCACCGAAAGAAAAAGGGGCCAAGGTGATATCGTTGGAGGATCTCAAGCGTAAATAAGATAGGTTTCAGGTGTCGGGCCTCTGTTTGCTGGATGCTGGCTGCTGGCTCCTGGCCGCAGGCTATTTGTGCAAATAGGTGCAATGGGAAAAGCCGAGGACGAGGACGAGTAGGAGGACGAGTACGATGAGAGGTGCATCAAATTTCGTCCTCGTCGTCGTCCTCGTGCTCGTCCTCGAGAATTCAAACCTCTGAAAACATGAACTCTGATCCCAAAATTGTCATCTCTGCGTCCAGACGAACCGATATTCCGGCATTTTATATGCCATGGTTTATGGAACGCATTGAGAGCGGTTTTTTTGAAATTGTCAACCCGTTCAACCGGAATGTTAAAAAAGTTTCCGCCACCCCGGATGATGTTCACACCATCGTTTTCTGGTCCAAAGATTTCAGTCAGTTTTTAAAACACAGCTATGGTCAAAAGCTGCAAGGCGCCGGCTACCGGCTTTTCTTCAATTTTACCGTAAACACACCAAACGAACTGCTTGAGCCGCAAGTTCCTCCTTTGGATGATCGCCTGGACCAGCTCGAACAGCTTGGCGACCAATTCGGCCCCCAAGCGATCAACTGGCGGTTTGATCCCATCTGTTTTTTCGAACTTGGTGATGGTAAGACCCAAAACAATCTCAGCCATCTAAAGTGCATCGCCGCTAAGGCAGCCGATATTGGAATCAAACGCTGCATAACCAGCTTTATGGATCCCTACCGCAAAATTCAAAAACGCCTTGCCCACCTGCCGGGTTTTTCGTTCACAGATCCGCCTTTGAAAAAAAAGCGGCAAATTATTCTAAAAATGGAAAAAACAGTTGCTGCGCATCAGATAAAGCTGATGCTTTGCTGTGAAAAGGATATTTTGGATGAATTGCCAAAAAACACATCTGTCACGCAAAGCGCTTGTATCGACAATGACCTGTTGAAAACGCTTTTCGGCGGTAATCTTTCCTTACATAGGGACAGCGGCCAGCGCATCCAAAAAGGATGCGGCTGTAAAGTATCTGTCGATATTGGCGTTTACCACCAGCACCCCTGCTATCATAATTGTTTGTTTTGCTATGCCAACCCCACCTTAAAATAAGTCAGTCGTCCGTCGTCAGTTGTCCGTTGACCGATTTAATGCTATAAATTCAGAATCGCCTCTCTACGGACAACGGACAACAAACAACTGACATATTAAATATGAACATTGGATCGGTAAAACTTGAAAACAAAACCATTTTGGCACCCCTGGCCGGCATCACCAATTTACCTTTTCGGTTAATGGCCAAAGAAGCCGGCTGTGCCTTGGTCTGTTCGGAAATGGTCAGTGCGCATGGGCTGGTCAACGGCTCCAACAGAACCCAGCAATTACTGGATAGTCAGCCGGAAGAAAAGCCGTTATCGGTGCAGATATTCGGTTCACAACCAAAAGTGATGGCAGAAGCAGCATGTATAGTGCAATCATCGGGCGCAGATGTTATTGACATCAATTTTGGTTGCGCCGTTAGAAAAATTACGAAAACTGGCTCCGGTGTTGCACTGATGCGGACGCCCGATACGGCTGCGGCCGTCATCCGGGCAGTTCGTAAAGCGGTGATGATACCGCTGACGATAAAGTTAAGAAGCGGTTGGGATCCAACGGGCCATCAGGCATTTGAAATTTCAAAAATCGCAGAATCCTGCGGCGTCGATGCAATTGCCATTCATCCCCGCACCGCCACCCAGGGGTTTAGCGGCCGCGCAGACTGGACCCTTATCAAAAAATTAAAAAAACGAGTATCCGTTCCTGTTATCGGCAACGGTGATATTTTCAGTGCTGAGGATGCAATAGACATGTTGGCACAAACCGGGTGTGATGCGGTTATGATCGGCAGGATGGCCATCGGCAATCCATGGATTTTTTCCCACGTGCTGGCCCGCATGCAAGGGCAGTCCGAACCCAGGATCGACCTGGACCAGCGATTTGACATTATGAAACGCTACCTGCGGGAATCCGTAAAATATTTTGGTGAAGAAATTGCGTGTCGAATGATGCGGAGTCGTCTATGCTGGTTTGCCAAGGGCCTCCGAAACAGCAGCCAATTTCGCAAATCGATAAATCACATTTCAACCCAGGCCGAAGCCCTGCAGCGAATTGAAGCGTACCAAAGCTCTTTACAATCGAGTTAGTCGCTTTCTATCAAATTTTTCTTAGAAGTCTCCTGTGATTCCATATTTACCGGTTGAGCCGGTTGGCCGGTTTCCCGTTAGCCGGTTAAAACAAGGATTCTTATGATTTATAATCTTCGGGCACAACGGGCCAACGGGCCAACGGGCAAACCGGCTAAACCGATTCAATTACTTTACTCTAATCGAACTGCCAGGCTTAATCCCTCGATTGGTGATAATGACCGCCCTGGCCTTATTGGGTTCAACTTCGGTAATTTTAATTTCACCGATTTTTTGTCCGCGGACAAAAAACTGCTGGCCGGACACACCTTTCAAAACTCTGCTGGTATCAAAAACATTGAATTCATCCCCTGGTGAAAGTCCGGCAGCGCTTCCCGATGAAATGGTGATGGTATCATCTTCAACAGCGATAACAAACCCATTCCAAGGCTGATCCTCGATTGCCCAGCAGATGGTTTCACCGATTTCGGCAAGCAGATCTGTCAGGGTTTCATTCAAATCGGGCAACATCAGTTTGCCTTCAGACCGCATTAATTCATAGTCCAGATCTTCAATTTCGACTTTGCGACTGAAACTCTCATCCAGAATTTTACCGCCGCTCTCAGTATCATAAACCTCGATACTGACCAGTATCTGAATCAGATGATGGGTATCTTTCCAGATCATGCCTCGCAGTTCATCCAGAATACCAATATCGTCCAGGCTGCCGGTGACAATCGCGTTTAAGCCCAGCTGCCTGCCAATCAGCACCAAAGAAAAATTGTCCACCTCGCCGTTTTCGAGCCTTGGCAGTTGCTCAAGTCCTATCATATTTTCATCTGCACTTGATTGCACGACACTGACATCATCGCATTCGCTGTTCAGATATTCAGGAATACCTTTGCGAAACAGTTGGGTAAAATCTTGGGCGCGAAACAGTGATTTATTTTCAAAGCCGACGACTGCCGCTATGCGCTGAAGGTCGTCATCTGAAAATCGAATGTTGCGCCTAATTTTCTGCGTTGTTTTGGTCAACGTTTTCGTGGTTTTATCCACGGTTTCCCGATAGGAACAATTCACAAAGGCCATGCTGACAATCCCAAACAAAACCGTCCAAAAAAGAATATTCCGCCACTTACAAATTAATTTAGAAATGAAGTGCTTCATTTTCATATTTTTATCCGCAACCATTTTCAAGTTCTGTTTAGCCTGTGTTATAGAAAGGGTTTTCACAAAATCAGTTGATCTTATCGATCGTTTTAAATAAAAAATAATTTTTGCGATGTCAAATCATCCCTATTCTGAGTGATTATTTTCAGTTGTTGGCTTCTTGAACCTATCTTAAAAATAGGTGATTACGTAATCAGGTTGGCCGGTTTAGCCCGTTGAGCCGGTTGAGCCGGTTTTACTCAGAAAAATGTCTGATTCTATTTCTTGCGGGCTAACGGGCAACGGGCTCAACTCAAGAACTGTAGATGCATTTTTGAGACAGGTTTTAATTTTCATATCACATTTTGAACGGGTTGGAGGCTTTCATATGCAAGGCATTTCAGGGCGAAGCGATAGTGAACTATGCTTCGCCCTGAATAACGCAGCAGATGGAAGCCTCCGGCTCGCCCGAAGGGTGGAAATTAATACGATAAAATGATTTTCATCCTTTATATCTAGCTCATATTTTGATGATTTCTTAAATATGATTAAGGAGTTGTCAGTTTCCATAATTTGATCTTCGTATTAATTTTCATTTAAAAAAAGGAGAGATTAGATGGCCTCAATAGACGAACAGGTTTTAAGAGCAACGAAAGAAATTGTTGTCAAATTTATAGAGGGCGGTCGGATATCCCCGGCCGGTTTCACGGATTCTTTTAAAAACATTTACGACACCGTCCGCGAAACGGTCGAGCGAAGCACGAATTCTTCTTCAGATGAAGAAAGCGCCTAATCGTCTGCAGGCGATAACTCAATGGGCTTCGGTCCAGTTATCGCCCACAGCCAGGTTCACCTTGAGCGGCACTTTGAGCTCCCAAACACCTTCCATAATTTCTTTGACCAGCGTCCTTAGTGTATCCAGTTCATTTGGATGGACTTCAAAAATAAGCTCATCGTGAACGCTGAGCAGCATGGCAGATTGCAGCTTTTTTTCTCTGATCGCATTGGCCACATTGATCATCGCCAGCTTGATGAGATCGGCAGCGGATCCCTGAATAGGCGTATTAATTGCCGTTCGCTCAGCAGCTTGCCGCACGACACGGTTGCGGCTGTCAATATCCGGTAAAAGACGAATACGCCCCAACAATGTGCTGGTTCGTTTGGACCGATTGGCCGCTGCAAGGGTTTCATCGATGAAACGCTTCACACCTTTGTAGCGGGCAAAATAGTTATCGATATACGTTTGCGCCATTTTTTGCCCGATATCGAGCTGTTTTGACAGTCCGAAGGCACTCATCCCATAGATAATACCAAAATTGATAGCCTTGGCCTGCCGCCTGAGCTCGGCGGAAACATCTGAAGGAGATACCAGAAAAACCTCACTGGCGGTACGGGCATGTATGTCCTCATCTTCCAAAAAGGCCTTGATCAGAATCTGATCATCGGAATAGTGGGCCAAAATTCGTAGTTCCACTTGAGAATAATCTGCAGACATCAGTTTCCAACCTTGGCGGGGCACAAACGCCCTGCGGATCTCCCGGCCTTCATCGCTACGAATCGGAATATTTTGTAAATTCGGATCAGAGCTGCTTAAGCGTCCGGTGGCCGTTACCGTCTGGTTAAAGGATGTGTGAATCCGCCCGGTCTCAGGGTTAACCAAATCAATCAAGGCATCGGCATAAGTGCTTTTTAATTTTGACAGCGTACGATGCTTTAATACCAGCGCCGGTAGTTCATGTTCCTCAGCCAGGCGGGTTAAAACATCCACATCCGTTGAATAACCGGTTTTCTTTTTGGTTTTTTTTAATACCGGCAACTGCAGCTTATTAAACAGTATATCGCCCAGCTGCTTGGAGGAATTAATATTGAATTCTTGGCCGGCAAGTCCGTAAATACTGGCTTCCAGCGCTTCCAGCTGATGTGCAAAGGATTTGGACAATTCATGCAGGCGGTCTATATCAACAAAGGTGCCCCTCATTTCCATATTCATCAAAACCGGCACCAGGGGCATCTCGACATTTTCCATCAACTGCAGCAGATCAATCTGCTGCAGTTGTGGCGTCAGGACATCCTTGGCCATCAAGGTAATATCAGCATCCTCACATGCATACGGTATGGCTTTCTCCAGCAGCACCTGATTAAAGGGTAAAGCGTTTTTGCCCTTGCCTGCCACTTCCTGATAAGGAATGGTCTTATGTCCGAGAAAATCCATAGCAATCTGATCCAAATTGTGAGCTCTTTTAGAAGGATTCAGCAGATAGGAAGCGATCATGGTATCAAAGACGACACCATCCAGCTTAACGCCATGACGGGTCAGGACAATCCAATCGTATTTAATATTCTGGCCGATTTTTTTAATGGTTGGATCTTCTAAGATCGGTTTAAGCTCGTTCAACACTTCTGTGATTGATAACTGCGGCGGTGCGCCGATATAATCATGGTCGATGGGTATATAAAACGCTTCATTGGCCTGCAGGGCAAAGGACAAGCCCACCAACCGGGCTTTCATCGGTATTGGAGAGGTTGTTTCGGTATCCAAAGCAAAAATGCTGGCTGATTTCAGGCGGTCAACCAACTTGCCAAGCGCTGCTTTTGTTAATATGGGCTGGTATTCTTTGTCGCTCAGATCGGTTTTCTGAGAAATCGCATGCTGCAATTGCCGAAACTCAAGCGTCTGAAAAAGCACTGAAAGCGTCGCAGTATCCGGTGGACCGATTTTAAAATCGGCCAGATCAGCAGAAATGGGGGCGTCAAGATTAATGGTGACCAGATCGCGGCTTAAAAAGGCTTGGTCGCGATAACGAATCAGATTTTCGCGTTGCTTCTTTGCGCTGATCGATTCAACACTTTCGTACAACTTGACCATATTATGATGCTTTTGAATCAGATTCAGCGCCGATTTCTGACCAATTCCCGGAACTCCGGGAACATTGTCGGTGGAATCGCCCGATAAACCCATAACATCAACCATTTGGCGGGGCTCAATACCATATATTTTTTTTACAAACCCGACATCGATGGTCGTGTCCTTCATGGGATCCCAGATGGTTGCCTTATCGGTCACCAGCTGAATAAAATCCTTGTCGCCCGTAACCATCACCACCGCAAAACCCCTTTTTTCGGCTACCCGGGCATATGTTCCAATCAGATCATCGGCTTCAAAGCCCTGCATCTCAATGATCGGAAACTGCAACGCCGCTGCAACATCTTTGATATAAGGAATTTGAATGGCCATATCGTCCGGCATGGGGGGACGATTGGCCTTGTATTGTGCAAACATGTCATGGCGAAAGGTGGGCCCTTTCGCATCGAAAAACATGCCGGCATACCGCGGTCGACGATCTTCAATGAGCTTTAACAGCATCCGCGTGAATCCGAATGTTGCATTGGTCGGAAGTCCCTTTGAATTTGATAATCCCCGGATCGCATGATACGCTCGATGAATGTATGCGGTACCATCGATCAGATATATGGTTTTTTCTTCTTTCATCGGTTCCTACAAAAGGCGATGCAATAGATCAATCGATGATGGACCTGTTTTGCACCGCCAATTCGAATACCATCCTGTTATGAATTTGACATACATGCCGTATTGAATTATTTTCCTGTCTATCGCTAGTTGTCGGGTAAATGTTTTGCGGTTTAAACAAACACAAGGCTTCAGCGCTGGATTTAGGATCCTATAACATTAAAGATTTAAAACAACAATCATGAAAGTGCCGGCTACAAAATCCGCCTATCGTATGCGACGCCGACGCCTTAAGTCTTACGATTGCGACTGCTGCCGGCTAACATTTACCTTTTGCTGGACCTGTCGTTGTGGGTTCAGTATTTGTCAGGATTGTATGCAAGAAAACATGTGGGGAATGTCCTGCAATGGCATCACCTGGACATGCCCGGATTGCGGCGGACAAAATGGCTTTGGCAACCAATAATTATCGTTGGCCGGTTAGCCCGTTAGCCGGTTGGCCGGTTGGCTTGCCGAGGCATTTTTGCAAAAAAATGAAACTCTTCCTTTCTTTACGGGCTCAACCGGCTCAACTGGAAAACGGGCAAACGATGTGGAGAAACAGCTATGGCGGACAAAATCATTTCAATTGAAGAACAAAGCGGCGCTTTCCAGACGATATTTCAACGCGTCATGCGCATGGTGCCGGATCGGGATAAACAGGACAAAAAGCTACAAAGACTCATTGCCTTTCGTTTACGAATTGACGGTGAGGCGGCGATCAGTGAATATCTGATTAAAAAAATAAAAGAGGCGATAAAGTGTTCTTTCCATGGCAGCCTATATGACTATCTCAAGGATGATCTGCTTGAAAAGACATGTATCGGCGATGATATCGATGACGCACCGGCGGGCGCCGCGTGGAAAAAATAGTTGCTGTAGTAACAAGAAATGATAAAAAAGGACCGGAATCGGAGTGATACGAACGCCGGTCCACTTAAAGATTGGAAGATGTTAACGCTATGCACTATGAAGGCAACATTATACGACCTCCCAGCGAAGCCAACAGCATATTGCTGCAGGTGACAGTCGGTTGCTCGCGCAATAAATGTACCTTTTGTGGGACTTACCGCGGCGAACGCTTTCGAATAAAACCCGATGCCATCATAATGAAAGATATTGATTTTGCAGCCCAACACTGCAAACGGCAGCGCCGGGTCTTTTTATGCGATGGTGATGCACTCATTATTCCGCAGAAAAGGCTTCTTAAGATCCTTAAATCCATAGAAAAAAAACTGCCCTGGGTAACACGGATCGGACTGTACGCCAATGCTAAGGCCTTGAATATGAAAACCGTTGATGAACTCAAGGCGCTTAAAGCCCATGGGGTCGGTATTGTATATATGGGCCTGGAAACCGGTGACGATATGACGTTAAGGAAAATAAACAAAGGGGCCACTGCTGCGCAAATGATCGCAATGGGCCGCAAGGCCAAAAAGGCCGGCTTCAAACTTTCGGTGACCGTGTTATTGGGTATTGCCGGCCCAGAGCGCTCCCAGATTCATGCAAAAGAAACCGGACACGTCCTTTCAGAAATTGACCCCGACTACGTAGGCGCTCTGAGCTTAATGCTCATTCCGGATACGCCGCTTCATCAGGATTATGTGTCCGGAGCGTTTCGTCTGATCGAGCCACAGGAAATGCTGGCGGAGCTAAGAACCATGATTGCGAACACCCATTTATCCCGGGGTCTATTCCATGCCAATCACGCTTCAAATTACCTGCCGATCAGAGCCAGATTCCCGAAAGATAAGCAGACCACGCTGCAATTAATTGACGAGGCCCTGGAAGGCAAGGTGCCGTTGAAACCGGAATATCTGAGGGCACTGTGATCCGCAGTTGATGGGCCCAAAGCCCATAACGGGTGATTGAGACTTAAAAAGATTTCAAATAGTTGTAAACCTTGGAGTCTTGGAGTACTGGAGTAATGGAGTACTGCAGAATACTGAGTAGAAACTGCCACTGAGGCATTTGAGGCTTTTGCATACAAAGAATCTTGGTCTTTATCTCAAAGTGCAACAGTTCGATATCAATACTCCAACACTCCATTACGCCAGCTCTCCAGTGAGATTCTTTAATAAATTTTGACTTGCCACAAAGTGGAAATGAGCTATCAATCACTATATGCTGAACGAGGAACCCCATGGATCTCAAAATATTAATGACAACCTTCGGTTTGATTTTCCTGGCTGAGCTGGGAGACAAAACCCAACTGGCAACCTTCTGCTTTTCAGCCGATTGTGACTCGCGAATTTCGGTATTTTTAGGATCCGCCGGAGCTCTGGTGCTTAGCTCGTTAATTGCCGTTGTCTTCGGCGCCGGAATCAGCCGTGTGATCCCAACGATGTATATTAGAATCGGTGCCGGAATTTTCTTTCTCGTCGTGGGAATATTGACGTTATATACTTCCGTACGCGCCACAAATGCCCTCTAGCAAAGAGCTCCAGCAAATGTATTTCGATCGTATCGCTGAAAATAGGCGCCCTATGTCCAGCAAAGGCAAACATGTACCACTGACATCCATACCATTTTTTCGCAGCGGCCCATCCGCCGGCACATTATTGATGTTGGCTTCCGCTTTTTTATTCTCCGTTCTCGATGGCCTTATCAAGCTTTTGGGGCCCGGATTCCGAATCTGGGACATTGCCTTTTATCGATTCGGTTTTGGTTTGGTCATTTTAATTGGCATAATGGGTTGGAAACAAAATCCTTTTAAGACCCGCAACCTCAGACTCATGATCATTCGGGGGATCACCGGAACCACCGCCTTTTTGTTGCTGGTTCTTGCCATTCGGCTTATTCCATTATCGACGGCCTTAGTCTTGTTTTTTTCCTTTCCCGCTTTTGCGGCACTTTTTTCTTTCTTATTTTTCGGTGAGCATATCTCAGTGGCCCAAATCGGCTGCGTATTGGGCGCACTGGTCGGTGCTAGCATTTTATTTGATTATCAAATATCAGAGAATCTATGGGGACAGGCGGCCGGCTTGGCCTCCGGCATCTTTGCCGGAGTTACGGTTTGTCTTATCAAAAAATTAAGGGAAACAAATGGAGCGCCAATCATTTATTTGTATTTTTGTCTGTTGGGTGCTTTGATCACCTTTCCGATGTTTATCAGCAATCCTCATCTGCCACGGTCGGTCATCGACTGGGTGATGATTGGCGGCATTGTCTTTACCGCGCTTGGCGCCCAACTGCTGATGAATCAAGGGTTTCAGTATTGCAAAAGCTGGGAAGGCGGCCTTATCTTGACCAGTGAGGTCGTATTTACGGCCGCGCTGGGTATTTTATTTTTAGGTGAAATCTTCAGTTGGCGTTTTGGGTGCGGTGGTTTGCTGATCATCGCCAGTGCCGTTTTTAGTAATTTTGCGGGAGACCGCAGTGCCCCTATTTGCTCAAAAGGTCAGTCACGGCGATTGCCTCTGCTATAAACCGATGGAGGCGGTTGTTATTTTGTTGAGAATTGTTTAAAGAAATAAGCGCCATTTGGGGTATGGAATCCACAACGGGACTGAAGCACAGCGCACGTGTTCGTAAACGATAACCATTGTCGTATCGACAATTGAACGCAAGTGATCTTGGAAAGATCGAGGTAAAAATGAAAAGCACTTTTTTGGCGATAGTGGTGATCGCGCTTGTCGGTATGGGCATCTGCGATGCGCAGGAATCGCAGCATCAACAACCTTTGCTATGGCCCTCGCTGATGAGCGACATCAAAATCGCCCAATCGCTGAATTTTTGCGGCGAGCCAGTTGCTCTGGATGTTCAAGAAGTGCATGAACGCTTGGAAAAAGAATTGCTGCTCACCATTTGGAATCGGCCTCAAGTGGCGCTATGGATAAAACGCTCCCCGCGGTATCTACCCATAATTGAAAAAATGCTCAGTGAAAACGATATGCCCGATGACTTGAAATATGTAGCCATTATCGAAAGTGCGCTTCGCCCTCATGCGGGCTCACGCAAGGGCGCCATCGGCTTCTGGCAATTTTTAAAATCAACCGGCCAAAAATACGGTCTGAGAATAAGCACCGAAATCGATGAGCGCCGAAATATATTCGCTTCAACTCAAGCTGCGATTAACTACTTTAAAGAACTTTACACATTACTGGGTTCCTGGACGCTTTCGGCTGCAGCCTATAACATGGGGGAAATCGGTCTGCAAAGTGAGATCGTATCTCAAAAAACAGAAGACTACTACCAGCTTTACCTACCACTTGAAACCCAGCGGTACGTTTTCAGAATTCTGGCAGCAAAAATGATAATGGAGGATCCTCAGCGATTCGGTTTCCGATTTACTGAGCAGGATCTTTATCCACCGCTGGCATTTGATCGCATTCATATCGAATGCTTTCAAGATACACCGATCCAAGTTGTCGCCCAAGCTGCCAACACCTATTTTAAGGTAATCAAAGACTTGAACCCTGAACTCCGCGGCCATTTCTTAGCGGCCGGTATGCATTCACTTTTAATTCCCAAGGGTTCAGCCGAGGGATTTGATGCGCGCTTCAAGCAGCTCGTTCAACAATGGCAGGCAACCAACCAAGAGCGGGTGTATGTTGTTCAGCAAGGCGATAACTTGACCAGCATTGCCGACCGTTTCAATGTTCCGCTGCCGGCACTGCTTATCTGGAACCGCCTGGATGGCAAAAAACCGATTCATCCGGGTGATCGGCTGGTTATTTATCCGAATGCCCAGAATCAATAATATAGCCATTGCCTGACCCGTTAGCGTTGCGGCAGCTGAATTTTGCGTTTTTCTGGATCGGTCTGCTGGCGGTAAAAGATGGCCGTATGGCCGATCATACCCACCAACTGACAATCCACTTCCGCCGCAACCGCTTCGGCAGTGCTGCGTTTCTGTTGTCTGTCTTTAAATTCAACAAACTTTACTTTGATCAGCTCATGTGCCCCGAGAGCTTCGTGAATCGCTTCAATCAGACTAGCGGTTAAACCCTTTTGACCGATAAAAACCACAGGCTTTAATCGGTGGGCGAGTGCTTTGAGAAACTTTTTCTGATAACCTTTCAATTCCTGCATTCCAATATTCCACCCGAAAGGAGAGCCGGACATGCCAGACACCAAACATCCCCAGGAAGCCAAAAAATTTGAGATTCAAGCCTATCGGCGCCCAAAAGATCGAAAAGCGTTGAGCAGAACGCATGTCGCATTTTCCGGATCGCCGCAACGGCATCCCTATGACAAAGATAAAATCATATTGATTGCCGATCCCTATAGTTCCCATAACGTATTTTACGAATTTTATAAAGATGATATCGCCTACGTGGAGGAATTGCCGAATATCGTCAACCTGGAAGGAGAAACTATCACCATGGTTCGGGCGTGGATCAAGAAAATGAGCATCGGTATGCGATGCTCACCGTTCATTGTCGAAGATATTTCCACCGGTTCAGGTAACCGCAAGATTTAAGTCTTCAAGCCAGAATTGGCGCAGAAGATACGCGCTGCTCTGAAGTTTAGTTGTCGGGAAATTACCGGCCACATCTTAAGCAACCCATATTATAGCACTTTAATGATCACCAGCGTTGCATCATCATCGATTTTGAGTGGCTGGCAAAATCGATCCAGGGAATCAAAAACGGCATCCAGAATGGCGACTGCCGGTTGATCAGCCATGTTGTTGATGACCTGCAGCAACCGTTGGGTGCCGAACATTTCACCACTGTCATTGACCGCCTCTTTGATGCCATCGGTCCCAATCAAGATAATCTGGCCGGAACTGATCAGTTTCTGATATTCCTTATAGGCAGCGTCTTCCATGACCCCCAGGGGCAACCCTTCGCCGGAAAGCAATTCGGGGGAGTCCGCAGCTGTCGGTGTCCACAGGATGGCCGGTTCATGCCCGGCCTTGACCCATCGGATACTTTTTTCTTTGGTGTCAAGCTCACAATAAAACATCGTCATAAATAAATTCAGCTGTTCAACATCCTGCACCAGCCGTTTGTTCACGTCGGAAATAATGGCAGCACATGCCGTAGGGGTCGTCTGGATGCGCTCTCTGAGAAAGGCACGGGCCGTTGTCATCAGCAATGCAGAGGGGATGCCGTGATCGGTTACATCGCCAACGACAATGCCGAGTTTGTCTTTGCCGTTTGCAGGCGGGTATAAAAAGTCATAATAGTCACCACCGGTTTCATCGCACCAAATGCTGCGGCCGGCGATATCAAATCCGTCAAAATCGGGATCTGATTTCGGCAACAGTTCTTGTTGAATCTTGCTGGCCTGCTGCAGTGACATTTTAAAATTATTGAGCTGTTGTTGGTGGGAAACGACTTTGTGATATTTTTGGATGGCGCTTTGAATGGCTTGGCTCAGTGTATCGGCCGCACACGGTTTAGGGTGAAACTGAAAAATATTACCCTCGTTTACTGCTCGAATAGCGGTCGGCATATCCGCCGTGCCGGTCAGCATCATGCGGACAGTATCCGGACTGTTTTTTTTGACGGAGGCTAAAAATTCAATACCATTCATGCCCGGCATCATATAATCCGAAACAATTACGGCATAGGGTCCATTCTCTTGCACCTGTTTCAAAGCCTCTTCACCACTGAGTGCGGTGTCAATGCGAAACTGATTTCGTAGCTGGCGCTTAAGTCCGGCAAGGACCATGGCATCGTCATCGACCAGTAAGACTTTATCTTTCATTACCCTTTCCTCTCTGCGAGATCTTTACACATCAGTTGCCAGTCATCTATGCGATGGCCAACCCCCAGATATTCAAGATACCCGCGATCCAGTTGTTTTAATTCCCCGCAACCATTGTCGTCATTTTTCAAACGGTCATACGCATCCCCAAAATGCACGGCGGTCAGAAGTCCGGTTGAGCTGGCCAGGCTTTTCCCAGGGCAATGGTGGAAGGCAATGGCTTCAATGACCGGGTAGTCCACTCCCCATAGCCCCATTAAATAGGCGCCGATTTCTGCGTGGCTGGTTCCAAACATATCATTTTCAAGCTCCCACAGACTGCGTTTATTTTGCCGGGCTTCAATTAAAATCTTTTGATAGGACTCTTGAAAATTGGCGACCAGAATCAGTTTTCCCAAATCGTGAAACATGCCGGCCATCAACGCGTTGTTAATCAGGTATTTATCCAGGCGCTCTTCTTTGGAGATGGTTTGCGCAAACATGCTGACCGACATACTGTGATTAAAAAGCGCGTCAAAATTAAACCAGCTTAATTTTTTCTGATTAAATTCGGAAAAAATCTTGACCGAAAGCACTAACGCTTTGATGGTTTCCGTCCCCAGCAGCATGACCGCCTCTTTGGGATTGCTGATTTTGCGAACAAGCCCGAAAAATGCCGAGTTGACCACCTGTAGAATCTTGGCCGTCATCGCCAAATCCGCGGCGATAATGTCTCCGACTTTTTTTACCGAAGGATCCGACGACTGCAACTCATTGATCACTTCGGAATAAATGGCCGGCAGGCTGGGAAGGGTCTCGGTCTGTGAAACAATGCGTTTGATGGATTCATCTTCCAGCAGATTTCGTAGGCCAAATAGTTTGTTTAAGGTATGTTTTAAAATCTCAGCATCACAGGGTTTGGAAAGACTTTGATGCGCCAGTTGTACCGATTTAAATGTCGTTTCCTGTTCCACCTGCCCGGAAAGAATAATTCGCACAAGCTGCGGATGCCGTTGCTTGACTTCAGCAAGCAGCTGGGCTCCATCCATTTCCGGCATTCTTAAATCAGACACGACAACATCGAATGGTGCACCGTCCAGGATGTCCAGCGCCTCCTTGCTGCTGGTTGTAAAGTGCATCTCCCATTCAGCACGCATCTTTCTGAGCGACCGTTGAAGTCCTTTAAGGACCATGGGCTCGTCATCAACAAATAAAATACGTCTTTTGTTTTGATCATTCATCTACGGAATTATGGGTATCTATCGGCAGCCGGATCACGAAAGTGGTGCCTTGGTTTTCTTTAGTTTCAATATCAATCGTGCCGCCATGTTTATCAACGATCACAGAATGGGCAATCGCCAATCCTTGTCCGGTTCCGCGACCCGGTTCTTTGGTGGTAAAGAACAGGTCAAATATGCGATGGCGGATGTGCTCCGGGATACCGGCACCAGTGTCGCTGATTCGAATTTCAGCCTGATTTGCGGCGAAGTGACTGCTGATCGTAATTGTCCCTTTGGCTGATGAATTGCCCGCATTTGAATCAGCGATGGCATGGGCGGCATTTACAATCAAATTCAATATCACCTGGTTAAATTCTGCGCGATGGCACGGCACCATCGGTAAAGCGGCATCGAAATCGGTTTTCAAATCGGCCACATATTTCCATTCATTGCGCGTTATGGTGATGGTTTTTTCAATTTCTTTATTAATATCAACGGGTTCTTTTTCAGCACCACCTGGATGGGCAAATATTTTCATGGCCTGCACGATGCGGGTAATCCGATCGACGCCTTTCAGCGTCTGCTCGATGGCCAGTGGGACTTCTTCCTCCAGATAGGCGATATCCAACTCCTCTAACTGCGCTTCAATTTCTTGAATGCGTTCTGCGTTTAATGTGCCGGATTTAGCGGCATGAATGGGCTCTTTATACAGGTTGCAGGCTGCGATCAAATCGCTGAAGGCATCCTGCAGAAAACGGGTGTTGTCGCCGACAAATTGGGTCGGGGTGTTGATTTCATGGGCAATCCCAGCGGCCAGTTGGCCGATGGCTTCCATTTTCTGAGACTGATGAAGTTGCGCTTCAAATTTTATTCGATCGGTGATATCGGCACCAATTATGGTTAGGCCTGCAATGCCCTGATGGTTGTCTTTGAAGGGTGTGATGGAGAGTCCCAAGTATCGATCCTCGCCATCGGCATTGCGATAGTGAATGTTATCCACGCGGACATTACAGCCGCCAGCCCGACTTTTAGACATACCATCTGATATTTTATCCCAATCCCATTCCGGGCCGCATTGGTCCAGGCTCGATCCCATCACATCAGTTGCGGGTATAGAAAATAACTGAGCGGCGATTGCGTTCCAATGAATGACCTCATTTTTACGGTTTAAACCAATCAGAATGGTCGGCAATGATGAAATCAGATGCTCGATTTCGCGATGCGCCTGTTTAATCGTTTGTTTGGCCCTTTTGCGTTTTTTAATTTGACGATTGAGTTCCTCGTTGGATTTCACCAACTCGGCGGTTCGATCCCGCAACAGTTTCTCAGCACGATTCTTATCCGTTAAATCCAACATAACACTGATCGTACCGTCAACCTGCCCATTATGATCGGTAAAGGTCGAACGGCTCAACAAAAAATCACGCTGAACACCGTCAGCACAGCATATGGCCGCTTCGTATGTCTGTATTCCGGCTTGGCTGAGCAGTTTTTTATCGTTTTCCAAGCAAATATCCGTTAATGCTTGCGGAATAATGTCAGGCAGGTCAAAGAGCGATTGTCCGACAACATCTTCACAGCGGGTTCCCAGTACTTTTTCCGCAAATGCGGTGTTGCAATCCATGAACACACCGTTTTTATTTCTAAAAAATGCCGGATTGGGGATCGTATTGATCAGTGTGGAAAGAATCTGATGAGAACGATTCAGTGGTTTGGAATTTTTAATGGTTTTGTTCATTTTATTTTTAAGTCGTGAATATGATAATACTTTTTTTAATAGGACGCCCAACAAACGCTAAACACGTTGCCATCGATCTTCAAATGGGAATGTGCAGCCCGACACTTCAAAGGTTCATCTGCAATAAAATCAGCGGAATTAGACACTATTCTTATCGGCCCAAACAGCCAAAATCTTTACCTGTTTGTCTTTCTAATCTAATCAATTTCAAAATAACACGATATGGACGCCTTTAGCGGTGAATGTCTATGCTCAGTCGTCTTGTATAACCGACTTATCTATCTAACTGCCAGTTATTCATAAAAATATAGCCAGACATGACTGTTTAATTGACAAACATCAAAAATTTAAGGTAATTCAGGCATTCGAAAAGTGATATGACGCGTTACCTCCAAATACAATCGTGCGTTAGCAAATGGCATTCATGCTTCAATTGCAAGGTGCCAACTTTTGAATACAGGTTTTGATACAAGAAAAGGAGGATAACAAAAAGGAAGATGGTTTATACAGGAAAACCGGAAAGGAAAAAAGAACCGGAGACAGCAATATTTAAAAGGGGGAAAACCATGTTTTGTAAAAGACCTATTCAGATTTATATTCTTCTCTTAACGGCTTTCATGCTGATCTTTTTTCAATGGTTCGGTGTTGCAGGTGCCAAGGAAACTGGCGCAGCAGAGAAAAAGCCTGCCCGACTCATCACCATGGCGGTAGAATATCCCGGGATTCAAATTGCCAAAGGAGAAGATGAGGTCAGTATGGACGTTATATTTCATAATAAGGGAAAATCAGACGAAAACGTAAGCATTTGGATCGAAGAGAAGCCAGACGGTTGGGATGCCCGGATCAAAACCTATCGGTATTCCATTACCGGCGTTCACGTTCCATCCGGCGATGACAAAAGCCTTACCTTTGAAGCTGATCTACCAAAAGATGTGAAACCCGGTGATTACCGATTTCGAATTGAGGCCAAAACGCTTGATGGTCGGTTCAAAATGTCACAGCCGTTTACGATAACAGTTACCGCCGAGGAAGGCAAATCAAAAGAACCCAAGGGCGTTAAGCTGACGACATCCTATCCGGTCATCCGGGGGCCATCGGATGCCACTTTTGAATTTTCTCTGGAGGTCGATAGCAAGTTAGATGAAGATGCGGTTTTTGATTTGCTGGCTAAAGGTCCCCAGGGCTGGGATGTCAATTTTAAACCGGCTTACGAAACCAAGTATATATCCAGCCTGCGCATTAAGGGCAATCAGAGCACCAGCGTTGCCGTGGAGGTAAAGCCCGCAATGGGCGCTGCCGCCGGTGAATATCCCATCAACGTGCGGGTTAGCTCCAACAATGCCAATGCCGAAGCCAATTTGATGGTCATCCTTACCGGTACTTACGGAATTGAGCTCGGAACGCCGGACGGATTGTTATCTTTAAACGCCAAACAGGGCAGACCGTCCAATGTATCTTTTTATATTAAAAACACCGGATCGGCTAAAAACAGTGGGATCAAATTTTTGTCCTTTAAACCGGAGAACTGGAAAGTGGAATTTAAGCCCGAACAAATCGACGCTATCGAACCCGGAGATTTGAAACAGGTGGAGATGATTATTACGCCCTATGAAGATGCCCTGGTTGGAGATTATTCGGTCGGTGTAAAGGTTGAAGGCGAGAAAGCCGCCAAAACGCTTGAGTTCCGAACAACCGTAAAAGCCTCGGCAGCCTGGGGCTGGGTGGGTATCGGCATTATTGTTTTCGTCATCGCCGGACTCTTCGGTTTATTTCGCTGGTTAGGGAGGCGTTAAAATGGAGACCCAATCCGTCATTAACACCCAGGAGCTGACAAAGATCTACAGCGGTCGGCCAGCTGTTGATCGGCTGTCATTTACCGTGAACGAAGGTGAAATCTTTGGCTTTTTAGGACCCAACGGTGCCGGAAAAACGACAACACTGCTGATGTTGCTCGGTTTGACGGAGCCAACCAGCGGTACAGCAAAAGTGCTGGGTTGGGATCCCACCCGGGAGCCGATCAAAGTCAAATCAAAAATCGGGTATCTGCAGGAAAACATGGGATTTTACTCAGATTTAGATGCCAGGCAAATGCTGCGATTTGTTGCTGAATTAAACGGTTTTGTCGGAAATGAGGCAGATGAGCGTATCGAAGGTGCCCTTGAGACGGTGGGTCTTGCTGATGAGGCGGCCAAGAAAATTGGGGTTTATTCCCGCGGCATGCGGCAGAGACTCGGCATTGCTGAGCTACTGATAAAGGATTCTCAGGTTGCTTTTCTGGATGAGCCGACGCTGGGTTTGGATCCGGATGCCACCAACCGCATGATCGAACTGATTCAGAGCCTGTGCCGTGACAAGAAAATAACCGTGCTGCTGTCCAGTCACCTGCTGCACCAGGTCCAGAAAATATGCCACCGGATCGGTATTATGATCAAAGGGCGAATGGTGGCTCAGGGGCCCATAGATCAACTGGCCAAAGAAAAGTTCGGTATAGGCAAAGAAGCATATTCGTTGGAGGAAATTTACATGAAATATTTCCAGGAGGCATAACCATGCAACGCCTTAAAGTGATTATTCGAAAAGAACTGGCCGATCATTTTAGCAGTTATCGATTTGCCATCATATTTGCATTGATTGCCATGGTTAGCCTGATCACCGCATACATGGTGGGCTTAAATATCAGAAAGGAACTGGAGGGAGTGGCCAAGCCACAGTTCATATTTTTGATGCTTTTTACGTCTACAGGAGCCATTTTCTCCTTGGTTCAGTTTGTAGCGTTCTTTGGACCTTTGGTCGGGCTGATCCTTGGTTTTGATACGATTAACCGCGAAAGAAATGAAGGCACTCTGAGTAAATTGCTCTCTCAGCCGATTTATCGCGACACGGTGATTAATGGTAAGTTTTTGGCTGGCGTTGTGATGATAACGGTGATGATGGTATCCATTGTATCTGTGATTACGGGTCTGGGGCTAATCGTCTTAGGCATCGTGCCAGGTGTCGAAGAGCTTTTGAGAATCTTTATCTATCTGATTATCAGTATCATCTATATATCTTTCTGGCTGGGCATTGCCATTTTATTTTCAATTCTTTTTCGCAGCACGGCCACATCAGCTCTAGCCGCCTTGGCGGTGTGGATATTTTTTTCCTTTTTTGTATCGATCGGTGCCAATATTTTGGCCAATGCGTTGACACCGGAGACAGAACTAGCTAGTGCCGATGACATTTTCTGGCGGGCCAAGGTCGTCAAAGCGTTTACACTCACCTCACCCATGGAACTCTATACGGATGCCACTGCCACAATTATTGATCCCATGCGAAAATCGGCCCGCTCGATTGTGACCATGGGACCGATGGAAAGTTTTTCCATGTCGCGATTTGCAGGGCCGCTGGGGTTGAGTCAAAGTATTCTCATCGTTGTACCTTATATTATTTCCCTTGTCGCTATTACCATCATTTGCTTTGCCGTTTCTTATATCGTTTTCATGCGCCAGGAGATTCGGTCCCTGTAGCTTTGGCCATATGCCTGTTAT
>Ga0209536_100003307_pt1 | contig 25943 bp, 26 predicted proteins | sample DeeMarSeWOR28_12_FD_187461 | JGI IMG/M metagenome (GOLD analysis project Ga0209536, IMG submission 187461) | Marine sediment microbial communities from White Oak River estuary, North Carolina - WOR-2-8_12 (SPAdes) (version 2) | ecosystem: Environmental > Aquatic > Marine > Intertidal zone >...
CCCAGCAAATATATAAAAAAGAGATTTTCTAACGAATTTATACTGGAGTTTAAAATGTCTGAGCAAGAACTAAAAGCAACGACAAGAACAGAAACAGGAAAAGCGCAAGTTCGTCGTCTTCGCAAAACCGGTTATGTTCCTTGTACAATTTATGGTGTCGAGGACAGAAATGTATCATTGAAGATTAATCGCAAAGAGTTGGAGAAATTACTTTCGGAATCGCACTCAGTTATCAAGTTGGTGAATGAAGGTAATGAACAAAGATGTGTTATAAAAGAGGTCCAATATCATCCTGTTAAAGGTGATATCATTCATGTAGATCTGCAAAGAATCAAAGCCGGTCAGGAAATTCAATTATCCGTTCCGATTAAATTTATCGGTGAGGCACCCGGCGTAAAAATGGGTGGTGTTTTTCAGACTATTAAATCAGAGTTGGATATTTCTACTTTACCTCGATATTTACCAGACGAGATCGAGATTGATATATCATCGATGGAACTCGGAGATACATTGCATATCAGCGACCTCAGTCTGGAGAATATTACGATTCATCATGATCTGGAATCCTCCATCTGTTCTATTGTTTTACCGAAGAAGGTTGAGGAACCAGTAGAAGCCGAAGAGGAAGGTGAAGAGGCGCTCGTTGAAGAGGAAGAAGCCGCCGAACCGGAAGTAATTTCTTCCAAGGCAAGGGATGAGGGAGAAGAACAAAAGAGTGACGAGGGATAATTCATTTCTGTGCAGGCGCTCATAGGATTGGGCAACCCGGGTAAACGTTACATCGATACGCGACACAATATAGGGTATCTCATCGTTGAACATTTTTCGTCCAATCAAAATGTCCCCTTTCTACCTGGAAAAGGGGATTATTATTATAAAGAAAATGAAGTAAACGACAGGCAGGTCTTTCTATTTAAGCCTACAACCTATATGAATCACAGCGGGAGGGCTGTTCGAAAGATCATTGAGGATTTTTCTTTGTCTGTCGACGAGATATTGGTGATATGCGATGATTTTAATCTGCCCTTCGGTGCTTTCAGATTTCGTCAAAAAGGTAGCGATGGCGGGCACAATGGATTGAAATCGATTATTTATACCCTTCAAACTGAAAATTTTAATCGTTTTCGGTTTGGAATCGGTGATGCTTTTAGCGATGCATCGCAATATGTTCTGGAGAGTTTCAGTAGAAAGGAATCTGAAAAATTGAACGAATTACTACCAATAAGTACTGAAGCAATTCATCACTGGTTAAAAGAAGGTATTCAGACGACAATGAATAAATACAATCGACAATTTATCAGTGAAAACAGGTGAGAGGAAGTGACATGGACACGAATTTATTATTGGTATTGATTGCAGGTCTTTTGGCTCTTTTGTATGCATTCTGGAAATCGACCTGGATTGCGAAACAGGATCCGGGAAATGAAAAAATGCAGGAAATTGGGCAAGCAGTGCGAGAAGGTGCAATGGCTTTTCTCGCCCGAGAGTACAAAGTGTTGGTAATTTTTGTTATCGCAGTGGCAATACTTTTGTTCCTTGGTAATTATGGTCAAGGAACGGGTTTGGTTGCGGTGTCTTTTATTGTCGGGGCACTCTGCAGCGGGCTCGCTGGCTTTTTTGGAATGCGAGTCGCAACCTTGGCAAACAACCGTACCACGCATGCTGCCAGGCAAAGTCTTAATGCTGCGCTTAAGGTTGCATTCAATGGCGGATCCGTAATGGGGTTAAGTGTTGTAGGACTCGGTGTTATTGGATTATCCCTGCTGTTCTGGGCTTACGGTGGTATGGATCAGGGATCAAATTTAGTGATGGTTATGAAACTGATCTCCGGTTTTGCTATGGGTGCTTCTTCTATAGCCCTCTTTGCCAGAGTAGGTGGCGGAATTTATACAAAGGCAGCAGATGTCGGTGCAGATCTTGTGGGTAAAGTTGAGGCAGGTATCCCGGAAGATGATCCGAGAAACCCGGCGACAATTGCCGATAATGTCGGTGATAATGTAGGGGATGTCGCTGGCATGGGTGCCGATTTGTTTGAATCCTATGTTGGTTCTATCATCGGCGCAATGGTGCTGGCAGCAGCAGCCGGTTATTCAAATCTGGTCATGTTGCCTCTGGTATTAGCCGGTGCAGGAATTTTGGTTTCAATCGTTGGCACGTTTTTTGTCAGAACAAAAGAGGGTGGGAATCCACAAACAGCTTTGAATGTCGGTGTTTTTGGCGCCGGTGTTCTCATGCTGGTCATCAGTTATTTTGTAATCCATAATTTGGTCCCGGAGACGGTAACATTGACCGGAAAAATGGTTTCTGCGCTGGATATCTTTTACTCGACAATTGCCGGACTCCTGGCCGGAACAGTTGTAGGCTTATTGACCGAATATTATACATCCGAAGCTAAAAAACCGGCTCGGGTTATTTCCAAAGCAAGTGAAACCGGAGCGGCTACAAATATCATTGCCGGAATTGCCAATGGAATGTACTCGACTGCTCTGCCCGTCCTGTCAATTGCTGTGGCGATTATTGCCGCCTATAACTTTTCAGGACTTTATGGTATCGCTATTGCTGCTCTGGGAATGCTCTCAACAACTGGCATTCAGTTAGCCGTCGATGCTTATGGACCGATTGCCGATAATGCCGGGGGATGTGCTGAAATGGCTGAATTACCACCAGAAGTTCGCCAGCGGACAGATAAATTGGATGCTGTTGGAAATACCACGGCTGCAATCGGAAAGGGATTTGCCATCGGTTCTGCAGCATTGACAGCTCTGGCACTTTTCTCCGCATTCCGTGAAATCGTTGCCACCTCACTGGGAATTGAATCTCTGGTCCTGGATATCAATAATCCCTGGGTGATGGCCAGTTTGTTAGTTGGTGGTGTATTACCTTTTGTGTTCTCGTCTTTTGCGATGAGAGCTGTTGGCGAAGCCGCCTTTGACATGATTGAAGAAGTTAGGCGTCAATTTAGAGAGATAAAAGGATTACTGGAAGGAACAGCAAAGGCCGATTATGCCCGCTGTGTTGATATTGCAACTGCAGCCGCAATTAAAAGAATGATTGCCCCTGGATTACTGGCCGTCATTACACCTGTCTTTTTTGGACTGATATTACAGTATCTGAGTGTTGAGAGACTGACTGCAGCTCAGATGCTTGGTGGATTATTGGCCGGTGTTACTGTCTCGGGTGTTTTGCTGGCTATTTTTATGGCCAATGCGGGTGGTTCCTGGGATAATGCAAAGAAATATATTGAAAGCGGCGCACATGGTGGCAAAGGGTCAGATGCTCATAAAGCAGCAGTTGTTGGTGACACTGTCGGTGATCCATTTAAAGACACAGCCGGACCGTCATTGAATATATTGATTAAATTAATGTCTGTGGTTGCATTAGTAATAGCACCACTGATTTAATAATGTCAAATGACCAAATCCCAATGTCAAATCAATTAAAAATTTCAAATTACAAATTAGGAATTTATTTGGCACTTGGCATTGGACATTTGTCATTAATTTGGCATTGGGATTTTGAAATTTGACATTATAAATAGTAGTTATTGAAACATATATAATTAAAGCAGAGAAAGATCCTTCCCCAATCCATTAGCAAAAGTGATTGGGGGCATCAGACCAAAGGAGGAAAAAGATGCAAACGTATGAGACTATTTTTATCCTAGATAGTCTCCTCGCCCCGGAGGAAATTGACAAACTCGTCGGCAGGGTGAAGGAGATCATCGAATCTAATGGCGGTAAGATTCTTACCGTGGAAAAATGGGGTAAAAGGAGGCTGGCCTACGAAATCCAGAAAAAGCAATATGGTTTCTATGTTGCCGTTGAGTTCGAGGGAGAAGGCCCCATCCCAAATTTACTGGAACGTGAGTATAATTTTAATGATAAAATACTGAGATATCTTACCTACAGATATACCAAGAATAAGTTGATTGCCAGAAAAAGAGAATTGGAAACTCGAAAGAATCAAACGGTTACTCCTGATATTCCTGAGGTGACACCCGAATCCGCTCTTGACAATACTGAGATTAATGATACCGAAAATCATGATTTCGAAAGTGAAGAAGTTGAAAGTCCTGAGAGCGAAGACCTGAATACAGAGGAAGAGAAGAAGGAGGCAGAAAATGCGTAGATTCCAAAAACCAAAGAGAGAAGTGACCAATTTTAAACCAAGGAAAAAAAGAGTATGCCGTCATTGTACGGATAAAAAATCATGTCGCGAACTATATATTGATTTCAAAGATACAAAAATGCTCAGTCGTTTTCTAACCGAACAAGGAAAAATGATTCCCAGAAGAACCTCAGGAAATTGTGCAAGAAGTCAAAGGCAACTGGCAATCGCCATAAAAAGAGCTAGACAACTGGCCCTGTTGCCGTATGTCGCTGATATTCCCCGGTAGAATAGAAAGGAAGGTCATATTATGAAACTTATATTACGACAAGATTACGAATCACTGGGGGTAGCAGGAGATGTAGTGAATGTTAAACCCGGATTTGCCAGAAATTTTCTGATTCCCAAGGGATATGCAATGCTCGCTTCCGATAAAAATCTAAAACGGTACGAGAATGATCAGAAACAATTGCATTGGCTTCAGGAAAAAGAAAAGAGACAATCTGAAGAATTGGCAAAAACACTGGAAAACGTGTCTTGCACAATCACTGTTCAGGTTGGTGAAGAAGATAAAATGTTCGGTTCCGTTACTTCTCAAAATATTACAGAGGCTTTAGAAGCGCAAGGATACACGATCGATAAAAGAAAGATTTTATTAGAAGAACCGATCAAATCTCTCGGAATCTATTCCGTTCCAATTAAACTACACGCAGACGTTGAGGCAAAAGTCAAAGTCTGGGTGGTCAAAGAATAATTTGATTTAAAGAAAAAAGCGGTTTTCAGCCGCTTTTTTCTTTTATACCAGGAATTCAGCCGATGACGTATGTTGATGTCGTTTTTAATCTGGCCATTGATAAATCATTCACCTACAAAGTTCCCGCCCACATAATCTCTGGTATTACAGTCGGACAACGTGTTCTCGCCCCATTCGGCAGACGAGAATTAACAGGAATCGTCGTTGCGGCATCTGACAGAAATCCACATATAAAATGTAAAGATATTGTGGATGTTCTCGATGATCAATCTCTTATCCAGGAAGATATCTTTAATTTGACTAAATGGATGTCTGAATACTATCTGACAAGTTGGGGGATTTGCCTGCAAATTGCCCTGCCGAAAGGATTAGAGAAAAGATCGAATGTTTATATTGATATTGCCGAAACAAATCATTCCGCGTTATCCGGTTTGACAGAAAGACAGCGAGATTTATATGATCTTCTCATCCGTGAACCCGATAAGACAACCGCTTACTATAAAACCAAATATGGTACGGGCTCTTTTGATTATAATCTAAGGGTTCTCGAAAATAAGTATTTGATAAGGAAAAGAAAACAAATCTCAAAAGAGCGAGTCAGGAAGAAAATGGTTCGATTTTTAACGGTTTCTCAAAATTTTATGTCGAATCTTTCTGGGTTGAGGGAAAAAGAAAAAATCGAGTTACTGCTTGAGCCTCTGGTGGGGGCGCCAATATCTTCGTCAGATTTCCGTCTCAAAACCGGTTTGTCAATATCGAAAATCAATACATTACTGAAACGGGGGGTATTAACAGTCTCCGAATTAGAAGTCTATCGTGAACATATGGACAATTATGAAGAAAATACGAGAATGATAGAACTAAATAACGATCAAAAACTTGTCCTCAATCAGATAAATGATGCAACAGATCGAACTGTCTTTAAGGTATTTCTCCTGCATGGCGTGACCGGTAGCGGTAAAACCCAGGTATATTTGGAGGCAATTAAAAGTGTTATCGGTAAAAATAAATCAGCCGTTGTTCTCATTCCCGAGATAAGTCTCACGCCACAAACAGTGGCTCGGTTTAAAAATTTTTTTCAGGAGAATGTATATGTTTTTCATAGCCAAATGAGTCTAGGGGAACGGTATGACACCTGGAGAAAAGTTAAGCACAGTAATAAATGCATTGTTATCGGTCCCCGGTCTGCATTGTTCTTACCGGTACAAAATCTCGGCTTAATAATTGTTGATGAAGAGCATGATGGCTCTTTTAAACAAGAATCTCCGGCTCCTCGGTATCATGCTCGAGATACAGCCGTCTATAGAGCTCAATTGAATAAAGCTGTTGTTGTATTAGGCTCTGCTACGCCGAGCCTCGAGTCATATCACAATGTTGAAACTGGAAAATACCACCTTCTTAAATTAAAAAATCGCATCGATAATATTGAACTACCCCGGGTTCATATTGTCAAGATGAAGGCAAAAACCAGTGAGAAGGAAGAGGCAAGCGTATTTTCAACAGAATTAATACAACATATCAAGGAGAGTGTTGAAAATAAAGAACAGGTTATTTTACTGCAGAATCGAAGAGGATTCTCCTCATATCTTCAATGCAAAACTTGCGGATTTATTAATAAGTGTCCTGATTGTGATATCTATCTGACATTTCATGCCTCCTCAAATAGTCTACAGTGCCACTATTGTGGCTTTTCAACCGCTACAACCCATAACTGTCCAAAATGTACTGGACTACAAATTAAATATGTTGGTGCCGGTACACAACAAATAGAAGCTGAGTTGAAAGATCTGTTTCCGGAGGTAAAGATAGTACGTATGGATATAGATACAACGAAATCTAAAAACGCTCATGCAACGATTCTTAAGCATTTTAAAGATCATAAAGCAGATATCTTGTTGGGCACACAAATGATAGCCAAAGGTTTGGATTTTGAAAAGGTTTCTCTTGTCGGAGTCATCTCAGCGGACATCGGCCTCACGTTACCGGATTTTCGCTCTGCTGAACGTATCTTTCAACTGCTTACTCAGGTTTCCGGAAGAGCAGGACGTAAAAAGAAACAGGGAAAAGTTATTATCCAAACCCGAATGGCGGATCATTATGCCATTCAGCATGCAAAGAATCATGATTTTGAAGGTTTCTATAGTTATGAGATTGGTTTGAGAAGAGAATCTGGTTATCCCCCGATTACACGTCTGATGAAAATCGGAGTGTCTGCTGCAAATATCAAAGTAGTAAATGCGATAGCCAAAGATATTGTTAAAAAATTATCCCGCCATTCCAACGGAATTTTTAATGTGATTGGACCTGCGCCGGCTCCTTTGATCCGGCTGCAAAATAAGTATCGATGGCAGGTTTTACTAAAAATAAATACTCAAAAAGACCGCAGTGGTAAAAAAGTGAGGTCACTAATTAGAGATGCTCTTGAACCTCTAACACTTCAAAGTCAGGTATCAAAATCCATTTCAATCGATGTCGATCCTCAGGATATGATGTAAGGAAATAGTTGCACAAGATTCACCAGTTTTCTTAAATTCATTCTTAGAATATTCCTTGGAATAAGATCATTTAATAAAAAAGTCCACGAATTTTTTTACAAGGTTATCTTTAAGGTCATTTCGAAATCCGCCAAGGCGGGGGAGAAATCTTAACTATTTGTATCATCTGAGCTTCCTTTGGTCTGCCGACCGTTCGGAATGAAAATATATAAATATATAATTCGAGTCAATTCGTGTAATTCGTGGACAAGTGTTCTTGAAAAAGAAATACAAGATGAGTAAACAATTCGAGTCAAAAAAAGAATCCCTCTCTATAATAAACAAAGCGTACAGCGACAAATCCGATCTTTCTTCAAAAAATGAAAAAATAAAATCGCTCGAAAAAAAATATGAAGTATTATCCAAAAGGATAAAAGCGCTCGAAAAAGTATATAAATTTCACAAGGGTATTGTCCAGAGTATTAGTAGTGGTCTGATTACAATAGATTCGAAGGGTATCATCACCTTTATAAACTCTGCTGCGCTCTCAATGCTGGATTATGAATATCAGGAACTTGTTGGCACAAATATAAGGGAATTGTTTGCCGATGGTCATGAGGCGGATAAAATTCTCGATGAGTTGTTAAATGCAAAAAGGATGTATGAAAGCAGGGAAACAAATCTGTTAAACCGATCGAAAAAACCGCTTCCAATTGGGTTTACTACTACAATCCTCACCTCAGAAGATCCTGACTATAACAGTGTTATAATAAGTTTCAGGGATCTGACAAATCTGCATCACTATCGTGTACAAATAGAAAGAATCGACAGGCTGACAACACTCGGAGAAGTATCAGCCGGAATTGCCCATGAGATCAGAAATCCACTTGCCGGAATAAAAGCTTCAGCACAGGTCCTCGAAGAGAGTTTTAGTCCTGGTGATCACCGTTCTCAATTAGTTAGTCGAATTGTAAAAGAAATTGATCGCTCAAACGAATTACTCAAGAAATTTTTCAATTTTGCCAAACCTGGAAAGCCTAAACAGGATTTCGTATCGCTGGAAACATTGATCGAGGGCGTTTTCCTTTTATTATCCTCAAAGATGCGTAAAAAAGAAATTATCTGCGAAAAAAATATTGAGTCTGATATAACAGATGTCTATGTGGATGAAAATCAAATCGAGCAGGTTCTCATTAATTTATTTCTTAACGCATTGGATGCAATGGAAGGAGTTGGGGTAATTACCATTCATCTCAGGATGGTAAAAAATCGTGATGAGGTACTTTTAGATAAAGCCTCACAGGCTGTGCTTCTTATCATTGAAGATACCGGATGTGGAATCGAGAGCGAAAATCTTGAAAAAATATTCAATCCTTTTTTTACGACAAAAAGTAGCGGCGTGGGATTGGGATTGTCGATTTCATCCAGGTTAGTCGAAGAAAACGGCGGTCAAATATTCGTAGAAAGTGAGCCAAATCAGGGAACTCGGTTTAAAATATACTTTCCAGTAGTTTAACCTTACATGTGAATAGCTATTGAACAGTAAAGTTTTTAAGCTTTATTATTTGACAAATGAAAAATGAAAAGTGAAGAATGAAAAAAAACTGAAACTGAGGTTCATTTGTCATTTTTCTTTTTTCATGAATTAGAAACATTATCGTTCTTTGGTTAATATTTTAAGTAAATATGTCGATATATGATATAATCAGTCGTTTCTCTTCCATACAGATAATGAATGGTTTCAGCTTTAGTGCTCACAAAGCCTGAAGCCTGGTAACTGGTGTTTAAAATCTCTCTTAGTATAAATATATGGAATCATGTGAATGAGTACTGTGAAAAAAATGCTGATCGTTGACGATGAGGAAACTTTGACTTATAGTCTCTATCAAAGTTTTATCGTTGCCAATAAGGAATATGAAGTAATAACTGCTGCTTCCGGAGAAGAGGCGAGTGAAAAATTGGTTGAGACGACGTTCGATCTGGTCATTACAGATATCAAAATGCCAGGAATGGATGGCTTGGAATTACTGGCACTGATTAAATCCAAGTATCCTTCAACTGAGGTAATTGTCATGACGGCCTATGGATCAGCGGAAAAAAGGGAAGAGGCTTTGCAAAAAGGTGCCCGATTTTATATCGAAAAACCATTCGAAATCAAAGAAATCAAACAATTGGTAATGGAGCTACTCCAGTAATTATGGCCCTTGTTGGAAACCTGCGGGATTTGAAATTACCCAATCTTATCCAGCTTAATTGTATGGAACGAAACTCTGCAAAATTGACAATTGAGTCTGCAGGTAAATACGGGATAATATATTTTCATGAAGGACAAATTGTTCATGCTGAGTTTGATCCTCATATTGGAGAAAAGGCTTTATTCAGATTGTTGGGATTACCGGAGGGAAAATTCAAAGTAGAAAACGGTGTGAGAGCACCGATGTCGACCATAACTACCCACTGGAACAATCTGCTTTTAGAAGGATTGCATCAACTGGATGCCCTACATGCCAGTGATGAAGGTAAAGAACAGAGACTGCTTGAAATGTTCATGAATGTGAAAGGTGTCAAACGAGCTGCGATTATTTCCATGGAAGGTGATAGTAAAAAAAGTGATTTTCAGGACGAAAAGGAATTTGCTCTAAAAGCGCTCTTATTTCATCAGGCACAAAATATCAGTGGATTATTGAGAAAAGATAAACCTCAATTTATAACAATGGTCGCCCAATCTAAAAGGATTATCCTCGCTGAAAATGAAGGAAATATTGTCTATCTCGATATTGACGCCAAATATCAACTGGAGACGGTTCTACCATTTTTGGAACAGGTGTTAAGCTAGTAGACAATTTAATATAATGAAAAGTTTAGTAAAGTCACCCCCTCTCTTTCAAAGAGAGGGGGATGGGGGGAGAGTTAATTAATGGAAGTTAAAACTCAAAACTCATCCCCAAACCCCTTTTCTTATAAAGAGAAGGAGCTTTAAAACCGGATAATTTTGATTAATATGATGTGGATTATCTGAAAAAAAATATGCATAGAATAAATCGTTGCGTCGTTGCATCGTCGCGAGAAAAAAAGAGACCGGAAGACAGATGATTAATCGCTGGCTCAAAGAGATTATGGATATCGAAGGTGTCGAGGGACTCTTGCTTGTCTCCGATAATGGACACATCGTTGAAAAACATGGTACTGATCTTGAACGTGGAACATTAGAACAATTATCAAAACGAATCATCCGGATTATTGCAGCACATGGACTCGATGAAAAATCTGTGAAAGAAATAGAGCTCATATGGTATGATTATAGAATTATCGCTATGAGTGCTAATCTTTTTACAGTCATTATCCTCTGTGGCTCAAGCAGAGCACTCTCTCTGTTACGAATTACCGTTAACGTGGTAATTGGTCACATTCTCGAGGATAAAAAATCGATGAAGAAAATAAAGAAATTTACCGGTCAATCAGATATTGTGCTCGAAAAAGAGTATCTGGATCAATTAGAAATAAAATTGATTTCGAAATTGCAATAAAGGGGATAAACAATTATATTTTTGGAACTTTGTCTAATTTTTTCGAAATTCTGATTAATGACCTACGGCGATAACGAGCAAATAAGGAGGGTCTTCCCAACTAATGCCGTTCTGATTAAAATTAATCCTAATAATCCGCCCACAGAATCAAGTTTATCGTCAGCTGAATGGCAGGTTATAACACAGGTTGATGGAAAGAGGAACCTACAGAACATAATGGATTCCTTAAATCTTGAGGAAAATAAAGGACTTGAAATATTCTACAAACTCCATCAAAAAGACCTGATCAAGGTCGTAGCAGAACAGAAAAACGGCGAGGAAATTGCCGGGGAAAAATTTTTTATAAAATTAGAGGAAGTTTTAGTAAAGATTATTGGTCCAGTTGCCGTATATGTAATTAATGATGTTATTTGGGAGTTAGGCGAATCAAGGGAGAAGTTTCAAAAAGATAAGATTCCGCTTTTGATTGAGTCTGTTAGTGGTGAAATAACTGATGACAAAAAGAGAATGCTCTTTCAGAAAGAGATGCTTGAAGTGATAAAAGGTTATGAAATTTCTTAGTCTACGATGGAAAATAAGTGGAATACTTGTTTTTAGTAATATTTTTCTGGGAGCAATTGTCATATTTATTGTTCATAGGTCGGTGACGGAATCGCTAGAAAATGAACTGATTGAACGGGGAAATACAATTGCCATCAATCTCTCACATTATACAGGAGAACTTATTTTAGAGGAAGATAGCATTGGATTGACTGAAATAATTTCAAGTCTCCTCTCATTTGAAACAGCACAATATTTATTAATTCAGCGTAGTGATGGGAGATTCATTAGCGATACGTTTAATGGTAATATTCCCTCTGAGTTAAAGGCGAGAGAGGTTGGACTAGAAATAAATGAATATGATCCTCAGTTAATAATGTTAAAAGATCTAAATGAAGAATGTTATGACATTGTCGTTCCGGTTGAAGAAGGCAGCCTGGGATTTATTCGGATAGGAATGAAAAGAAGTTACGTAGTGGAAAAGGTAAGAGAAACAAGTACCTATATCATGTTAAGTATCCTCATCGTAACTTTGTTGGGAATCATAATTGTATATTTTTTGGCTAATAGGATAATTAATCCTATTTTGAACTTGGCGAATCGGGCCAATGAAATAAGTACCGGAAAGCTGGAGGATAAAGTAATAATTAAAACGAATGACGAAATTAATTATATGGCAGAAGCGGTTGAACGACTCCGAGAGAGTCTGAACATTGCTTTGGCCAGATTAAATAAGAACAAAACAATTCGAATATAAATAACTAGGGGATGCGGGATTATGGTACAGACTAAAAAACTAAAAGATGGCAGTCGGCAGATAATCTTGAATGGTAAACAATACGAAGGTATAACCAAGATATTATCTGAATTAGCGACAAAGACAAAAGCCTCTGCAATCTTATTTGCTGATATGAGTGGTCAGCTCATTAGTCAGCGCGGGAATACTGAAAATATGAATACTACTGTACTTTCTGCGCTTGCTGCCAGTGACTTTGCCGCAACAGCTGAAATGGCAAAGCTGGTCGGTGAAGAGGCAAAGTTTAAACTCCTCTTCCATGAGGGAGAAAAACGTAACGTGTACCTCTCAAATGTTGGGGACTACTTCTTCTTGGTTGTCGTCTTCGATGTGAACGTAACACTGGGATTGATCAGAATTTACACAAAGAAAGCCATTCAAAGTCTCCAGGAGATCCTGGAACAGGAGAGTACCGAATCTGAATCGCATAAAGATATGATTGATTCCGATTTCAGTTCACTGTTAGGTGATGCATTGGATGAAACATTTAAATAAATATAAATTGAGAAATCTGAACTGAATTTGTTGAGGGGTTCTAATGTTTATTAATTGGGCGCTACAAGAAATTAATTTAAAAATTGTGTTTTACGGACCGGGTATGAGTGGCAAAACAACCAATCTCGAGTTTATACATTCAAAATTGGATCCTTCTCTCGCTGGTGAATTGGTTTCACTCAAAACAAAAGAAGATAGGACTATATTTTTCGATTTTATGCAGATCGAAGTGGGTCGAATAAAAGGAAAAAAGCCCAAGTTTAATCTTTATACCGTCCCCGGACAGGTTTACTACGCATCAAGCCGAAAAGTCATTCTAAATGGTGTGGATGGATTGGTATTTGTTGCAGATTCTCAACCGCATCGAATGGAAGCAAATATTGAAACCCTGCTGGATCTTGAAAATAATCTGAAACAAGATGGACATAGTCTCGAAGAATTCCCCTGGGTGATACAATATAATAAACGTGACTTGCCCGGTGTAGAATCCGTTGAAACACTACAGAAAAAACTGAACTTTTTCAATGTACCATATTATGAAGCGATTGCTGTGAGGGGTGAGGGTGTATTCAATACACTTAAAGCGATCATTAATAATGTGGTGCAACACGTACAGAATCAGCTGTAATTGATAACTAAGGCCGGATAACCTCCTCGCTTTTTGTGAGGAGGTTTTTTTTTGTGTTTATATTACCTGCATGTATATCTTCAACTTAGTAGTGGAACAGCTCGGAAAATAATTTGTTAACCTTAAAAAAAACAAGTAAATTTATCACTTTTATTTTGGTCTTTACGGGATTTTGTTACGCAAATGCCGGCTATAAAGTAACAGTAAATACCTTCAATCTACATGGAGCAGATAACGATAGCTTGATTGTTAAACAGTTAGCTGAGTTTGTACAGGAATGTCAAAAAAAGTACGATTCTTTTTTTAATTTCCAGTACCAAAAAAATGTAGATATCTATTTGGCTCGTTCAAATGAAGAGTACGAAAAATTTAACAGGTCGGATATTCCTGAATGGAGTAGCGGGGTAGCATATACAAAATTAAGGAAAATTATTCTAAAACCGGGACTATATTACGATCCTGAAAGATACAGAGAAACACTTTTTCATGAAATAGCGCATATGTATATCACTGAGGTATCAGGGAGTGGTTCTGTCCCGGTTTGGCTAAACGAGGGTTTGTCAATGTATCTCAGTGAAAAACAATTGTCCTGGCAGGAGAGTATTGCTATAGGAAATGCACTTTCCGCGAATAGTCTTGTTGACCTGAATGCGATCGATAGTCTCCTCCTCTTTTCAAACACTAAGGCAGAGTTGGCTTACTTAGAGTCTTTTTTGGCCGTCCGCTTTCTGGTAGAGAAAACAGGAGAGAGATCTATTGCCGAATTGGTAAGAGATTTTTCTCTCGATTATACGCTCGATCAGATTTTTGAAAAACATGTTGGATATAGTTTCTTTGAATTTGAGATCGAGTGGTATGATGACATAAAAAATAACTTTCGTTGGATGTCATGGTTGCAATTTGAAAACCTGCTCTGGCTTTCATTTATCATCATTATTTTTGTAACCTTCTTTCTTAAAAAAGTAAGGAACAGAAGGATCATCAGAGAGTGGGAAAAAGAAGATTATTTAGATTCGGAGAATTAGATCTTGTACGTACCAAAGAAGATGTTTCTTACGAAAGGGGTTGGTAAACACAAAGAAAGACTTTCTAGTTTTGAAATGGCTTTAAGAAATGCCGGTATTGCCGCCTTTAATCTGGTCTCTGTCTCGAGTATCTACCCCCCTGAGTGCAAAATCATTTCGAGGGACAAAGGATTGGCAGAGATTAGGCCTGGACAAATTCTGCATGCGGTCATCAGCCGAAATGAGACAAATGAGCCGAACCGTCTTGTCGCCGCTTCTATAGGTGTGGCAATCCCTAAAGACCCAAAATTATACGGATATCTTAGCGAACATCATAGTTTCGGTCAACGTGGGTCTGCAGCCGGAGAGTATTCAGAAGATCTTGCCGCTGAAATGCTGGCTACGATTCTTGATGTCACGTTTGATCCTGATAGTAGCTGGGACGAGAAAAGACAGCAATGGAAAATTAGTGGTAAAATATTTTCAACAAGAAATATTACACAGTCAGCAGAAGGTGATAAAAATGGGCTGTGGACGACTGTATTATCTGCAGCAATATTATTACCATGAAAAATTTTTTAGGTAAAGAAAATAGCGTTGAAAGTGCAGATGATGCGAGGACTATAGTTATCCCAATTCCGATGGAATTTTCAACCAGTTATGGAAAAGGGACAGCTCAAGGACCGGCATCCATACTTGAGGCTTCACCATATCTGGAATTCTATGATGAAGAATTGGATTTTGAGGCCTGGAAATATGGGATTTATACTGTACCCGAGATCGTTTTAAATGGTAAGCCGGAAGAATACCTGAATTCAATTGAACAGGAAGTCTCTTCATACTTAGAACAAAAGAAATTTATTCTGGTTATCGGTGGAGAGCATTCACTATCTTCTGCCGTTCATGATGCCTGTTTGAAAATGTATCCGAATCTATCTGTCCTTCAATTTGATGCTCATTCTGACTTGAGGGATGAATATGAAGGTACAAAATATAGCCATGCCTGTGTCATGCGCAGGATTTGGGAGAGAAATAAGAATATTGTGGGTGTTGGCATTCGTTCTCAATGCAAGGAAGAAAGAGATTTCATTCTGGAAAACGATATTCCTATTTATTATGCTCATGATATTACGGGAAGGGATTTTCCTGATGCGATATTTGACAAATTGACAAACGATGTATTTATTACATTTGATACCGATTTTTTTGATCCAGCGATTATGCCGGGTGTAGGTACCCCAGAGCCGGGAGGATTTTTTTGGTACGAGACAGTATCATTTTTAAAAAATATTTTTTTAAAAAAAAATGTAGTGGGGATGGATGTTGTAGAATTCTCACCGATTGAAAACCTGACACATCCTCAATTTCTTTTGGCCAAATTCATTTACAAAATGATCGGATATAAGATAAATGGCCAACGATAGATTCCGGATACTGGATCCTGGATGCTTGATACTCGTTAAAGGAATTGTCATTTCCGTCCCCCTAGGCGGGAGGAATCCAGAATTTGAAATTCGTAATATAGAATTTCTCAAACTCGGATTAAGATCAAACGGATAGAAATAGTCATTAGTTGGAAAATTCATTAATTGTGAAACCAGATCGTAATAAAACTCAGTGCTCTCAGCGGTTTAATTTTTTAACTGGTCTTAAGGTAGGATTGTCCTAATGAAACGAATAAATTTTCTTTTTGGAATACATAATCACCAACCGATTGGCAATTTTGATTTTGTGTTCCAGGAGGCATATGAAAAATCATATCTTCCATTTTTAGAAGTATTGGAAAAGTTCCCTTCAATTAAAGTAGCTATTCACTTTAGCGGAATTCTTCTTGACTGGTTAAAGATCAATCAGCCCGATCTGATCAAAAAGGTGAAAAATATGGTTAATCGTGGACAACTTGAGGTTATGACAGGTGGTTATTATGAACCTATCCTCAGCATTATACCGGAGGAAGATCGTGTTGGACAGATTAAAAAACTGACAAAGACCGTTCAGGACCTTTTTCACTATGTCCCCAAGGGGATGTGGTTGGCTGAAAGAGTATGGGAGCCAACTTTACCAACTTCTCTGGCCAAAGCTGGCGTCAGATATACAATTACAGATGACACACACTTTAAATATGCGGGATTAACTGACGACCAATTGACCGGATATTATATTACTGAAGACCTGGGAAACTCAACGGTACTATTTCCCATAAGTAAAAGACTGAGATATACGATTCCCTTTGAAGATCCAGATGTGACGATTGAATATCTTCGGTCAATGGCCACCGAAGACGGACAAAATATTGTTGTATTTGCTGATGATGGTGAAAAATTTGGTGTTTGGCCAAATACCTATGATCATGTCTACGAGGGAAAATGGTTAGAGCGATTTTTCCATGCACTTGAAGAAAACAGCTACTGGATTAATATGATTCATTTTAACCAGGCTATCGATCTGGTAGCGCCTATTGGGAAAATTTATCTACCCACTGCCTCATATGCGGAAATGATGCACTGGGCACTTTTTCCGGGTACGTTTAAGGCCTACGAGGATTTCGAGCACTATTTAAAATCTAAAGATTTTTATGAAGATGTACATGTTTTTGTCCGCGGTGGATTTTGGCGAAACTTTTTTGCCAAATATACGGAAGTAAATGATATGCATAAAAAAATGCTACGGGTCAGCAAAAAATTATGGGATCTTCCCAAAGCCAAAAAACAAAAAGCGGCCAAAGCTTTTAACCACCTCTGGGCAGGGCAATGTAACTGTCCCTATTGGCATGGGGTATTTGGTGGATTATATTTAAGTCATCTTCGGGATGCTATCTATGAAAATCTAATTCGTGCTGAATCAATCGTGGATGATCTTTCCGGAAAAAGATTTCCGAGTATTGAACTGTCAGATATCGATGTCGATGGTTTTCAAGAAGCGATAGTTGAAACACAATTCTACAATGCATATTTGAGTCTAAATAAGGGGGGTATGCTCTATGAGATGGACTATAAACCTCTGGCAAAAAATATAATTGACACAATGACTCGCAGAAGAGAAGGTTATCACGAAAAATTAAAGGATGCAGTTGTTATTGGTGCTGAATCTGAATCTGAAAAGACTACGAGTATTCATGATCTTGTATTGGCAAAGGAACCTGATCTTCTCTCTCATCTTCATTATGATTTTTATAACAGGAAATCCTATATCGATCACTTCCTGGGTGATGGAACAACCCTCGATTCATTTGAATCCTCTCAATACGGCGAAGATGGTGATTTTGTCAATCAGGCTTATGAACTGATTAAAAAGACTTCCGGAAAAGATAAAATTACCCTGACATTGAAACGGTCCGGTAAAGTTTGGTATCAGGGAAAACAAGAGCAGGTCAATTTAACTAAAAAGATGAACTTTTATAATACTGAAGGAAAGATCATAACGGAGTATACCTTGACCAACACCTCTTCAAAACCAATAGATTTATGGTTTGGTGTTGAGTTCAACTTTGGTCTACAGGCAGGTCATGCCGAAGATCGATTTTACTACTCGAAAAATGGTGCACTGAAGGAAAAATATCTTGATACAAGGGCAATCATGGAGGATGCCAGATTTATTGGTATGAAAGATCTGTGGAGAGGCCTGGATATTCGAATAGAACTGGATATGAACAGTTCTATCTGGCGCTTCCCCATAGAGACAATTTCTCTATCAGAAGCCGGCTTTGAAAAGGTCTATCAGAGTTCTGTGATTTTTCCAAATTGGAAAATTAATCTCAATCAAAAGTGGCAGGTGACAATTAGCCAGAGTGTGACGGGAATTGATGAAAAATGATCCTCGAAGGGCATGGCGTGACATGCCCTTCGAGCATCGAGCAAATTTGTTTTTTGACAATTTCAATGTTATACTTGATTTAACGGGCAAATAGAAACAGGTGAAAATAATGAAAAAGACCAATTCAATCATCATTCTTTTAGGAACGATTGTAATTCTTGCCTTTATCGGATCTAAAGTTACAGATTATTTAAACTCCCCTGTCGATGGTGTGAATGAATCTCAAAACCTTGAGAAGTTCAATGAAATTATAAGATATGTTTCTACATTTTATGTGGATGAAGTTCAATGGAACAATGCGATGAAAGGGGCAATAAACGGGTTTCTCTCAGAACTTGATCCGCATACTGTTTATATTTCTGCATCAGATGCCAAATTAAATGAAGAAAGTTTTGAAGGTAAGTACCAGGGGATTGGTATACATTTTGATGTTATAGATAAATATCTCACTGTTATTACACCGATTCCAGGTTCACCCTCAGATAAGCTTGGATTACAGGCGGGTGATAAAATTATTTCGATCAATGGAGAATCAGCGATTGGTATTTCCAGTACCGAGGTACCTAAGAAACTCAAAGGTCCAAAGGGTACATCAGTCGATATAACGGTTATTCGAGAAGGTTTGGCTGAACCGCTTGAGTTTACTATTGTGAGAGATGATATTCCAATCGTGACCATCAATTCCTCATTTATAACAGATGATAGTACCGGCTATATTTCTCTGGGCCGTTTTGCTAAAATTACAGAAGATGAGATGAAAGAGGCCCTGAAAGAACTAAGTGAATCCGGTATGAAACGACTTTTACTGGATTTAAGATGGAATGCCGGCGGATTTCTGGATCAGGCAGTCAAACTTTCATCCATGTTCATCAACGGCCGAAAAAAAATTGTCTACACAGAGGGAAGGTTATCTGATTTTGATGAAGAATTTTATACGGATACATATAATCATCAAAATGTCTACGATATACCCTTAATCATTCTGATAAATCATGCTTCTGCTTCCGCTTCAGAGATCGTCGCAGGGGCGATACAGGATTATGACCGCGGACTCATTGTGGGAACGACTAGTTTTGGTAAAGGTCTTGTCCAAAGAGAATTTCCACTCAATGATGACTCCAAACTGAGATTGACGATATCCAAGTATTACACCCCCAGTGGCCGACTAATCCAAAGACCTTATAAAGGTAAAGAAATAGACCAGTATTATTCGACGGTAATGGATAGTATGCCTGTTGGTGCACAGTCTGATAGTGTTACAGAAAGACCTATTTATCATACCTCCGGCGGACGGGAGGTCTATGGTGGAGGTGGTATTGCACCCGATATTATAGTAGAATACGAATCCGCAGACAGATCCCCTTCCCTCACCCAAAAATTTATTCAAAAACGACTGTTCTTTGAAACTGCATCAAAATATGCTAAGAATTATGAATTCTCAAATCGCTCATTCAATGATTATCTGCATTCATTTGAAGTCGACAATCAATTAATCAGCAATCTGAAACAACTTGTATTACAAAAAGATATAGAGTTTAAAGAATCTGATTTCCAGGCAAATAGGGATTATTTTAAAGCAAGATTGAAAGCAGAAATTGCCAGAAATATTTGGGGTAATGACAAGTATTATCATGTACTTCTATTGTATGATAATCAATATAACAAAGCGATAAGCCTCTTCCCACGGCTGCCGGAATTGCTACAGGTGTCTGGTAGCAGAAACATAGTTGAAATTGACAATTGAAACTCGCCACTCGAAGGGCATGGCACGCCATGTCCCTACAAGGAAACAATTTGCTCGTCAAATCATAGAGGATTTGACCCCGATTAGATTTCAGAATGAAATCGTATGATCGGGGATACTCGATGCTGGATAAGGAGATTAATTGGAGTGATGGAGTTTTGGGATTATGGAGTATGGAGAAAATACGATTTGATTTTTAGAAAAAATGAAAGTACGGTAATATATCTGAAATGATATCATTATTTAAAATACAAATTTTTACGTTTTTGCGCTTAAAAAAAATTTCAGATAAACCACAATTCTGTCAGACAGGTTAGAAAAAAGAAATTGACTTTTTTTAGGAAAAATATTATTATAAATAGAATTTTTGAAATTTGAATCTCAGGTTCGTTAAAAACTTAATTTCATTATATTTATATACTTTTTTTGGAGGATATTGACTCATGGTAAAATTGTTTCTTGATGGTGGAGAATTTATGTGGCCGATTTTAGCGCTCTTGGTCGTTGGCCTCGCTTTTGTCATTGAACGGTTTTGGACATTAACACGTGCATCCGTAAACACCCGAAAATTCTTAAGTAAAATCAGAGTTGCCCTGGAAGAAGGCGGCGTGCAGGCGGCAACTGAGGAGTGTGAAAAAACACCGGGCCCGGTCGCCTCGATTTTTCATGCCGGTTTGAGCCGTGCAAATAAAGGTGTAACGTATGTTGAAAAAGCGATTACTACTGCCGGTTCTCTGGAAATGGCTTTTCTTGAAAGAGGAATGGTTGTCTTGAGTACGGTTATTGTCCTGGCACCGATGCTTGGCTTTACCGGGACGGTTTGGGGTATGGTCGGCGCATTTGATTCTATTAAAAAAGCCAACGATATTTCTCCTGCTATTGTTGCCGGAGGTATTTCTCAGGCACTCCTGACAACTCTATTTGGTTTGATTGTAGCGATGATAATTCAGGTATTCAATAACTATTTTACTTCAAGAATAGATAAATTGATCATCGATATGGAAGAAAGTTCTGTTGAATTGATCGAGGCGCTTGCTGATCTCGAAGACAAGAAATAAATTCGGATGTAAAATTTATCAAGGTGAATTATGTTACTCGGTAAAAGAAAAAAAACAAGCCAGGATATACCAACCGCCGCATTACCGGATATTATTTTCTTGTTATTAATCTTCTTTTTGGTTACAACGACGATCGATGCAGAAAAAGGATTAGATCTGGTTTTACCTCCTGCTCAGTCTGAAGAACTGGAAATGTCCAAGAAAAATATTGCGAACTTGTTAATTAATGCAGCCGGTAATGTGGCCATCGACAATGAGATTGTCGAAATTCGTGATATTACACGAATTATTAAAGAGCGAATACAAGAAAATCCGCTTCTTGTGGTTTCTGTAAAAACAGATAAAATGACACAGTATGATGTGTATCTGGATGTAATTGACAAACTGAAAAAAGCAGAGGCCAAAAGAATTTCTCTGGCAGAACCAGAAGAGAATTAAGAAAAGAGGTCTGTTCTAAATGAAGTTTGAAAAAAAACATAAAATTTCGACCGCTATTCCGTCTGCATCACTGCCTGACATCATCTTTATGCTTCTAATTTTCTTTATGGTCGCGACCGTATTTAAGCAGTTTGCAGGTTTAAAAGTTAGTCTTCCTGATGCGGAAATGGTAAAAAAGATACCCGGCTCGAAACGTCATATTGTTACGATCTGGATTGATCGAAACAATCAGGTGGTTTGTGACGATTATAAAGTTACAAAAACATCTAACTTGCGCAATGTCCTATATGAAAAAAGAGTGAAGGATCCGCAAATCATTGTCGCTATGAAAATCGATAAAGAATCAACGATGGCAATGGTGAATGATGTACAGCAGGAAATGCGCAAAGCAGATGCCCTAAGACTTAACTATTCAGCCATTCCAGGGGTATTTTAAAATGACACAACTATTAAAAAAGGATCCCGAGGCGGATCTGCGTTTAAAGTATCGGAAAGTGCTGGAAGTTAGTGTGATCTTTGCACTTCTGATAATGATCTTTACTTTCTATGCCTTCAAAAAATTTGAGGTTGGAACAAAACTACCGGAAACATATGATATAAAAATTGAAGTTATAGAGATTCCACCAACGGAACAAATTCAACGGCCACCTCCTCCGGCACGACCGGCGATTCCTGTCGAATCTGAAGATGATGAACTTTTAGACGATGTTACTATTGACGAGACAGAAGTGGTGTTTGAAGCACGCGATGAAGCACCTCCACCCCCTCCTGCAGAAGATGATGAAGTTTTTGAGTTCTTTGCGGTCTCTGAAAAACCAAGTCTTATCAGTAAAGCTGTTCCCCAGTATCCCGATCTGGCGAGAAAAGCACAGATTGAAGGAAAAGTCGTTGTGACCGTGACGATTGATAAGCAAGGGAATGTGGAAAACGCCGTTATATTTAAATCTGTACCAATGCTTGACGAAGCAGCACTTGCTGCAGCAATGCAATGCAAATTCAAGCCGGCAAAACAAAGGGATAAGTTTGTGAAAGTAAAAATGAATATCCCCTTTGATTTTCACCTTCGTTAAAGACAATTTCATTCCCGAACGGAATAAAGGCAAGGTGTCTCCTACATCTTGCCTTTTTTTATTTCATTTCTACGAGGATTAATATACTGTCTTTCCCACGCAGGCGGGAATACATAATGTTTTCACCCAAAAATAAATCAAATTGGTTTTTACATTATTATGTGAAACTCAGTTCGCGATGAATATTATTCATGAATTTCTTATATTACTAAGAAGCAAAATCGCTAATAAAATGGATTCCCGCCTGCGTGGGAAAGACGTTATGGTAATTGAGTAGGATTCTAATGAAAAAAAGAATTGGTATTGGCATCGATTTAGGCGGATCATCGATAAAATTTGCTCTGGGTACGGAGGATGGTGAAATTCTTAAAAGAGGAACACGCCCTTCATGTGCCGAAGAAAGCTATCACATTATATTAGATGAAATTTCAAAAGCGATACAATATCTCGCTGAACATGCAAAATCAATCGGTAAACAGGTTTCGGCAATCGGTATGGGTACACCAGGATCAGTCGATGTAACTTCTGGTTTTTTAAAGGGTTCTACACCGAACTTTAAGCACTGGAAGCAGGTACCGATAAAGACTGAACTTGAAAACAGAGTCGGTCTGCCCGTTTTTGTTGATAATGACGCAAATTTGATGGCTCTTGGTGAGGCCAGATTCGGTGCGGGTGTTGGACATAAAAATATAATTTGTCTGACAATTGGAACAGGCGTCGGTGGTGGTATCATATTGAACGGGGAACTGTTTCGTGGAAGCAACTTCGCCGGTGCTGAACTGGGACATACAACGATTAAATACAATGGTGTAAACTGTCGATGCGGAGGAAAAGGTTGTCTTGAAAAATATGCATCTGCCTCTGCGATGATCGATCAATTTTATCAAAAATTAAAGAAACATGGATCTCCGGTTTTAAAGGATGAAATAAATGTAAAGTATATATTTCAGCAGATGGAATCAGGAAACTCTCTGGCTGCAGAGGTTATCGAGAATTCAACATATTATCTGGGCAGGGGATTGGCAAATTTTATAAATATCTTTAATCCTACAATTATTATAATTGGTGGTGGTGTGGCCGAAGCCGGCAGAGCATACCTTGAGAGGATAAAAAAAGTGGCATTTGAATACGCGATGGGGTGTTCCAGCGAAAATGTCATTATAGCCGGTGCCAGGCTTGGTAATAAGGCAGGCTATATGGGTGCCATTTCATTTGCGTTGGATCAACGTTCTTAATGGCACAATGAAACGGTCAGATTCATGAAATATATTTTTATAATGAATCCACATGCGGGAAGAAGAAAAAGAACAGAACAACTGCTCAATCTGATCGATTCTTGTATGAGCAAATCAAAATATACTTATGAATTTGCCTATACTGTCAGAGCGGGAGATGCCACGCAAATTGCCAGACAAGCTGTCTCGGAAGGTTTTAATATCGTCGTTGCTGTTGGCGGAGATGGTACAGTGAACGAGGTAGCGAGCGGCTTAATCAACAGTAAGGGACATCTTGGCATTATCCCCCGCGGATCTGGAAACGGCGTTGCCAGAAGCCTGAATATACCCATCTCTACCAGAGAATGTCTTCAATTTCTGTTAAATCCAAAAATGACAACTATTGATATCGGGATGATCAATGAAAAATATTTTGTAGGTGTTGCAGGCGTCGGTTATGATGCTTTGGTCGGTGAGAAATTTCAAAGTTTTGGTGTGCGTGGTCCAATCCCTTATTTTTTTATCGGTGTAAATGAATTCCTGAAGTATCATAATCAAACATATTGTATAGAGATTGATGGGCAGAATCTTGAAAAGAAAGCACTTGTGATCGCCTTCGCAAATACAAAACAATACGGGAATGGTGCCATTATTTCCCCCAATTCAAATCCGAAGGACGGTGAGCTCGATGTCTGTATAATTGAACCGCTCTCATACATTCAGGCCATGCAGCACGCATCCATGCTATTTAAGGGAAACATCGATTCCAGTCCGCTCTATTTTCATAAACGTTGTAAATCAGTGAAAATATTTAGCAAAAATACGGAGATGCATGTCCACCGGGACGGTGAGCCGGATAAACCCATACAATCGATCGATGTCAGAATAGTAGAAAATGCATTACATGTTTGTGCGCCAATTGAATAGACTTGGAATTTGGAATTGGGAATTAGATACTGGATGCTGGATCCTGGATCGAGGATCGAGCGTCGAGCATCGAGGATCATGACATGAAAGACGTCTACGCCATCGCAAAAGAAATAGAATCGACATATGGCGGTCTGTTATCGCCCTATGCAACCACCAATGATAAAGCCGCTCGAAAATATCCTGAGAGTGACGAACGGTTTCGTCCACCTTTTGCCCTTGATAGAGATCGTATCATTTATAGCGGTGCATTTAGACGATATACCGGAAAAACGCAGGTGGTTTATTTCGCTTCAGTGTTGGACGAACAACTGACCAGCCGCAGTATTCACACCCTCAGTGTTGCTCAGGTTGCGCGCACCATCGGACGGCTTTTGAATCTGAATCTTGATCTTATTGAGGCGATCGCTCTCGGCCATGATCTCGGCCATCCGCCTTTCGGTCACGATGGAGAAAAATATTTAAGTGAAGTGAGTGAACTATATGATCTCGGTCAATTCCACCACAATGTTCAGAGTTTGCGGATCGTCGATATCATCGCAAAAAAAGGCAAAGGTTTAAACCTGACATTTCAGGTAAGGGAAGGATTGATCTCCCATGATGGTGAAGTCCATGATCAGATTTTAGAACCTGAAGGCGATAAATCAGAGGATGATATTCTGGCCTTTATAAAAGCAAGAGAATCCGGCGAGGAGACGACCATCAGGCCGATGACCTTGGAGGGCTGCGTGGTTCGAATTACCGATACGATAGCCTATATTGGACAGGACATAGAAGACGCTATACGTCTCGGTCTCATCACCAGAGATCAGCTGCCCGCAGAAAGTACAAGAATTCTGGGAACTAATAATGGGATGATTATGGAAACACTTGTCAAAGATGTGGTCGAGAACAGTTATGGAAAAAATTATGTTTGTTTCAGTACGGAGGTATCGGAAGCACTACATAACCTGAAAAAGTTTAATTATGAATATATCTATCGTAGCAGCAAATTGAAAGTCAATCACGAAAGGATTCAGAAGGGTTTTAAAATTCTTTTCGATCTGTTTTACCAGGATGTAATGAATGAAAACAAAGGAAGTATGATCTACACAGAATTTCTTTCCGATAAATCGGTTAAGTATCTTTCAGAAACATCTCCGGCATTGAAAGTAAGAGATTATATATCAGGGATGACAGATCGTTATTTTGCAGATGTGTTAAGAAAAATGGTTGTCCCGGATATTACGTTGGGACATATAGCGCCATAGTAGGGGCGCGGTGCACCGCGCCCCTACATGATGTTGGATATTGGATGTTGGTAATATGTCATTACCGTTGATTCCCCCTCTCCTCAAAGGAGAGGGGGCTAGGG
>Ga0209536_100003308_pt1 | contig 25936 bp, 28 predicted proteins | sample DeeMarSeWOR28_12_FD_187461 | JGI IMG/M metagenome (GOLD analysis project Ga0209536, IMG submission 187461) | Marine sediment microbial communities from White Oak River estuary, North Carolina - WOR-2-8_12 (SPAdes) (version 2) | ecosystem: Environmental > Aquatic > Marine > Intertidal zone >...
ATGAAGGCTACGGTGATTTGCTGTTTACACGTTCCTACGAAAATAGTCTCGCAATCCAACATAGTGCCCTACTACTAATTCTCTCGGCTTCGTATGTTTTTGCCTTGGCTCGATATCAGAAGGAGGATAGATAGTTCCCTCGTATCATACAAACTGGAACAGAATTTGAAACAAACCATCAGGACTCTCAGATGTTTCGATTGTATTCTCTTATCAGGACCTTGAGTTTCTCCAAGGTATTGATTGCCATTTCAGGACCATGATTCCAGTCCCACGGTCCAAACCCGCATTCAGGACCCGCGAAAGGTGTGCGTTCTACTCCATAGAGTTCAATGGTCTGATCAAGATGTTTCTTCATTTCAGAGGCTGGTTGTAAATATGACTCATAATTACCCAAGTAAATCTCCTGCCAGCTCGCCTTGACATCAGCATCATCATGAATCGTTGGACCATCCGTTCTGACGACTGCAGCTCTGACGAACTTGTCATAGTCCTCTAGCCATCGAGGTTTGACATATACTCCAACATGTGCCTCTATCAGGTTCCATTTTGCTTTGAATAAAGCCTCAAATGGCGACCTATGAAGGTGAATCCCTCGATAGATGTCTGAAGGGATTTCATTGTATATTCTGTTCCAGCATGAAATCAGGTGGTCCAGATTCTGATCAGAGGATGAATCAGTAAAGAAATCACCCATCCCCTCAAAGCCAATTGTGGGTTCGTCCATCGTGATAATCTCAGTTTCGAGATGTTTTGAATTAACGATTGCATTTCTAGCGTAACCTTTCACGACTTCTGTGAGGAACTCCATTAGTTTCTCGTCATATGTCCGAGGAAAGTCTGCAAGTCTCTGCAGGTTGAGTGAGAGTTCAAGAGGTCCAGTTATGCATGCCTTGAATGATATCTTCTCAACTTCAAGTTCCTCACAGATTTGCTTGGCTCCGTGTTGCAGCGCAGCGATTTCTGGAAAGATAGTTTTCTCGCTTGAGAAAGGAGTCTTACCTATTGCAATTGCAGCAGCAAGCATTTGGCTATCTGTCTTCGACATATCATTGGTACTAGAGCCATCATCTGTTTTGGGGTCTGTGATTCCTTTGGCATGACGCATCTCTGGGACCAAGAACTGAGTTATCATCCCCCTGCATTGAGCATACCCAGTCACTGCATGTTCCGGTCCAAGAGCTCTAGCTTTCTTGAGGAAGGTTTCATTGTGTTTCTCAATGAAATATCCTGTATCATCTGTCTCCAGATTCCCAGAACTCATCTGCAGGTTATGAGCTCCTTTCAGATACCTCTCGAGTTCTGCATCTAATGGAAAACTGCCCACGTCTGTAAGTCTAATCGATTTGGCTTTCATGGATTATCTCCACTGGTAACCTAATTCCTTGAAAAGAATTTACAATGGGTCATACCGAAGTGGTTCCCACGAACTCATACCCGCCTGAATAGTTTTATCGAGGGAGTTGACCCACATCTGTTGATGAGTCACGACAAGACGATTGACTACGACAAGGTCTCAAAGATCTATGACAATGTGAGAGTCGGAGACCCCGAGATGGTCCACCAGATTCTACAGGGGGTTACACTTGATCATGACTCACTGGTTCTAGACGTTGGCTGTGGGACAGGCAACAACACGCTACTCTTAGCTGAATCAACTAAAGCCAGGGTCCTAGGACTTGACATATCATTCGGGATGCTAAAGAAAGCCCGTTCAAAGCTGAGGAATGTGCCACTAGTTCAGTCGCCTGCTGCTATACTTCCCTTTGCCAACAACATCTTCAAGTTTGTATTCATGACAGAGGTCATTCACCATCTGCCTGATCCTCGTTCATCGATTGGAGATATCTACAGAGTTCTTGACACGACCGGTTCCCTGTGTATTGTCACCCAGTCTCACAAGCAGATTGATGGTCGAATGACATCTAGATTCTTCCCGGCCTCTGCAAGGGTGGACAAGCAACGGTACCCTGACGTCGATGTGATTGAGCAATACATTGCATCTGCTGGTTTCAGCAGAGTAATCGTGAACGAGTACAACTTCAGACCAACTCAACTTGGTGAAGAGTATCTGGATACAGTTCAGAACCGGGGATATTCCATGCTACACAAGATAAGCACAGAGGAATATGAGAGAGGACTCATAGAGCTTCAGGAAGCCTTTGCGAGTGGTGAGAAACTGACCTATTCAGCTGGTTACTCCTTTGTCTGGGGTCTCAAGTAGGCTCATTCGACTACAATTTTAACAGTACACTCGCTCTCAACCTCGAAGCGGAAGAGGATACGGACAGTCAGTTTTGTCGAGCCTGGTCTTAGTGCCCTGAAGTACCACTTTCCCCTTTCAGCATCGCCACCAGTCCATTCTGGTTTCTTCATCTTCTCTATGTGGATATACTCAGTCTCTGTTCTCTCATGCCCAAGGACTTCATCATTTTCGATCTCGAACTCTGCATCCTCCCCAACTGAACCGTGACGAGAGAAGGCGTACCAGACTACCTCTCCCACCGACAGTCTCTCAACACTGTCCTCATCTTCACACTTGATCTCTCTGAACTCTTCCGGTGGTTTCATTTCTACTCACCAAGCATCTGTACAATTGACTTCTTACCCTTGACATATCTATAGACCAGGAACGCTACAATGGCTGCAGTAAGTCCAGATATAGTGATTATTAGAATGGTGGCTAGTTGAATCTCTCCGCCGATGACTGTCGGCATTCCTGTATGCCACTGTGCTATAATGACATCTATGAGGTCTGATCCCAATGTGCTGTAACGGTGTCTGAGATAGGTAAGCGTACCATTCTCTTTCTCATAACGAGTTTCGATATACACTGAGATATCGGTTCCTCCCACCCCTGGAAGCACTCCGGACCTCATTGTTCCCCATTCATCCTGAGTTTCAGTGAAATCTTGCCCAGAGGCTCCTTCAAGTTCTTCTAGAAAATCCCAATCTTCAATTGGGAGGACAAATCCTACTTGATCTTGCCAGAATATCGAATCATCGCCTGCTCTTCTAAAGTTGCAATATGATAGTGGAATCTGCAAGGATTCATTGATCTGATCCTCAATCGTTTCAAGACTTTCTATCTCTAGGATGAACTTCTCACCAAGCTGGATTTCAGCTAAAAATTGAAGCTGGCCTTGAATGAATGATTCACTACTGGCGTCAGCATAGTATTCTCTCTGCAGAACATATGTGAACCTCTCCTCGAGGTCCACGCCCCACTCCAGAGTATGATTTGGTTGTGCAACAACCGGGATGATTATGGGAGTGAAGAGAGTTGTTAAGAATAGAGCCGACACAAGTAGTCTAAACTTCATTTCACTCAACTGGACTGTTTCGTCTGTAATGAAGGTATTCATCGGTGAAATCAGAAGATCTCCAATAGGTCATCTATATGCTCTATGATCACCGTGTCTGTAGTCACAAGGTCAGCCTCTTCTGGATCAACCCATGTGATGAGTACCGGTATCATCCCCGCCCTTGTTGCAGCCTCAACATCATACCTCGCTATGTTCCCGATGTAAGCACACTTTTTGGGATTCACACCCAACTGCTGAGCAATCCGGATCAGCATGTACGGAGATGGCTTCTTGTATCCTGGGACATTGGTGTACTCGACCATATCGAAGAGATGAAGGATAGAATCCTCCCTGAGAAACTCGCTGGGGTCTCCAAACCGATTAGAAGCCACAGCAAGTTTGAATCCACGCTCATGAAGTTTCTCAAGTCCCTGCTTACACCCCTCAATCAGTTCTGCCCTTGAATCTTCTAGGAACACCTCCCACTTAGCCTGGTATCCTTTCACAACTTCCATGTCCTCGATACCAAACTGCGACAGTAGTTGTCTGTCATATTCTATCCATACATCATAATCCGGTTCCCAGTGCAAATTCACCTGATTCTCTACCATGTAGTTTTCAAGCCACTCGTCAGGACCTCTGGTTGCTTCGAGAATCTCAGAATCAGAATGCTCACCGATACCAAGGTCGGTTAGAAACTCCCTTGAGAGACCGCACATGTCTGTCACTGGTCTATAGAGAGTCCCCCCCAAATCAAAGATCAGTGCTTTCACTCCTTCGATCTTCATGAGTATCCTCACTATATTGTCAGATAACTCAACTCTTTTCAATGTATGACATTCACTTTACCTATGGACCCGGTTGATGACTCACTGAGGGCAGTGGACAAGCATCTAGAGAGCAATCCAGATGACGCTTCTGCCTGGAATGCCAAGGGGGTCTTTCATGCACAGAAACGTGAGTTCGGAGAGGCAATCCGGTGCCTCGACAGGGCTCTGGGTCTTCTGCCCGAGTTTACTGCTGCTCATGCAAACCGGGGAAGGGTCCTTCTTGCAATTGGACCTGACAAGGCAAGCGATGCACTCAAGTCATTTGAGAAGGCACTGAGCCAGACGCCAGACGATGTAGAGATTCTCCGGGACCAGGCTGCTGCACAACATGTCCTTGGAAAGACTGCCGACGAACTGGTTTCTTATCAGAGGATGAGTGAGATTGTACCCAATGAATGGGGCATCTGGGTTAGAATCGGTGACATCCATCTGGAAATTGGAAACTTCGATTCAGCTGTCACGAGCTATGACACGGCCTTAGATCTTAAGGATGACCTTGTCCCCGCCTTTGTTCGTCGGGCGATTGCTCTTGCAATGTTGGAACGATGGAAAGAAGCAATCAAGTCCTCAGAAACTGCAACAAAGCTTGATCCAGACAATCCTGAGGCCTGGCTCATTCAGGGTGATGTAAACCTGAGGGCTGGGAGGCACAAGTCAGCAATGAAAGCACTGAAGAAAGCCTCCGAACTCGACCCTGAGGATGCAACAGTGGAGAACACAATGGGCATGGTTTCATACAAAGACGGGAAGCTAAGAGATGCGATCAAACATCTCAAGAGAGCTCTCATCAGGAAAAGGGACTATCCCACAGCCATGAGAAATCTAGGTCTAGTTTCCATGGAGCTGGAAGAATGGGAGGAGGCCGCCAAGGCCTTCTCTGGATATGTGCTACTTGTGAAGGATGACCCAGACATGTTTGATGCCAAGGCTACAGCCTATGCGCGCCTTGATGACTTCTGCACCGCCGAAGAGGCTTGGTCTAAGGCAAGGAAGCTATACAAGAAAGCAGGCAATGATGCTGAGGCTGAGCGGGTCACAGCACTTGGCCGTGCAGCTCGAATCAACTGCTCACGACAGAAGAAGGCTCTGAAGGAACAACGGGAGCACGAAAAGTCACAACGTCGTTTCTCTGACAGACATGAGCTCAGACGAAAGAGGGACTATGACTAGTCTACATGTTCCCGAATCTGAATGCTTCATCCGCGCCTGGGAAGTCTCCCAACTTTGTGAGAACGTTTGCGAGTTTCAGCCACGCTTCTCTGTAGTTTGGAAGCAGCTTGATTGCTGCTCGATATGCCGCTGCTGCAGCTTCATCATATCCTCTCTTCTCTAACAATGATCCATAGTAGACCCAACCTTCAATATCATCTGGTCTAGCAAGTAAGAGTTGTCCCATCATATCAAGAACGAGGGAGGGAATGAACGGAGCTATTGCTAGCAGGAACAAAGCTACGCCAACTATCACCAGATTGAGCATGGTATCTTCCCCTTGTTTTCTTCACTTTTCTGCTTTACTAGAGATGACTGATTTGAGGAAGACATCGATACCAAACCGTCCAGTTGTGAGGTCTAGATACCAAGGCCCTTCAAGACCCAAAGATTCCTGAATCTCTGGGATTGTCTTTCCTTCGTCGTGGAGTCTGTGAATCTTCTTCTGGATGTCCTTGAGAAAATCAATCCTTGTCTGAACATGTTCCCTTGGCGATGTGATTGGTCCTCTGTGAGCATCGAAGAGTATGTCGATGTCCATCTCAGCTATTTTCTCCAAGGTTGTAACCATGGCAGGAATGTTCTCATCAGGCATCCCAATCACCTTCTGAGAGGGGACCGGGACAGCATCAGCCGAGAACAGCCACTTTCTGTTTGGCTCGTAGAATCCAACCATCTGTTGCCCGTGGCCTGGGAGTGGGATCACCTCAAACTCGAAGGCTCCTATGGTGAACTTTGGAGGCATCTTCTCAACGTGTTCCAGAGGTTTTGGTTGGCCCCATACAAAGTCGAAGAACTCTGGAATAGTTATTGGGTTTTTGAGCAGTTCAATGTCTGACTCCATAGCGAATATCGTAGTGTCAGGTCCAAAGGCTGCACAACCTCCAAAATGGTCTTCATGCGCGTGACTGACATAGATCCTTTTCACCTCAGTCTTGGCTGCGAACTTTTCCATGTCTTCAAGGGCATTTGCGCACCCAGCATCCAATAGAACGTCTTCAATGAGGTATGCAATAGCCCACATGATTGGCTTTCCATCCTCCATTGCAGTTGCAGTCTTAACAAGAGTCACTTCGTCGCTGTATGGTTCCACTTCAAACATAGATTGAAGTGAAACAGTCCGTAACTTGACTCCTTCGGTATACCTATGCTCAGGCTACACCCTCTACTAGTATCGGTGGTGCAAACTTCCTGAGCCGTTTTAGACCCAGAACTTTGTCTTGTCTTCCTACCTTGGAGTCGTTCAGAGCCTGTTCCATGAACTCTATGGCAACATCATAGTCCTTCCGTGGAACTGGGAATGGTACTCCATCCTTTCCTCCAAAAGCAAAGCACATCCTGACTGGATCTGCCCATGAGGGAGGTGAACCGAAAATCATTTCGGAAATCAGAGAGAGTCCTCTCACAGTGGCGGGGCCAATCCCATCCATGAAGAGGAGGTCTTCATAGTCCTCTGGCTGGGTCTCATAGGCACGGCGTACTGCATTCCAGTCCATTCTCGTTGGTACTACCTTGTAGGCTGGCAACTCACGGGGATCATCATTTCCCTCAATCCATGGGAGTAGCGTAGATTGTCCATATGACTTGATGTCCTCAAAGTATCTTCTGACCCTGACTGGGTCTTCCTTGACTATGTCCACAGATGTCTTTCGACACTCACGCGAGTCCTTAGAGGTCATATCAAGGGTGGTGTCCTTCACACGACCGGAGATCAGACCTGTGTGTGGCTCTTCGATGAAGCTGTCCGTGTCAAAGGATGACCAGTGGTATCGCCTGGCATCATCACTATTGTAGTCCATCCCCTGCTGGACAACTGTCCAGTTCTCTTCCGAATCGGTGAAGAAGACATGCTGGTACAACTGATATCCGTCCTGAATCCCCGCGTTGTCGACCTTTGCGACTGCCTTACTGATATCAATCATCTTCAATGCATCAAGTCCATAGTCCTCCAAGACCCTGAGTCGCTGTGGAACCCTCCTGGAGGCGGCTCCTTTCCCTCCAACACCCATCACTCCATGGGTTTCAAAACTTAGCGCTGTCTTTAGAACACCACAGGTCACAGTTGTCGATCCTGAGCTGTCCCAGTCATATCCGAGAACATTGGATAGCGCCTGAAACCAGACTGGGTCTGCGAGACGCTTGAGAAGCTCTGGAGTTCCAAACTCATCAACGATGAACTCACAGAGTGCCCCGGCCATTGGAATCATTCGTTTCACTAACCAATGTGGGGCTCTACCAGGATGCAGCTTAAGGTCTGCAACACCACCTCTTCTCATTGTGACATCTCCAGTGTCAAGTTCCTTTCAGACGCTGATAAAGGACCCAGAGGCGACTATAGTGCAGCGCGTAGGTTGTCAAGTTTCTGTCGGGCATCATCTCCCGCCATTTTGAGCCAGGCTTCCAGTATGTCACACCCATAGTCCTCACAATGAGCACATGTTTCCACACCTCGCTCAGCCGCACATGCTTTCACTGTACATGTCCCACAGAACTTGAACTTGGGTTCTGAATCAGGCTTGCAACCAACGCAATTGATGTCTGCAGCAGTAAGTGGATAGTCTGGACTTCCCCACTCCGCCGCCTGCTTCTCTCTGAGTTTGTCATCGTCAGACTTCCAGGCCAAATAGGCGGGGCATTCTGCACAGTTCAGTCCACAATACGCCATCATGCTCTCGGTCATGACTATCTGAAGAGAATCATTAGAATAAAAGCTAAACAGATGCCCGAAAGTAATTTGCAACTCAAGCAAGTTTTTTATTCTTTGATAACGATGAGTCTATTGTTGGTTCACTCCAACGTGTTTTACACATCTATAGAGCTGATACGTATGTCTGAGAATGTTGAATGGGACAAAGCAGTGGATTTCAAGAAGTTCTTGAATGGTGCTCGTGAGAATGTCGAGCTGATGAAGGCCAGATATCAGGGCTTTCAGATAATCGATGAAGACGAGGAATTGCTCAACAGTATTCAGAACAACATCCGGATTCTGGTGATTGGTACTGACAGATGTGATGACACGGCTGGCAATCTCCCGATTCTAGCCAAGATGTCTGAGTGTTCACCAAAGATCGAACTCCGGTTTCTAGACAGTCAGAATAATACAGAATATCATCAGAAGTTCAAAGTGAACGGTAAGCGCAAGACTCCGGTCGTCCTCTTCCTCAGTCCCAAACTGGAAGAGCTGTGCAGGTGGGTCGAGCGACCCAATGCAGCATATAAGATGATCAACGAGGGGATTGACCCATCACTTGATGGTCGAAAGAAAGGTCTCAAAAAGCTCTACAGTGATCCAGAGATTCAGCAACAGAGCATGAATGAGTTAATGGACTTGTTATTAAGAGCTGATTTCATTCTGGGAAGAAAGTGAATATGAAAAATCCTGGAAAGGCCGACTGGACCGATGACGATCGAGTTCAACGAATGGTGAAATCATACACTACAAGGTATGATGAGAAGTTCTGGAAAACCTTTGATGCTCTTCTAGGACTGAAACCCAGGGAATTCGTGGCTGACTTCGGATGCGGTCCCGGTCTATTTCTTGCTGATCTTGCAGTCAAATTTAATGCAGTAATGGCGATTGCACTGGATGAAAGTAAGGAGATGTTGACACAGGCCGAAAGGTTTCTCAAAGAACGAACGACACTTGAATCGTTTGAGATAGTTGAGGTGAACTTTGACTCGGATGAGATACCCCTCGAGTTCGATATCATTGACCTTGGATTCTCTGGGTTCATGCTCCACGAAGTTGCAAACCCTACTGAGTTTGTATCTAAAGTGTTCAGACACATCCGGCCATGGGGCATCTATGTTGTCTACGACTTCATCTCAGGGAATGAAGAAGCGTTTGTCAAGGCAATGATAGAACATGGAATGACTGAGGAACGTGCAAGGAAACGGTATCCACATATGTGCAAACATTCCGCAAATGATATAGTGGAAATCCTTCAGATGTCCGGTTTTGAAGACTGCGGGATTATCACAATTGATGAGATGCGCGCAGTTGTGGTAGGACATAAGAGGTAACCAATATACGAAATGATAGAACTGGATGTATTACTCGATGTCACGTCGTAAGACTTCACCATGGGCGCATGACGACTCCCTACTCAATTGTCCACGATGCGGTAGCAAACGTATCATCAGGATATTTGACAGCTGGGGTAGAAACCGTGGGGTCCAGATGTTCAAGTGCACCTCATGTAGCAAGAAGTTCTATGAACGTGGCATTGATGACTACAGGCCAACGTACATCAGATAGAAGGTGTGAATGAGTTGTCGAGACGCTCTCAGCAATTGAGGTATCCATTCTCAGCTGAGGCTAGACAAGCTTCTCAGAAGTTGGCCCGCGACCTTGGGGTTCTTGTCGACCTTCTTGAGCGACCAGAGAACAACTACATCGTTGAGGAGGCTGAGAGAAGAGTCTTTGCGGCTTTGACACAGGATGAGATCCAATATCCTGACATGGAGAACGATAAAGATGTCCTGATCTATCCCACGGCAAGACTCATTGTGGAGGAGCTTGGGAACCCTCGTCTTCGATCTCTTCAGGCTGAGGCTGAATCTAAAGAAGCAAACAAACAGCTTGGCACAGAGGACATCAAGTTTGTGATGGAACTCAGTCAGTCATCCTTTGGATGGGGAGTTGATTCGTATGGGGACCTCAGCAAACGTGCAAGCCTCCCACTGATGTTACGTACTTATGAGATCAAGATCCGATTCGAGAACTTCCTCGAGGTGGCTCCCTCCTTTCACAGTGAAGAGTGGAGCCTCATCAACCGCTATGTGGACAAAGGATGGATTCCTGTTCGTAAGTCCGAGTTGGACAGACTCGTTTCTGGCAAGTTCCGTCAGCTGATAATGCAGGGTCGATTCGACATACCAAAGATGTCCCAACGTCTGATAGAGGCTGTTCATAGGATTGAGTCCGAAACACGTGGTCGGATACGTCAGGTAGAACCAGTCAGGATGACCGAGACCGTCGCCACAGCATTTCCACCCTGTATTGAGAAGATGTATAACGATTCTGTAAGGGGCGAGGTCAATCTCTCTCACGATGCTAGATTTGCGTTGGCTGCTTTCCTCCTCAGGATTGGCATGGAGGAGGATGATGTGCAGCGTGTGTTCAGCGGGTCTCCTGACAAGCACACGAGTATCATAGAATATCAGGTGCGTCACATAGCTACCAAACGGTCCTCTGGGGATGAGAGAGAGGGGTATGTTCCACCAGGCTGTAGGAAGCTCCAGGTCAACAATCTATGTCCAGTCTATCTGGGGCAGGCGCAAGACCCACTCTGTTCCTATGTTCTAAATCCAATCGGGTTCTATAACACGCGTGCCTGGGAGATAACGAAAGGGATCACAGACCACTCATGGTACGCAAAGAAACGTGACAAGAAACAGAACTTCTAGGCTATACCCCACACCGTGAATAGTGGTAGAGGTACTCCTGGGCATATCCAGCATACCTACCAAAGTATCTCCTTGCCGCCTCAGACTTTTTGGAATATGACTTCCCGACGTCTGAGAATACATCGTAGTGTTCCTGAATGACTCGTTCAATCCAAACATCAATTGGGAATGCCTCCAGAAACCCAAGTGAGAACAGACACACGCAGTCTGCCACTTTGTTCCCCACTCCATGGAGTTTTCTTAGCTGCTTGTGTGCATCAGCATAGTTCATCAATCTCAATGAGGTCTCAGAGACCTCTCCCTCGAGGATTGATTCGTTTGACTTGGAGATGAAGTCCGCTCTCCATGCCAGACCAAGTTTCTTCAGGTCCTTCACAGTTGCTTCAGAGAGCTGCTCTGGAGTCGGCATTCCATAGTACGTGTTTCCTCGGAACTCGTAGGATGTCCCCCACTGCTGCCTGATTCCCCTTGTCATTCCCTGGATAGTTGGAATGTTCTTCCAGACCGAACAGAGAAATGAAACAAGTGTGGGAAAGAAGGGATCGTTAATGATACGCAGGTCAGGGGCAAACTCGATACTCGCTTTCATGATGCCGTCTCTAGATATCTCACGTTGTATCTCATCCAGCGGATCGCCAAGCCTAAACAGGCTCACTAGATCGACGTCATCATGTGAGGTTTCATAATAAAGCATGTTACCCCGCTGTTCGACAAATACCACCTGTCCAATGTCTGCGTTGATGTATCCGTTCCCATCCTTGACCCAGCTGAATGTCTGGCCACACTCCAATGTGTCAACAAGACTGAACCTATCAACTTCCAGAGATCTCATTCGGTTTCACTCAACTGATGCCAAGTCTACGGCTTTCTCAATCAAGATTCGGACAAGTTCTTTGACACTCTCCGATTCGATTACTGTGTAGTCCTGGAAGGCTGCTCCATCATCTTCCCAGCGGACTATGGCCTGGGTGTTTTCGGGGACATCTTCAGGTACGTCGTCGTCAGCCCCGATGCACCAGAACCTAGGAATGTCTATTGACTTCATTCCCTCAATGAGCAGGAAGTCATTGCCCTCAATCTGTGCAAGATTCTCTTCACCGATTCTCTCTCTAAGTCCACCTCTATTGCCCTCTGCCTTTAGGAAGATTGTTACTGAAGCCCCAGCCTGTGAATGTCGCCAGGTGTCGGTTCCCTCTTCAGGTCCTGGTTCATGTTTTGAGCTTTTTATCGTTGCAACAGAATGTCCATTCCTGACCAGTTCTCTGACTAAAGCCTCTATAAGTGTCGTCTTTCCAGTTCCTGAATATCCCGACACTGCAAATACTCGCATGTTGAAGACATCGTCCTCCCTATCGCATAAGGGAATTTCGATTCATCGGTTTGTTGGAAAAAAGCTGCTCGAAGGGAGAGGCTTAAAACGTGGACATGCGAAATTCGAAGTTGGTGAATTCACACTTTGGCTGGCAAAAAACAGGTTGCAGTAGACTGCTTAGATGTTCGTCGTGATTTCCAAGATGGGTCTCGCGTCATCAAGGTCCTACAGGGAACCAATCTTTCTGTGGATCGTGGTGAGTTTGTAGCCATTGTAGGAGCTTCAGGTTCTGGTAAGACCACACTTCTCAATCTCATCGGTGGACTTGACCAGCCAACTTCTGGTACTATTCTCATTGATGGTGAGGACATCACAAAACTCAGCGATGAGAAGATGTCTGAAGTTCGACGTCACAAAATTGGAGTTCTCTTTCAAGACCAACATCTACTTCCCATTTTCACAGCAATCGAAAATGTAGAGGTGCCCATGCTCCTTGACGACATCCCTGAAAATGAGCGCAGGGAAAGAGCAATGAAGCTGCTACAGACAGTTTTTGTGGACCACAGAGCACAACACATGCCTCATGAACTATCCGGAGGAATGCGCTCTCGCGTCGCATTAGCACGAGCTCTGGCTAATGATCCCGCTGTCCTGTTGTGTGATGAACCGACAGGGGACTTAGATCATAAGACTGGTGGAGAGATCATCCAGCTCATGCGGGACCTGGCAAAGAACCAGAATCGTGCAGTGATTGCAGCAACCCACGATCCCGAGACCGCAAGAATGGCTGATAGAATCCTTCTACTCCGTGACGGTGTTCTTGTTGATGAGCTCGTTGGTGAATTCTTCAAGGCCAGCCGTGTTGATGTAGCGACAAAGAAGAACGGCACTCCCCGTGAGACAGCTTCCACGGAGTGATCTGTGTGAGTACTGCAAGGAAGACTAGGAAGATTCAGAAGCAAGGCAATAAGGCCTATGGTCTATCCTACGCACTCAGTTCAATACGGGCCAATCCCTTTCGAGCGATCAGTCTCGCCCTCACGCTGAGTCTGGGCATCAGTCTTTTCGCCTCGACTATGGTCTGGGGAGACACAGGTGTCTATGTCAGCATCCATGAACATCTGGAAGAAAACGCATTCCAACTTCAGGTATCAGCGGCTAATTTTGGTGACTCTGCTGAGTTGAAACTCGCAGATGAATATTTACGACAAGACCAATTTGTTGAAGAAACATACAGGATTAACTCGACAATAGGAATCGCTTGGGGGACTGAACTAAGCAACACCACACTCTATGATATTGATGGTACTGTCTATAGTGATGGGATGAAAGACTGTAGGGTCCTCTTTGTTGACAACGAGTTTCTCGACATAACTGAAGACGAGTTCTGGATACAGGGCTCCTTTCAGCTCGGAGAGGGTGACATCGTTGTGTCTAGCAACTTCATCTATTATTACGAGTTCATCTTTGACCAGGAACTACACATCAATGATACAATCGACATTGAACTTCTCACTCAAGTGACTACCACTCATGCAGTGCCACTGGTCAACCTTGGGAGGCACAGTCTCACAGACCTGAGGGTTGTTGGTATTTTCAACCCCAAATATCCTGATTCACTGCTTGAAAGTGCATTTCCTACACTAAATCGTGCAAGCCTGAATAGTACGAACATCCGCTATCCAGTACTTGGTATACGTGACAGTATTATGATTCTCAAGGATGCATTTCCTCAGAATGCTCTCCCAGATGATAACGTATTCCAGCCATCATCCCTAGTCAGAGTTTCAGCGGCCGCATTGTCCGCATCAGGTCCCGAGAACATTGCACAAAACCTCTTTGGACTTGCTGATAGGGTGGAAACTAATTTTGAGGTTACATGGACCGGTATTGACAACGTCCTTGACATGCAGAACTCTGTCAACACCTATGTGGAAACGCTCTCGTTGTCCATCTTGGCTCTCCCAATTATCCTGCTTGCACTATTCTTCTCTGTCTTTGCAGCAGATACGTTCATGGCTCCCAGAACAGTAGAGGTCGGTATCATCCGATCGAAAGGTGCATCCTATTCCCAAGTTTCCAGCATCTTTCTCTGGGAGACCACAATTATTGGTTCACTTGCAGTGGTCTTTGGTATCATATTCAGTATCTTCTTTGCACCATTGATACCTTCGAGTCTAGACTTCATGTCGTTTGATTGGAGCGTATACTCATACTATTTGTCACAGACTGTGGTTTCACCAAGTACACTTCTCCGATCAATTGGACTGACAGTTCTACCCAGTATGTTGTTCATATTATACCTAGGTAGGAAGGCAGCATCAACAGAGATTGGACTCACTCTGATGGAATACACAGAAGATCCCACAGAACAGGTCGAGTCCCATGGATTCACTATTGGTGCTTCGGTCACTCTGCTGGCACTGGTTGTCATCATGATGTTCCTGTTGCCGAAGGACCCAATGTTATTCCTGTTTGAGATTTCACTCGGTACCGCTGCATGGTTCTTCATTGCCTACAACGGATCCAGGATTTCCCGCGTTGGACTAGCCAAAGTTTCTGAGAGGCTGTCCTTCGCCCTTGGTCAGAAGAACCTCATCTCTGCAGGTTATCTTAGGATGCGAAAGGGCCGCATCATTCCACTGATGGTCGTACTCGCTCTCACGATGTCCTCGACAATTGCATTCTCTGTCCAATCTGAGAGTCTGAAGGTGGACCTAACACGTGAAGTGGATTATGCATTAGGTGCAGATATTCGGATCGATTGTACTCACCGTGAACTGAGCTTCAATGATACGCTGGCTGCCATCGATGGCATCGAGCGCGTCACTCCGGTTCTCAGAACTTGGGGTCGGTTGGGGTCCGAAGAAATTACGGTCGAAGCGTTGTATCCCGATGAATATGCTGCGATAGGACACTTTGATCAATCAAGCTTCCCTGATTCTGATCCTCAGACTGCACTCATGGCATTGGATGCTGTACCTAATGGTGTAATAATCAGTGATTATCTTGCAGAACGACTCGACAAAGATATCGGAGAAAACCTGACACTGGAAATGACCATCGTAGGTGGAACCCAGCTGGTTGTCTTCTCCATTGTTGCAACAATGCACAGTGCGCCAGGATTTGGATATGCATCAGTCATAGAGATGCCATCATCAGATCTCGGTTCAGGATTTGGTTTTCAGGCGGCCTACTCGGGGTTTGTCATTGCTAACCTAGAGTATGTTTCATTTGAAACAGAGATCCAGACAGTTGACCTCTTCTTTGGAGAGTTGGTGGATGATACCAACAAGACCCAAGTTCTTGAGGATATGAAGGCCATACCTGATGTATTTCCAAACATACCCTCTGAGTTCGATTTGAAGACGCACTCCCTCTCCACCGCACTTTTCCTCAATACTGTGGAAGGACTGTTCTCCATTGGGTTCCTCATGTCATTGATACTGAGTATCTTTGCACTAACGATCTCTCTTGGTTCAGTCGTCCGTGAACGTAGGAAAGAGTATGCTGTAATGCGGGCAATTGGAGGATCTAAACGCCAAGTTGTGAGTATGGTGTTCTCAGAGTTCTCAGGTGTCGTCTTCGCTTCGTTAGCACTGAGTCTGATTCTTGGGGTTGCCTTTGGATTCGTGTTCGGGTTCCTACTAAACATCATGAGTCCATTCTCTAGAGTCCTGGCTTCCTCAATATCATTCCCGATTGGATTCCTCTCGATAGTCCTGTTTCTTGAAATCTTCACGATGGTAGTCGGTTCATATCTGCCAGCGCGAGAAGCTGCAAACACAGACCCAGCTGTGGTTCTTAGAAATATGTGAGGTGAGAATGTGGCGAAAAAGAAGAAACAGAAAGGGGTTCTGAGAGGCAACCGACTATGGGCCATGAGCCACGCACTCTCATCACTAAGGAGTCACAAAACACGAAACATAGGAATCGCAGTAATTCTGGCAATAACAGTGGCTATTCCAACTACTGTCTTTGCTTGGACTAATACTGGCACTCGACTTGCAGTTGAGGATTTCCTCAATAACAATCCCTACCAGTTCAGTGTGCACGATCCTGGTGAAGACCGAAACTATGACGACCTTTTCGCCATTGAGGAGTGGATGGTCGATAGCCCTTACATCGAGTATGCTCATATGACTCCGAGTACTGTTGGCATCCTGAGAATTCCGAATGTCACTGTGGAATGGGACGAATACAGACCAACAGATGTTGTGGCACCAAATGGAATCAAAGATACGCGTGTCATATCTGTGACTCCAGATATCTTGGAGGATTGGTCTACAGAACTGGAATGGACAGGAAACAGAACACTCGGTGTAAACCAGACCATTGTTTCGCAGAACTTCATAGACACAGCTGAGCAAGTCAACGGTCACAGAATCCAGATTGGCGACATAATAGGTGTTGATCTTCTTCGGAATTACTATGTTCCAGACCCCAGAATTCCTTTCGACCCACTCCCCCTAGATCGTCTTATCATGACGAACTTGACAGTTGTGGGGATTTATGATGTCCTGACCTGGTCAGTTCTGAGTCAGTCGTACCCATCTGTCACCAGACCCTATTGGCTAGGCGATGGAACTGAATCTGTTATGGGATTGCGAGATTCAATCCTCGTTCTTGAGGACACCTTTGATGATGAAACGATTGAGAAGATGACGTACCAGGGATTCTTCTCGCCGGTCGAGTTCTTCCATGGTTCAACAGATGGTCTGGTTGCTGCCGGACCTGCAAATGCGGCATATAATCTGTTGTCGTTGAGAACCCAGATTCAAGAGAGTAATACGGTTCTTGACATCGTGGGGACAGAATTCCTCGAAGATCTGCAACTACACATCTCCACATATTTCTCAGGTCAGGTGCTTGTGATTCTGGCTATACCCATCATGATCATGAGTCTGATGTTGACCCTGTTCACGTCTGAAACATCAGTTGCACAGAAGAAAGGAGAAGTTAGTGCCCTTAGGGCTAAGGGAGCATCGTTCAATCAGATATTCTCAGTCTTCATTTACGAGTCTCTGATACTCACAATCATTGGGTTCGTCTTTGGAATACTCTTGGCCTCTGTAATGGCCCCACTCATGGGGTCCTCCAATGGTCTCTTGACGTTTGATTCAGTACGGTATGAATTGTATATCTCCAAGCTACTGATTCCTAATCAATCACTGGGGCTTGCAGCAGCTATCGCTCTCTTCCTACCAGCCGCATACCTGGTCCATGTTGCAAGGAGAATCGATGTATCTGAGATTGGTCAGCCCACTATGAGGATGACATATGAGGTGCCAGAAGAGGTAAACCTCTGGTACTATGTGTTTGCCCTAGGGGGTACTCTAACAGTACTCCTTGCAATGCCAATCCTGATCAACCCAGTTGGTCAGGTTGCCTTAGTCCAGATCCTGATGAGTGCCTTGCTACTCTTTGCTGCATCATATCTTGGTTCGAGAGCAATGCGATTGGTCACAGCAAGTGCATCAGAGAAGGTTGGCCGTTTCGTGGGAGAAAAGAGGTTGTATATGACCCAAAGTCTCAGGAGACGGAAGGGTCAGTTCATCCCGCTTCTTGTCATCCTGACCATGACATTGACGACAACATCGATGATGTTGATACAGACTGCAAGTTTCCAAGACACAATGGACAACGAAGCACTCTATGCCCTGGGTGTCGACCTACGTATTGAGGTCTATGACCAGCCTTCTGATTGGACTGATACCCTAACGAGTTATGCAGGAGTGGAGGCTGCGACCCCTGTACTCGAACTACTGTCGTATATGGGTGACGAGGCATTCTATCTCGAAGGGATAGAAGCAACGACGTACTCGGAGATGGGGCTCTTCAAGGAAACAAGCTTCGTGGGTACCACTCATGAAACAGTTTTTGCCGCTCTTCAAAATACTGACAATGGCATTATCATCAGTCATTACTACGCAACTGAATGGAATGTGAGTATTGGAGACTCGGTCGACATCTCTATTCCTACATCAATTGATACCCGAGTACTGACACGCTTTGAGATTGTTGGAGTAATGATAAGTGCACCTGGATTTGGAATGGCATCTACAAGAGAACTTCACGGGATTCCATTCGGTACATACTTTGGGTTCCAACCGGGAAGGGGCGGATTCGCATTTGCCAACCTAGAGTTTCTTGAAACCGAAACTGGATTCGATGATGTAGATCTGTTCCTCGTTGATACGACATCAACTGAAGATGTAGCCACCCTCCTAGAGTTTTTGGATCAGGATCAGTGGATCACATACTTCACTCCTGAAAGCATGGAGTTTGGCCCAAACACTATCGCTGGACTCTTCTTGGCTGGACTGGAGGGGCTTACCATGATCAGCTTCATCACATGCGCAGGGATGGGCATCTCTGCCATTGTTTTGTTCCTGGGCACAGCTGTTCTTGACAGAGAACCAGAGTATGCCTTATTCCGTGCCATCGGCGGTACAAAACGTCAAGTAATCTCCTTGGTCTTTGGTGAGTTCGCAGGCAGTGTGATGGCGGCTGTTCTCATCAGCCTAGGACTGGGACTATTATTCGGGTACACGATGACATTACTCACCTTTGGTATCTCATCAGTGTGGCCAATACTCCCAAGGATGTTCACCTACCCACTCACAGTCATGATTCTAACTGTGGTTGTGGAGTGTGTAGCGATGATTGCAGCGTGTTACTTCCCAGCACGCAGAGCAGGGAATACTGACCCTGCAGAAGTACTCAGAAATATGTGAGGTAGTAATAATGAATTCAACAATAGAAATCGAAGAGGAACTTGACCTTTACAGCGAACTGCCTGATGATGTTGTAGTAAGCGTCAATGACTGCTACAAGATCTACAAGGCACAGGAGCTAGAGGTTGTCGCACTCAGTGGTGTATCACTTCAAATCCTCGAAGGAAAGATAATGGCCGTCGTAGGGCCTAGTGGTTCAGGAAAGACAACCCTGATCAACGTCATAGGTGGAATCACCAAGGCCACAGTGGGAAAGGTCTACTGGGCAAACCTGAGGACAGACATCACAAAATTGAGTGAAAGAGTCCTAACTGAAGCTAGACGCAACTTCATTGGGTTCCACTTCCAGCTCAATAACCTACTACCTCATCTCAATGCCTGGCAGAATGTCGAGCTGGCAGCCAGGATTGCTGGAGTGCCACGAAGAATCAGGAAGGAACGGGTTGACAAGCTCATCAAAATGGTGGGACTGGAGGAACGGAAGCGTAACAGCGCTACCACACTGAGCGGTGGAGAGAAGTCACGAGTAGCAATTGCTAGTGCCTTGGTCAACCTCATCGACACAGAGGGGAAGGGCTTGGTCCTGTGTGATGAGCCGACTGGGGACTTGGACCCTGAGACTGGAGAACGAATCCTTGACCTGTTTCAGGAGCTGAATGAAACAATCGGGACCTCTTTCTTCATTGTCACTCACAGTCAGCAGGTTGCATCCAAGGCTGACGTGACTGTGGAGCTCCGCGATGGTGTCATCTCAGGATTTCATCAGGCTGGAATCGACCTGGACACCCTTGATACAACACGTATCGTCCGTCTTGATGACAAACACAGACTCCCCATGCCGACCGATCTTCTAGATCTTGCTGGTAATCCTCGAGAGTTCAGACTGAGTTACACAGACAACAGATTCACACTTGTGCCCCAGACCGGAGAGGTCGTTGATGCAATGCGTCAGAAGAGGGCGAGAACCTGCAGGGTCTGTGGTTCAGATATACCCGGTGGAAAGTTCATCTGTGCCAACTGTGGAAGTCAGGTCACAGTCTAGTTTCGAGATGTCAGAGGCTCGCTTCAGGCGAGTCTCTCCTCTTGAATAGAGAGACAAGTTGCTCAATAGTAGTCCAGTCTTCCATGTGTTTTCGAATCATTCTACGCTCTCTCTTCAGATTCTTGATGCCGCGGAGCTCTAGTTCTTTCTCGATGAATCTGTAGATCTCCTTCCCCTTCTTGTCAAAATCAGTGAGGATGAGTACCTGTCCTCCCTTGTCTGCTTCTGCAGTAATCTTCTCTATAAGCCTGGGTCTAGATAGTCGGGTCTGTGTCTTGATTATTGGTGCCTTGAGCCCCAGGTTTCGAAGAACCCTGACATCCCTCTTGCCCTCAACAATGACCAACAGGTTCGGATACCTCGCATCGAGAGTCTGTACTTTTTCTATTAGGGCTCGTTCGTTCTCTGTAAGTCTTCGAGTACGTCTTTGCTCGATGGAAATCGTTCTATACAGGTCTCCCTTTCGCCCAATTGAGTCTTCGTTCTTCTTGCTCAAGAGACCACCTAGACTAGTTATAGTGTGATGGAGATCTTCATCGTATCTCCAGCACCCATCTTTTCGAGAGCTTCGCCAATCTTCTCGACCGGCATCTCGTGAGAAATCAGAAGATCTGGGTTCACATCTCCAGCAATGAGTAGTTTCAGAGCCTGTTCAACATGTCTGGGTTTAAGATGGAACACTCCCTTGATAGTGAGCTGACCATAGTGGAATCGACCTGTGTCCAGCTCGAATCTAGTACCAGAAGCCGCTCCTCCGAAAAGGACCGTGGTTCCAGCATCTCTGGTCATGTTCACAGCCTGTTCCCAAGTCTGGCGTATTCCAACCGCCTCGATCACAACATCTGCCCCCATGCCTTCGGTCTCAGCCTTCACCCTCTCGACAGGGTCCTCCTTTGCCGGGTCTATCACAATATCTGCTCCTGCCTTCAGCGCGATGTCCCGTCTTAGTTTAGCGAGGTCTGATACTATGACTGTGGATGCCCCATTCTTCTTTGCAAGCATGATCAACATCTGACCGATTGGACCTGCACCGATGACCACCACGGTGTCGCCAAGCTTGATGTTGGATTCCTCAATGCCATGGACAACACATGCGAGGGGTTCAGTGAGAGCCGCATCTCGAAACGAGAGAGAGTCCGGTATCTGGTGGGTGTTCCAGCGAACCACCTCCTTTGGGACTCGAATGAACTCAGCAAAGGCTCCATTCACGAGATGGTCTTTCAGCTCAGCACACAGATTGGGCATGTCCCTCTTACAGAAGAAGCAATCTCCACATGGAGCAGAGTTGGTCGCAACGACTCGCATTCCAACCTTGAAGTCTTCCACTCCTTCTCCTACCTCCTCGATAGTACCTGCATACTCGTGACCGAACAATGCAGGTGTCTGCTTGATCAGGAGGGGATGACCTCTCTTGTAGGTCTTGACATCGGTGCCACAAGTAAGGGCTGTTCCAACCCTGACAAGTATCTCCCCTGCGCCGATTTCTGGAACATCAGTTTCCTCGTATCGGACATCACCGACTCCATAGTACATTGCAGCTTTCATCTTTCGAGGCATAACAATCCCAGAGCATGCTCTCACAGTCCGTTTAAATGACTTCCTGACTGTCCGTTACCGCAAGCCTTAACCAATACCCTATAGGAGTTCGAAATGCTGATGAGAATGAAGCTGAAGTCAAAATACCCGGCGTATCTCGAGTACCATGCCAAGAGCAAGTGGGACGGCAAGACAGGTGGGACAGTCACAACCACTGACGACCGCCAGATTGTCTATGACACTCCCAAGACCTATGGGGGACAGGGCGAGGGTATCTGTCCTGACGAGATCTTTGTTTCAGCGGTTCTCGGCTGTCTTAACAACACCTTCCTTGACTTTCAGCGTCGGTTCGAGCTGGAACTCATTTATCTGGACTTTGAGGGTAAGGCTACTGCTGAGTTTGATGGTGAGGGCTACAAGATAACAAGCCTCACAATCTCCTGTGATGTAGTTGTAGGAGAGGATGAACTTGAGACCGGTCAGAGATGTGTTGAGCTAATGAGGGAGTACTGTCACCTCACTCGAACCATCAAGTCATGCATTCCAATCGTCTACAATACTTCAGTACAAGAGGTCAAGTCGTCTTCTGCATGAGTTCCGAGATTCTCTCCATATACAACTCTATGTTCTTCCAGTGGCCTCCCTGAAAGAAGACGCTATTGCAATCCTCACACAACCAGAACTCTTCATAGGTGTCGAATGTCTGCTCGAAGACGAGATCCTTCACTCGTTCCTTGTCGACCTCCGTTATAGACGTTAGACTACCATTGCACTTGCTACAGCGGGATTTTGCGGGATCTATCTCCGGAGGTATCTTGTACTCGATAAAGACCTGTGCGACTCCCTCATCTACAGAGCCTCTGAGTAGAAGTGACTCCAAGTTTCGGTTCTGCGCACGCTCATGGAGCTCTGCATCTGAGGTTATGAGAACTCTATTCTCTGCGATTGAAACATCAAGCAATTCGTCATCGTGCATCTCGGTGTCAAATCTTGTGTCATGACCAGTCAGTCTGAGCCAAAGTGCAAGTTTCCCAAGCATCGCATCCACAGTGAATCTCTTCATCACTTCTCACCAAAGATGATTCGTGCAGCGTTCTTCCACATGACTTTCTCAATCTCATCTGCTCGTATCTGCTTGTATCCCTGGTCAATCATCTCGGACGGAATCTTTAGGCTCTTGAAGAAATCGACCCAATCCTTGAGCGGCATCGTGTCCTCAAAGAGGGGGTAGTCGCTTCCGAATAGTATTCTGTTTGGAAACACTCGCATGATCTTGGCATCAGCAAGCATCTGATAGACCTTCAATGGTACTGTTGCTCCATAGACCTGCCATCCAGACACATCAACCGAAACGTTCGGATTCTTGGAGGCAACTGTCAGTGCTTCATTCTGCCAAGGAAATCCAACATGCGCTAGGATGATCTTGAGGTCTGGGAAGTCTGCTGCAATCGTGTCCACATAGACTGGCTGTGCATACTTGATGTGCTTGTGTCTGGGTGAAAATCCCTGGTGTATCAACACAGGAATGCCAAGGTCCATGCATAGCTCATAGTACGGGTCAAACTCCTTCTCATCTGGATAGAACCCATTTGGTGGGTACATCTTCCATCCAAGACACCCTTTCTCATTGACTGCACGCTCGAGCTCTCTGAGCCCGACCTCGCCCCGTCTTGGATCTATCCCCACGAACGTCACTACGTTCTGATGGTCTTCGACCTCTCTGACATGATGGTCCGTCTTCTCTTCAAGTGACAGTGGCATCTCCTGGTGGAATCCACTGTCAATAGGAAGAACCACAGCTCTCTCTACTCCGCTCCTACCCATTGCATCCAGTAGTGAGTCAACTGTAGAATCGAGGGTTGGCTCAACACCTAGTCTCTCTGCAGCTATCTTCCTTGATTCAAGATCTCGTTGACTGATGATGTCCCGTGTCCAGGTATGGGTGTGCATATCTATTACTCTCAATCTGCGCTCCTCCTCAGTTCATCAATTACTTCTACTGGCACAGTGATTCCTCCAAGCTCTGTAAAATGCACTGTTCCGTGATAGTCACTACCACCTGTGTGAATGAGGTCCAATCCCTTGATAGTTTCTTTGACATCCACATCTGGGAAGTTCATCACTATGTGGCCATAATCATACTCGACCTCTACGCCCACAAGTCCTTCCTTCATCAACTCTTCAACAACAGGTCTGAGGTCTGGGACCTTGATTGTGAGAGGATGGGCTAAAACGGGTGCAGCTCCAACAGAGCTGAACAATCTCACTGCCTCACGAGCCTCCATGCGTTCTTTCTTGACGTAGGCAGGCCGGTTTGCTGCCAGATACTCCCGAAAAGCCTCTCGAGTTGTCTTGACATATCCTTTGTCTACTAGCAGTTGTGCAACATGCGGTCGACCAGGGCTTTCCACTCCCTCAAGAGTGTCATAGAGCTCATCGAGTGTGACTCCAACATCAAGATCATTTAACTTCTGAATCATTTTGGGCAAACGATCATGTCTCGCCTTCCTAAGAAACAGTAGCTTCTCATTGAGAGGCCTGGAATCTGTTGGGACGAAATATCCAAGTATGTGGACCTCCTTATCGTCATACTCTGCACTTATCTCCAACCCAGGTACTCGAATGATTTCGTCAGACACCTCAGCATCCATGAACTCCTGAATACCCTCAAGTGAGTCATGGTCTGTGAGTGCAACGCCTCCAAGACCTATCATGTCCGCTTTTTTGGCGATATCTGTGGGAGAATCACTCCCGTCAGAGCCAGATGAATGTGTATGTAGATCAGCACGGGCTCTCACCATGTGCAGCCTCCTGTCTAAGGGTCTCTACGAGCTTTTTGACCTTGTGACACACTCTGCGGACCTCTTCCCTGGTCACGGTCTCACCAGATGGACAGTCTCTGTCAATGATACACTTCTTCCTACGGGTGTCGTATATGATTGGATAGTGCTTACACCCCTCGGGGCGATGTTCATAGATTCTGCACTCCTTGGACTCAATATCGTAGAAATAGCAGACACCGTCCACATTCTTCAGTTCACAAAAACCAGCCATCACTCGAACGAGAAAGTCATTCCTGTCATACCCAAGAGCCTCTATCCTCTCAGCGTCCTCACGAGTCAGGGTCATCTCTGTTTCAGTACAACACAGGCGGATCTCCTCACATGACCCGTCATGGTTGCAGACAAAGGGGCTCAATGTACTAGTTTCTCCTGCCAGAATGGCGCATCGGTCAGATTGCGGTTTAGAGGTTCATCGCGTTGATGAATTCGCTCGCCATCCATGCTTCTTCATCATCCCGACAAGCAATACTATTGTTTCAGGGCTAAATATGCTTTCCAAGGGTCCTAACTTCTAGACCTGTTCATCTGTTTTCCAATCACCCATGTGATTAATGCTAATTCTGCGAAAATTCCTCCAAGGAGCAATCCATCTAGGGTTGGGTAGAAACCTTCAGGAATAGTGATGTCGATCTCAAGGAGTGTCAGAGTTCTGAGTGTGAAGAGAAAGTCGCCTTCTACTGTAGGGGTCATGTTCCATTCTGCTTGAGCCAAGATGCCAGACACCACATCATACATGACAGAGCTTTCATTGTCAATCTCACAAACCCAACATAGATAATCAGATACTGTCCTTGATCCTACAACGACTGCACTGTAAGTTCCTAATTTCACCTCTGTCATGACTTCCCATGAGCTAACATCATTTGCAATAGGATAGCCGTAGTGGTATTGAGTGCTGAGAACTGTGTTGATATTGCTTCTTGAAGCGTAGTATGTGAGTTTGTAAGTATGACTAAAATAAAACCACCCAGTAGTCGGAGACCATGAGTCCTCACTAGTGTTGTAGAGGAGTTCCACCTCACCTACGGTCAAATCACTCGATTCTCTAGGTGCTAACCAAGGGACAATAGATGCACATACAATTAACAGACATACAGCCGCAACCACAGCTTTTTCGGAAATCTTCAATCCCCCGAGAATCTAATCTCCAGAGGCTATAAACGTAGTGAGAATCTAGGACTACAGGTCTCTTCGAGCCAGTCTCCTAGATGGCGAGAGGTCTTTCGTCATGTCATCAATGGAACTACCGGATGGTAACTCCTGTACTGGTAACCTCTTACCAGTAATCTTGTAGAATGCCTGTGCACGGACTGCTCTAACTAGAGCCATCAGGTCAGTTGGCTGGGACTGAGCTCCTATCAATAACTGGCGGCGTCTACCGAAAACATCGAGAAGTCTATCGAGTATCTTCATGGCAATTTCAAGTATGGTTCTCTAGAACTACAGAAAAGGGTTTGCAATTGCCCATTATACCCAGCCAAAGCGCTAAATAGTGACCAGAATCATCCGCGTATAGTCCCCCACAGGTGTTGAAACAACAGATGCGTATCGCCATTGTTGACAAGTATCGATGCAGACCAAAAGACTGCACCCATGAGTGTCAGCGGTTCTGTCCACGAGTACGTACCGGAGACGAAACCGTGGTGTTTCCTGATGGTCCAGACAAACCGCCCATCATAGTGGAGGCTCTTTGCTCCGGAGAGGCGATATGTG
>Ga0209536_100003309_pt1 | contig 25936 bp, 21 predicted proteins | sample DeeMarSeWOR28_12_FD_187461 | JGI IMG/M metagenome (GOLD analysis project Ga0209536, IMG submission 187461) | Marine sediment microbial communities from White Oak River estuary, North Carolina - WOR-2-8_12 (SPAdes) (version 2) | ecosystem: Environmental > Aquatic > Marine > Intertidal zone >...
TCAGTGCCTGGTGCTGGTTGTTTGCAATCCTCGGATTTGGTATGCGGTATCTGGCTTTTGATCGCCCCATATTGCGGTATTCCAATGAAGGTGTGCTGCCATTTTTTATTTTGCACCAGACGGTCCTGTTGGCTATGGGCTATTTCATAATGACCTGGCAGATTCCTGATGTCCTCAAATGGGCGATCGTTTTTACCGGTTCCTTTATTATCATCACGGCCCTTTATACGTTAGTTGTTCGGAAATTTGAGCTGTTTCGCTTTTTATTCGGGATGAAGACGACCCATCCATTTTTCGATATCTTTCGGAAAAAAAACGCTCTGGCTGTCTTGCATGTACTGTATATCGGTTTAATCGTTTTTGCGGCCGTCAATCAAAGCATCGGCGCAGGCCGGGACCGGGCTCCGATGCCATTGAAATACGATTCCGGACAGGATATCCTTTTAAACAGCGCATCGATAACAAACCGGTCATCGGCCGGCGTTCGTGTGCTCAACGACAAAGAGGCTTCAATCGGCCAGGCAATCGAGTTCTTCTCAGGAGCGAATCAACGGGTGGTGCCGCAACCAGAGGTTTATGTTGAGATCGATTTTTCAGCACCGGCGGGTCGATACTTTGTCTGGCTGAGAGGTAAAAGCGATATCGACAACGGCTACACAGATTCAGTCTGGCTGCAGGTGGATGATCAGATCGGAACCAGTACCCGATGTGTCCGGCTGGGCAATTGGCTGGATATCCACCCCGCAGGTGTATATGGCTGGGCCGGTGATACAGATGATCCCGTTGCCGTTGTATTGAAGCACACCGGTGATCACAAAATGCGCATTCAACCGCGCCAAACACCTCACCGGATTGATCAGATCTGGTTGAGTCGATCTCAGCATCAAATCCCGAACACAAAAGAACCTATTAAATGACATTAAATCAAGGAAATCAGGCTTTGGCTTGCCCGGCGGCGAATAGCCACTGCCTATAATTCAACCAGGACGATGTGTGCGGACTTCGCTTTTTTGCTTTGGATATTATTACAGGAAACTAAATATCGCCCCAGTTCTGATAAGAATATCACAGGTTTTATGAAAACCAGTTTCCCTTGACAAAAAGCGTCTTCTTGTCCTACTTCTATTCTGCAGCAAACTAAGGCAGCTCGCCTTACAATATTTTAAAAACAAAAATACAGGGAGGAAATTTGTCGAATTCTGCTATGATCAAACGAAGACCCTATCGTTCATTTCTAAGCTATATTGATCTCTCCAGAGAGTACTATGCAGCTCATGGGTATTCTAAACCCTATGCGTGGATTTATCATCAAAATGTCCCTTTCAGCAAACTTGAAAAACCTCTGTCCGAATGCACAGTTGCTTTGCTGACGACGACAGATCTTGAAAAGCCGCCTGGAGAAAATGCACAAGAAAGGCACTTGTCGAGAAAGGTGTATGCCCAACCCGTGGATGATGCTCCTGAGCATTTCTATACCGGGGATCTGCAATGGGATAAGGAATCAACCCACACTGATGACAACGATAGCTTTATGCCGCTCAACCGGCTTGCTGAATGTGCTGCAAGCGGAAAAATTGGATCGGCATCGCCAAGATTTTACGGGGTCATGACCGATTACAGCCAGGGAAAAACGTCAAAGAAATCTGCTCCCAAGGTTCTTGAGTTTTGCAAGGAGGATGGGGTTGATGCCTTAATTCTTCCGGCGCTTTGACCTGTCTGTCACCAGACCGTGAGTCTGGTAGCCAGGCATCTGGAGGAAAATAAAATTCCCACCGTCGTGGTTGGCTCTGCTCGGGATATTGTTGAGGAGTGTGGCGTGGCTCGTTTCCTATTTACGGACTTTCCACTGGGAAATCCTTTTGGCACGCCTTGGAACACGGAGATGCAGCGCTCAATCATGGACATGGCCCTTGATCTGCTGCAATACGCATGGCAACCGCGAACAACTGTTCAAGCACCTTTTATCTGGTCTGAAGATGAGACGTGGCGCAAGGTTTTCATGCATATCTCGGAAGAGCAGCGAGAAGCGTTTAAAAAAGCGGGAGAAATCCGCCGTGCTGAGCAAGCAAAGGCGAAAGAAAAACTCAAATTGGTAAATTAAAATGTAAAAAAAAACCTGTCCCGGTGCTGCAGGAACCATAATTTTCTATTATCCTGTGTCTAACTTTTGCAGGTTCGGTGAAAATCCACAAATCCCTTAGTTTCAATACTCGGGGAGACGGCCTAATACACAACTCAGCGAAAATATCGGATTAGCTTAGACTTCCCTGTCATCATTATCTCAATATTCATCTCTTTTTGCCCGGAATCGGCACTGACAAATCTTTCTGAAAGGCCCAAAATAGAAATCCCCGTCTTTGCATTTTAGTACGCCTGGTTTTCTTTAAAAGAAATGTATTTTCAATATATAACAGGGCATCACCAAATTCAGCCCCAACGAACCACCCTTAATATCCAATTGATGGCCACCGAGAATTCTTTATTGGCCCTTTTACACATTTTCGCACGCTCAAACGTTATATAGATAGAGACCATATATCATCGTGAAACAATCAGGTGGTAAAGATGAGAAAAAGCGATGAATTATATGAAAAACTGATCAGTCCGATAGAAAATCGCATGATAGGAATTGTAGCGCGGATTTTGCGCGATCCGGAGGATGCAGCGGATGTGTTTCAAGAGGTGTTGGCGCTGATCTGGGAGAAGCTTGAGCGCATTGACCGGCACCCGAATCCGCATGCCTATATTATCCGCATCTGTGTTACGCGTTCCTACGACGCCTTACGAAAAAGGGCCCGGCGACGGCGCTTTGAAACCCGTCTGGAGAGCATCAAGGCAAATATGGAGCCGGCTCACCCGCTCGGCTATACAAAAGAAGAGGACCGGGCAGCGGTGATCGGCGAGGCCATTGGGATGCTTCCGCCCAATCAGGGGCAAGCGGTGCTGTTGCGGCTCACAGAGGATTCCCCTTATTATACGATCGCTGATGTTTTGGGCTGCTCGGAAGTTACAGCACGTTCCCATTTTTCCAAAGGCAAGGCTCGGCTGGCAAAACTACTGGGTGGGCTTGGCATGTGATCTTACAAAGAGGAGACGCGCAGTGAATAGTGAAAAAAAAGATCATGTGAAAAATAATGAGGGATGGAAAGTGATGCATGATTCTCTCAGCACTGAAGTTCCGGAGAAACTTGAAAAAAAAATGAAGACGACGCTTAATTTCTTCCGGAACGACTTGCGGGAGCATCCCTATGTCCGCAGACTGGAACGACATGGATTTTCGCTAAGGCGGAATCTGTTTTCTTTCTCGCGGCGCTGGTTTCGGCCTTTGCTTTTGGTCGTGACCGGATTGGTGACTGCCGCCGTGTTAGGGTTCCTCATCGTGGCAAACACCACGCCGACATGGGCGCAGGTGCAGGAGCGTTTTGGCTCCACCCCCTTTTTTGCCGCTAAAATCTATAAAAGAGATATAAAAGTAGACGGTTCTTCCCTAAATATTTTAGTTGAACCCAAGCTCGTTGAAGTCTGGGTTGGATATGGGAATCGCATGCGGATACGAAGCGGCCGTACCCTGACTTTTGCTGACAAAGGTAAGATTTTAAATACATTTGACCTGATCACCCGTAGTGAAGCGAATACGGATAGCGTCACTTATCTAATGGTAAATAAATTAGGAAAATCGGAGACAATTTCCCTTGATTCAATTCTTATGGCTGAAAAACCGCCTAAGTTTGAATACACCCCAAAAGAGCCTTCCAGAGAATGGATGTCCAAAGAATGGAGCACAAGTGGGCTCGTTGATACCACGTCAGTTGTAATCTCGGATCCGTCAGTCTCCCGGGATATCGTGGTTTTCGATCATGAGTTCCTTTATGATAACTATAGTTATGGGAGAACACGGGTCTGGGCGTTGAGGCAGAGCAGGCTCCCGATTCGAGTTGCCATTTGGATGAGGGACTACGACGATCGCGACTATCGGTGGATCCGCTCTCCCGTATGGGATATTACATTTACTTACTCAAATGAACAACCAAAGGAATTTTTTAATCCGGAGGCATTTGCGGTCAAATTGAAAGACCCGGCCAATAGTATAGATAGTTTACTGCATATGTTCCATCAATATCCCGGCAGCAATTCCATTCCTATGGGCAAGTATGATGGGAAGAAAAATTAAATTGTGCCTACCTATCTCCTGACGCGGCAGCGTTGGGAGCTTACTGCATTCACTCATTTAAAGAATTTACAATCTGACTTTAAAAGGGAGAATAGTCATGAAATCGATCTTGGCATTGATATTGAGCATCGTTATTTTTGCTTTCGCCACCCATGCCATCGCTGGAGAGTGGGGATATTTTGCCGGAGACCAGGAAGAACTATACGGTGCGTGGGTCAATATGAAATATGGCAGTAGTATACCCCAAAAGATAATTTATAAACCTGCCGGGACGTTTAACTGTTACAAAGACACAAATTCTAAAGTCCCCTGTGAAGGCGGCAGATATCTTGTAACCGGAAAATGGTCTGATGCCCATGGCAATATTTTTTACAAGTCCAACTGGGTCGGGGATTGGGGTGAAGAAGCCTATCAGATTACAAAAATTAGTAATTCTGGAAAAACTTTGGAGTTTGTGCTGGGATATGATGAACCCCCCAAAATTATTGACCCTGACAATATCTGGTATCGCAAATATACCCGTGAATAATACCCGCTGATATGAAATTCTGTTTTTTTGTTTAATCTCTGAATCGGATGAGGCTAAAGTCGGGTATACTTTCAAATTGCACCTATAGAGAGCATTAGCGGCAGGCTCAGCGATGGCTCTGTCTTTTGATTTTGATATCTGGAACTAATATTATAAGCGCCTCAATTGCCGATAGCTCTCATCATATCTGAAAAAAATGGAGGCACTCAAAAAGTGCAGGAAAAAAAATCTGCAGATTGGGGAAATTTGTGATCTTTTTAGGGCATCACCACCTGCCTGAAGCTCCAATCTGATTGGCCAACACCAGCAGGTTTGGGTATAGAATAACAAAATTTTCCAGGGAAAGCCTTTAATCGCCAATGAACAAAATGTCCAGATTCCCCCAGATAATAAAGCATAATCGATCCGGGTATGTTTCACTGCCTTCGGATATCGGATTGGATATTCTGATTCAGGAGCTCTATGGCAATATTTCAGAAGCCAAAGTGAGTAATGACAGAATATCATCTGATCGCATAAAACAAGAAATCGAGAGATGGGTCATCAGTTTTGAAACTAATCCGGATATTATATCCGATAGGCAGGCGGTTGTGTCCTATGCCCTTCAAAATCCTGACTTTGTTAGTGCGATTGATCACTTCGCAGTATATCCCAACCAGGCATCTGAAAGGGATGACAAATTTTCTCAATATGCCGGCATGATGAGAAGATTTGAAACATTTGCAAATGATGTCATTTCTTTAAGAACTGTTCTGGACGGCAAAATTCTCCCGGCTGCCTTAAATGATTTGTTCAAAGCATGTAAGGAAATGGAGGAGATAATCTATGCCGCCCAGCAGCACCTTGATCCCGAGTTTGAATTAAGAGTTGAGGTGGAGGGAAGGTATCTTAGAGGTCTGTTCCTGGATATTGTTTCACCGCAAAGACGGGAACGATGCGATTTTTACTATGTCCTCGTCAACAAACAAAACAACAGTATTCAGCGCGGGCAACACAAATCTCAATTCGGTCTGTTTTCAACTCGTAAGGATTATTTCTTGGAAGGATTGCAAAAACATATTGATCAGAAGCTCGAGCGAATCACAAAAATGAAGCCATTTTTAAAAAGGGTTTATACCGTCAACGGAGCATTGACGTACAATCAACTGGAAGATAAAGCTGAAGGACAACTGCAGCTTTTAAGAGAGGACAGCAAAGAAGAAGAGATTTTCCCGATAACTTTTAGGAAGGATTATGATGATACCGTCAGATCGATTATTGAAATGTCCAGATTCGCCCATAATTATCAGATCTTGAGTCCATTTAACGAAATTGCATCTGAATTTGAAAATACCGTGGTGGAATTAAAGGCGCTATCGGCTGTCAGTCATTTTTTTGAAAACCTTCGGGACAGAGGATTCCCCCTGAGTTTTCCAACAATTATTCCAGGAGATTCGGATAGGGATCTATATATTCAGGCCATGTACCATCCGTTGTTAGCCTGCTTTTCCAAATTGGAGGCTGTTATCCCCAATGACGCGGAAACCACTGCAAAGCAAAATATCAGGCTGATTACCGGAGCAAATAATAATGGGAAAACAACATTTATCACAGGTATGGGTTTAAGTCAGGTTTTATACCAGGCCGGTATGCCCGTTATCGGCAAAGACGCCGGCATGAAAGTAAAAGACAAAATTTTGACTCACTATGTGCACCCCGCAGATATCAAGGCCAATCAGTCACGATTTGCCCATGAATGCGATCGGGTTTTGAAACTTATTGAAGACATCTCCGCTGACAGTTTGATTTTGTGTGATGAGTTATTTACCGGAACTGCACCCCAAGATGGTGAAATTGTATCAAATCTGGTTTTCAGCACCCTTATTAAAACCGGCGCATCCCTTTTTTTTATTACCCATTATCATGGATTAGGGGATAAATTTAGAGATTCACCTTATGTTGCCCAGTTATGCTGCAAATTAGATCATTCCATCGACCCCCCGGCATACACCTATAAAGTATGCCCCGGTATATCGACCGATAGTGACGGGTTGGTGGTTGCCGCAGAATATGGTGTAAATAAAAAATACTTGGAAACTTTGCTGGAAAAAAAAGCCAGAAAAGGAGACTTTAAAATAAGATAGTGAAAATTATCATTGAGAATTCATTTTGTCCTTATGATAATCGATTCAAACTCCTGACGATTCTCATAATCATGGAGGCCAAAACGATTCCAAGCCGCTGGATCTTGGCTAGTGGTTCGCCGCCAGCGGAACATGCGCACTTTGACGCGTTTTGAGATCGGCTCCGGTCTATGTGATGGCAGTGCCCCAATCATACTGCCGCTTGATATACTTCAAAAACAGAGTCGTCTCGGTACGGTTGATACCCTCGATCTTGTTGATCTTTTCAAATATAAGATCATTGAGCTCATCGAGAGATTGGACCACAAACTCGGTGTCAATTCCGGTGCCACCGGTTGATTGGACAATGAACCAGAGGGGTTTTAGTTTTTTCAATTCCCTGATGATCTTGTCCATCTTCTTTATTTCCACATGAATTCTGATATTTCCGACGATGTCAAATCCCAGTTTAATCGGATTGCTGACGGCTACAATCTGAATATATTCTTCTTTGATCAGCCGATTCAGCCGGGTTCTTACCGTCGCCTCGGATATCCCGATCAATTTTGCAATTTCCGTATTTGAAATCCTGCCGTCTTTTTGCAGCAGCTCGATCATGCGGCAATCGATCCGGTCGAGCATTTTTTTCCGGCCCACCGTGCTATTTTTTTGCATCAAACTTCATTCTCCTGTGTTTGAGAAATCAAAAAAAACGATAATATCTTTTTCATCCTGCTACATCGGGATTTATCACAAGAGAAACGGAAAAACAATCTATAAATTTGCCGTATAACGACGTTAATTACAGATAATTTTATCGTTTTCGAAATATAAGCAAAAATAATAACGATTTTCGCAGAAATATGGCAATATTTGCTTGACATAAAAATAGGGTTTGCTTAAAGTCATGGAAAATTGGTACGGTAATCTGATTTTTAATCCTTGTGTACACAAAATAACCCCGATCATGGGGCGGAAATTATTGAAGCTTTGAGAAAACACGCAAAGGAGGAAACGTTATGTCTCTGCCAGTTATGAAAAACTACATCAACGGCGAATGGGTGGAGTCGAAATCCACAACCATGGGTGATGTCTGGAATCCGGCCAAAGGTGAAAAAATCGCCACGGTTGCATACGGTACCAAAGAGGATGTGGATCAGGCCGTAAATGCGGCCAAGCAGGCGTATTGGGATTGGCGCACAACCCCGCCGCTGACGCGGGCGCGATACCTGTTCCGCCTGAAAGAAGCCTTTGAAGAAAATTTTGAAGATATAGCCCGGGTTTTGACCACCGAACAGGGCAAAGCCATTGACGAAGCCCGCGGAGAGGTTCGACGCATGATTGAAAATGTGGAACATGCAACCGGGGTGACCACATTGATGTGCGGATACAGCCTGGAAGATATTGCCACCGACATCGATTGCATGGGCTACCCACAGCCCATGGGCGTATTTGCAGCCATTGTGCCCTATAATTTTCCCGGAATGGTTGCCTGGTGGTTTTTACCCTATGCCCTGGTGACCGGAAATACGTTTATCGTTAAACCTTCCGAGCAGGTTCCCATGACCCAAACCAAGATTTTTGAAGTCATCGATGAAATCGGATTTCCGGAAGGGGTAGTCAACATGGTCCACGGATCACGCGATGTGGTCAACGGGCTGCTGGACCATCCGGATATTGAAGGAATCTCATTTGTCGGTTCCACACCGACAGCCAAATATATCTATCAGCGCTGCGGTGCAACCGGCAAACGGGTGCAGGCTCTGGGCGGCGCCAAAAATATTGTGGCCGTGATGCCGGATGCCAATCTGGACGAAGGGATGCCCTCTTTGATTACTTCATTTTACGGTTGCAGCGGCCAGCGCTGCCTGTCCGGCTCTGTGCTGGTCCCGGTGGGCGATGTGGCCGACGTGTTGCTGGAAAAATTTACAGCTGCAGCCAAAGAGGTGAAAGTCGGAGATGGTCTAAATGAGCAAACCGCCATGGGACCAGTGGTCAGCGCGGCTCACAGGGAAAGAGTATTGAGCTATATTGAAAAAGGCATCGCAGAAGGTGCCGACCTGGTTCTGGATGGACGCAACTGCAAAGTGGAGGGATATCCGGACGGCTTCTTTGTGGGCCCGACCATATTCGATAATGTGAAGGCAGATATGGCCATCTGTAGGGAAGAAATATTTGGCCCTGTCGTCAGTGTGGTTCGCGCTAAGGATCTTGATGAAGTCATCGAATTGATCAATACCCGCGGTTATGGAAATGCTGCCTGTATCTATACGAGCAGCGGTGCTGCGGCGCGTGAATTCAAATATCGCGTATTGCCGAGCATGGTGGGCATAAATATCGGGATCGCCGCCCCCATGAGTTTCTTTCCCTTTGGCGGCGCCGGCCAATCCATGTTCGGTGATATCAAGGCTCACGGCCAGGAAATTTTTAAATTTTTTACGGATACCAAGGTTGTCATTCAGCGTTGGTTCTGAAACTGGCTTAAACACCATCACCTCTTGGCCGATGGCCGGGTTAATCGGTCGAGAAAATGCACTTCCGCCTCAGGCGAACTGCGCTTTTTCTCTGCGTCTATCCTTGCCATCGACCGAGAATTAACAGTTCTAAAGAGTTTAAACCCGGTTGAAATTATTTTCATGAACAAGGGAGAGGATCATGCCTTTAGAAAATTTTGGGAGTATACTTAATTTTGCCGAGGAGCTGGAAAAACAGGACGAGGAATTTTATACAACTGCAGCAAACAACCCGGCCTGTGGTAAATTCAAGGAAATATTTTATGAGTTTGCAGCTGACGCAAAGAAAAATGTCAAAAATATCCAGCGAACGCGTCGGGAAAATGTCACTGAAATGATTCTGGAGCCGATCAAGGATTTTGTTCGCGCTCCTTTTTGTGAAGAATGTGAAGGTGCCGCAACCCTTGATGCGCCGGATATTCTGGCTTCTGCTAAGGCTCTGGAACAGCGCGCAGAACGTTACTACACCGAGGCTGCTGCAAAAATCAAGGCATTGCCGGAGGTATCTCGCGCCTTAAAAATCGTGGGCAAGAAACATAGCGTTCATCTGCAGAGGCTTGCTGAACTGTGACAGCCGGCTGGGCATTTCAATGCGCCGGGCTGAATCACCATCAATGCAAGGGTTTTCCGTTCCGGTTGGCACCATGATCAAAGGTTTGCCGCCAGCCGGCCAACGACGAAACGATTTTCTGAAAAAAAAGGAGACAGCAAAATGAGTGCCGCAGAATCCAAGATTAAAGAAATGACAGATCATACTTATGGTACCTGGAGTAACCAAAAAGCCTGGTCGACACCGATGCTGGTCACCGATGCCGAGGGCATTTATTTTTTCAATGACAAAGGCAAGCGTTTTATGGATTTCTCTTCCCAGTTGATGTGCACGAATCTGGGTTTCAAAAACAAAGCGGTCACGGAGGCAATCGTAAAGCAGGCTGAAAAACTGCCTTATGTGGCCCCCGGGTTTATAACCGAAGCCGCTATAGCTGCAGTCGAGGCTTTGCGCTCGGTATTGCCGCAAGAATTAGGCAAAATGTTCTTCTCCACCAGCGGCACCGAAGCAAATGAAGCCGCTTTCAAGATGGTACGCCAATCCAAATTCCCGGATTATAAAATTATTTCACGTTACCATTCCTACCACGGGGCCACGGCCGGAAGTATCTCTGCTACCGGAGATTCGCGCCGCTGGTATGCCGAACTGGCACGAACGGCGATACCCGGTGTCATTTTTGCTCCGGACAGTTACTGCTACCGGTGTCCTTTTGACCTGGGCTATCCGGACTGCAAGGTCCAATGCGCCCGATACCTGGATTATATGATCAAAGAAGAAGGCAATGTTGCCGCCATGATCGTGGAGCCCGTCGTCGGCACCAATGGAAGGCTTGTGCCCCCGCCGGAATATTATCCGATCCTGCGAAACATTTGTGACCAGAATAAAGTGCTCCTGATTGCCGATGAGGTTATGTCCGGCTGGTATCGAACCGGCAAAGTATTTGCCATGGAGCACTGGAATGTCACACCCGACATCATGACTACCGCCAAGGGCGCCAGCGCCGCCTACACGCCTCTGGCCATCACCGCGACTTCGGATAAAATTGCCGACTATTTTGAAGAAACACTTTTCTGCCACGGCCACACCTATGCGTACCATGCGCTGGCGGCGTCCGCTATCCCGGCCTCGGTTAAAGAATACCAGGCATTATATGAATCCGGTCTGCCGCAGAAAGCTGCCGGGCATCTCAAACAAAAGCTCTTCGAATTGGCGGATAAACACGTCTGTGTTGGTGACGTTCGAGGCCTGGGTCACTTTTGGGCCCTCGAGATCGTCAAGAACCGCAAAACCAAGGAGCCCTTTGATACCAAGGCTGAAAAATTCAGCGGCAAGGCCCTGATGCCGGCGCGAATTGGTGCCGGTGCCATGCAAAACGGATTGTATGTTGCCTCCTGGTATGACACCATGGTCATCGCCCCCCCATTGATCATTACCGAAGAACAAATTGATGAGGCCATCGAAATTCTGGACAAAGCATTGGAGATCGGCGATAAAGAAGCCGTTGAAACGGATGTCCCGGCTTCCAGAAGTTCCGAATATTAAAGCGATACGAAACCGGTAAACTGCTGGGATAAACCCCGTTTCGCCCATGCTGACCTGTAAACGCTAAAACCGCCCGGTGACAAATCCCGGGCGGTTTTTGACGGTTGAACACCAGACCGTGCAGATAAAAATCACGCCTTCACCGAACCTGCCGGTATTCTTATATTTTCTTTTTCCAGATTGACATTTGCCATGTAAGCTTCTATAATTATTTGATATTCAAATTGTGATCGGAAACGGTGCACGTTACTTCACGCGGAGTTCAGGCATGTATGGCCATTGTTAATCTGAAAAAAAAGGAACTGGAGTGCAAGATCGTATACTACGGTCCGGGCAGGGGGGGCAAAACAACCAACCTCGAGTATATCTTTAAAAACAGCAGAAAATTGATGACCGATGAAATGGTCTCGATTAACACCAAAGGTGACCTGACGCTGTTTTTTGACTTCGTCCCTATGGGCATTGGCAAAATTAAAGGCTATGATGTTCGTGTCCAGCTGTATACGGTTCCGGGCCAGCAGAAATACAGCTCGACCCGCAAACTGGTTTTGAAAGGCGTTGACGGGGTAGTTTTTGTGGCCGATTCTCTCAAGATCCGACATGAAAAAAATATTCTCTCGTTAAAAGATCTGGCAAAAAATCTAAACGGATACGGTCTGAACATTACGCAAATCCCGCTGGTGATGCAGTACAACAAGCGCGATCTGGAAGAAGAGGGCATCCCGCTGATGCCGACAGATCAGATGGAACACGCATATAATCGCCAGCTTAAGGTTCCCTCTTTTGCAGCCAGCGCGGTTAAAGGGCAAAATGTGAACGACACACTGAAAGCTTGTTTGATTTTGACGTTGCGGTCCCTCAAAAAACAAGCCGGATGGGAATAGATGCAGAACGGAAACGCAAAAGCGGCGGGCCGATGTCGGGCGCTGGGGATCAGCCAACAGTTAACAGAAGCTGGATGTCCGGCGTTAATCCACCTTGTTGGCCTTTATAAATTCCCTCCGGTAAGATTTACCGGAACCCATCATAACACTGATTGGATGGAGCGTCTCTATATTTTCACACACGATTTTAAGGGCCGCTGCAATCGGAACCGACATCAACGCCCCCACAATTCCCCACAGCCAGCCGAAAAAAAGCAGTGACAGCAGGATAACAACCGGGCTCAGGTTCAATTGATCCCCCAAGACCTTGGGAGCAATCCCGTTGCCCATACTCAACTGAATAAATACCAAAACTATGAGGGTTAATACCCCGGGCCAGATACTGGGATAAAACTGCACCAGGGCTAAAAAAATCGGTGGAATTGACGCAACAATAGAACCAACGGTGGGAATAAAATTTAAGAAGAAGGCCAGTGCGCCCCAGGTGACCGCGAAATCCACGCCGATCAAAATCAGTGCAAACCACACAAGCACGCCGGTAATAAAGCTGATCAGAAACTGCAGCGATAAATATCGCCTGATTTGAGCTGTGATAGAGGATGTAATCCGGCTGATCTGGTCGGCGTCTTCGGCAGAAAAAGATTTTAAAATTTTATATCTGAAATAAGGCTTTCCCAGCAGAATAAAAAAAAGAAAAATAATGACCAGTACCAGTTTAGAGACAAATCCAAAAATGGATTGGGAAAACTTCACCAGAAACCCACCTATGCTCTGTCCCCAATTAAACCCTGCAAGCGGATCAAAGTCCAAGTTCCACTGGCTGGTCAGGGCGGTGATCAGTTCGTTAAAACGGGAATGGTATTTTGGATAAGCCGCCGCGAAGGCAGAAATCCGGGCGTATAAAAATGTGAAGGACAAATAACAAATGCCCAGCAGCAAGATAAGAACAACGAATGCAGCCAGCGTGGTGGGGATTTTGCGCTTGGTCATGAAATTGATTGCCGGCGCGATGAGATAGGAGAGCAACCAGGCAATGATCAACGGCAGCACCACCGGGCTGGCAAATTTCAGCACCATTCCGACAGCGACCAATACCAATATCCCCAGAAACACGAGGGTAATCTTCGCTCGATCAAATTCCATGCCTAGTCTATTTATCAGGAAAAATTATGGATTTCAAGACGGCCTATGCATCACAAATCAAATTATTTTCTGCAGATAGCGATATGATCATAGCGAGAGGTCATGGTTTTAGCATCAGTCGATTGGCTGGATATTCAGAGCATTGCGCGGGGATGCAAGACCTCTCGAGACCACATCAGCCGAATCGAGGTTTACGCTTTTCCACAAAAGCCTTCAATCCTTCCTGCCCGTCGGCATGTTCGGCACAGTCACAAAGCCCCATTCTCTCCATTTCAATTTGATATTCAAAGGAATTGGAGAACGCGTCGGTAAGCAACTTTTTTGTCAGCCCGAATGAATGTACCGAACGCCGTGCTAACTTTTGCACCATGGCCAGGGCTTCTTCGAACGCCTTTCCATCTTCCGCCACTTGCGTGACCAGGCCCCATTGCAGTGCTTGCTCTGCACCGATGGGTTGGTCGAATGCGGCGATTTCCATGGCCCGCGCAAGCCCGACGATTCTGGGCAATGTGAACGTGCCACCGCCGTCAATACACAGACCGTTTGATGTGTATGCCTGGATAAGGCGCGCCGATTTTTCAATGACCCTGAAGTCACAGGCCAGAGCCAGTGAAAAACCTCCGCCGGCTGCTGCGCCATGGATGGCCGCGGTCACCGGTTTTTGCATCCGCCGGATCTCAACAACAGCTGAATGAAATCGGGCTGCCAGGCGGTGAAACGCTGCTCCCGCCCCATCAGGGGAATCTATGGCATACTTAAGATCGCCTCCGGCACAAAAGGCCTTACCCCTGCCGACAATCACAACGCCGCTTACTGCATGATCCTTTGCCAGAGCTGCAAGATGGTCGGATAGCTGGGCCACCATCTCCAAATTGAAGGCATTGTATGTTTCCGGGCGATTTAAGGCGACTTCGGCGATGTTTCCATGTTTGTCCACTTTGATAAATTCGGTCATGAGTTTTCTCCTGAATTCTGGCTTTAGCCGGTTTCATTCAAACTGTATGCTTCACCGGCTGACAGGTTGACGACCTTGATATCGCTTCGTGCTTCTATTCTGAATTTGAAGTCTAAAGGGTCGGCCTTTTTGCAGTGCATGGGAATGACGGCATTGGGTTTGATTACCAGTGCAGCTTCAACAGACTCTTTGGTATCCATGGTAAAGGTTCCGCCAATGGGGAGCATGGCGAGATCCACGCCCCCCAATGTCTTCATCTCAGGGATCAGATCGGTGTCCCCGGCATGGTAAATTCTTTTGCCACCAATGGACAACACATAGCCGACACCATTTCCTTTATGATGGACCTTCCGGGTCGAGCTTCCCTGCTGGGTGTTATATGCATCCACGACACGGATCTTTACCTTATTGAAATCCAGCTTCTGACCGGGTTTTACGACCATGAGGTCTTTGTCTAATTTCTTGAGGCAACGCGCGGGGCCGCAAACCAATGTATCGGTGCGCCTGAGCCTGTTAACCGTGACGTCTTTGCAGTGATCTTTGTGGTCATGGGTGACCAGAATTAAATCGGCTTTGGGCAAATTTTCCGGCAATCCATCGATCGGATCCGGCCATTTGCTGAATTCAATTTTTTTTGGATAATTGGTGAAGTAAGTCCGCAAGTACGCCGGATCAATGTATATCATTTGACTCCGGGTTTTGATTTGAAACCACGATGGCGGAAACCATTTGACCGTCACAGGCATTTTAAAATTATCTATGGGGATATATGGAAAGGTCTACCCCATATCCTCTGCTGAATAAGTGCCCCATTTTCCGATCGTGACAATGCCGTCTTTTTGCAAACCCTCGGCGATGGATTCGAAAACCGAATCGATGGCCTTGGCTGCAGCCGTTTGGGAAACCCCGCCCAGCTTTTCAGCCACTCTCGCAGTTAATTCTTTCTTATTCATGGGAAATGAATCTCCATTAATTTGAGGGGATATCAGGGTGTTTTTAATTTGCGCGAAGCCCGCCCGGGGGCAATCCCCTGTGGGCTGCAACAAATGATATAACGATTTCTAAACGCCCCCAAAATTTCGATATCTGTTCAAACAGGCAGCGTGATCAAGCGGCTTCGCAGCCATCGATCCCCCGGGGCTGGCCGGGACTGTATCTGAGCGGATATGCTGCCGTTGTCCGAAGCTGCGTAAATATTGTTGCCACCCGCAGGGGATTGCCCCCGGGCGGGCTGTCAACGATGATCAAGGGGATACACCTTTTGCGGTAAAGGCGTTGGTGAAAACACCCTCATTACGTTTGTAAAAACGATCAAGCGCAGAAACAGGGCGCGGGGCCAGGGGCACCCACTGTCACAATGTGCCCTGGTGCCGATCACCCGCCGGAGGCTCGCTGCAAAATCTGGACAACAGCGCCTTCGTTCAACTCCTGATCAGCTTCGGCGACGCGATTGTTCACGGCAACAAATACGCCATCGGCATCGGAGATTTCCAGATGGACGAGAAGATCCTTGATCTTTGCCCCATCCGGAATCTCCACTGCAAGGCCCTTGTCGGGATTATAATCCTGGAAGCGCTGTCCCAGCGTACCGAACAATCTGGCCCTTATCTTCATTGTCCCGTGTGTCCGCTAAAAATCAAAGGTTTTATCCAATTCCTCGTCACTGATAAGAAACACCTTATCATGCGGGGGCAGCGGCTCCTCGTAGAAAAACCTGGCCAGCCGATCATCTTCTTTGGTGAATCCGGCTTTACGGTTAAAGTCCAGTTCTGCTTTCAGTACGCGCACACCCATGGCAGCAACATCATCGGGCCCGAGCCGGCTGCCGTATTTGGCATTTATCAGCTTTAGCAGCGCTTCATTCGCTGCCGGATCCGCCAGCACGGTGCCGGCCAGCAGGCATAGTCCGGTGCAATCCAGGGATGCCATGGCGATTTGTGACTTTTTGGAAGCCTCCACCTGGCCTTCAGCAGCTGTGGGATTGAGTGCGCCCCCCAGATAGGCCCCCACCAAATTGCCTGCCGTGTGGTCGGCGCCCATGGGAGAGGTGGCATAAGTCACACCGTTTCCCTGCATGCCTCTGGGATCATAAGCTGCGATGCTCTGATGCTTGGCCACGGGGATCCGGTGATGATTGAAATGTTTGCCAACGGCTTCGGGACCGTTTCCGATAATTTTGCCCAGTTCGCTGCCTTGCGCAATTTCCTCCATCATCTCGATGGCAGCCTGCCCGTCGCCGAATTCTTTATGACCCGCATCCATAGCGACACCAATGGCCACTCCGGTGTTCATCGTATCAAGCCCGATGTCGTCGGCCAGGTAATCCAGTTTGGCAATGATGTCTAAATCATCGATGCCGGTCATACCGCCCATCGACCAGATGGTTTCATATTCAAGAGAGGCGGTCGTATATTTGCCATCTTTATCGACGTATTCGTTGCTGCAGTGAATAATACATTGCGAACAGCCCAGGTGCGTGGTTTGCCCACCGCGCTCCTGGATGGTTTTGGCCATCGCCTCGCCACTGATTTTTTCCCAGCCGTCAAACACACCCTTGGTCGCGTTATAGCTTGGAAAAGCGCCCAGGGCATTTACCGCTGAAACCAGCCCGGCGGTTCCCACGGCGCCCAGCATCTGACCGGTAAAAGGATTTTCTTTTATTATTTTGGCAAACGTTTTTGCGGCTTCCTTGAAGGCCTCCGGATCATTTATCGCATCGGCATTTTTGCCCTGCTGGCTGACCACTATCGCCTTGATTCCCTTGGCTCCCATAACTGCACCGAGCCCTCCCCTTCCGGCGGCACGGCAAGGTCGCCCGTCTACATCGGAGGTTTGAATCGAGGCCGAGGACAACTGATATTCACCGGCAGGCCCGATACAGAGCACCCCATTTTTTTCTCCGTAAGCCTGAAGCAGCTTTTCTACCAATGCATAGGTTCGCATTCCTTTATAATCACCAGCAGATTCCAGCGTCGCGTTTCCGCCCGCGTCGATGATAAGGTTCGACAGATCACCTTCGGGAGCCGCCCCTTCAATGATAATTGCCGTAATGCCGAGCTTGCCCAAAGCTGCACCGACTGTGCCGCCGGCATTGCTTTCTTTGATGCCGCCCGTCAAGGGGCTCTTGGCCCCGATGGAAATTCGGCTGGTATTGACCAAAGATGTGCCGGTCAGCGTCCCGGGAGCAAAGATCAGCTTGTTTTCCGGCCCTAGCGGGTCGCATTTCGGCGCGACCTCGTTGTTGATCATTATCGAAGTCAAGCCTCGTCCGCCGAGTCCGACATACTCCTGCGGGACATCTTCTATGCTCACATTTTTTGATGTCATGTTAACTTTTAAAAATTTCATCCTTTTTACCCTCCTTCGTCTGTTTTAATCCCAATCTTCCATTTTCAGTGCGGTTGTGATACTCACACAACCGCTGAGCGTGCGCGCAACCGGACAAAAATCGGCATGGAAACCATGCACCTGTTCAGCTTTCTCACGTTTATCCGCTTCTACCTGCAGATAATAGGTGACGTGAATCCGCTTGATGACCAGTACTTTTCCGTCTTTTTCGATTTCCCCCCGCGCCTCGGAATACAACCTGCCTTCACCGGCTGGAATTTGGCGCGCTTCCAGCGCACCGCCAAAAGTTCCGGTCAGTCAGCCTGCTGCTGAGGCCACCACATAATCCAAGGTGGCGGCATGGGGCTCGTGCACCTTGGGGTCTACGTTGTAGTGTTCAGCAATCTGGGAATGGACGCCGAACAAAACCGGTGATTCCTCAACCGGAAGATACGCCCGCCGCAGCGGACCTTTCACCCTTTCAATTTTGATATTGGATGTGTAGACAACGTTATCGCTCATGGCCGCTCCTTTCTTAAGAATCGGTTCTATATATTTAAGGGGTTATTTCGCCAGCGCCTGCAACCCGATGGGAGCATCCCCTTGATCATCGTTGACGACCCATCCGGGGGCACCGGGCAAATTAAAACATTGCAAACCCGCCTTTATTGGGGTTTCTGGCTGTTTAGCCGATTGACAATCGCCCGGGCTGCCAGAATCCCGCTGGCGGAAGCCTGTATCAACCCCCGGGTGATACCGGCGCCGTCACCGACCGCAAACAGATTATGAACCTGAGTCTCCAGCTCCGGTGAAAGCTCAATGCGGTTGGAGTAAAATTTAACCTCCACGCCATATAGAAGCGTATGACGCGAATACACACCGGGAGCCAATTTTTCAAGCGCCTGTAACATTTCAATAATGCTCTTTAGATGGCGGTAGGGAAATACAAAACTCAAATCCCCCGGTGTCGCCTCAGGAAGCGTCGGACGGGTCAAGCAGCGATTAATACGTTCCCGGGTGCTGCGTCTGCCGGCCAGCAGATCCCCCAATCGTTGGATAATCGGCCCCTTGCCCAAAAGGTTTGCCAGCCGCGAGATGTAAAAACCATAGGCAATGGGGTCATCGAAAGGCTCGGTAAATGCACTGCTGACCAGAATGGCAAAGTTGGTGTTGTCGCTTTTTTTCCTTGCATAGCTATGACCATTGACGGTTAGAATCTCGTCGCTTTTTTCTGCGACCACCTCTCCGTAAGGGTTCATACAGAAGGTGCGGACTTTGTCGTCAAATGTTTTTGAGTAGTAAATGAGCTTGGATTCGTAAATGATATCGGTGATTTCCTTAAAAACCGGTGCGGGCAATTCAACCCGCACCCCGATATCCACCGGGCTGGCTTTGGTTTGAAGTCCCAGTGCTTCGGCTTCATTCTTCATCCAGCCGGAGCCGGATCGCCCGGGAGCGGCAATGACGAATTGGCTGTGAATCGTTTGGCCGTCGGCCAGTTTAACACCCGTGATCCGACCGTTATCGGATAAAAGGCTTTGGACCTGGCAGTCTGTGCGAATTTCAACTTTTTTCTCTATGGATTTCTGTAAACGGTCCAAAACCACCACACAGTTTTCAGTACCGATGTGCCGAATCCGCGAGGGGATCAGCTCCAGGTCAGCCAGGCGCGCACGGTCGGCCAAAGCCTCCAGTTTTGGGGACGATTGACCAAACACCACACCAGGGGCTCCATGATCAACCCAAATTTTATCAGCGTGTTTGAGTAATTCGTTGAGAGCGACCGGTTCCAGAAACTCCCCCAGCAGCCCTCCCACTTCCGGAGAGAGGGTCAGTTTACCGTCACTGTAGGCTCCGGCGCCGCCCCAGCCGCAGAGCATGCCGTTTTTATTCCGGCGATCCCGCCGGATGAGATCTTTGCCAAGTTCAAGAAGCAGGACCGGCTCAATACCAAAGTCGGCCAAAGTCAGGGCCGCGAAAATGCCGGCGGGTCCGGCACCGACTATAACTGCTCTATACTCCACAAATTTCTCCCGGTCGTTGAAAGTGCTTGAGGTGATCCTTTTCACCCCAGCGCCCAGCTGGCACATACAAGGCTGAAAACCAGATTGACTTTCTTCGCAGTTTGGCCGAATCCAATCTCCGCGATTTATGCGCTAGAACAAATGCAGCGACCAGAAATAATCTTGGAAATTCTCCGGCTGCACGTGAATTCAAGACAAGCCAAATTGCCTTGTGGACCTATAACATATCTCAGAAAAACGCCACCTTCACAACAAAAAAAATACTGCATAAACGTCGGCCGCATGTTCTTGCGCCCAGAAGGCAGCAAAAGCGTTTAAAATTCTCAGACATTCAATGCCAGCTGCTCAACTTGTCAACAATAAATTCTTTAATGGACTCATGCTCACTTCTGCCGGAGCCGGTCAGATACAGCGGACTTCCGAAGCTGAAACAAACTTTCTTGAGCGGATTAATTTTCCCGAAATCCTTTAATTTTTTACCAACTCCCCAGGCATCTGTTTTTAAAGCAACGGGAACCAGCGGCACTTTTGCGCGTTTGGCAAGCTTTACCCCCAGAGAATTGAATTTTTTGGGGTCAAAATAGACGCTGCGCGTGGTCTGTGGAAATATAATGACGGAAATGTTCTTGTTCAAGCGCTGCTGCCCCTCATTCAGAACCGTCTTTAGATCCTCTCTGGGGTTGGCTCGGCCGACAACAATCGGCTCAAGGGTGTTTAGAACGTTTTTAAAAAATGGATATGCGATCAAGCTCTCTTTGACGACAAAGGTCACATTACCAAAGGGCTGAATTAGGCAGGGAAGGACAAATGTCTCCAGAACACTCATGTGGTTGCTTACAAATACACATGGAAATTTTATTTTTTGAAAAATCGCGGCATTTCGTATTACAAAATGAACCCCTACCGATTCCAGCGCTTTAACGATATTCAGGCTGCTTCGAACCCACTCCTGGCGTGTGTAAAGCCCCTTTTTGGACAATTTTGAAGCCTTTAAAACATTAAGGAGCATTTTAGGATAGAAAACCCAGGAGGGTGCCCTCCTTGCAAACCAGGATGTCGACACTTCCGGCGAATTATAGGTATCTTGTGCGATGAGGTAATTCAATGTAACTCGATCCTGTCAATTTTCATCATAGCGGAGGCAAAATCTTCAACGGCTGTGCGTGGCCATACCCAAAAATTTCTTCAAAAGCAGTTCAGCACATTATAATGCCTATAAACGCCCTTCAAAGCAATGGAAAATTTTTTCAGCAAAAGTCATGTGGACTCCTTGAAAAAAGGCAGGTATAAGAGGGGTAAAAAGCTTGTCCTATCCATTAATCGAGCGTGCAATTCGCGGATCAGGGAGACAGAAAAGTTATGCAGTTGGACGACAAACGGAAACTTGACCGGATTTTCAATCCACGCGGGATGGCCCTGTTCGGGGGCGTCACCACACCCGGCTCCTTTGGTTATTTAATTGCCTTGAGCCAGCTTCGCTACGGCTACCGGGGGGCGCTGTATCCCATTTCTTCAAAAGGCGGAGAAATCGCCGGGCGGCGAATTTATCGAAGCTTAGAGGAGGTGGATGGACCGGTCGATCTGGCCTCAATTTCGGTGCCGGCCAAGGCCGTTGCTGGAATCCTGCGAGACTGTTTGAAACACGGTGTAGCCGGGGCGCAGGTGCATTCCTCGGGATTTGCCGAATTAGGAAATAATGAGGGCATCGCCCTTGAGGAAGAAATTACTCAAATCGCCGCAGAAGGTTTAAGAATTATCGGCCCGAATTGTTTCGGCATCCATTGCCCCCGGGGTGGAATCACGCTTCTGCCGGGCTCGGGTTTTTCCAGGGAAGCCGGAGCAGTGGCCTTTGTGTCCCAGAGCGGCGGTGTCGCAACAGAATTCGGATATGAGGCTCGCGCCGCAGGATTGAGGCTCAGCAAGGTTATCTCTTTCGGAAACGGCTGCGACCTGGAAGCTATCCAACTTTTCGACTATCTGGGCGAAGACCCGGAGACCGAATATATAACCGCCTACCTGGAAGGGATAAAAGACGACCGCAGATTTCTCGAGACTGTGCGCCGCGTATCCCGCCGTAAACCCGTAATCATCTGGAAGGCCGGACTGACCCCTCTTGGCAGGCGGGCTGCAAAAAGCCACACCGGATCATTGGCCGGAGAAGCTCCGACATGGGCTGGGGCCTTAAACCAGGCGGGCGCCATTTCCGTTCAGGGACTGGATGAGGTTATCGACACACTCATGGCGATCAATTACTTGAAAAACCCCGGCCGACAGATTGCATTAATAGGCGGGGGCGGGGCTATCGGTGTGTTCAGCTGTGACCTCGCGCATAGCTGGGGTCTGGATCTGCCAACGTTCGGTCCAAAAACCCAGGCACAACTTAAAAAGCAATTCCCGACACCCGGCAACAGCATGGCCAACCCGCTGGATACCGGCTCTCCGGTTGTTCCCATAGAAATCATAAAAGCCGCCTCAGAAATAATTCTGAAATCAGAGCCGGTCGATATTTTAGTCGTTATTCTTTTGCTGCGCTCGTTGGAAGTGGAAGTACACACGTTTATGGAAATGATCGGCGGGCCGCCACCGGTCCGTGGCGCTTACCTGGAGGACATGCTTGAGGTCTTGGCGGGGTTAAAAAATCAAACAGGCAAAGACATCGTGACCGTTTTTGTCAACAGGGCCAGTCGATTGGATGAAATAGATGCAGAGATGGTTTCGCGTAAAATGCGGGCCAGATTTCAGGATCGGGGAATTCCGGTCTTCGCCAGTGCTGCGCGGGCCCTGAAAGGCATCGCCCATGCGATCGCGGCCAGAAACAGGAAAAGCATGACATCCTTATAATGGGGCACCCACGCACCCGGTGCTGATCTTGGCAGGCTTTTATGATCAAACCGCAAAAGGTTCCGCAAGTTGACATTCGCCATCATATTCGATATAATTATCAGAAAATAAAGTGTTTTTTGCAGGTCATGCTCTTTAAAAACCGCGTCCTATCCAGAGGGTGGCATTGGCGACAAAATCGATTCATTTAAAATATCGCTCTGTTGAAAGATTTCAACAAGACTTTGAAAAACTCCAGAAAGGACACATATTCCTTCCCACCCGAAAATCGCTGCCTGCCAAGACAAGAATTTCCCTTCATCTCACGGTTCCCGGAATGAATCGGGTTTTTTTCATTCAAGGTGCCGTCATCAGCAGCATCGACCCGACAACCGCCGAAGCCTTAAAAAAACCTGCCGGCATGCTGGTCGGAATAATCGGCGGACCCGAGGCCATCGCAGCGGAGCTGAACGCCGCAATAAGTGAAGATGAAAAATACGAAAATCTGACGGGATCAGATGCGCCCGACATCCCTGAGGCTATAGCTGATACCGGATCGCCGGTGCCCCCTGAAATCGAGGCCGGAGAAGCCGGTCTGCCCGAAGGAAAAATACCGGCCGATAATGGAGATCCCGATCTGACCATGGAATGGCTTCAGGAGGCTATTTCTCAAGAAGAGACTGTTCGCGAGCAGGAGGCCGCCCCTCAAATTATCCTTCCGCCGGCCGGCGAGAAAAAGAACCTCACATCGACGGAACGTGAAAAAATACAACCTGCCGGCCAGTTTCTCATGGATCTCACCAAGGCCATGCTCAGAAGCGGTTACTACTCAGCAGATCATCCCGGTGCAAAAAACGCCAAGCGCGGCCTTTATGATAGATTCCAAAAATGCCTGGCAGATTCGGACGAAATGATGATCACCAACCAGGAAACCCGCGAAAAAACAGACATCCTGATTACCGGTATTCTAGATGAGCCGGTAAATGTCCGGCAATTGGTGGGTGCCGGCCAGGGAGAACTCTTTGTTCCGAAACTGCGGGAATATTTCAACCGCAAGGGACTCGTCAGTTTCGCAATGAAAAAGCGGATTACGCCCGAGCATTTCGAGGGCTTTGTGGACATTATGAGTGATCCCAGAGCGGACCGCGGAGAAAACGCCAGGGTTGGAGAATTGTTGTCCAGCGCTCTGGTCAAAAATGGCATCACCGAGATTTCCGCGGTGTTCATCGATGACATCATTGCCCTGGAATTAAATCTTCCCTGGCGGGTCGAAATGGCCATTCAAAGATTGGCCAAAGACCTGAAAGTGTTACCGATGTTCGCCCGCAAGTCCGACGATTCGATCAGGGAAATGAAACTGCAGATTATCCAGGACATTATCCGCCCCTTAAGACACCCCGAGTTTTTAAAAGACCTCATCATCAACTGCTATATCATTGCCCAATACGTGAAGGATGTTGAAACCGAGGACATCGAAAAAGTCATCATCGACGCCTTTCCCTTGAACACGCTGCTGCCGACTTCGCAATTCATTTTTGATGAACTCAATCGCTTACGGGAAATGAATTCCGAGAATCCTGAAAACCCAAAACTGCTCCGCCGGGTTGCCGGGGTGAAAAGAATTCTCAAATGGGTCGTCGGCCGTTTGCTTGCATCCGATGTTCGCGGTGCCCAGCATTTTCTTGAAAAACTGTATTTAAATGAGGTCCTTACTTTTGAAGAACTTCCACCGGATGTACAGTATCTGGTCAATACGATGAAAATGACCCAAGACGTTCAGGATCACACCGCCAGATATGCATACCGCATCACGCATGCCGCGGATACCGAAAATGCTGCGATCTTGCTGAAATGTTTTCGGCGGATTATGCCGGTTCTCATCGAACAGGATGATTGGCAAGTCATCCTGTCGCTCACGCGGGCAGTATCGGAAGCCGGGACCTCAAATGGAGCGTTCTCCGGAACGATCGGGCTGCCGCCGAAGCCGCATACATATATTTTCAGGGGCCTTTCCGATGAAATATATGAGGCTTATGTGAGATCAGACGAGAACCAGCGGCCCCTTGTCGCTAAAGTTGTCAGCCGGCTGGGCATTCAAGGCATTGAGATCCTCAGCAAAATTCTGTCTGAGTGTGACGACCGCGGGGCGCGCAAAGAAGCGACGGACATGCTTATAAAAACAGGTGACCGGGCTCGCAGCTGGGTACTCAAAGTCCTGGATGATGCGAAACAGCCGTGGTATTTGCAGCGCAATGCCTTGATGATTCTCAGGCATGTTGCCAAGCAAGAAGGCGATATTAACCGGGCACGCCGGCTCGTCGGTCATTCCCATCCGAGAATACGCGATGAGGCGCTCAACACCCTGATCGCATTGAAAGCCACAGATGCCGAACAAATTGTCATCGCCGCCCTAAACGACCCCGACGATAAAGTGCGATGGCGGGCGACCGCCGCACTCAGTGAGCTATCCCCCTTGAGTGCGCCATCGATTGGAAAGATTCTCGCGCTGATCAAAGCCGAATCTCCCGAGGAAAAGGCAGAAGCCCTCAAACATGCCCGCCAGGTTTCTCAGCTTATCCGTTCCCTCGGGACCTTGGCAGGCATTCAAAACCTGATTCAACTTGAAGACAGCATTCTTGACATTGGGCAGAACGCTGCCGGACAGAAAAAGGGGCTCCTGCAGCGTTTCAAGAAATCAAACGCTGCCGACCAGTCATTAATTCTCTCCGCCGCCATCGCCACGCTCGGCAAAATCGGTACTCCCAAATCAGCGTCGTTCCTGGACAAAATGGTTGCAAGTAAAACCGCCCAGTCTGAGCCCGCCCGCAACGCCCTGGCTGAAATTCGACTTCGCTATGCCAAACAAAACGCAGCCGCTCCAGCGGACGTCCGAGTTTGAAAAAAATTGAGTTCTTGCTTTTAGGGATAAAGGGGGTCTGATTTTATACTTAAAGTATTTGAAGGGTGTGGGTGTTTTTACCAGCGGCCTTGGCCATCTGCCACGGAGGGCCGCACTGGCGCCGCCGACAGCGGCTACATTCCCACCCTTGTAAAAATTCGCATCGCATTCGACACAATAGCTCACCCCGCGTCCAAGAAACTCCGCTTCACCGGGAAAATCCAGCTTCTTGCGTGCTGAACCGGTTGCAATTGCGAGGGCTTGGCCCTGCAATTCCGCGTTGCTTTCGGTCGTTATTCTAAAACCAATGCTTTGGGCGGATATGCTCAAAACATCTTCTTCCAGCAGCACCGACCCGAAATTGACGGCCTGCTGCCTGCCGACATTGAGCATTTCTCCAACGGAGACATTGAACAGACAGCACAAATTTTCAACATGGGCATGAAAGCGGCTGCTCTTAATTTCCCTGCCCATCAC
>Ga0209536_100003310_pt1 | contig 25927 bp, 15 predicted proteins | sample DeeMarSeWOR28_12_FD_187461 | JGI IMG/M metagenome (GOLD analysis project Ga0209536, IMG submission 187461) | Marine sediment microbial communities from White Oak River estuary, North Carolina - WOR-2-8_12 (SPAdes) (version 2) | ecosystem: Environmental > Aquatic > Marine > Intertidal zone >...
GCGGCCGAGAGCACGGGATCGATAGCCGTCCAGAAGGTCCTCCTTGATGTCTTTCTTTCCCGCAGCGGCGAGAAATGTCGGCAGCCAGTCCATGTGGTGAACAATTCCATTACTGACAGAACCGGGCTTGACAACGCCGGGCCAGCGGACAGCACAGGGCACCCGCCAGCCGCCTTCCCAGTTAGTATTCTTCTCACCACGGAAAGGTGTGGCGGCGGCATCCGGCCATGTATTGTAATGCGGTCCATTATCTGTCGAATAGTGGACTATGGTGTTGTCGGCAATACCGAGTTCGTCCAGAAGGTCGAGGAACTGCCCTATGTGCATGTCATGTTCAATCATACCGACTGTGTATTCATCTGCGTTGGGATAAATCTTCTTGGCCCAGGCCATGCGCTCCTCGCTGACGTGAGTGCGGAAGTGCATTCGCGTGCCGCTCCACCAGCAGAACCAGGGTTTGCTGGCCTTTGTCTGGCGCTTGATGAAATTGAGGGCAGCTTCAACGGTTTCATCATCGACCGTCTCCATACGTTTTTTCGTGAGGGGGCCCGTGTCCTCGATCTTACCGTCGGCGCTGGACTTGATCACACCTCTCGGGCCGAACGTTTCCCTGAAGGTCCGCCCGTCGGCAAGCCTCATGTTTCCGGGATAGTCTTCATTCTCGGGCTCCTCTTCCGCGTTAAGGTGATAGAGGTTGCCGAAGAATTCATCGAAACCATGGTTTGTCGGCAGGTGTTCATCCCTGTCGCCAAGATGGTTCTTGCCGAACTGACCCGTAGCGTAGCCCTGGTCTTTCAGCAGTCCGGCGATCGTAGGATCTTCTTCTCTCATTCCAAGTTCCGCACCGGGCAATCCGACTTTTGACAGACCTGTGCGGAAGACACTCTGGCCCATAATGAAGGACGAGCGACCAGCGGTGCAGCTCTGCTCCCCGTAGTAGTCGGTAAAGAGTATTCCTTCCCGCGCGACTCGGTCGATATTGGGTGTTCGATAACCCATTATGCCCATTGTATATGCACTGATATTGGATCTTCCCACATCGTCGCCCCAGATGACCAGGATGTTCGGCTTTTTTTGCGCCTGCGCATTAGAAACCGTGGTAATAGTCACCAGCAGAGCCAATACGAGTAATAATCCCTTCTTCATTTTCTTTCTCCTTTAAATAGAATCATAATAGATTAAACGACTGAGGCTACATTGGCCCATCTATTTTCCTATATAAGTTCGAATTATTTGGCTGGTTCATAATTTTTCTTCAATTTTTTTGTTAAGGTATATTTTAACAGTGTGAAACTCAAGGAAATTTTAAGATATTTTTAAGTGGCGATGAACGAATGGACACCGATGCTGAAAAAAACACCGATATGCGGTCATACCATTTTTTTGCTTTCCCTAAAGAACGCCTAATGGTGGAGATGACCCAAACAAACGCAGTTACTAATCAGAAATCGTATAAGACTTTACGGATTGCGAAAAACTGCTGGTGTCGACCGGTGCTTCTATTTGTAAATACGGTCGAAAAGCTCGTCGGCCAAGTCAGTATCGAGGGTTTTCAGTATCTTGTATTGGTCTAGGGCCGCAACTCTGTTGCCTGCCGACAGATACGACAATCCTAATCCGAAGTGAGCATCGGCATCCTTGGGTGTTAGAGAAACGGCCTTTTTAAAGGCTTCTATAGCTTCCTGGAAGCGTCCCATCGCTCCGTAGGTTAATCCCAGGTTGGTATAAGCATCAGGAAAGTCCGGCTTTAGCTCGGCGACTTTTTTAAATGCTTCTATCGCCTCTTCGTGAAGAGCTACTTCGTTGCTGGCCATTCCTAATCCGAAGTAAGCCATCGCATAATCAGGCTGTATTTGAATCGCCTGTTTGCAAGCTTCAATTGCCTCGGCGTAGCGGCCGAGCCGGCCGTAAGTCATTCCCAGATTCAGATATGCTTCGGCAAAATCAGGCTTTACCCTGACCGCTTGCTGGAAGGCTTCGATAGCCTGCTGATACCGGTCTAATCCCTCGCAGGCAATTCCCAAACCCAATAAGGCCATCGCGTGGTCGGGCCTTATGTGCAGCGCCAGTTCACAGACCTCGATAGCCTCTGTATAACGGCCAAGTTCGCTATACGAAAGCCCTAAGCCGGAATAAGCATCTGGATATTCAGGATCGATAATGATAGCTTCTCTGAAAGCCTCGGCTGCCTCTTCGTGCCGGCCAAGCTCGCCATAAGTCAGTCCGAGGTTATGGTAAGCCTCAAGATAGTTCGGATCCAAACTGACTGCCTGCTCGTAAGCCTCTGCCGCCTCGGCAAAGCGGCCGAGATTATCGCAGGTGGTACCCAGGTCATAATATGCTGTTGGATCATCGGGCTTGATGCGGATTGCCTGCCTGCAGGATTCGAGTGCATCTTCATACCGGCCAAGCCTGATATATTCAGTTCGAAGTCTATAGTGGGCCTCCATCAAATCGGGATTTATCTGCACGGCCTGTTTTAAGGCCGCTATCGCATATTCCCGGCGGCCAAGTTCGCTATAAGCAACGCCCAGATTGTAGTGAGCATCCACGAAATCCGGATCGATCCGGATGGCCCTTATAAAAGCTTCGGCGGCTTCCTCGTGCCGGTTTAGTTTACCATAAAGGACGCCCAAATCGTAGTGAGCTTCCACATTATCAGGCCCGGCGTCAATAGCCTTATTGAAGGCTTCTATGGCTTCCTTGTGGAGGGTAAGCCTGGCATAGGAAAGCCCCATGATAGAATAAGCCTTTGCCAGCTTTGGCTCGATACTTACAGCCTTTTTACAGGCTTCGATGGCCTCCAGGTGGCGCCCGAGGTGGTTATAAGCTGCTCCAAGGTAATAGTGAGTTTGAGCATCATCCGGTTTTATGCCGAGAGAAGTTTCATAGGCTTCCAAAGCCAGGAGATGGCTGCCTAATTCGGCATAACAATAGCCGATATGAAACCACGCCCTGGCAGACTTTTGATCATCCTCGAGGGATTTCTTGAAGCAATCGAGCGCCTTTTTATTTTTACCTGCCCACACGAAAGCGATGCCTTCCTGATATAAATACTGCTTTGCATCAGTTTGTTGTTCTGAAGTCCATTGATTCAGGGTTTTGCCAGGTTTTGTTTGATCGAGAGATAAAAACGGTTCTATCGGGACAGCGAAATTTACAATCTCTCTTTCTATCGACCTCGTGGCGGCTACGCCGATTACTTCGCCTCTTATATTAAGGATGGGGCCTCCAATTGAATCCGGTTTAATCGGTGCGGATATCTGACATATCTTTCCTGTTGATGGTATGTCTCTGACGGCGATAACAATGCCGCTGCTGAAGGCCTGTTCGTTTCCCGCAGAGCTGTCAGGTACTATTACGTGCTCAGTTGCTTTCGGTGCAGCTCCGGCGGGATTAAGAAGTTTAATGGCATCCTCTGGAATATCTACCGAAACTTTTACGAGGCTGCTTTCTGTACTTTCCGCCAGTATTAGTTTTATGGCGTACTTTGTGCCGTTGGATGTTTCGACCTCGGTGCTGTGTGCTCCTTTTAAGATGTCGGAGTTAGTGATTAGATCGCCCTGCTCATCGACAAAAAATCCGGCCCCTTTATTTAAGACGTTTTTGTTGCCGTCATAGGTGACGACTTTCGCTAAGGCAGGTTGAATCTCTTTAAGAAGCTCAGCCGGGTCGGCCGCTGGTATTGCTCTGCCGGTTAATGCAAGCACACAAATCCAAATCGAAGATATTCGCAGTATATTATTCATAAAAACCTTCCGTGGTTTACTTCGACAAGATTGTCTTATTTGTTCACTTCTCTGGTCCAGTAAGCAGTCAACGTATAACGGATGATTCGCTATAGATTTCTGCTATTGGTACAAGATATGATGATAGTCCGAAAATAACAAGGTGTCCAGATATTTCTTTTCTACATATCGTTACAGTACAGGCTCGCAGAAACTCTTTGACAAGGCACCGGGCCATAGTAGATAATCCGAAAAATAATTGAGGATATTTTATGGATGCATCTTATATAAGACCGGATGAATTGCCTGATTTGAACATCGATAGAATTGGACCGCCGGCAATAGATTCTCCGCTCATTCAGAGCAATCGTCATTTTGTCGACGACGATGAGAAAGTTGTTGTTTACTCTCATTCTCATGACGTGAGAGATTCTCAGGATTCGGGAAAAGAAGCTCCGATGTTTGAACGGGCCGGCCCTCGTCGGAAGATTTTCTTCGATCCGGCGGAACTTAACTGCGGCATCGTTACCTGCGGCGGATTATGCCCCGGCCTCAACGACGTCGTTCGGACGATCACCCTGAGTCTCATCTGGCAGTATGGTGTGAAAAGCGTTTACGGTTTCCGATACGGATATGTCGGTCTGACTTCTAAGCCCCCACAGCCGCCTATGTTGTTAACACCGGAGCTTGTGAATGATATTCATCTCAAAGGCGGCGACATTCTTTCGTTATCCCGCGGCCCACAGGATCCGGATGAAATGGTGGAAACTTTAGAGCGTATGGGAATCAACGTATTATTCACTATCGGCGGAGATGGAACTCTGCGAGGATCACTTTATCTGGCTGAAGCAATAGAGAAAAGAGGGCTGAAGATATCAGTAATCGGAATTCCCAAAACAATCGACAATGACATTTCCTGTATAGAGCAGTCTTTTGGTTTCTCGACTGCCGTTGAGGCTGCCAGCGATGTAATCAGTTGTGCCCATGAAGAGGCCAGAGGGGCCTGGAACGGCGTAGGATTGGTCAAGCTGATGGGGCGAGATTCCGGTTTTATCGCCGCCTATGCCACTCTGGCCAACAGCGATGTTAATTTCTGCTTCATTCCGGAAGTTCCGCTCTTCCTTGAAGGAGAGAATGGTTTCCTGAATGAGCTGGAAAGGAGACTGGATAACAGACACCATGCAGTCGTTGTTGTTGCTGAAGGTGCCGGCGGCCATTTAACGGAAGAAAAAGATGCTCCAAAAACGGATGCGTCCGGCAATGTTATGCGCAAGGACATCGGCCTGATATTGAAAGAAAAAATCGCCGAATATTTCAAGCAGAAGAAAAAGTCGTTATCCATAAAATATATTGATCCGAGTTATATGATTCGCAGCCTGCCCGCCGATTCCAACGATTCGGCATTCTGCGTCATGCTCGGTCAGAATGCCGTGCATGCAGGTATGTCGGGGCGGACGAATATGGTCGTCGGATATTGGAATCAATATTATGTCCATATCCCCACGTCACTGACAGTTTTGAGGAGAAAAAAAGTCGATCCGGAAGGTCATTTGTGGCAGACTGTGCTGCAGATAACCGGCCAGAAATGCTGAACTGAAAATTAATCCGTTTGTCCGCTTGGAATCTTTGCTCCGACGTCTTTGCGCCAAGCTTTGAGAAGTCCATGAAGCTCGGCGACTTTTTCGTGATTCGTGTTTACCAGATTATTTTCTTCACCTATGTCGTCCGCGAGATTGTAAAGTTCCTTTTGGCCGGTATCGAAATACTCGATAAGCTTCCAGTCGCCCTTCCGTACGGCCCCGGAAGAATGCCCTCCCAGGAAGTGTGGTTTTTCCAGCGGATAATGCCAATATAATATATCACGTTGCAGCGGAATTTTTGGATTCTGCAGCACATCAGTTAACGAAACGCCGTCAAAGTGTTGTTTCGAGTCCGGCCGGGTTCCTGCCAATTGGCATAGAGTCGGGTAAAAATCAATGTTGCTTGTCGGTGTCTTGCAGATGGTGCCAGCCGGCACGAGTATGGGATAACTCATGATTAATGGAACTCGAATGCCTCCCTCGTAGAGTGTCGATTTGCCCGCTCGCAGCGGCGCGTTGCTCGTGACACGGTCTTCCCCACCGTTGTCACCTGTGAATACGAGAATTGTATCGCTACTCAAGCCCAGTTCATCGAGTTTGGTTCTTATCATACCGATACCTTCGTCGATACTTTTGAGTTGTGCGGCAAGATGGGGATTGTTTCGCTGAGCCTTGAATCCTTTGCCTGCACCGGGCTTTTTCTCAAATTCTGCAACGAGTTCCGGCTTACCGGTGAGTCTTGTATGAACTGCGTAGTGGCTCAGATAAAGAAAGAACGACTCATTTTTATGCCGTTCGATAAACTCAATCGCTTCCAGATTACACCGGTCGACGAGGTATTCTTTGCCGGGCAGGCGCTTTTGAACCTCGCGGTTGAAGTGATATGGATGAAAATAGCTGCCGCCTCCGATTCCGCGGTTCTCAGAGACAATTGTCTCATCGAAGCCATGCATGGCCGGTGGGAATTCCTTCGCCCCATGGTTTGCATAGCCGGTTAGATGCCACTTGCCGATAATACCTGTAGCGTAACCGGCATTCTTCAAAGCCTCGGAAATCGTGATATATTCTGTTGAGAGATGTTTCTTATCGTTAGGGCGAAGATAATCCGTAATGCCCGTTCTCGCCGGGTATTGTCCAGTCATTAAAGCGGCGCGATAAGGAGAACAAACCGGTGCCGCGGTGTATGCATCAGTAAAACGCATTCCCTGCTTTGCGAGCCTGTCGAGATTGGGTGTTTCGTTGAAAGTGTTGCCGTAGCAGCCCAGTTCAGCCCAGCCCAGATCGTCGGCCAGTATGAAAACGATATTTGGGTTTCTGCCGGCAGCGGACTTTGGTTTAGCAACCGCTCCGGACATGGCAAGGTCGACGATACCGAATCCGGCGGCCTTGATAAAATCGCGTCTTGTACTCATAATCTAATTATGTGGCAGCATAGGTTCGGCACGTTTGAGAAACTGTATAGGGATACCCCACGGATCGCGAAGCATAACAAGTTTGTCGCCGCTTTCGGTTACGGTTATGTCGGTGGCGATTGTAGCGCCGGCCGTGACGAGTCTTCGGCGTGTTTTCTCGACATCATCAACCATAAAAGCGATGTGAAGCGATAGCGGATCCATCGATCTGTAATCCGGCACGGCGTTGGGCGGATTGGTATATATCTCCACCATTATATTGCTTCCGGCATCGGATATGAAATGCATATTGACCGGAGGGGGGCCTTTTCTGACAATTTTCATGCCGAGATTATCGCAGTACCACTTTGCCATCTCGACAGGATTCTCGACGTTAATCGCAACGTGTTCGAGACGTATTCTGTTGCCGGGATGTGTCGTTAGGCGTTCTGGCGGGCTGCTCTGTGTTTTCGTTGTATGCACACTTACACAACCAGCCAGTGTGAATCCCACCATAATCAACGTTAAGATCAACAGTTTATATTTGACAACCTTGTAAATCATACTCAATCTCCTTTTAACCGAATACGTAATATTGTTTTAGTCATTGAAGACTATTTGCTTTTGACAAATCGATGTCATTATTAGCAGACAATTCATTCTCGTCAAGATTCATATTCTGTATAATCGTGCCCCCTTCAAATATTGCTGCTAAAATTTTGCTGTCATACAATAATATGCCCTTTTTTTGGTCCTAAAACTCTGGCTATTAGGGCTAAGGAGGATTATGAACCGATGAAATTTAAATATGTCCTAAATACCGGCTCGGTTTGGCATAAAAAGTCTTGACTTTTTGTCTTGAATATGGTATCCTATTATCGGTCGCATGTGTGATGAAAAGAAGCAATAGCGGTATATTGAGGTCTTCTCCGATAACACACCAAGCGAAGAGGCTGGGAACGCCGGTTTTCGTTTTGCCAGCAAATAATATTTATGAGTATATGAGGGTGCTAAAGCCAGCAAAACAATGGTTTTATTGATTTTGTTAAAGGGGAATGCCGCTTTACATGTCGGGAATTGTGTTTTGATGCAGGGGAACCATAAAACAGGATACGATAAGGTAGTATTTTTAAAGGAGAGGTAAGTCGAAAAAGTCGATACTTATGTATTCCGAACTATAGCAATATTAGATTACTTTTTGGTATGACTTACCCTTAATGGGCTTGTCTGTTTTCAGGGTATATGGAGGAGTCTGTTAGGTCGGTCCGTGAAGCGAGTAAACGGGAGAAGTATGAGAACAATAGTGATAACGAATCAAAAGGGTGGTTGCGGTAAAACCACCACGGCGGTTAATCTCGCTGCTGCTATTGCTCAGATGGGCCATAGAGTGTTGATAGTCGATCTTGATCCACAGGCACACGCGACTCTTGGCCTGGGATACGAACCTGATACATTGGACAGGACTATTTATCATTCTCTTGCTGGTAAACAACTTCCAATTTCCAAAATCATAACGAGCACTAAAGTCAATGGCCTTGATCTTGCCCCAAGCAATATCCTGCTTGCAAAAGCTCAAACCGAACTTAACAGTTTGGAACGAAAAGAATACGTTTTAGCCGACCATCTTAAAACTGTCAGCGGCAAATATGATTTCTGCGTTATCGATTGTCCGCCTTCGCTTGGTCTTTTAACTTTCAACGCTCTTGTTGCCAGCACTGATGTGATAGTGCCTGTTCAGGTACATTACTATGCTTTGGAAGGTCTCAAGCAGTTGCTTGAAACCATAAAGATGGCAAGAAGACGGTTCTACCCTTGTTCGGTAAAGATTTTGGGTATATTGCTGACTTTTGTAGAACGTAAGGCTGCATTAAGTAAACAGGTGGAACAGCAGATGAGGCATTTTTTCGGCAATCTGGTGTTCGATACGGTTATTCGCAGTTCCATAAGTCTGGCCGAAGCGCCAAGCGCCGGTGAGTCTATTACGAATTATGCCCCGGAAAGCAAAGGAGCGTCTGATTACAAAGCGCTGGCTGAAGAAGTGATCGATCCGGAGTATAAACGAAAGAGGAAGCTGCCAAAGGAAGTCTCGGTAATTGTCGATGAAGTTGAGCGTATAGAGGGGGGCGATGTTCTGCAGCCATCATTCGCAAAAGAGCTTCGCAAACGAAAAGCTCAGCCTGTTATTGGACTGAAGACCATCAAGAGAAAATTCAGCTTTCTATCTATCGCGGCAATTATTCTAGTTATTATAGTTGTTGTTTTAATGATCATTATGGACATAACCAATAGTCCGCCTGTGGCAAAGCCCGAGTATATATCACTGAAGGAGGACAGTCCTGTGTCGATTGCTTTAATGGCCAGTGATATCGATCAGGACAGATTGACGTATCATATAGTGACAGGCCCTTCTCATGGTAGGTTAAGCGGCTCAGGACCCGAGATGACCTACACACCTGAATCGAATTACAGCGGCGCAGATAGTTTTACTTTCATGGTAAACGACGGGGCTATGGATAGTAACATAGTAACCGTTTCGCTTGCAATAGAGGCGGTTAACGATCCCCCGAAAGCAAATCACCAGTCCGTGATGACAAGATTAGACAGGTCAGCTTTTATTGCCCTGACAGGCAGCGATGTAGATAGTGATAACTTACAGTATTCCATAACCACTCAGCCGGAACACGGCTCGCTGGTATTCGGTTCGGATTTTGGTACGAGCGGAGAACTCACCTATACACCCGATTCCAACTTCGTAGGTACGGATAATTTTACTTTCGTGCTGAATGATGGAAGCGTGGACAGTGCCCCGGCAATGGTATCGATAAACCTGACTCCGAATCACATACCTGTTGCGGAAATACAATCGGTTACGACACCGGAGGACACGCCAGTAGTGATTAATTTGACCGGCAGCGATCCAGACGGGGATACTGTGGTTTATAGTGTTGTTTCTGTTCCGTCTCATGGAGGTCTAAGTGGGACGGCACCGAACCTGACCTATATGCCAAACAAAAATTTCAGCGGACCGGACAGCTTTACCTTCAAGGTGAACGACGGCACTAACGACAGTGCTGTTACAACTGTTTCTATTGCCATTACTCCTGTAAATGATCCCCCGGTAGCCAATAACATCGATATTTCTGCGATGGAAGATATGCCGATTCCCGTTACTTTAACTGGTGTCGATCCGGATGGAGATTCGTTAACCTATACTGTTTTGACGAAGCCTGCTAACGGAATCCTGAGCGGTACCGAGCCTGATTTGAGCTATACACCCAATCCTAATTTCAATGGGTTGGACAGTTTTACCTTCAGTATCGGAGATGGTACTCTGAACAGTATTCCGGGAACCGTATCTTTGGTGGTTAATCCGGCAGACGATCCGCCGGTAGCGGATGGCGATAATATAAGCGTGCCGGAAGATAAAGTATCGCACATTCTGCTTTCAGGCAGCGATCCGGATGGAGATCCGCTGACCTACAACGTACTTCGGACTCCGAACCACGGGAAATTAGGTGGTAAAGCACCGAATCTGACTTATACACCGGATCCGAATTTCAGTTGGCTGGACAGTTTTACATTCAGAGTTAGCGATGGAAAAACCGATAGTGTTCCCGCGACCATCATGATTTCTGTCACGCCGATTAACGATCCTCCGACGGCAAAAGATGATAAAATCGTGACTCAGGAAGATACCCCGGCGACAATTGATGTGCTGGCAAATGATATCGAGGTGGACCACGAACTGTTGACAATAAGCGAAATTACTCAGGGCAGGGGTGGCATGGTCGCCAAAAACGATGATGGCACATTAACCTATACGCCGAATAAGGACTTTTCTGGTACTGATACATTTACCTATACTGTTACCGACCGCGAAGGTGAAAAGGATACGGCTGTAGTGAAAGTTATAGTCGGCACGGCGAATGACCCGCCTTTGATTACATCGGAACCTGTTACCGAGGCTATGGTGGGTGTTTTGTATAGTTATAATGTCCGTGCTACGGATCCGGATAAAGAAGATACGTTGAATTACTCTCTGGTTGCCCAACCTGCCGGCATGAAAATTGATTCAATGACCGGCTTAATACAGTGGACACCCATGGATACTCAAAAAGCAACTCATAATGTAATGGTAAAAGTCGCGGATAGCAATAGCACTCCAGCTTCGGTTACTCAGGAATTTGAGGTAACTGTAAATCCAACACCACCTAAGTCGGCTACTTTGACGATCGTTGACGGGTATGATCATAGAACCAGGAAAAAATTGTCGGCGATCGGAGATGCGAACGTCGTTGCGGTTAGTGACGACAGACGGCATGAAATCAAATCCGGGTCTTATATATCTTATGATTTTTCCAGTGTGACAATACCGACAGGAGCTTCGGTTTCGTCTGTTGTTGTTTATGTGGAGCATTTCGAGGAAGAACAATTTATCCCCGGCAAAATGGAATGGAACATTGGTACAGGCTGGCCGAATGATCCGGATGTCTGGATTTCGATAAATGCTCCTATCCGTAAAGGGCAGAAGAATGAGGCTGTTGATTCGCTGGACGTAACGAGTTTCGTTGATACCCCTGAAAAGGTCGGCTCACTTCAGTTACAGATAGCTAATAATGACACTGTTACCCGTAAAACGGCGTTAGTAAATAATGTCTATGTAGTTGTCGGGTGGGACTGGCCTGCTCCCCAGAAAATATTCGAGCGTAAGCCTGAGTCCGATCTTGTTAAATATGAAATTGCTACGGAATAGCAGACTTTTTGTTTTTTTCAGTTAGATTTTTAAGTGAAAACAGCTTTTTTCGGCCGTAATCAAGTTTTGAGCCGGAACTTCCGTAGTCCTAATATAATTTAAAGCTTATTGCCGAATAGTGCATAAAAATTAGAATTTTTTTGACATTTCGGCATTAATCCTTTATATTATACTTGTGAGAAGGGTGATTAGATAACTGAGGGTGTTTGGATTCACCGTGAGTTTTTTCTTCACCACAAAGACAGGTTTTCTCATAGTGCAAACGTCTAAGGGCTTTATTCGGCCGAAAGGATAAATGATGACGACGTATAAAAGAGGTTTGCACAAGGATGTGTCTGTGATTTTTAATGGAGTATGGGATCCGGAAATAGACAATATTCAGCCGTCTTTTGAAGAACCTACGACAAACTCTGCCGGTTATGTTCAACCAGGCCCTATAGCTGCTGGCAATTGGCCTCGGGAGGCCAGGTTCGTAACTATTGCAAAGGTTTTCAAGGCCCCGGGGAATCTTTTTTCATCCAAAAGAAGACGGGAGAAAAAAAGGCTGTTATCTATTTCCAAACATCTGCTAATTAACCAATCGAGTTAAAATTGCTGCATTCCGAATAATTATATATGCTTTTGCTGTTCGGTTTATATGGATCGATATTTACATAAAATCATTAATTACAGAGATCGTAGCACATTTCTATCGAGCGATCACTATAACCAGCAAATAGTCCTATAAAAGCGCCTCAAAACACCTTATTCAGCAATCAACTGCTTTTGTTATAGTTTTTTCCATCCTGTTAATCCGTTATTTCATATTTGGTCTGCATGGAATTCTTCATTTCTTTTCTGAGTTCTGATGTTAGTATAATTGACATCGGAGGTGTGAGATAATAACATACATAATTCTGTTTAAGGATAAGCTCAGCAGCGTTGCTGAGCAGGATATGAATAATAAATCTTGAATTAGTTGTTGGAGATTGCGAGATGTATAAAATGAAATCAAAAATGTTGAGTATATTACTTATCCTGATTATTGTCACCGGGGCGACATCGATAGTTCTAGGAGCAGAGGAGCCCCCTGCTGCAAAACCTGCAGCACCGAAACCTGAATTTCCACCTTTGGATCAGGTCCTGAAGGATTATAAGAAGGTCATATCTACTGCCGATGGCCAGAGGAGTCTCTATGAAATTTGGATCCGCGAGAAGGACGGCCAGATGCTTGCTGCCTTACCATCCGGTTATGAGTCCAAGAAGTTCTTTTTCGCACTTACCGTGGCGAGCGGAGAAGATTTCGCCGGTTTGCAGGCCGGCGATATGTATGTGTATTGGAAACGTTATGATAAGCGCTTGGCTCTTATCGAGCCTAACATTCGAGTCAGGTCAACAGGCGACCAGGAATCCAAGAGTTCCGTCGAGCGTCTGTTTACTGACCGTGTGATTCTGGATGTTCCGATTGAAACAATGTCAGGCGGCTCTCCGGTGATTGACATGGACGAGCTACTGGTCGGTCAGGCTAATAAGTTTTTTGGATCCCGTGTTCAGATTTCTAATCCCAGATTGATAAAAATTAAAAAGGCCAAGGCGTTTCCGATAAATGTTGAGCTGGCCTTCGAGGTTCCTACATATAACGGGCGGCTCCAAACCTTGCACTATTCCATCAGCGAGATTTCCGGGACCGCCGGCTATAAACCGCGTAAGGCGGACGAGCGGATCGGTTACTTCACAACAGGCTATAGAGACTTCGGGCAATTCAAAGATCCCGAGACTATGGTGCGCTATGTCAATCGCTGGCACCTGGAAAAGGCTGATCCCAAACTGAAGGTCAGTCCTCCCAAGAATCCGATAGTTTTTTATATCGAACATACAACCCCGGTCCGCTATCGCCGCTGGGTCAGAGAGGGTCTATTATTCTGGAACAAGGCTTTCGAGAATGTCGGCATCTCGAACGCAATAGAAGTCTATTATCAGGATGAGCGTTCCGGTGCTCATATGGAAAAAGATCCCGAAGACGTCAGATACAATTTTATTCGCTGGCTTAGCAACAACAGGGGCACGGCCATCGGCCCCAGCCGGGTACATCCAGAGACTGGCCAGATTCTCGATGCAGACATTATTCTCACAGATGGCTGGATTCGTCATTTTTGGACTAATTATCATGAGATTATGCCGGAGATAGCAATGGAGGGCATGAATCCTGAAACTCTCGCATGGCTGCAGGATCATCCGAACTGGGATCCCCGTATTAGGCTGGCTCCGCCGGCCCAGCGGGAACATATTAGGCAGGAACTTACCAAGCATGGTCACCTGCCTTACGGAGGGCATCCGATAACCCAGGTAAATCCGGATTTAATCGGAGATGATGAATATGACGGTCTTATAGGCAGAACGTCTCAGGTCAACGGCCTGTGCACATTAACGCGTGGTAAGGCTTTTGACGTAGCTATGTTTAGAATGCATCTTTCACTGATTGCCGATGAGGAAGAAGAAGGTGACCAGGAAGATGAGGATGAAGAGGATAAAGACAAGGACAAAGAGAAGGAAAAGAAAGAAGAGGAAAAAGAAAAGGAGCCCATGATAGATGGCATGCCGGAGTCCTTCATCGGCCCATTGCTGGCTGACCTGACCTGTCACGAAGTCGGACATACGCTGGGATTGAGGCATAATTTCAAGGCATCAAGCGTCTATACTATGGCCGAGATTAACAGCAAGGAATTGAAAAGCAAAAAGCCGCTTGCTTCATCGGTGATGGACTATCTACCGGTCAACATGAATTACAAAGACGGCGAGGTTCAGGGTGATTACGCAATGATAGGCGTAGGGCCTTATGATATATGGGCTATTGAGTATGGCTATACTCAGGATGAAAAAAGCCTCAAGGACATACTGTCTCGCGTGGCCGAGTCCGAGCTGCAGTACGGAACGGATGAAGATACATTCGGTCCCGACCCGCTGGCCCGCCGTTATGATTTCAGTAAAGATCCGCTGGACTATGCTCACAATCAGATACGTATAGCCCGGCATAATCGCGAAAGAATCATAGAAAAACTTGTCAAAGAAGGTGATAGTTGGGCCAAGACCCGCAAGGCTTACGAAATGACACTCAGCATGCAAATGCGAGCGGTCGGTATGATGGCAAACTGGCTGGGCGGCTCCTTTATTTATCGAGACAAGAAAGGAGACAAAGGCGATCGCCTGCCCATAGAAGTCGTGCCTGCTAAAAAACAAAGAGATGCTCTGGACTTTGTTATCGAAAATACCTTCAGGGATGAAGCGTTCGGATTGACGCCGGATCTTCTGCGCCGGATGACTGTAGATAAGTGGCTGGATGATATGTCTTCTTTCTCATTTGTACTGAGCGACTCAACCTGGCCGATTCATGACAGGATCATGGGGATTCAGGCAAGTGCGCTGGCGATGATAATGTACCCGACAACGCTTCGTCGGATTTATGACAATGAATTTTTGATCCCGGCCGATGATGATGCGCTTACTCTGCCGGAATTACTGGATACTATCAGCAATGAAATATGGAGTGAGTTGGTTCAGGAGCCTTCCAAAAAATATACGGCGCGAGAGCCGATGATTTCCAGCCTCCGGCGAAATCTGCAACGAGAGCATCTCGAGCTTCTGATAGATTTGAGCAAGTCGGATTATTTCGGAACTGCTGCTTACAAACCCATTGCGAATCTGGTCATGGAAAAAATCCGCCAGATTAAAGAAGATAAAATAGATTCTATTTTAGAGGAATCTGATGGGAAACTTGACCCATATACAAGGGCCCATTTGAAGGACGCCGGTCTGCAAATTAAGAGGGCTCTTGATGCTCATTATATTTATAAGCAACTATGATTGATAAATATCTCCGATTCGCTGCTGATAGATAAAACAGAAAGGAAGGGAAAATGAAAATCACTAAAGCAATGATCAATGCCGGGCTGCTGGCAGTGGTTCTGTTGTTTTACACAACTTCTGCTCAAGAATTAACAGTTCCTGAAGTATCCAGAGACAAGGTCATTTGCTTCGCCTTATACACGGTACAAAACAATATTTTGAAGCTGACCGCCCAGTTGTATCCTCTGGTATCGGCCGAGGATAGGAATGTCCGGCTCGAAATCAAACAACAGGGAAAATGGAAGCAAATCGCCGAAACAAAGGTTATCGAACAGGGCTGGACGGCACCATTCCGGATTGAGAAATGGGACAATACGAAAGATGTCGAATACCGTGTGCTGCACGGAGAGAATGCATCTTATGCCGGAACCGTCCTTAAAGATCCCGTTGACAAGGACGTTATCGTAGTTGCCGCATTCACGGGCAACTCGATCTATACCGGTCACGGAGGCGACATACCCAAAAAGGACATTGTAGAGAATCTTAAAAAGCAGAAACCCGACCTGCTGTTTTTCTCCGGAGACCAGGTCTATGACCATTTCAAGCATTATGCCTACTGGCTCAAGTTCGGCAGGGATTTCGGTGAGATCATCCGCAACACTCCGACTGTCACAATTCCGGACGACCATGATGTCGGCCAGGCAAACCTCTGGGGTCAGGGCGGCCGAGTCTCGAATACTCGTTCCGGCCATGATGGAGGCTATGCTGCACCTCTCGAATACATAAAAGAAGTTGAACGGGCACAAACGAGTCACCTGCCCGACCCGTTCGATCCAACTCCCATCGAACGCGGAATCAAAGTCTATTACACTTCTCTTACAATTGGACGTGTAAGTTTTGCCATCATCGAAGACCGCAAATTCAAAACCGGCCCTGAAGGCCTCCTGCCCGATAGGGGATGGCGGCCTAATCGACCCGACCATATCACTGTCCCCGGCTACGATCCGGAAGCCCTGGATGTTCCCGAAGCAAGATTACTCGGTGAGCGCCAGCTAAAGTTCCTCAGGCACTGGGCAGCCGACTGGCACGACTGCGACGTGAAAGCAGTGCTGTCACAAACCGCCTTCTGCGGCGGAGCGCATCTTCACGGCAAGAGGGACAATCGCCTGCTTGTTGACCTGGACTCTAACGGCTGGCCGCAGACGGGACGTAACAAGGCCCTGGCGGAGATTCGCAAAGCCTTCGCACTTATGATTTGTGGAGATCAGCACCTCGGCACGATCATTCATCACGGTATCAACGATTGGAACGATGCCGGTTATTCTCTCTGTGTGCCGTCGATTGCCAATCTCTACCTGCGATGGTGGGCACCTCTGGAGCCGGGTAAAAATCGCGAGCCGGGTGCTCCCGAGTATACCGGCGAATTCCACGATGGACTTGGCAACAAGCTCACAATGCTCGCGGTTGCAAATCCAGATCCGGAGGAAAACCATGATAAGCTGACTACCAGGGCCGCCGGCTTCGGTATAGTCAAATTTAATAAAAAAACCAGAGAAATCACAATGGAATGTTGGCCCAGGAACGTTGATATTAACGATTCGAATACAAAACAATATCCAGGCTGGCCAAGGACTATAAAGCAAATTGACAACTATGCTCGCAAGGCTGTCGCATATCTTCCGACGATTGAAGTTCAGGGCATGACGAATCCGGTCGTTCAGGTCATCGACGAATCGAATGGCGAGATTGTTTATACACTGCGTATCAACGGGACATCCTTTCAGCCAACGATTTTCAAAATAGAAGAATACACCGTTAAAGTCGGCGAGCAGGGCTCCGATCGGATGAAAACACTCGCAGGAATCAAGCCCCTCAAAGCCGGCCAGAGCGAAAAGATTATTGTGAAATTCTAACAATGTTCGAGCTAATGAATTAAGAAAGGAGATGAGAAAGATGAAATGTTCGATTAAATTCTGGATATTAATTGTAGCTGCACTGGTATGTTTAGCCGGCGAAGTGGTCATGGCTGAGCCCTGGGTGGTCTTCGAAGGCAAAGGAGGTCCCGGCAAGGGAAAGCATATCGTCTTTCTCGTCGGCGATGAGGAATATCGATCGGAAGATTCCATGCCACAGCTCGCTAAAGTTCTGGCTGTTCACCATGGTTTCAAGTGCACCGTGCTTTTCGCTACTAATAAAGAAACAGGCGAAATCGATCCACAGACACTGGATAATATCCCCGGACTGGAAGCACTGGAAAAAGCAGACCTGATGGTTATGTTCCTGCGTTTTCGGGAGCTACCGGACGAGCAGATGAAGTATATAGTTGACTACACCAACTCAGGTAAGCCAATCGTCGGGCTGAGAACATCTACACATGCATTTTTTTATAGGAAGAATAAAAATAGCCTGTACGCCAAGTACAATTGGCAGGACAATGGATTTAAGGGAGGATATGGACGACAGGTTTTCGGCGAGACATGGGTCAGTCACTATGGACAACACCAAAGAGAAAGTACACGCGGTCTGATTGTCAAAGGTTTCGGAAACGAGTCTATTGCCAAGGGCATTGACGACATCTGGGGTGAGTCCGATGTTTACGGTCTTACTACATTGGCAGGAGACTGCAAGCCGCTTGTTATGGGGCAGGTTCTTTCCGGCATGAATCCGGAAGATAAGCCGAATCCCGACAAGAAACTGGTTCCAGTGGCCTGGACCAAGACCTATATCGGCGAAACAGAGAAAAACGCCCGTGTATTCACCACAACGATGGGACATTCATTCGATTTCTTCAGCGAAGGTTTCCGCCGGCTGCTTGTTAACGCATGTTACTGGGGCCTGGAAATGGAAGACATAATCCCTGCAAAAAGTAAGGTCGATTTTGTCGGCGAGTATAAGCCCAACAAAATCGGTATGGGCGGGCACAAAACCGGCTTGAAACCATCGGACCACAAGCTCCCATAGAATCGATAGGAAGAGCAACTTGTACCTTAGGCACGAATTTGCACATGCTGAACGCCTGGATCTATTGAGATTTCTTTTTCTGGGCAGTTAGCCGGCCTCTCGGGTACGTTTTTAATCGCTCGTCAATGCGAGCCCATGATACGGCCATTTCAGTCCAGATCTGACAGATTGGTTTGACCAGAGTCGGATCATCCAGACTGCCCGCCTTTATATAAACAAATTCAGGGTGGACCGGCGATCTCGTAAACAACGGTGAACCACATTCCGGACAAAATTCCCGTGTTATCTCGTTGCCGCTGTCGGCAATTTTGGTGTAGGCCTTGACGTGGCCGGAAATGATGCGCAAAGCATCTTCGCGGGCACATACTCCGATGCTGAACGCACTGCCTGTGGTTCGTCTACAATCCGGACAATGGCAGTAATTGGCGCCTTCGGGATCGCCCGCATGTTCATACCGCACATAGCCGCAGAGGCATCCCCCGCTAAATGTTTTTTTCATCGGTCTGTATCCCTCTTTCTTTGCCCAACAATAATTAACTGATCCGGCAGAGCATAATGCTCGATTCCCAATTCTGAAAAACACGTGACGGCCGCTCGTTGAATCGCCCGCGGTTCGATGACACTCGCGCCCTCGACATGAACCTGTCTATCCTACAACTACTTCTTGCCTCCGATGCTGAACAGTTGCGAATAGGTCCTCAGGTACATTCTACCGCCGGCCACGGCCGGTGCAGCGTGGCTCTTTTCTCCAAGGGGATTTATCGCAAGAAGCTGGTACTTTTCAGCAGCCTTAATTACAACTACGTCGCCATCCATCGTGATGCAGTAAAGCCTGCCGTCAACCCATACCGGCGAGCCGAAGAATCTGCCGGCTGGTTTTTCTTCCCAAAGCTGCCGGCCTGTGGTGCTGTCCCAGCAGGAAACGAGCCCTCCGTCGAGAAACGTGAACAGCAGCCCCCCTTTTGCTACGGACGTGGGGACATAGGGCCTGTGGCCGCTGTCGATACTGTATGCTTCTTGTGGCTGGATTGAGCCGTCGCCTGAACCGGGCCTGATAGCGATCAGCCGTTTGCCGACACCGCCATCGCCGCATGAGCCGATAAGCAATTCATCTGCAATTACAGGCGAGCTGATAACGCGGGCCGGAAAGGCCGATGCCACTTCCCAAATAACCTTGCCCGTGCCAGGATCGACACTGGTCATGCCGTGAGAGTGGCTGTTGAAAATCAACTGCGGCCTTCCCCTTGTCGGTGTATAAACGCAGGGCGTCGAATAAGAAGTCTTGGGGCCTGTATCCCTTTTCAATGACCAGCGCGTATCGCCTGTTTTACGGTCTACTGCTAACCAGAAACTCTTGGCGCCCTGACTGCTTTTATCCTCGTGCTCGTGTGTAATGATTACCATATCGTTATGAACAATCGGTGAACTGCCCGCTCCGTGCTGGCAGCGCACACCTTCGAACGTGCGTTTCCAGATTTCCGTGCCCTGATGATTCAACGCCGCGAGAATCGTTTCTTCCGGGCTTGTGAACAGCACATAGACATGGTCTGCGTCAGCCGTTGGCGTTGCTGAGGCATAGCTGTTAAGTTTATTCGGACGGTATTTGCTGAGCGAATATTCCTTTTGCCATAAGACTTTGCCATCGGAGACATTCAAAGCAAGGATTACACTTTTTCCGGCTTGCTGGTCTCCGCTGGTTATGAATAATTTGTCGCCCCACAGCACGGGCGATGAATGTCCCCCACCCGGCAGCTTGACTTTCCAGTTGTAATCTTCTTCGCTCCATTTAATGGGGATCGTCTTGGCGCTACTGATGCCCTGTCCGTTAGGCCCGCGAAATCGCGTCCATTCCTGTCCCTTTGATACCGATGCAGAAACTATGATCATTGCTACCAGTATAGTATTTTTTATCATAATAAATCTTCCTACTGATGGTTTAACCGGGACGTTGTTTTCTGCTGCTGACTTTATTCTTCTTCTGTTTTTTCTTTTTTTCCTTACGGCCGGATCGAGCATCCTGTTCTTTCATGAACTCCTTCAACGCTTCCGGCGAAGTTCGATTCTCGAAGGAATCAATCGCTGGATCGCCGGTTTTCTTCATCCAATCGAGCATCTCTTTTCGTAACTTATCAATTTCCTCCTTATAGTCCGGATTTTTAATTAAATTATGTAATCCATCGGGGTCGTTTTTGAAATCGTAGAATTCTTCAATGACCCTATACTGGAAAAGTTTGACACGCGCCGCGATGGAATCATCCATTGGGGCGGCGGCCTTCATCGCATTGAAGGTCAAACCCGACTGCGATTCATTCTTGAAAACTCGCTGACCGTCCGACCATGGATTGAAAATGTACCCGAACCGGTGATTCTGCACGCATCGCATCGGGTAACGATTCCGTGCTGAAGTCTGGTGGAACTGGGTGAAGACTTTGTCGCGTTCAGGCTGGTATTTTCCCAAAAGGACCGGCAGAAAGGAAGAGCCATCCATGCCGCTGGGGATGGGTACACCGGCCACCTCGAGCGCGGTCGGCATGAAATCGATGCCGGAAATAAAGTGCTGCTTATCTACCGTGCCTGATTTTATTCTGGCGGGCCAGGCGACAATCCATGGCGTTCGCGTACTATGTAGATAGCAGTTGGTCTTAGCGAAAGGTAGTGCCATGCCATTGTCCGAGAGGAACATTATCAGTGTGTTCTCTGTCAATCCTGATTCATGAAGAGCACGTAACACAGCGCCGACTGTGTCGTCGCACCGCCGGACGGAGCTGTAATATTGAGCGATTTCCTTCCGTACGTCTGGGATGTCCGGCAGAAAGCCGGGCACCTCGATTTCCTCGCCCTTATAAACGCGTGATGGAGCAGGGATGTCTTTGAGCACCTTTTCGAATTTCTTTTGCTCCTGCTCGCTTCCGTGGAAAGGTCGATGGGGATCGTGCGAATTAGCCATAAGGAAAAATGGTTTTTTCTGCAGGGCAGCTTGCCGGAAGAAATCTCTGGTGTACTTGTAGTAGAGTTCCGGATTACGCCCACAGCCCAAGTCCTGGTAGTCTTCGATCATGTCCCACTTGAATTTCTCTGCCGGTGCAAGATGTTTTACCTTCCCGAGTATGCCCTGCAGGTAGCCTGCTTTATGAAGCTGCTCCTGCAATGTGGGAACGCTACTGTTAATTGGCTGAAAGCCTTCGGCACCGTTGCGGTGCGGGTATCGCCCCGTCATAAGCACAGACCGTGAGGGCTGACAGACCGCTATGGTAATATGTGCGTGCTGAAAGCGCATACCATCGGCGGCCAGGCGGTCGATGTTGGGAGTTGTATCCGGCGTCCGCCCGCCGAAGCAGCCAGGCGCATCCCAGTTCATATCATCAGCGGTTATTAAAAGAATATTAGGCTGCTTTTTCGATGGATTATTCGCGAGCGCCGTACGGTACTCCAACGCCAGAAATAAAAACCCTGTGCCAGCTGATTTCAGGAACCAGCGTCGTGTCGGACAAATATTGCTCATCTTTCACCCTATCCGTTGAGAACCCAACCCTTGCGGTACGTCTTATGAATGTACGTGTCGGCTTCGGGACAGTTATTGGCCTTAAGATTTTTAGCATCCCATTCGAGTTTCTTGCCAACACGGTAGGCGACCAGTGCCAGAAGGTTGTTATGTATCAGGGCACCGGAGTAATCAAAGTTGCACGTGGTTGGCTTGCCCGTCTTGCATGCAACAATCCATTCTTTATGATGTCCGAGCGACGGTGGAATCAAATCTTCGGGCTTTGGTGACTTGTAATGAGTCATGTCACCTGCATTTTGTCTGGGCATTAAAATCCTAAGACTATAATCAGCCAGCAGCCAGCCCTTGTCTCCTTTGAAGAGCACGCCCTTAAACAGTTTCTCGCGGTCGAAAGCCTCCGAGGGCATGCCGGGCTTCTTGCCGCCGTCGTACCAGTACAGCTTGATGTCCGGCCGCCAGTCGTTGGCCGGGTGGTCCCATTCGGCCGTGAGCCATTGGGGGCACGTGTCCGGGTTTACCTCGGTGCCTTCAGCGGAACATGTCGTCGGAAGCTTCAAATCCAGTCCCCAGTACGCCATGTCTATCATGTGACTGCCCATATCGCCAATCTGACCGCTGCCGAAGTCCCAGTAAAGGTTCCAGCCCAGGCAGCCGCCCTTGAGGTATTCAGGATTAAATGGATGGAAAGGCGATGGACCAATCCACAGATCCCAGTTTAAATGGTCCGGTACGGGTTTCACTTCCGGCAGATAGTTTCCGCCTTTCGGCATCCTGCTGCACCAGACACGGGCCTCGCTTGGTGTTCCGATAGCCCCGCCGCGGATTAGTTCGACCATCCGTCTGTAATTGTCGCTAGCGTGAATCTGCGTGCCCATCTGCGTGGCGATTTTATTTTTGTTCTTCAGATAAGTCTGGCGAACCATGTGTGCTTCCTCGACCGAGTTGGCGAGAGGCTTTTCGCAATAGACGTGCTTGCCGCGGTTCATCGCCCAAATGTTGACAAAGGCGTGCGTGTGGTCTGTCGTCGAACAAACCACGGCGTCGATATCCTTCTGTTCGAGGCACTTTCGCCAGTCTTCGTATGTCTTGGCCTTTGGGAAGTTTTTGGCGGCCGCGGCCAGATTATTGGCATTAACATCACAAAGCGCAACGATGTTTTCACTCTTGACGTCGTTGAGGTTGGACCCGCCACGTCCTCCGACTCCAATTACGGCGATGTTCAGCTTTTCATTCGGTGATTGGCCGGCCTTAAGTATACCTGATTTCAGGATCATCAGCCCAGCTCCGACAGCAGCACTGTTTTTAAGGAATGTACGACGTTCAATTTGCTGATTCATAGTTTTATCTCCTTGATTTATTCTTAAATGTTATCGCTAAATTATCCATTGAGGGTCCAGCCGGGACGGTATTTGCGGCTGAGTAGTTCGTTGCCCTCGTCACTGTTTGTCACTCGACCCCGAGCACCATCGTATTCGATTTTCTTACCGACGCGATAGGCCACCAGACCGAGCAGCATCGTTTCAATCAGGTCGCAACTGTACTTGAAATCGCACGAGGTCTTAAGATCGCCCTTGCACGCATCGACCCATTCCTTCTGGAAGTGGCCTATATCGGGCAGAATCTTGTCTTCGCTGCGTCGGTTGTAATAGGTCATATCAGCATCGTCGCCGAAGGGCAAAACCAGCCGCGAACCAAAATCGGCAATTACGTAGCCTTTGCTGCCCTTGAACATCACACCGTGCCCGATTTTATTGAGATCAACGTACTCTTTGGGCGATCTCGGCATAGCTCCGCCCTGGTACCAGCCCAAACGGATGGCGCCACGCCAATCATTGGCCGGCATATCGAAATGAGCTTCCATCTTTACCGGTGTGACGTCGGGATTGAACGGATCGCCTTTTGCCTCGGCGGTTATCGGCAGCGTAGTGTCCATGCCGTTCCAGGCCAGGTCCATCGTGTGGCTGCCCATATCCCCGATCTGACCGCTGCCGAAATCCCAGTACATGTTCCACTTCAGACAGCCGCCGAAGTAACCCGGATTGTATGGATGCCACGGCGAAGGCCCGAGCCACAGATCGTAATGGAGATGCTTAGGCGGCTCACCCTCTGCCGGCAGGTAGCCGGGCTTGGGAATCTGGCGGTTGCCCCAGGCGTAAACGTCCGTCAACGTGCCGATAGCCCCATCCAGAATCAGTTCGCGCACGCGATTGAAATTCGGATTTGCGTGTCGTTGCGTGCCGCATTGTGTGGCCAGCTTGTTTTTGTTCTTGAGATAAGTATCGCGCACTACGCGTGCTTCATGAACACAGTTGGCCATCGGTTTTTCACAGAAAATATGCAGGCCGCGATTCATTGACCAGTTGGCAATAAAAGCATGTGTGTGATCCGTAGTGCAGCAAATAACAGCGTCGAGGCCTTTATGGTCGAGGCACTTGCGCCAGTCGACGTAATGCTTGGCCTTGGGGAACTTCTCGGCGGCTTTTGCAAGGTTGTTTTCATCCACATCGCACAACGCTACGACGTTTTCACTTGAAATAGGTCCGTGGTGTGCCCTGCCTCGCCCCCATGCTCCTATCAGGGCCACATTTAACTTGTTGCTGGGCGCGTTTGCGCCGGAGAGCACGCCGCTCGGGAGAATTACCAAACCAATTCCGACTGCAGCGGTTGATTTTAAGAACTGGCGCCGTTGAGTGATTTTATTATCTGTCATTGATTTACCCTTCATCGTAATTTATATTTTTTACTATGAAACAGTGGATGTTGAGTATACAAATTAGTGTAAGAATAAACAATAATAAAATAGACTGAGAATAAATAGGAATTGGAGACATCATGGACCGAAAAAAGATTTTCACCGGACTATTTGTAATTATTGCTGTAATCAATTTGGTTTATGCCGCTACTGGTGCGGAATCGAAGACAATCACATTTAGATCGCTGCTGGAGGAAATGATAGATCGGGATTGCATTGCACGGCTACCGGAACCGGCATATACCTGTAGGCAGTTCAGCAGTTACGACCGTAATTCGACCGATCCCGGTTCTCCCACCTGGTGGGACAACTGGGACCGGAGCTACTTCGTTCGAATTGAGGACAACAACGGCAGAAAAGAGCATGTTATGATGGATGCCGAAGGCCCCGGCTCAATCGTCAGAATCTGGGCGACATGGCATGGGCCCGGCGGAGGACAGTTCAGTAATGGCACACTACGCTTCTATTTCGACGACAATCCCAGGCCGACTATCGAAGGGCCTACCGAAGATTTAATCAGCAAGGGTCTGCTCGTCGGCGAGCCGCTGTCGGAAAGCGTCTCACCTGAAACCGAGTACAGACATCGCGGCCACAATCTCTACTTGCCCATCCCCTACGCAAAACGCTGCAAGATAACTTATGAAACCGATGTACTGATGGACGAGGGCGCGCGCAAAGGAGAGGCCCTATACTATCAAATCAATTATCGCACTTATGAGAATGGAACGAAGGTCGAGACTTTTAGCATGAATGACCTGCAGCAGTCACGCTCTAACCTGGACCATGTGCAGCAGATGCTCGCGGAAAATAAATGTGTCGGCCTTGATAATTTGAGCAAGGACACGTTGGAAAGGGCTATAAAGCCGTCTGGCGAAAGCTCTGTTACCATAAACGGGCAAAAGGCGATTCGTGCTATGCAGTTCCAGTTGAAGGCCGAAGACCTATCCCAGGCATTACGCTCCACGGTCATTAAAATTGCCTTCGACGGCGAAACCAAGGTCTGGTGCCCTATCGGAGATTTTTTCGGTACCGGCTACCACCTGCACCCTTACTCTACGTGGTACACGAGCGTATCCAAAGACGGCAAATTATCGTGCTATTGGATAATGCCCTTCCGTAAAGAGGCGAAAATCAGCATCCTTAACCTTGGCTCTCAACCGGTCAAGCTTACCCACGGCCAGATTCTCAGCGACTCCTGGGATTGGGATAATCGCTCGTGCTATTTTCAAGCCGCGTGGAAACAGTGGCCTGATGTACAAACACAGTCCAACGAGAACTCCAAAGACCACGGAGCGTTCGATTTAAATTGGATCACGGTTCAGGGCAAAGGCACATACGTCGGCGATGTCCTGACGCTCTTCAATACAGCCAATACATGGTGGGGAGAAGGTGATGAGAAAATCTACGTGGACGGCGAGCACTTCCCTTCGCATATCGG
>Ga0209536_100003311_pt1 | contig 25924 bp, 28 predicted proteins | sample DeeMarSeWOR28_12_FD_187461 | JGI IMG/M metagenome (GOLD analysis project Ga0209536, IMG submission 187461) | Marine sediment microbial communities from White Oak River estuary, North Carolina - WOR-2-8_12 (SPAdes) (version 2) | ecosystem: Environmental > Aquatic > Marine > Intertidal zone >...
CAAGATAAATACAATATCACAAGAGAAATTGTGAGTGAGGCATATCCAGATATCGTCTGGAATGATCGTAGTCGCTGAATTTACTAATTTATTATGGGAAATAAACAAAAAATGAAGACAGAAAAGGAAATGCAAGTAGAAAATTCTGAAGTATTGAATGAAGATTTTTCTGCTCCTATCTGGACTAAAGAAGAGAAAGAACTTTCAAAAAAACTTTATGGTTGTGAAATTATGCAGGAAAAGTGTACTCAACAAGAGTTGAAAAATACACAACTTCCTAGCGATACATATATTATCTCTTATTATCAAAAGGGAACTCTTTTTCACGACTTAGTTAGGGGCAAAAGAGTTCGTATTTTTGATATGTATTACGATAAGATTGGCAATTGTATCCATAATATTGACTTTGGATACGGAAAAATCAGTCCTAAACTCTGGGGATACCAAGCACCAAAATCTAAAAAAAGAAAATAAACAAAAATGGGTAAGCATTATTTACTTAACTTGTATGGGTGTTCATTTGTTCTTTTGAACGATGAACACCTTCTTATTGACTTGCTGGAAAATGCTGCTGCAGCAAGTGGAGCAACAGTATGTCAAACGATATCAAAAAAGTTTGACCCACAAGGAGTTACAGTTTTGTGCTTACTCTCAGAGAGTCATATTAGTATTCACACTTGGCCTGAAGAAGGTAAAGCGGCAGTAGATGTTTATACCTGTGGAGATTGCAATCCAAAGATTGGATGTGACATAATTATTCACCAGCTTTGTGCCACAGACCATACCCTTAGTTATATTGAAAGGTAAAATAAAAATCGACCTTTTACTTCAAAAAACGTCGAAAAAATTCTCCAGAAATTTTTTAGGTTCTTAAGATTTTATAAAACTGTAACATTTGTTACAAAAATACTTGACTATATATGATATTAGGGGTATAATACTCTTGTCGTTCATCTGCTATTTGCGAATAGCAAATAGAGACGGAAGTACCGAAAGGGAAGGAACGCAAATTTACTCATTCAGTAAAGGAGCAACCTTATGAAAATCACTTTCGTACAATACCTAAAAGAAAAGGATAAAAAGCGGAAAAAACTTCATAACGCCGAAATTAATATGGCTAAAAAGCCACAAGTAGCGTGATTAGTGAAGACTATTATCATGAAGAAAATATTGATGACAGAGAACCTGCTTGTTATCTTTTAACATATAGAGGTCAAAATTATTGGCACTGTTATGGCATTCATTTAATTGAGTGGTTTGAGCAAATTTATGATAAAAACTTTGAGGGGGGTTGACTCCCTCTCTTTTTTTGTGTATGATAGGTAGGTAAGAGTTTGAGGTATGGACAGAGAAAAGGTAAAACTCATTATAAGGAATATGGAACTTCTTCTTGATTCATTAAAGGTTGAATTTTATGGTAAACAAAGTTATACAACAACTGATGAAGTTGAGTATTATGAAGAAGAAGATGGTCATTATGATTGGGAGATGTGATGACAAGACGAAATAAATTAGTAAAGATGCTCAAAAGATTGTTGAAACAAGAGCATCTTTTTTCGCCTGAAAAACTTCGGGAAATGAAAGTCCAACTAAGACAGTTGGAAGAAGAACTATCTACACTAGAGCAAAAAACATCAAAAGGATTTGGAAAATATGAAACCAGTAAAAGCAAAAGACCTTCTTGAACTGGATAACCGCCTTCAAGTTGTAAAACTTCAAGGATATCCTATTCCAGAGCAAGTTATCTATCAAGCAGGTAAAAACGATTACTCTGAGATTCCCATTCACGACCAAGAAATTCCTTCTCCACAAAAATGTGGTGAGTGGATTGTGGAGCAACTTCTTGCAAACGAACGTGGTCATTATGGCCCACTAGAGCATCCAGGTATTACCTTCTCAGTTTCTGGATATGTCCATAATGTTGCGATGCAAGCAAGAACTCATCGTGTTGGTGTAAGTTTTGATGTGCAGTCACAACGATACACTGGAAGGAGAGTTATCAAAGTTGCTAAGAATGAACTTCCAGTTGATGATGTGTTCTACATCCGTCCTCCAGGGTACTACACCAACCGTAAGGGTAAAAAGTATGAATGGACTCTTTCAGACTATAATGATGAACTGGACTTCATCTATGAGGGATGTAAGAGGTATGCTGCAAAGTATGAAAAGGGTATGTGTGAAGAACACATTCGTGACTATCTTGCCCAAGCAATTCGTCAGAACTTTGTAGTTTCATTCAATCTTCGTTCTGTTCTGCACCTTCTTGACCTTCGTGCTAAAATGGATGCCCAACTTGAAATCCAGGCACTTTGCGAACAGATTGCTCCAGAACTAGAAAAGTGGGCACCAAATGTATGGAAGTATTATGAAGAAAAACGCCTACATCGTGCTCGTCTGAGTCCATAAATAATTTTGTGCGTATATCCTAACATTTACATAATTTCTAATAATGGCAACTTATCCCGTAATTAATAAAGTAACTGGTGAGCAAAAGGAAATAGTTCTTAGTGTTCATGACTGGGACCAGTGGAAAAAAGACAATCCTGACTGGGATCGGGATTGGTCAGACCCTTCAACTTGCCCAGGTTCTGGGGAGGTTGGTGACTGGCAAAACAAGCTAGTTGCCAGAAACCCTGGATGGAATGATGTTTTAGGACGTGCGGCAAAAATGCCTGGTTCAAGAGTAAAGAAAATCTAGTATGGCAAGAAAAAGAAGAGCAGAACAACCAATTGGAATTGGACTTACAGCAAAGCAAATGAAGAGGAAAAAACCTCTTAATTATGATTTTCTAATAGATATTGACCCTCTTACAGAAAATCAAAAGAAGTTTTTTTCATCGTTTAAGGAGGGAAAATCGATTGTTGCTTATGGGTGTGCAGGTACGGGTAAAACCTTTATAACCTTGTACAATGCACTCAAAGAAGTTCTTAACGAAAGGAGTCCATATGAAAAGGTTTATATCGTTCGTTCTTTAGTTCCTACTAGAGAAATTGGATTCCTTCCTGGTGACCATGATGACAAGTCAGCACTTTATCAAATTCCATATAAGAATATGGTAAAGTATATGTTTGAAATGGCATCAGATTCGGATTTTGAAATGCTCTATGGAAATCTTTGTGCTCAAGATACAATTAAATTCTGGAGCACCTCATTCCTTAGAGGTGTAACTCTAGATAATGCCATTATTATCGTAGATGAATTTCAAAACTTGAATTTTCATGAACTTGATAGTATAATGACAAGAGTTGGAGACAACTCAAAAATTATGTTCTGTGGAGATGCTACCCAGACGGACTTAATCAAGACGAATGAAAGAAACGGTATCGTTGATTTTATGAAAATTCTGAGAAACATGTCATCTGTTGACATTGTTGAATTTGGGATTGATGATATTGTCCGCTCTGGATTCGTCAAAGAATATATTATTTCAAAACTAGAAGTAGGTATGTAATGTTTCAACATGTTGATATTTCTCTTCCCCAACTTGAAAGGGAAACTATTGATGGAGTTCGGTATTATAAAGTTCCCTCTGATGATGAACTAATTAAATTAGTATCAATCACTTCAGTCACTAGTCATTTTAATAAGCATATTTTTGAAAACTGGAGAAAAAAGGTTGGGGAAGAGGAAGCCAACAGGGTAACCAAGCAAGCAACCAGTCGTGGCACTGATATGCACACACTGGTTGAACATTATCTTCAGAATGATGACTATGATTCTGAAGTTCTTCCGATTTCCAAATTTCTCTTTCAAATTTTAAAACCAGAATTAAAGAAGATAAATAATATTCATGCTCTTGAGGGAGCATTGTATAGTAGAAGGTTAGGAATTGCTGGCACTGTAGACTGTATTGCAGAATATAATGGTGAACTGGCAATTATTGATTTTAAAACATCAAAGAAACCCAAACCGAGGGAATGGATTGAGCACTATTTTGTTCAGTGCATGGCTTACGGATGTATGCTATATGAACTCACAGGAATCTCTGTGAAAAAACTTGTAATTTTAATGTCCTGTGAAAATGGAGAATGTGTAGTTTATGAAGAATATGACAAATCAAAATACATCAGATTACTCTCCGAATATATTGGAAAGTTTGTTAGAGATAAATTGGAACTCTATGGAACAGAATAAAGAAGAAAATTTAGAAACCGCAATAGAAAATAAATTTATGACTCCTTCAAAGTTTGCTTTGGAGATTGAAAAAATTGTTATTGAGGAAAAAATTAATTATATTGACGCAATAATTTCTTATTGTGAATATAATAATCTTGAGATTGAATCCGTCACGAAACTTATTTCAAAACCACTTAAAGAACGCCTTAAATGGGACGCAATTCAACTAAACTTTATGAAAAAGACAACTCGCGCTAAACTGCCTCTTTGATAATCATCTTATTGTATGGTAAAAGTGACTCCTTTTGAAACTTATCAAACTTATCTTTCACTTAAAAGTCATTTTACGAACAGTAAATATGACTTTTTTAAGTATGGAGGAAAATCGAGAGCAACTGTCTCTTCTTTTAATAAGAGGAAGGATAAGTACTTCTTTGAAAAAACAAGTCGCAAAATGTCCGATGAGCAAATCATTGAATATTTTGTATCAAATTTTGTTTCTGCAAGTGACCCATCTAAAATTTGGATTGGTGAAATTATAACTTCTGGAGAAAGAACTTATACTGACTGGAAAAGACGACAGCAAAGTATGAGCTATGTCTTCAAAGAAGAATCGGAAAAGTTATTTGAGATGACTAATTTAGAAGATATATTTAAATGTTCTAAGGGCCATCCTCTTGTACTGAAGAAATTTTTAGGTGGGGAAATTTCTCCAGAAACTATGGTAATCTATGATAAAGTATTTTCTTTCGTAAAAGATTACGATAAGAAACTTTTGGACCCAGTGTGGGAAACCGTAAGTTTAAAAATTAAAAAGTATTCCTCGTTCCTAAATATTGATGTGTTACAGTACAGAAAAATTCTGAGGCAAATTATAAATGTCTGATTTCTTTGATTCTGATATTATTCAAAATGAACTGAAGAATATTAATAGTCTTCAAGAAGACATTTATAAGAGTGTCTTAAATTTTGGATATATGAATCGTGAAGATAAACTGAAACACATTGAAAAATTAAACACTTTAATTGAAAAACAGAAGATTATGTATACTCGTCTTTCACTTTCTGATGACCCAAAAGCACTGGAAATGAAAGAGAATATACGGAAATCAATTGCTATTATGGGGTTTTCCCCAGACACAAACATCAACACATTATTTGATAGTATGAAGAAGACGATTAATTCCCTCAAGGAATATCTTGACTGACCCCTTGACAACCGATCCGACACCTGCTATACTATCCAAGTAATCCAACGAATCCAATTTATCCGAGGTATCTAATGTCCTTTTCCAATCTTAAAAAGCAGTCCAAACTTGGTTCACTGACTGAAAAACTTGTGAAGCAAGTTGAGAAAATGAATAATTCTGCTGGTTCCGCAGATGACCGTCTTTGGAAACTAGAGTGCGACAAAGCTGGTAATGGTTTTGCAGTCATTCGTTTCCTACCAGCACCAGAGGGCGAAGATATGCCCTTTGTCAAGACTTATTCACACGCTTTCCAAGGAACTGGTGGTTGGCTAATTGATAACTGCCTTACCACTCTCAATCAAAAGTGCCCTGTTTGTGAGCACAATTCCTCTCTCTGGAACTCTGGAATTGATGCAAACAAAGAAGTTGCGCGAAAGCAAAAACGTAAACTGTCTTACATTTCCAACATCTATGTTGTGAAAGACCCAGCAAATCCTGAAAACGAAGGTAAAGTCTTCCTGTTCAAGTATGGTAAGAAAATCTTTGATAAGATTCTGGAAGCAATGAATCCTGAGTTTGAGGATGATGCAAAAATTGACCCATTTGACTTTTGGACTGGTGCAGACTTTAAACTGAAGGCAAAGAATGTTGCTGGTTATCGTAACTACGATTCATCTGCATTTGCAAATCAAAGTGCTCTAAATGATGATGATGAAGTTCTAGAAGCAATCTGGAAAAAGCAGCATTCTCTAAATGAGTTTGTTGACCCAACTATCTTTAAATCATATGAAGACCTCAAGAAGCGTCTAGATAATGTTCTGGGCATTCAAGGTTCTACCTCCCGTCCTCGCCTTGACCCTGAAGTACAAGATGAAGATGAAGGTTCCGCACCTCCTCTGACTGACGAATTCCGCAGTGAACTCAGCAGTCTCAGTTCTTCACTTGAAGATGATGATGAACTCTCATACTTCGCACGACTTGCTGAAGAGTGATTAGTTAATCACAAGTCCCCGTAAGGGGACTTTTTTATGCCAGTTCTTGAATAATAACCTCAGTAGGTGCAGGTCTCTCAAAGGTTGAACCATATGGTATAGAAGTTCTAAGATTTTCTGTTTTAATAATGAGTTTCCCATCAGTATCTCTAACTGTTTGAGATGATTTCTTATATTTCATAATACTTCTAGTATCTCTTATGAATTGTTGCAGATACTGTGGTCTTAGAACATAAATTGAACGTTTTTTATTATTCTCTAAAATTTCATATCCATAATTTGTTACTGGATTAGTTATATCAGTTTTAGTTACATAATTGTTTTGGGAATCGTCAAAAAATGTTACATATGAAGTTTCTGTTGAATCGAAGTTTACATTAATTGATGTTGTTAATGATGGCCCACTATCTTCAAGGACTACATTAATTTTAAATGTTTTTAAGTAACCATCTTCTGCAATGTATGAGAGTGTGTCAACATATGTTCCTTCATTCAAATTTTCAAGTTTTCCTAAATTAACATCATATGTCCAGGTTCCGCCATATCCAATATTTAAGTCTTGGTCAATTGAAAATTGCCCATAATTATCAGTACTTTTAATTGTTGACGTATCAAGAATGTAAAGATTGGATTTTACATTCAATTCTTCATTACTTACACCTGAGTTTGGTGCTGAGAAAAAGTCCACAACTCCAATTTCTCCAGTTCCAGACTCATAAGATGGTAATGGAATTTGAATAACTTCACTTATATTTTTATCACCTTCAATTATAATTCTTCCATTAGAATCTTTTTGTTCTCTTGTTACAAAATGATGAATTCCATAAAGTTCTTCACCATATTTTGCAAAAGAATATCTATAAACATCAGCATCTGAGATTGGCCAGTCATTTTTTATGTTAGTAATTCCTGCACTGATTAAAACTACCCAATCATATTCAGCACTACCATAAAGTTCTTCTGCAACATTATCTGGTCTATATCCATCAGGTATTTGATATTTTTCAAATACGATTAATGGGTTGATGATATCATCTCTTAATTTGGCTTTTCTGAATAAATTTTTAACTCTTACATACTCAGAAGAACTAGTTCTTTCTGGTAAAAATGACAGATATTCGATATCTGGTAACTCTGAAAAATATGCCATTAGTATCCAACTCCCAGTTTTCCTTTTGCTTCTATAGTATAATCTTCTTGATAAATTGGAGTAAGTTCTCTAAAAGCAAGAGTTAATATCATTGATACTGGAGTACCGTCATGGTAAGTTGCATATCCACTATCACTTAGGTCTAAACTCAATCCTTCTAATGCACACAATTTAAAAGTATTTAGAAATGGGTGCGGTTCTGTTCCTCTCATATATTGAATATCGAATAGATTGGGAACACCAATAAGAACTGCATTTCCACTAGAAATCGCATTTTTCTTTGGACTCATATTAATTTTTAAATATTTAACGATTTCTTTAATCCTATCACTTTCCTTTTTTTCTCTGGGTGTTAATTGAAATTGAAATTGTTGAGAATTCCTAAGTGTCATGCCACCAAAAGCAAGTTCAACATTTTCGTTAAATCTAACTCCAGCAAACCTTGATAAAAATTGTTGTGGATTATTTCCTGTTGCTGCTGCGATTGCTGCTCCAACAGCACCAGTTTGTGCCGCTTGTACGGTAGTTCCGCTTGTCAATGTTCCTTTAAGAGCATCAAATGCTTTTTGCCCATAATTGCTTAATCCTGAGAATCCGCCAGTAATAAAAGATTCTACTGCTCCACCAACACCAGCTTCAAGAGGATTGAGAGTAGAACCATCCCAAGAAGTTGATACAGAGTTTACTGGCAATCTATAAGGCATTGGGAGTAAAATTGTTCCTAGAGTTTTACCTCCAGTTCCTTGAGGTGTTGATGCTCCAAAATCACCAGTGGACAATTTGCCAGGAACATATTCTATGACATTGATTTTAAACCAATCATCTTTATCTTTTGATTTTTTGATTGGATATTCTAACGTTGCCATTTTTTAAAAGTATTTATTAACTTATTTGGAATTTTGCAAATGGTAAAGTTCTAATATCATCTAACTCTTCTGGGCGCACTTCATATAAATTGCCAAGAAGTTCTATGTATGTGTATTGTCTTGGTTCTCCCCAGTGAAAATTAATTCCTCTAAATCCCCATCGAAATACATCAGTTACTGCTACTAAAGGATGAGCATCATATTGAATATTTTCAGATTTTGGTTGATATAGAAATGTATAGAACTTGCCAACATCTGGAACTGGTGTCACATCAGTCAAGACACCCATAATTTCCAACATTAAGTCGTCTGGGTCTTCTATACCAATTAGAACATCCAGAACTGGGGCAATTCTATTTTTACTATTATGAAGGATATTTTCCCTTCTTTGTTTTAGAGATTTTCTTGGCATTAATTAATACCTAATTCATCTTCCGTAAGAACCTTAAACTCCCAATTTCGGTCTTTACAAAATTCTTTTGCAGATTCCCACTTTGCCATATTTTTAGCATATTCATAAACCTCACGAATGTATCCTTTGGTTTGTCTTTTGGGAGTTTTCGGTTTGACTGTTTGCTTTTTTGGTTTAACTTCAATCAAATATTTTTTAATATTTCCATTACTTTCTTTCACCTTAATATAAAAATCTGGAAAGTATCTATGTATTCTTCCATCAACTGGAGAACGATAGGGAAGGGCAATTTCTTCACTTCCCCACTCAAGTACATTTTCATTTTTATCACAATAAACCATAAACTTTCGTTCCCATAAAGAACGATAGATTATATTGGTTGGGTCTCCTTTATACTTTTCTGGAAATGACGGTTGATACTTTCCCTTATATGCCATTATACATAGTATAGATTCCATAGTAGTATTTAGAAATGCCGCAGGGACCAGGCCCATTTAAGTGGGAAAAAGAGAAGGGAAAATATAAAGCAAAATCAATAAATTCTTTATATTTTCCTAAGGATTCTAAAAGAAAAACTATAAGTGATTTTGCTCCACTTTTTAGAAATCTTGCACAATCTTCACATTTTGAGGTTTCATTTTCTGGATTTTCTCAACAGATTGATTTGAGTAATTATGTAGTAAGTAGGGGGGTTGATAGAAATTTTATTGTTGATGATTTGGGATTACTTTGTTACAATACATCTATTCCTGCAGGGTCTTCAACAACTGTAAGAAATAGTGGGAATAGGACAGGAATATTTGAAGAGTTTGCTCATGCAAGAACATATGATTCTTTGAAGTTAACATTTTATGTTGATAAAAAATATAAAGTATTAACTTTTTTTGAAAGTTGGTTAGAGTTTATTCACAGTGGTTCAGGTTTTAATGAAGAAGATGATAATTATTTCGTTAGAAATCAATATCCAGAAGACTATAAAATGGATTTATTGAAAATATATAAATTTGACAGAGATTATAGAACTGTAATTCCATATACATTTAAGAAAGTATTTCCTACAGGGGTGATTCCATTACAGGTTGATTATTCGTCATCAGAAATATTAAAATTGACTGTGATTTTATCCTATGAAAGATTCATTTCTGATGATGTTGTCCGAATTTCATAATAAATAAAAATAATATATTATTTCTTAAACAATGCCTTTACCAAAGATTGCAACTCCATCATATGAGTTGACTATTCCATCAAATAAGAAAAAAATTAAGTTTAGACCATTTCTAGTAAAAGAAGAAAAGATACTAGTTTTGGCACAAGAGACTGAAGACCCTAAACAAATTGCAAATGCAGTAAAAGATGTAATTTCAAATTGCATTTTGACTAGGGGTATAAAAGTTGATACTCTATCAACATTTGATATTGAATACTTATTCTTAAACATTAGAGGAAAATCAGTTGGAGAAACTGTCGAGGTTCTAATAACTTGCCCTGATGATGGAGAAACTCAAGTTCCAGTGACAGTAAATCTTGATGACATTCAGATTAAGATTCCACCAAATCATACTAGAGATATTAGATTGGATGATAGTCTTGTTCTAAGATTAAAATATCCATCAATGGATGAATTTGTAAAGACAAACTTTATTAATAATAGAGTTAATCTAAATGATACTTTTGATTTAATTTATTCATGTATTGAACAAGTTTTTAATAGTGAAGAGTCTTGGAGTGCATCCGAATGTACAAAGAAAGAGATTGAGGAATTTATTGACCAATTAAGTCCAACTCAATTCCAGCAAATTGAAACATTTTTTGACACAATGCCAAAACTGTCTCATGAAATTGAAATCACAAATCCCAATACTGGGATTAAGAGTACTGTAGTATTAGAAGGGTTATCATCTTTTTTCGCCTAGCAATGTTGCATGAGAGTCTTGCATCTTACTATCAAGTTAATTTTGCATTGATTCAGCATCATAAATATTCTTTGACGGAGATTGAAAATATGATGCCTTGGGAAAGAGAAGTGTATATTACATTACTCCAACAATTCATTGAAGAAGAAAACCTGAAGTATCAGCAAAAATACGGAATACAACAATAATAGTTATCAACTATGCGTTCACCACTCTCCAACATTGCAAATACTGTAGGTTCATTTTTTAATAGGTCTGCTGTATCATCTTCAGTTTTTACTGGACAAAGTGCAGATAACTCTCAGCAATTTGTTGCTCAAACTCAACAGTTTATACAAAATCAAAATCAGACACAGCAAGTATTAACTACTGTACAGCAACAAATTATAGGATTACAACAACAAGTTCAGGCTCTTTCACAGGGTCTTGAAAAAGTAGCAACTCTTTTGCAGCAAGATACAAAGCAAGAACAAAATTTATTAAAACAAGAAGAAGAAAATAAAAGAAGAAATTTAATACAAAAAACTAGAACTGACAGAGAAAGTGCAATTGAATCTTCCATACAGAATGCACTAATAACTCCAGTACAAAGAGCAACTGAAAAAGTCCAAGGATTTTTTGGTAGAATTGGTGAAGCATTAAAAATAATGTTTATGGGATTTTTGGGTGTACAGGCACTCAAGTTCCTTAAAGCATTTAAAGAAGGTGATGAAAAAACGATGGGTGAGATTAAAGATCTCGTCCTAAAAAATATTACTTATGCATTAGGCGCATTTGCTGCTTGGAAATTAGGATTGCCACTACTTGGCCAAGCATTGAAAGCAATGGTTGGTAAAGTAAAAGATATTGTTCTTGGAGGTCTTAAATCAATATTCAGAAGTGCATTTAATGCAATTAAAAATATGTTGAGTGGTTTAAAGCCACCCACAATAAGTAGTGGTGGGGTAAAACCACCACCAGCAGCAACAACAAAACCTCCAACAGGAGCAGCACCTGATGCTACTAAACCTAAAGGAGGAAAACCTCCAACAGGAGCAGCACCTGATGCTACTAAACCTAAAGGAGGAAAACCTCCAACAGGAGCAGCACCTGATGCCACTAAACCTAAAGGAGGAAGACCACCAGTATCACCAGTACCAGGAACTAGTATTGGTTCAAGACTAGCTAGATTGGGTGGAAGACTTATTGCGCCAATTACTGGAGCACTAAGTTTCTTTGGTAGAAAGGAAGAAGGTCAATCTAATGTTCAAGCTGGTTCTGGTGCATTATCAGAAATGGCAGGAGCTTCAGCAGGTGCTAGTGCTGCAGCAACTGCAGCATCACCTTTATTGGCTGGTGGTCCAATTGGTATTGGTGCTTATGGATTGACTGTTTTAGGTGGTGGTGTTCTTGGTGGTCTTGGTGCGGGGAGGGTTTCTGACTACTTTACTGGTGCAGGAGAAGAGAATAGACAGGAAGGTCAAAAAGCAACATTAAATGGAAATCCTGTTGTTTGGAGTAAAGAAAAAAATGATTGGATTCCAGACCCAGATGCTCCTCAACCAGCACAAGTAACTCCAACTCAGACGATGACTGGAGAGTCGTTATCACCACAAAAAGAAAAGACTTCGGAACCTGCTACAGTGCCCGATGCATCTGAGCAGGCAAAAGTTACACCTACTGAAACAATGACTGGTCAGCAAGTTAGTGATGAAAAACTTAAAGAACCTTCTGATAGTAACGCTCCATTTATGGGAAAACCAGAATCTTCTATAGCGCAAATGTCTGCTCCATCAGAACAAACATTAGCATCTGGAGTTCCTGGGGCCCCAAATGCCTTTAATATGTCTACTTTACCTGTTAGTGCATTGAGTCCTACTCAGGATAGAATTAAAAATGCTGGTATGATTCCTCCCATTGAGGAACCACCTACAAATGTCATTGTCAACAGCGTTCCAGTTGGACAGGAAGGGCCCCCCTCAGGAACACCACCATCATCTGATGTTCCTCACATTAACTCATCCAATTCTGATAATTTTTATGTTCTATATTCAAAATTAAACTATAATGTGGTAGTATAAAATGGTTACAATTAATCCAGTTTCTAATATACCAAAAATACGACCATTAAAATTTGACTTTGGTAAAGATGCAGAAAATTTAAATAAATCGTTTAAAAGTGTTTCGAGTGGATTGAAATCAAGTCAAGATAATATAAAAAGAATCAATGATACATTAGAAAAAAGAATCGTATCCAGAAGAACAAAATTTGCAAAACTCTTTGATGCAGAGAGAATGCAGAGAACTTTCAATCTCAGAAAGCAAAGGGAAGATGAACTAGAAGCAACTAAGATTCCTCCACCAAATACAATGGAATCAATTACTAACGCGGCAGGAGCTGCTGGTGGTGGATTTTTAGGAAGATTGATGAAAGTAATTGGTTTTACTTTAGTTGGAGCATTACTAAAATATATTCCCCCATTAGTTGGTTATGCTGAAGAATTTATTGCAAGATTGGGAGAATTTGGTAGAATTATAGGAAGTTTTGTCAATAATACTGTTGATTTATTCAGGTCAACTCTTACTTTATTGGATTCACTTAAAGAAAATTTATTGAGATTGGACTTTTTTGATAGTGAAAGAAAAGTAAGAAATTCTTTTGATGAACTTGTAAAAAGTATTGAGGGAATGGGAGATGATTTCCAAAGCACTGTAGATTTGTTCACTACTGATATTACAAAAGAAATTGATGGCGTAACCGTTGGTTCTTATAGTGGTAAAGAGATACCACCAGTGGGTGGGTATGAACAAGAAGAACCAACTTTGAGTGAGTCTGGAGGTGCTGTAAGTGGGACCCAAAAACAAAAAGCATTACTAGATGCTATAGCATTTGCAGAAGGAACTACCAAAAGTTATGGAACTATTTCTGGTGGGGATGTTAATAAAGATTTGGAGGCTGGAAATTTAACAGTTAGAGAAGTAATTGCTTTAGGAAATACTTTTGGTCAACCAGGAAGTAAGCATAAGTGGAGTGGTGCCACTGGTAGATATCAATTTATGCCGAAAACTTTACAGTCTTTGGTCAATATGGGTGCTTTAACAATGGATGAAAAATTCACTCCACAAAAGCAAGATGAAGCTGCACTGGTTCTTGCCCAAAGAAGAGGTGTTTCCGCAGATTTATTGGAAAAGGAAGGCATATCTGCAAATGTTGCGAATAAATTAGCTCCTGAATGGGCATCTTTTCCAACTTATAGTGGAAAAAGTTATTATGGCCAATCAGTAAAATCTCTTTCTGATATTCAAAAAAATTACCAACAATCATTACAAAAACAACAAGCACAGATATCTCCAACAGGAACCGCAAAGGCATCGGGAACATTAACACCACTTTCAGGAACTAGTGGAACTGCGGGAGTTGCTGGAAGAAGATTATCTACTCCATTGAGTCCATTTTTACCTGGAACGGGAGCAACAATTACATCTGGAAAGGGATGGAGAACAAGTACAGGTAGTTATCATAGAGGTTATGATGTTGGTGCCGCGACTGGAACACCAGTATATTCATATTTTCCTGGAGTAGTTACTAGAGTTTTTATAAATGGACAGAGTGATGGTGGTTACGGTAATGCTATTGAATGGAAAGATGATATTTATGGACAAATTCATTTTTACGGACATTTATCAAAACCACCAAGTTTGAGTGTTGGATCTAAATTTCAAGCAAATTCTTTACTTGGGTATGTTGGAGGTACTGGATATGGTCTTCCTAATAAATATGATCCACACTTACATTGGGAAATCGGACCTAGAGGTTCGGAACAAGACCCAGGAGAGTGGCTGAGGTCTGTTGAAGCAAAACCATCACCAGCACAAATTGCAGCAACACCAAGTCAACAAAAGGGACAGCAAGTCGCACAGCAAATTACTCCAGAACAAAAATCAAAGAACGTTGTTGCAAATGTTCCTCAACCAGTTGCCCAACCACAACCAAGTCAGGGTGGGGCAGCATCTTCAGGTGGCCAAGGTAAAGGACCATCTATCGGTGATATGTTAAATAACTTTATGAAACAAAAACTTCTTTTAGATACTTCCTTCCTCTAATGTCAAATCTAAAGTCATTTTATGAAATTCTAACAATAGAATCAAACGATGGTTCGCAAAGTATCGACCTTATAGAAGGTGCAGTTGCATTTGATTACTATGAGGATATTTTTTCTCCTGTAATTACTGCAAAACTGAAAGTAATTAATGTTGGTAACACTGTTGGTGATGGTAATAAAAGACAATCTTTATATGACGGACTACCTCTAAGAGGTGGTGAAAGATTGGCATTAAAAATGACACCTAATAAAGAAAATGTAGAAAGTTTTCTTGATTTCTCACAACCAGACCAATACTTTGTTGTATCAAGTATTACTGATGTTATTATGGAACAGAACAGAGAGAGTTTTACTTTAAATTTGACATCAAGAGAAGCAATTACTAATGAAACTTCAAGAGTATACAAAAAATATCCTGCAGAAAATAAAATTAGTGACGCTGTTACAAGTATTTTAGAGGAAAATTTATTAACTGAAAAAATAAATGAAGTTGAAGGAACTTCAAATGTTTATGGATTTATTGGAAATTTGAGAAAACCATTTACAGTTTTGGTGTGGTTGGCGTCAAAGTCTGTTCCAGAATCTGAAGGAGGTAACGCTGGTTTTGTTTTCTATCAGACGAAACAAGGATTTAATTTTAGGTCCTTAGATTCTTTGACTCAGCAAGAACCATATAAAGAAAAGTATGTTTATGCTCAGTCAAATCCAGCATTTTCTGAAAAAACTAAAATTAATAATGACTACAAAATTTTAAGTTATTTCATTGATAGAAACCAAAATTTAATTGAAAAATTAAGATTGGGAGCATATGCTAGTTGGAGAATGTATTTCAATCCTTTAGATTTTTCAGTTACTATTCCTGAGGCAGGATATTACACATCAGAGGCTTATAAAGATACCGTTAAAACACTTGGAGCAAAACCAGTATTTCCTCCAATTTCTCCAGGTTCCGATAAAACTTTGGCAGATGTTCCCACTAGAATTTTTAGTTCAATTCTAGATGTTGGAACTTTAACTCAAGAAGTGACCAAAGATAATAATGCAGATCCATCAGAATATCAAGCACAAACTTTGATGAGATATAATTCTCTTCTTACTCAATCATTAAGTGTAATGATTCCTTGTAATGTTGATTTAAATGCTGGTGATGTTATTGAATGCTTATTTCCATTAGTAACAGATTCTGTTGACCAAAAAGAATATGATGAGGAAATAAGTGGACTATATATGATAAAAGAGTTGTGTCATCATTTTGATGCATCAAGTTCTTATACTTCCTTAAAATTAGTTAGAGATACATTTGGAGTTCAAGAAAAATGATCGATGAATCATTATTAAGAAGTAATTTTATTGGGAGAGATGGATTTAGATGGTGGATTGGCCAAGTAGCACCATTTAATGAGAACCAATTAGTTCAAAATAATGGAGGTGGATGGGGTAATAGAACAAAAGTTCGTATTATAGGTTATCATCCATTTTCTGAGGAAGAATTAAGCAATGAAGATTTGCCCTGGGCACAAGTTCTTCTACCAACAACTGCAGGATCTGGTGGTGCAAATGTTGCATCAAATGCAAAATTAAGACCAGCAGATTCAGTATTTGGATTTTTTCTTGATGGTGATAATGCACAAATACCAGTAGTAGTTGGAGTATTTGGGAGAACTTCTGAAGTTGAAACTGAACTTCCATATACTTTACCATTCCAACCATACACTGGATATACTGGTCAGATAGAAAGACCAGATGGTTCTGCTTCAATTCCAAGTGAAGCAAATGAAAGTAATAGTCAGGCACAGAAATCTCCAAGAAGAGCACCACCAGAAGTAATTCAAGATATCAATAGTAATATTGATGCACTAAATGCAAATCTACCAGAAAACACGCCAAAATTCTGGAAAGAAACAACTTATTATACAGGAATTGGTGAAAAAGTAGTATTAGCAAATTCCTGCAACGATACTTCTATTGGTTCTATTGTTGGGTTGGTCAATAATTTAGTTTCTTCAATAACTGGACCTGCTGGAGCATTTTTGAATACTGCACTTGAAGTAAGTAAAACTGTATCAGCAATTACAGCAGCAGCAAATGGTATTGTTGGGAATATGTTCTCATCAATTGCTGGTTCTTTGGGACCTTTAATGACAGAGGGGTTGGCAACTCTTTATAATGATGTTTTTGATGCAACTAAGATAATATCTGGAGGAGAAATTATAAACGAAGCAGAGGCAATTCTTGCTGGAGTTGCTGCCCAGACAAGTTTCTTAGAACCTGTTAAAGGCATTCAAGATGCATTACTTTGTGGAGTTGGTGCTATCACAAATTCTTTAGGTGGAATTGTTGAGGATTTATTAAATTCAGTTATAGATAATGTAACAAATTTTGTAAGTTGTATTGGAACACAATTTGTTGGGTCTTTAATTGGTTCAATAACTTCAAAAATAAGTGAATTTTTAGGTCCTTTGTTAGAAGGAGTAACTGATATTCTTGGTGAAGGATTTGATATTTTGGGTGCTGCAACATCTTCAATTTCTAACATTGCATCAATCTTGGATTGTGGGCAGAATGATGAAAAGTGTGATGGAATGGTTGAAGAATATACAATAGGAAAAAGTGTTGTTGATTATATTGAGGATACTCAGCAAATTGTTGAAAATGCTAGAATATCTGCAGAGATTGGAGAAATAGCTTCTATCGTTGGTGATAATATTAATGATAGATTGGCAGAAGCTCTTGGTGCTGAACCTGGAACAAATTTTGGCCTTCCAGAATGCGATACTTCTAAAGTATTTGAACCACCATTTGTTCGTATATTTGGTGGAGGAACTGCAACTAGAGGTGCTGAAACTGATGATAACAGGGGTGCCGGAACTGCAGAACCAATAATGGGTGCTATAGTTAAAAATGCGGATGGAAGATTAACTGGAAGTGTTATTGATATACGATTAACAAATTCCGGAAGTGGATACAAATACCCACCATTTGTGGAAATTGTTGATAATTCAAAAACTGGAATTGGTGCTGTTGCAAGAGCAAAGATAGAAAATGGGAGAATAACTGACATTTATATGGTATCAATTGGTGAAAATTATCCAATTGGGGTTGGAAACTATGAACCTGATGATTATCAAATTATTGCTCCAGGTGGACAAGCATTAGACCCAGAAACATATGAACCAACAAATTATGTTATAAATTCTACTGTGGGAGTTGGAACTACTACAAATATTGGTATTTCATCAATTATTATTGTAAATCCTGGATTTGGTTATACTAGTGGTGATACTATTGTAGATAATAATGGAGTTGGTATAGGAACTACTGATGTAGATAATAATGGAGTTGGTATAGGAACTATTGATTTTGGACCAATAACTGTTATTCCAGATGATGAAACTGGTGCGATTATTGGATTTAGTCCATCTCCAGTTATTTTAGTTCCTAATGGAATACCACCGCAAATTAGAGTTAAAACATCTACGGGTTCTGGTGCAGTATTGAAACCATCGATAGGCATCATAACTTCAATATCAAGACTAACAAGAGTTATCGATTGTATCTAAAATGGCAGAAAGACCTAATCAAAATTGGGAAGAAAGATGTTATTCATCTTGGGGACCAAACTTTAGAATTGATTCTGGCAACCCTCAAATGGGAATTGCTGGAGAACATGTATATACAATATATGGTGTTACAAACACAAAAGACCAATCATCTATTGGACTTGACCAGTCTGGATTATTTTCAATTTCTTGCGATCGAGATATACAAATATCTGCAGGAAAAAAGAATGATACTGAAGGGGTTGATATTGCATTATCATCTTTTGATGGTGATATTACTCTCACTTGTCTTAGAAATGGTTCAGTTAGACTCAAAGGGAGAAATATTGTCTTAGATGCATTGGAAGATATTGATATTATTGCGGGAAGAAATATTTCAATTACTGCTGGAAGCACCCTTAAATTGAAGGGTATGAAGGTTGAACTGGATGAAAGTTCAGTTGCTGGAAATATTGTTGAAGCAGTATTGGGTTCTTTTGGTTCTCAAATTTTTGGTAGTCTTCCAACAGCAGCAGCAATTGGATTGGATGTTATTGGTGGAGTTTTTGGTGGTCCTATAGCAGGTACTGCGTTTGAGGCGGCTGCAGGATTTGTAGGAGATGCGGCATCTGTTGCAGGAGCTCCTGGTGAAATAGCAACAGAAAACTTAGAGGTTGGTCAATCAAATACCGAAACCCAACAACTTGCCGCTCAGGAACAGGATTTGATAGCAAGTCAGGAAGCTCAAACATTATTGGAGGGGGGAACTATTACTGATGCTGATGGTACAACCACATCATTTGAATTATTCTAATATTAAAATAAATATAAGGAACTAGTGTATGCTTCGTTGATTACTCACCAAAATATTGCTGTTAAAGGAAAATAATAAATGGCGGATAATAAATTTACAGTATCAAACGAAGCATGGTTTTATAATAAATCTAGATTTTTCAAAGATGTAAAATCTGAGGAAACCATTGATACTAAAAATATTAAAATCAATGGTTCAATATACGATAAAGATGGAAATGTCGGTGCTGCAACATCAGTACTGACTTCTGATGGTCAAGGTGGTTGGTATTGGGATATTGGTGGAATTAGAGTTTATAGACAATCAACACCACCAACATCAGCCAGAGTAGGAGACCTTTGGATAGATGATACTGATGGTATAGAGTATCTTTATTTTGATGATGGTAACAGTATTCAGTGGGTTGAATTTGGTCCAACTCCTAGAGTACAACTACTTAATGGAATTTATGTTGATAGTGAAAGGTTGGGTGGAGAATTACCAAGTTATTATCTAGATTATAATAACTTTACAAATACGCCAAACATTATATCTGGAACTGGGTCTCCTGAAGGAGTTGTGACTGCACCTGTAGGTTCAATTTATACAAGAACTGATGGTGGTGTTGGTACAACTCTTTATGTTAAAGAAACTGGGGCTGGCAATACTGGTTGGTCTGCAAAATAAATAATAAATATAACAATTTTTAAATAAAATGTATATTGAATTTCCATCAAACCCTACAGTAGGTCTTACTACTTCTATTGGGGAGAAGACCTGGATTTATACTGGAAAGGGGTGGAAACTTCAATTTGTTCCAGCAACTCAAGGTACTCAAGGTACTCAAGGTCCACTGAGTAATTTTCAGGGAACTCAAGGAAGACAGGGTTTACAGGGAATTCAAGGAAACCAAGGTCTCCAAGGAAATCAAGGTCTCCAAGGAAATCAAGGTCTCCAAGGAAATCAAGGTCTCCAAGGAAATCAAGGTGTTCAGGGCAATCAAGGTCTCCAAGGTGTTCAAGGACCTTTAAGCAATAATCAAGGTACTCAAGGTACTCAAGGTCTTCAAGGAAACCAAGGTGTTCAGGGTATCCAGGGCCCCCTAAGTAATTTTCAGGGAACTCAAGGATTACAAGGAAATCAAGGTCTTCAAGGACTTCAGGGCCTTCAAGGTCTTCAAGGAACTCAAGGTCATCAAGGTTCTCAGGGAACTCAGGGAACACAAGGTACTCAAGGAACTCAAGGAAATCAAGGTCTTCAGGGAAATCAAAGTTCTCAGGGAACACAAGGTACTCAAGGAACTCAAGGTCTTCAAGGCACTCAAGGCACTCAAGGTTCCCAAGGTTCTCAAGGTTCTCAAGGACTTCAAGGCACTCAAGGTTTACAAGGTACTCAAGGTACTCAAGGCACTCAAGGTTTACAAGGCACTCAAGGTACTCAAGGCACTCAAGGCACTCAAGGTACTCAAGGCACTCAAGGTTTACAAGGTACTCAAGGTACTCAAGGTACTCAAGGTTTACAAGGTACTCAAGGTTTACAAGGTACTCAAGGTTTACAAGGTTTACAAGGAATTCAAGGTTTACAAGGTACTCAGGGTTTACAAGGTACTCAAGGTTTACAGGGTTCACAAGGAACTCAAGGTTCACAAGGTACTCAAGGTTTACAAGGTTTACAAGGAACTCAGGGTCTTCAAGGTCTTCAGGGTCTTCAGGGACTTCAAGGATCTGCTAATTTTGGATTTCTCATAGAAGAAGATAATGAAAATGAAATAAGATATATTGGTTTTGTTACAGATACAGTTGGTACAGCTTCAACACTATATGTAAATTCCTCCGAGGAAAATGCTTTTGTATTCAACCCAAATCTTGGTAATGTTGGAATTGGGACAACAAATCCAACAGAAAAATTACAAGTATCTGGAAATGTTGAAGTTTCTAATAATGTATCAGCATTAGCATATTTTGGCGATGGTGTCAATTTAACTGGAATTGTTACTCAAATTGTTCCAAGTATTGGAATTAATATTCAGGAAACTGAAGTTCCTGGGAAAGGTGTTGTAACAATTGATGCATACAAACCAGTTGGAAAAACGATATATGTATCCCAAACTGGAGATGATAATAATACTGGATTTACTGAAAACTATCCCAAGAGGACTATAAAAGGTGCTGCTTCAGTAGCAGTATTTGGGGATACAATTAAAGTATTTCCGGGTGTTTATGTTGAAGATAATCCAATTATTTTAAAGAGAACAGTTTCTGTTGAAGGAACAGAACTTCGTAACTGCGTTGTTACACCTGGGAATGTCAATCAAGATATTTTCTATGTAAATAACGGATGCCATATTACTGATATGAGTTTTATTGGACCTGATATGACAGATGGTGCGGCAGTAGTTGCTCTACAACCACTACTGGGTGTAAATGTGGACAGATATTTTGATGCTGCTAGAATGATTCGTTATAATTTAGAGTACATTGCACAAGAGTCTGTTGGATTTTTAACAAGTGGTTATAGTGGATTTGCTGGAGGGCATAGGTATCAAGACGCTGGAAACTTATTAGAATTAAATGCTGACTTTATTGCTGCCGAAACAGTTGGTTATTTGACTAGTACTGATTATAAGAATCCACCATTTCAAATTGTTGACTCTTTAGGAAATCTTACTGAACCATCAAATTGCACTGATGATATCAAAGATATAGTGTTACAATGGGCAAATGACTTAAAAGCAAATAGTAATAAAAAGTCTATTGGTGCAGGTCTTTCTTATTATGATGATGGTGGTTCATTGCTACACATTGTAGGAAATGATCCGAATACATATAGCGTTCGACAAGCAACAGTTGATGCTATTGAATATGCTGTTGGAATTGCAACATTTATTGTTGATAATATTGATTACGAAAATCAACCAGGAATAACTACATATACAAATTTGTCCCAAAACTTTAGTTATTCGCCAATTTTGGTTGGTGGAGGTTGTACTGATGTTAGGAATGATTTGGTGAATCTTTCTGGAATTGTAACTTCAATTATTGGTATAGGTACTGAAGAGGCACCAGAAACTATATTTGGCGTTAGATTGGAAAGTGAAAAGTGTGCAAAAGATGTAAAAGATATTTGGAAGTCAATTATATATGATTTAACACGAGGAGGAAATTCAAAATCAATCAGAGCAGGAAAATTCTATTACGACGATGATTTTGTATTGAATCCAGAAATTCTTAAGAACCCTCAAGAAGTTGAACAAACAATTGCAACCCTTGACTATTCATTTAACATTGTAAGGTCTGTAGTGAATAATGTAAGTTGGGGAAGTTGGCCAGTTGGATTTGGAGTAAATCCACTTAATGTTACTAATGCAACTTATGATAATGTAACAGGATTAACTACAATAACTGTAAATGCGAATCATAATTTGCAGGTTGAGAGTGTCGTTAAGATAGAAGGATTGGAATTCTCTTGTCCCGATAGTCCGCCAAATCTAATCTACCCAACTGGAAGTCTTGGATATATCTTTGAGGTGCATAAATTAATTGATAATGATACATTTGAAGTAATTGTTGGACAATCAACTCTTCCACATACATATGTTTCTGGTGGAACTGTTCAGCAATATAAAAACTTCTATAATAAATTCACCCAATTAAAGGACCTTTCAATTCAGATTGACCCAGATACTGGATTTAATAATGGAATTAATGGATGCGTAAATGTTGTTTCTGCATTGCGAAGTGCTGTTGGTGTTGTAACAACAGTAATTGGTCTTGGAGCAACATCAGGAATTACTACAACATATCCCGGAAATAATGGATATGGATTTACCTCTACTGTTGCTATAAGTACTGCAACATATGACCATATAAATGGAACTGCCACAATAACTGTGCCAGGATTATCAACAAAAGTTGGTGATTTAATTGAGATGTATGATTTAGTATTTGAATGTAGTTCTGGATTAACAACTTCAACTCAAAAATTCCCATCAGGAACCTATGGATATGAATTTTATATTACAAAAGTAGTAGATAACAATACTTTCCAAGTTAATGTTGGAACTTCAACTCTTCCACATACATACGTTTCTGGTGGATTTATTATTGATCGTTCTATTGGAATTACATCGGCACTGTACGATAATATTTCTGGAATAGCTACAATCGGAGCACCTGGAGCATATCTAAAAGTTGGTGATTTTGTTGGTCTTAGAGATATGGAATTCTCTTGCCCAGATAGTCCACCAAATTTAATTTATCCATCAGGAAATAATGGTTATATATTTAAAGTTGAAAGTGTTGTTTCTTTAGGAAATACATTCACAGTTAATGTTGGAACTTCAACTATCCCACATACTTATGTTTCGGGTGGACTTGTAATACCACCATACTCAAAAGGAGTTGGTCCAATTACTCAAGGTCCATATGTTAGAAACTGTACTAATTTTATTCCAAAGAGTATTGGAATGAAAGTTGATGGATTTGATGCTGAACCAGGAGACCAAGATGATATTGGTGTGACTGGAACGATGAGTGTTGACTCATACACTCAATACAATCAGGGTGGTATTGGAGTATCAATTACCAATGGTGCATATTCTCAGTTAGTGTCTATCTTCACTATTTGTGACGACATTGCAATTTACACTGCTTCTGGTGGACAGTGTGACTTAACAAACTCCAACTCATCTTTTGGAAATTATGGTTTATGGTCAGATGGTGTTGGTGACCAAACAACTGGTTCAATTTACCACTATACTGGAAAGGTAGTTCAAGATGCTGAGTTAGAGCAAGATACTGTTGTAATAGGTGGAATTGGAACCTATAGACCTTATGATGGGCAGGCACTATTTTTTGATAAACTTTATTATTTTGTTGATGGTATTAAAATTACAAATAGTGGAGGAGGATATACAGTTCCCCCAGTTGTTACTTTTAGTTTCCCAGAGGGTCAAAATGGAATTCGTGCAGAGGGTAGTGCAAACATTGATTCATTTGGAAGAGTTACATCTATTGATGTAATTAGTAGCGGTACGCAATATCTAAACCCACCCACAGTTACTATTAGTGGTAATGGCACTGGAGCGACAGCGGAACCAATTATGTATCCAATTTATTACTCTATTCAATCTGCAACTTTACCTGAACAGGGTGTATCAACTGTAGTTCTCCTATCCAATCTAAATAATAATGTTAGTGCTGGAACAACAGTTTACTTTACTAGAGTAAGTCTACAAATTACATCTTCCCATTCATTTGAGTGGGTCGGTTCTGGGGTAAATATTAATAATGCAAAACCTGCTTTAGGTGGTGTCGTAATTCAAGAGAATGAAGTAGTTAAAACTAATGGTGGAATTATTGTATATACAAGTACTGATCAGGGTGGAAATTTCAAAATTGGAGATGATGTAACAATTAATCAGGTGACTGGAACAATTACTGGTAGAGCATTTAGTCAAAGTCTGTTAAATACAGTAACACCACTTATTATTGCTTTAGGTAAGTAAAATGGCAGCGGTTGCACTTAATAAATTTGTAACAATAAGATATAAGGTAACTACAGATTTGGTGGGAATATATACCTGCCCTATTGGAGTTGCTTCTATTATAATCTTGTCTCAGGTTACTAATATTTCTAATGGAGTCTCTAGTATAACTGCCACACATTCAAGAACAACAGATACGCAAGTTGACTTTAAACTCGCAAATGCTGTACCAATACCTCCAAATGATAGTTATAATATAGTTTCTGATGGAAGATTGGCATTAGAAACAAACGATATTATTAAAATTCAAGGAACAGATAATAATAATTTAGAGTTGGTGTTGAGTATTCTTGAAACCGCAAAGCAATAATTTAAAGTAAATGGCAAAGTACAATTCCGGTAGAGTAAAAAGATTTGATCAGTTAGGAATTACATCGGATAGATATGAATTTCTTGGTTTGGAGCAGGCTGAACCAGATCTTGGCGACCCTTTAGTTGGTGTATCTTCCATTGGTACAAATCCATTCCCTCCAGGACAAACAGTTCCAGTCAATCACTATGTTCTTATTGCGGCAGAAGGATATACTGGGGAGAGATTCTGGGTTCCATCTACTGATGTATATGCACAGGGTATTCAAGGTACTCAAGGTCTTCAAGGAACTCAAGGTACTCAAGGTACTCAGGGAAATCAAGGAACTCAAGGTGTTCAAGGACTCCAAGGAAATCAAGGACTTCAAGGTAATCAAGGTACTCAGGGAACTCAAGGAACTCAAGGAACTCAAGGTTTACAAGGAAATCAGGGTAACCAAGGCAATCAAGGTACTCAAGGACTTCAGGGTCTTCAAGGAAATCAAGGAAATCAAGGTGTTCAAGGACTCCAAGGCACTCAAGGTACTCAAGGAACCCAAGGACTACAAGGAAATCAAGGACTACAAGGAAATCAAGGACTCCAAGGACTACAAGGAAATCAAGGACTACAAGGAAATCAAGGAACTCAAGGAACCCAAGGTCTTCAGGGTAACCAAGGACTCCAAGGTTTACAAGGAAACCAAGGACTCCAAGGAAATCAGGGTGTTCAAGGTCCATTAAGTAATTTTCAAGGCACTCAAGGAACTCAAGGAAATCAAGGACTCCAAGGAAACCAAGGAACTCAAGGTACTCAAGGTACTCAAGGTACACAGGGATCTGGATTTCAAGGCACTCAAGGAACCCAAGGTCTTCAGGGTAATCAAGGTACTCAAGGCCTTCAAGGAAATCAAGGAAATCAAGGAACACAAGGTCTTCAAGGAAATCAAGGAAATCAGGGAACTCAAGGTACTCAAGGAACTCAAGGAACTCAAGGCCTTCAAGGAACCCAAGGTACTCAAGGAAACCAAGGAACT
>Ga0209536_100003313_pt1 | contig 25920 bp, 23 predicted proteins | sample DeeMarSeWOR28_12_FD_187461 | JGI IMG/M metagenome (GOLD analysis project Ga0209536, IMG submission 187461) | Marine sediment microbial communities from White Oak River estuary, North Carolina - WOR-2-8_12 (SPAdes) (version 2) | ecosystem: Environmental > Aquatic > Marine > Intertidal zone >...
CACCGGCGTCGCGCTCGACGAGGGCGTCGTAGGTGGTCTTGATGATGCTCCGAGAGGCCAGCCCGTCGCTGACGACGTGCGGATCGCCGATGTCCACGGACGACTGAACCACGGTCAGCACGCCTCCCTCGTCCGTCGCGGGAGACGGCCCGCACGCGGAGACGAGCGCGGCGAAGATCACGAGAAGGGAGACGGCGTGCGCCGGCTTTCGATGTGTGGTCACTGCAGGGATCCCTCCGGTATCGTGGCACCGATTCCGCGCATCTTCGCTCCTTCCTCCTCCACCCTGGCCGTGGCATAGGCTCGCTCGCCGCTCAGCTCGTCCTGCATGAGCCGGGTGAAGACGCCTCCGAGCGAGAGCATCGCGATCAGGTTCGGAATCGCCGTGACCGCTACGGCGACGTTCGCGACCAGCCACATCCGATCGACGTCGGCCACCCCCGCGACGGCGATTCCGGGCAGGAAGTAGACCCAGCGGAGGTATCGGAACGGTCGCTCCCCCACGAGCTCGACGAAGCTCGTCTCGAAGTACACGAAGAATCCGATTTGCGTCGAGAGGCAGAAGGTCGCGATGGCGCCGGAGACGATGAGGGACGCGACCGACGGCGAAAAGACTCCCTCGAACGCGACCAGGAGCAGCTCGATCCCGGATTCCCCGCTGGCCATCGCACCCGTGGAGAGGATCGCGAGGGCGGTGAGCGAGCAGATCACGATCGTGTCGAAGAAGACCTCGAAGGCGCCCCAGACACCCTGCTGGAAGGGATGCTCCGTCTCGGCGGTGGCGTGCACCATGGGCGCGCTGCCCATCCCGGCCTCGTTCGAGAGCATTCCCCTGGCCATGCCCTGCTTGATGGCCTCGCTCACCGCCACGCCCGCGACCCCTCCCGCCCCGGCCGTCGGCGAGAACGCATGCGTGACGATCGACCGGAACACCTCCGGCAACGCCGACGCGTTGAGCACGATCACGACGAGGGCGCCGACGATGTAGGCGACCGTCATGAAGGGTACCAGCGCTTCCGAGAAGCGACCGATGCGCCGCACGCCCCCGAGCACGACGAGCGCGGTGATGGCCGCCATGGCCGCCGCGACGACGTACGGGTTCGCGCCGTAGCTCGCGAGTAGCGCTCGTCCGACCGTGTGCGACTGGAGCATGGATGCCGAGAAGACGGCGTTGATGAGCATCCCCGCGCTGAACAGCATCGCGAGAGGGGCCCAGCCGAGTCCACGGCGGATCGTCGCCTGCGGTCCGCCGCGGTACCGATCGTCGGGTCCGCGCTCCCGGTAATAGACGCCCAGCGTGATCTCGACGGTCTTCGACATCATCCCGAAAAAGGCCAGGATCCACATCCAGAAGATGGCCCCCGCCCCACCGACCGAGAGCGCGGTGGCGACCCCCGCCATGTTGCCCATCCCCACCGTGCCCGCCAGCGACGTCGCCGCGGCCTGAAACGGGGTCATGCGCGTCGCACCGGCCCGATGCCGCCCGCCCGCCACGGTGCGTGACAGGATGTATCTCAGGCCGGTCACCTGGAAGAAGCCGGACCGCACGGTGAAGTAGACCGCGACCCCCGCGAGGAAGGCCATCGTCCACGGACCCCAGAGGATGGAGTCCACGCGCTCGAGCGCGTGGAGAAGCGCGTCGATCATCGACCGGCTCGGAAGTGGGTGTCGGGACGGAAGCCGCATCGTGGGGCGCCGCACGTCGAGAAGCCAGAGCGGACGCTACCCTCCCATGAGCACGAGCAGCAGCGACAGAGTGAGCACGGATACGGCGGAGGACACGATCACCGCACCGGCCGCCTCGCTCGACGCCGTGTCGTAGCGGGCGGCGAAGAGGTACACCATCGCTCCGCTCGGCATTCCGGCCATGACGACCGCCACGGGTGCCCACGGCGCCCCCAGGCCGAGGATCGGCACGGCGATCAACCACGCCAGAAGGGGGTGCACGCCCAGCTTGAGCACCGAGAGCGCGGCCGCGGGACCGAGCTGACCCTCGAGCCTGTATCCGGCCAGAGACGCGCCGAGCGCGATGAGGGAGGCCGGAATCGCGATCTCCGCCACGCCGCCGGCGACCCGGTCGACAGGTCCGGGAAGGCGCAGGCCGACGGCGTTCGCGAGGAAGCCGAGCGCGATGCCGATGATGATCGGGTTCGCGACGATCTCCGCCAGCAGACGGGCGGCGCGCGAGCCGGGCACGCCGTCGCTGCCCCGACGGGCACGCTCGAGCAGGACCACGGTCACGGGCAGGAGGCTGGCGGAGTGGAAGGCGATGATGAGAAAGACCGGGAGGCTGGCCTCGGGACCGAAGGCGGTGACAAGCAGCGGAATGCCCAGCAGGACGGTATTGGAGAAGCCGGCCCCGAGGCCGAAGATCGCCTGCTGATCGGGCGGCCGACCGAAGCCGAAGCGCGCCGCGGCCATGCCGGACGCGTACGTCGCGAATGCGCTCCCGTAGTAGGCCAGGAGGAACTTCCACTCGATCCGGTCCGGGAAGTCGATCCCGGCGATCCGGTAGAAGAGCATCACCGGAATGGCCACGTTGAAGACGGCGAGCACGATCCGGCGCACCGCGACCTGCCCGATCACCCCGACGCGCACGAGGAGGAAGCCCACGGCGGTGACGCCGAAGACCGGCGCGATCGAGCCCACGAGGACGTTCACAGGTCGAGCTCATCCGGTTCGGAGGGGGTCGGTCGGGGTCGCGCCGCCGACCGAAGCCGCGTACCCTCGCCGGAAGCTACCGAACTCCGGACGAGTGCCGACAGCCGACCCGATGAGCGACCCCGTGGTCCGAGCCTACGTGATCGGACAAACGCCGCGGCCCGACCTGACCGACGACCTCGGCGAGCGATTCCCCTCGGTGTCGTTCGAGGTCGTGGGCGCGCTCGACGACGTCGCGCCCGAGCTGATCGAAGCGTGCTCCGAATGCCCCTACCCGCTCGAAACCCGTCTGCGCGACGGCGCACGCGTGGTGGTCGACGCCGCGTACGTGGCCCGCCTTCTTCAGAAGACACTCGACGCGTACCGGGGCGACGCCGCCGCCCACCTCGTGCTCTGCGCGGGCCCCTTCCCCGAGCTCACGGCCCCACCGACCCCGTCCGGAGCGCCGGCCGCGCTCGTGCGCCCCTTCGACGCGGCCGTGGCCTCGTTTCGGGCGCACGGCTATCGAGACCTGGAGGTCCTCGTCCCCTTCCCGGACCAGGCGCGCCCGGCCCGGGACAAGTGGGCCTCGGCAGGCTTCGCCTGTCGGACGCACGCCCTCGCCGGGCGCCCTCCCGAGACACCCCTGGCGGAGTGGGTCGCCGAGCGGGTCGAAAATGGACACGCGGATGCCGTCGTGTTCGACTACGTTGGCTTCCCTTCCGAGGCGCTTCGCGACGTCGCCGACCGGATCGAGATCCCACTCTTCGACCTGGGCCACCTCGCCCTGGACCTTCTGCAGGAGTTGATCGACATGAGGGCTCCCCGATGAGCGGTACCGGCGATCCCGAGCTCGTGGTCCGCGGGGACATCGCCCGGCCCGACGGGACGGTGCTGAGAGACGGCTGGATGGCGGTCTCCGACGGACGCATCGCGCGCATCTCGGAGACCCCGCTGACGGGAACGGAAACGCTGGACGTGTCGGGGCGGCTGGTGCTCCCGGGCTTCGTGGACGCGCACGTGCACACGCGCTCCTTCGTCGACGAGGGGATCACCGCGACGACCCGCGCGGCCGCTGCCGGCGGCACGACGACGGTCGTCGACATGCCGTTCGACAAGCCGGCCCGTCCCGTGAACACCCGCGATCGGTTCGAGGCGAAGGTGGCCGACGTGAATGCCGAGGCCGTGGTCGACGTCGCCCTCTACGCGACCTTCCCGGCCGAGGGCGACCTCGGGATCCTCGAGGAGATGGCCGACGCCGGGGCCGCCGGCTTCAAGGTCTCCACGATCGAGGTCGACCCCGTGCGCTTCCCGCGCATTCCGGACGATCGGCTGTACGAGGCCTTTCAGGTGATCGCCAGCACGGGTCGTCCGGTCGCCGCCCATCAGGAGAACCAGGAGATCGTCTTCGCGCACGCGGACGCCTTTCGGGCTCGAGGGGAGACGGCGCCCATCGCACACGCGCTGAGCCGGCCTCCGGTCGCAGAGGCGGAAGCGGCCGGCCGGCTCCTCGAGCTGGCCTACTGGACCGGTGCCCACCTGCACATGGTCCACGGCACGCTTCCGCGGACCTTCGACCTCATCGACTGGAACCGCAGCCAGAGCGTTTCGGCAACGGGTGAGACGTGCCTCCAGTATCTGCTCCTCTCGATGGAAGCGCTCCGGGAGCTCGGTGGTCGTGCCAAGTGCAACCCGCCGCTTCGGAGCGTGGAGGCGGTCGAGGGCCTCTGGGCTCGACTCCAGAGCGGATCCATCGACGTCGTCACGTCCGATCATTCGCCGTATCCCCTCCATCGGAAGGAGACGCCGGACATCTTCGACGCCTACGCCGGGCTGCCCGGGGTTGAGACCCTGGGGCCACTCCTCTACAGCGAGGGCGTCGCCACCGGACGGATCGACCTCGGCCGATTCCTCGAGCTCGTCGCCGCCGGGCCGGCCGACATCTTCGGCCTCGACCGAAAGGGTCGCCTCGAACCCGATGCCGATGCGGACTTCGTGGTCTTCGACACCGAGGCGGAGTGGACGGTGGACGATGCGGAGACCCACTATGCGGTCGGCTGGAGCCCGTACCACGGGCGCCCGGTCCGCGGCCGGGTCCTGTCGACCTGGCTCGGTGGCCACTGCGTCTTTCGAGACGGAGCCGTGATCGGCAAGCCCGGAGCCGGCGGGTTCGTGCGCCCGGGGTGACCGCACGCCTCCCCGTCTCCGGCCACGGCTCCGCATTTCACCGCCATTCGAACCGATCCCTCACACGAGCATGACGATGTCCCTTCACGGCGTACTTCCGATCCTGCCTACACCGTTCACGTCCGACGGCGCCGTCGACGAGACCAGCATGCGCCGGCTGATCGACTTCGAGCTCGACGTGGGCGCTCACGGGGTGAGCGTCCTCGGCTTCATGGGCGAGGCGCACCGCCTGGCGGGCTTCGAGCGAGCGCGGGTCGTCGCCGCGTCGGTCGATCAGGCGGCAGGCGCGTTTCCGGTGTGGGTCGGCGTCCTGGCATTCGGCGCGGCCGGGGCGATCGAGCAGGCCCGCGAGGCGCAGGAGCTGGGAGCCGCCGGCGTCTTCGTGGCGCCCCCTCCGATCCAGAGCGATCCGGCCATCTTCGACTACTACGCCTCGGTCGCCGAGGCCGTCGAAATCCCGATCGCGATCCACGACTTCCCCGAGTCGTTCAAGACCGTGCTGAGCGCAGAGCTGATAGCACGCATGGGCAGCGAGATCGACGGGGTGCGCTTCATCAAGCTCGAGGACTATCCGGCCCTGGAGAAGATGAGCCGCATCCAGCAGCACGCCCCCGATGCCATCGGCATCTTCGGCGGGCTGGGCGGCATGTACTTCCTCGAGGAGCTCCAGCGCGGCTCACTCGGCATCATGACCGGGTTTTCCTGGCCGGAGGTCCTCGTGGGCGTGTACAACGCCTTCCGGTCGGGCGACGTCGAGGGGGCGGCGGCCCTCTTCGACCACTACGTGCCCCTGATCCGCTACGAGTTCCAGCCGAAGATCGGTCTGGCGTATCGGAAGCACGTGTACCACGAGCGTGGCATCATCGACACCACCTTTATTCGGCCTCCCGGGATGCAGATCGGTGACTACACGCGCGCCGAGCTCACGGCGGTGATCGAGCGCGTGGGTTTCACCCTGGACCGCACGGGCACGCAGCCCCTGGTGTCGGGCGGGTAGCTCAGAACGCCTCTCCGATCCCGAAGTAGAGCCCCGTGGTGCCGCGCCCCCAGCCGATGTCGGCCCGGAGATTGATGGATTCCGCCCGGTTGAACACGAACCGGAGTCCGAACCCGACCGAGTACTTGAGGGCGTCCCATCGAGGCTCCCCCTCCCCGTCTCCCCAGACTTCGCCGGCGCCGGCGAATGCGACCGCTCCGATCCTCCAGAACAGCGCCTGCCGTACCTCGGCCTGAACCGCCGCAGCGCGCTCGTCTCGATACCGGCCCTGGAAGTAGCCGCGCATGATCGAGCCACCCCCCAGCGCCGGGCTCTCGTAGAAGGGTGGGTCTCCGAAGGCGAAGTGCCCCACACCCTGGGCCGCGACGACCGTCCGCGAGCCCACGCCGCGGTACCACCGCGCGTCGGCCTGAAGCTCGGAGAAGCCGAAATCGCTGCCGATCAGGTTGTGGTACCCGACGAACGAGAGCGTCGCAAAGCCGCCGTCCCTCGGGTAGAAGAGGTGATCCCGGGAGTCGTGGACGAGCATGAGGCCGAGCCCGGCCGTGAAGCCGCCGTCGACCCCGAGGGTCTGATCGTCGAAGTTCGGGTTCTCCCGGCGATCGAGCACGTCTCGCCAGGACGCACGGTACACGATTCCGTCCCGGAGGAAGCCCTCGAGCAGCGTCACGCCCTCGACGACGACCTCGCCCTCGATGACCCGAACGTCGTAGTCCTCGCTTCCGGATTCGGGCGTCTGCGCGCCCAGGCCCCAGTACTTGTCGACCAGATCGCCGAACGACACCGGCAGGCGCACGACCCGACGGTTGCCGCTGAGGTAGATCTCCGTGTCCTGGGAGACCTTGTACTGGCCACGCGTCGAGTAGTACCCGGAGAGCGCGGTCCGCGATGGACGAAGCTCCGGATCCGACCCGAAGTAGTACGTGAGAATGCCGCCGCCCCCGAACGCCACCTCCGTCTCGGGCGTGTAGTAGACGAACGGGTAGGCGGCCAGGCGCAGGCCGCGCACACCCGTCGTGTCGGGCGACTCCTCGTTCCCGACATTCTGAGCGTGTCCCCCGGCCGCCGGCACGACGAGCGCGAGGATCGCCGCGACGGAGGCGCATCGGGCCGGGATCGAGCGGCGCATCATGATGGCTTCCCCTGATGGCTGGGCTCCGTGGGAAGCCTCGCGGGTGTGCGGTCGGCGACGGTATCGGGAGGAGCCCGCCCGGCCCCGTAGGGAAGTCGGTCCACGCGAAGCCTCGGACGGCACCCCGCATCGTTCGGTCTCCGTCGTGACGTCGTAGATTGCCTGCCATGAGAGCCGTATTCGTAGCTGCGCTCGCCATGGTGCTGCTCGGGGGAGGTCCGCGCGTGCGACAGGTGGCCGGTCAGAGTATCTCGCTCCCCGCGCCGGAGCTGGATGGTGCGTCGACGCTCGAGCGTTCCCTCGACCAGCGCCGATCGATCCGCACGTTCGAGGATGGGCCCCTGGGGCTGAGCGATCTGGGCCAGCTCCTGTGGGCGGCCCAGGGCGTGACGGACCGTCGCGGATACCGAACCGCTCCCTCCGCTGGGGCGCTCTATCCCCTCGAGGTGTTCGCGGTGGTCGCCTCGGTCGAGGCGCTGCGTCCGGGGGTGTACCGCTACGATCCGCGGGAGCACGCCCTCCGCATGACGGCGTCCGGCGACTGGCGTCGGCAGCTGCAGGCCGCGGCGCTCGATCAGTCCGCCGTCGGGAGCGCGCCGGCCGTGCTCGTCATCACCGGCGTCTACGCGAGGACCGCGGCCAAGTACGGCTCGAGGGCGCAACGGTACGTCCACATGGAGGCGGGTCACGCGTCACAGAACGTGTACCTCCAGAGCACGGCTCTGGGCCTGGCCACCGTCCTGATCGGCGCCTTCGACGACCGTCGGGTCCAGGAAGTCCTCGAGCTGCCATCGGATCACGAGCCCCTGGGGCTCATGCCCGTGGGCCGCGGGCGTTAGGCGACCGACTCATGGGGTCAGGCAACCGCCGATCGGACGTCGACGCCCTTCGGGTCCTTGCGATCGGTGTGGTCTTCCTGGTCCACTGCGCGCAGGTCTTCAGCCCCTGGCAGACTTGGCACGTGCAGAACGCCGAGCGGAGCCCATGGGTGGCGCAGCTGACGCTGCTCGCGTGGCCCTGGGTCATGCCGATCTTCATGCTGCTCGCCGGCGCCGCGGTGTGGTTCTCACTCGAGAAGCGGACCGAACGAGCGTTCCTTCGGGAGCGCACGATGCGACTCGCGATCCCCACGGTGGTGGGCACGTTTCTTCTGATCCCGCCGCAGATCTGGATCGAGCGCCTGGCTCGAGGCCGCTTCTCCGGGTCCTTCTTCTCCTTTCTGCCCCACTTCGTGGACGGCTTCTACCCGGAGGGAAACCTCTCGGCCGGACACCTCTGGTTCCTCGCCTACCTCTACTTCTACGCCGTCCTCACCCTGCCCCTGCTCCGCTGGCTGCGCGCGGCGGAGGGGCGGGCGTGGCTCGATCGGCTCGCCGCGGCCGTCGACACGGGGTGGCGCGTCATCGTGCTCCCCGCGCTGCCCATCGCGGTGACGCAGGTCGCGCTGCGCGAGCCCTTCCCCGAGACGCTCGCCCTGGTCAACGACTGGGCGAACCACGCGCTGCTCGTGCTCGCCTACCTGTACGGCTTCATCCTCATGGCTCGCCCGGCTCTGGAGAGGCGTCTGCACGAAAGCTGGGTTGCGGCGCTCCCCGTCGCGATTCTGGGGTCGCTCTGGATCTCGTGGGAGGTCTGGACCTCGACGGAGCCGGATTTCCTGCCGCAGGGCTACACGCGGGAGTACGTCCTCTTCTGGACGGCGCATTCGGCCGCGGGATGGGCGTGGATCGTCGTCCTCCTGGGCGTCGCCCACCGACTCGTCGGCAACCCGGGCACCGTCCTGAAGTGGGCGGGCGGGCGCGTATTCCTGTTCTACCTGCTCCACCAGACGGTGATCGTCCTCGTCGCCTACCCGGTCGTCCGCGGCGACGGCAACGTGGCCCTCAAGTTCGGGGCAACGGTCCTGGCGTCGCTGGCCGTGACGCTCGCGCTGGTGGAGCTGCTCGGGAGGTGGGGGCCTATTCGCGCGCTCTTCGGGCTCCATCCTCGGTGACCGCCTCGAGCTCCTGCAGCTCGGAGACAGGCACCACATCGATCCCGCGCGCCCTGAGCTCGGGGAGCAGCGAGCGAAGCACCTCCGCAGTGCGCGGCCCCCGCCGGGGTCCGTCGTGGAGGATCAGGACCGATCCCGGGCCGACGAGCTGACGCATGTACCAGGTCGAGACCTTCGGGAAGGGCACCTGGGCGTCGAAAGGATAGACCGAGCCCAGAACCGTCCTGTAGCCCAGCTCGGCCGCGTCGTCGACCATCCGGTCGTCGTACCAGCCGGAAGCGGGCCGGAAGACCGTGCTTCCACCGAAGTCGTCCAGGATCTCGTCCATCTCACGGAAGCGGGCCCGGAAGGTCTCCGGCGGGAGATCGATGGAAGGCTCGTCGACCATCATGTGGTGCCCGAGCTCGTGGCCCTCGTCCAGGAGCCGCCGGGTCACATCGGGGCGCTCGCGCACGTGTTCTCCGATGACGAAGAACGTCGCTCTCGCGTCGTATTCCGCGAGGATCTCGAGGATCTCGGGCGTGGCCTCCGAGGGGCCGTCGTCGATGGTCAGGGCGACGACGGGCTCGCGCGTGCCCACGTAGAACAGCACCTCCGGCGACTCGGAGCGCTTCCACTCCATGACCACGGTGGGACCGGCAACGACCGCCGAGCCCAGGACCGTGAGGCCGAAGACGATGGGGAGAAGAATATCCATTGCCTCGAGCATACACTCGACGGGCCGGCGAAGGTTCGCGACCCGGGTCGCTCCAGGCCCGTCAGCGCTCCCGTTGTGTGCGCCCGGCGCTCGTGATCAGTCGGACGATCGCCGGGACGTTCACCGACAGCAGGAGCACGAGGAACAGCCCCGCCAGCACTCCGATGGGGATGTCAAGGTAGGCGCCGAAGGCCGCGAGGATGTAGAAGCGGGGCGTGCGGGACACGAACACGCCCAGCAGATACCTCCAGAGCGGGTACCCGGTCATGACCACCAGGAAGCGGACCGGAAAAAACGGCACCGGAGAGAAGCCGGCGAAGAGAATGGTCGCGAAGGGGACCCGCCCGAACCGACGCCGGGTCCCCTGGATCGCGCGATGGTCGAAGAGGCTCCTGAGCGACGGGAGATCGTACAGGTAGCCGAACATCAGGTAGTTCATCGCCTCGGCCAGCACGGTCCCGATCGCTGCGACGAGGGCGACGACCTCCGCCGCATGGAACGAGCCGAAGTAGATCAGCACCGGCTCGTGCGGGACGAGCCCGACGAGAAACTCCGAAGGAAAGGAGTAGAAGAAGAGCACCCACAGATTCCTGCTCTGGCGCACCTCGGCGGAGAGGAGCCAGACGAGAAGCAGGCCCGCGACCACCGCGCACTCCGCCACCACCAGCAGCTTCCTTCTGTGAAGCGTGGACGATGCGGGCGCGCTCGACGCCGACCTCATGGCCGGGCCGGTGGCTCGGTCGGCTGCAGGCCGGACGCCGTGACCCGACCGATCAGGCTTCGATCCTCGCGTCGGGTCCCGTGGTCCGGAGGAGGTGGAGATGGTCCCGAACGAAGTGGCCCAGGGGGCGCTCCGTGAGCGCGCGGCTGATCGTGTAGCAGGCGCTGCACTCGTTGTTCCGGGTGAAGTCCTCGAGGAGCGCTTCGCGTGTCTCGTAGTCGGTGACGTGCAGGCCGCAGGGAGAAAACGTGCCGTCCGGATTCACCACCAGGAGGCGCCTCCCCGCCTGGCAGCCGTCCATTCTCCGCGTCTCGTAGAAGTCCAGCATGCCCTGCAGCACGCCGTCGGACGTGAGCACGTGTCCATGCTCGCGCCTCATCTCCGAGAGCTCGGCCACGACGCGACGGGCCTCGTCCATCTGCTCCGGCTGGATGAGCAGGCTCATGTCGTTCGTCCGCAGCCAGGTGTACGCGCTGAAGTTGATGGTGACGCCCCACTCCAGGGCCACCTCGGCCATTCTCGGCGCGTCGCGGAAGTTCCAGGCGTTGAAGACGCACGTGAGCGCCACCCGCTTCCGGTCCTCGGCCGAGAGATTCGTCACCAGCGACTCGATCTTCCCGAAGAGTCCTGGAATCGCCCGCCACTCGTCGTGGCGCTCGTCGGGGAAGTCGAACGAGATCACGAAGTTGTCGATCCCCGCCTCCTTGAGGGACGCGAACCGATCCGGGGTGAGGAGCGCCGCGTTGGTGTTCACGTTGACGCGCGAGGACGCGCCGGCCTCCTTGAACCCTCGTACGATGTCCTCGAGGTCTCGACGCATGAGCGGCTCCCCGCCGGACATGATCGAGACGATGGGTCTCAGCTCCCGACAGATCTCCACCAGCCGATCGGCGCTCGCGCGTTGCTCGCCCGGTACGGGTGGGCCCCGGTGGCAGTGCTCGCAGCGGGCGTTGCACCGATGCGTGACCTCGAACGAGACGCAGTAGACGCGACCCAGGAAGTAGTTGGCGACGGCCCGCTGAAGCAGCGGAAGCGGGATGGCCATGACGTTCCTTCCTGCTCGGGAAAGGAGTGGGACGACTCCCGTCGTCGTGCGCCCTCTCGAGGCGCGCTTCAGGTCTAGCATGGATACGCGGGCCGGGATGCGCAGTCGGGGAACCTCCCACACCACCTGTGGGCGCCATGGCGCCCCCAACCGTGCGCCGAAGCCCCGCTCAGCGGCGGCGCAGCGGCACGAAGCGGACGGGCGTGATGTCCTGGATCTCGATTTCGCCTCCCGGGAGCTTCTCCACCACCTTCAGGATCTGGAAGGTCGAGACGTCCCCGACGGGAATGACCATGCGACCGCCGGGCTCGAGCTGCTCGACCAGCGGCTCCGGAATGTGATCGGCCCCCGCCGTGACGAGGATTCCGTCGAAGGGGCCGTGCTCGGGCCATCCCAGATACCCGTCGCCGGCGCGAACGACGACGTTCGAGACGCCGAGACGCTCGAGCCGCGCGGCCGCCGACTGGGCGAGCTCCGGGAGGATCTCGATGCTGAAGACCTCGGCCACCAGCTCGGCCGCGACCGCAGCCTGATAGCCCGAGCCCGTGCCGACCTCCAGGATGCGGTCCTCCGCTTCCGGTCGAATGAGCTCGGTCATCAGCGCGACGATATACGGTTGTGAGATGGTCTGTTCGAGTCCGATCGGAAGCGGGCGATCCGCGTAGGCGGCGGCCCGGTACTCGGGGGGGACGAACTCGTGACGGGGCACGCGACGCATCGCGTCCAGAACTCGGGGGTCGGCGATGCCGCGCGCCTCGATCTGCTCTTCTACCATCTGGCGCCGTTCCCGCTCGAACTCGACTTCCTGGCTCGACGCCGGCAGCGCCCCGCCCCGGTCCGGCGATGGCCCACACGAGACGCTCAGGGCAACGGCCACGGCCGCGAGCAACTTCCTTCTTCCAGCCATGTTCGATCCTACGGCACGATCTCCCGAATGACGCCGTCGTGCTTGTTCAGCAGGAACAGGCGCCCGTTCGGTCCCGTCGCGAACCGCAGGTCGGTGCGGGAGGCCGGGTCCCGGCCCTGCTCGCGGTTCTTGGCCTGGATGAGCTGAAGGAACGTGCGCTGACCGCCGCCATCGCGGAGAAGTACCCTGCGGATGGCGTCCTCCCCACCGTCGGGCAGGTCGTCCGCCGAGATGTGGAAGATCTCGCCGCTGGGATAGTCCGCGAACAGCAGGCGCCCGGTCAGCTGGGGAATCGCGCCGCTTCGGTAGGCCACGACGCCGGTGATCGCCGCCCGGCCGATGAGAATCGGGTCGGCATGGTCGTACTCGGCCACCGGATACGAGAGCTCCGGGTCCCCGCGGGGGTCGGAAAAATCGAGCTCCCTGCGACTGATGAACCGGAAGCTCCCCTCCCAGGTGTTCCACCCGAGGTCGGCCCCCGACCAGGCGAGGCTCAGCTCCTCGATCTGATTCTGCCCGATGTCGGCGACGAACAGGTTTCCGTTGGCCTCGTCCCAGCCGAAGCGCTGCGGATTCCGGACACCGGAGACGAAGATCTCCCCCAGGGCGTCTCTGCGCCCGACGAACGGATTGTCCCCCGGAATCCCGTACGAGCCGTTCGCGCTGTTCGAGCCCATGGGGTCGATGCGGAGGATCTTGCCGAAGATCGAGCTCAGGTTCTGGGACAGATCCAGCGGGTCTCCCCCGCTCCCGCCGTCGGCGACGCCGACGTAGAGCATGCCGAAGTCGGGGTCTCCGGGAGCCGCGAGCGGGTTGAAGGCGAGGTGCCCCGCATTGTGATTTCCGAACGGCTGCTCGATGCGTAGCAGCTCGCGAGGCTGCCCCCCGTCGTACGTGTCGGCCGAGGCGTCACGCGCCGTCCACTCCAGAAGGACGGTGTCGTGCGAGTCGTCACCTCCCCCGGGGACGAAGTCCGGCGCGGGCCCCTTCTCTTCGGTATCGGCCCACGTGTAGAGCTTCCCGTAGCCGGGCGTGCCCGGCTCACCGAACTGGGGATGCAGCGCGAAGCTCTGAAAGCCGCGCTCCCGCCCCGAGTACTGCACGGGAAAGGTCCATCGCGCGTCGTTGATGTCGAGATAGGGCCGGACCGCTCCGTCGTAGCTGACGGTGTGCAGCGGGCCGCGCATGTCGTTGACGAAAAACCGCCCGGTCCCGGGCTCGTCGACCATCAGCATGGGACGCGCCGCCTGGCTGTCGCTGTCCGGGACGTCCGCGAACTCCTCGATGCCGACCACGATGACGTCCCGCGTGGTCTCGATCGGCTCCGGGAAGGGTGCCCCCCCGGTCTGGCAGGCCGCCGGGGTCGCAACCGCGACCGCCAGCAGTGCGAGCATCCGTGCCGCCTCGGTCATCGATTCCCCCTGTCGGTGGGCATGCGCTCCGGTACGTCTTCGAGGTCGGCCAACATGCGGCGTGCGGGCGGAAACCGCGAGCGCCCGCACGGATGGCGCCTGCGGGTCCTCCTCCCTACCCTCCGGGTCACTCAGGAGACCGCGCCCATGTACCGAGTCGTCACCCTCGTCCTGCTCGCCCTCGCCACCACGGGCATCGTACCGTCGTCCGCCTCGTCCCAGCTCGCCGCACCCAACCCGACCGGGGTCAGCTGGGGGCACATCCACCTCAACGTCACGGATCCGGACGAGCACACCCGCATCTGGACGGAGCACTTCGGCGGCCGTGTCGTCGACCTGGACCTCGTGCGCACCATCAGCCTTCCGAACACCGTCGTGATGCTCAACGAGCGGGCGCCCTCGGGAGGCACGTCGGGATCGAGCCTCGACCATTTCGGCTTCTCGGTCCCCGATGTGGCCGCATTTCTGGAGCGTTGGCGTGCCGACGGCCTCGAGGTCGAGAGTGAGTTCGAGGGCTTCGGCGGCCTCCCCCAGGCCTACCTCCTCCTCCCGGACGGCATCCGGGTCGAGCTCGAGCAGATCCCCACGCTCGGCTACCCGGCGGTGCCCTACCACGTGCACGTCTACACGGCGGGGGACGCCGAGGCGCTGCGAGACGAGTTCGTCGAGCGGTTCGGCCTGACCCCTCGCCCGAGAGGCTCCAACCCGTTCACGGCGGACGCCCCGGGCATGAACGTCAGCTTCACCGCGTCCGAAGGCCCGGTGGCGCCGACGCGTGGGCGCGCGGTGGACCACATCGGCTTCGAAGTCGAGGGGCTGGAGGCGTTCGCCCGGGAGCTCGCCGAACAGGGCGTGGCCTTCGACGTCGAGTACCGGGTTCTGGAAGAAGTGGGCGTGGCCATCGCCTTCTTCAGCGATGCATCCGGTACGACCTGGGAGCTGACCGAAGGACTGGACGGACTCGCAGCGCTTCCGGAGCCCGGACCGGTCCACCGGTAGGCCGTGCGCGCCCCTCGGGCTGGATCAGGCTGTTCTCCGGCCCCGAGCGCCGGAGGTGAGGAGGCAGGGTCAGCCGTGCCCGACGGCCTTCTCGAACAGCTTCGGCAGGTCCTCGGTCGAGGGCATGTCGTGGTGGAACACGCCGAAGGCCCTCCCACTCCGGTGCCGAAACACGACGACGACGGATCCGGCCTCGTCGATGGGCTTGCCCGACGACTCGATTTCGTAGGTCAGCCCGTCCGGTGCTGTCCAAACCCTCTTTTCGAGCTCTCGCGTCATCGATCGCTCCCGTTCAGGTTGGGGCGATGATCGCGCCCCAACGCTCGGCCGGCAAGAGTCAGGCTCGCATGCCCACCCCTCCGACGCGAGGAAAGTTCCGACCGCCTCCGGGTGCTCGAGCCCCGACGAGCGGCTTCACCAGCACGGACGACGGCCCATGAGACCCCCGCCTTCCCCGCCCCTCGGCAGGACCCTGACCGCTCTTGTCGCCCTGCTCGTCGCGGCCCCCGCGGCGCCCGTCCTTTCCGGCCTCGGCACGAGGCTCGCTGCTCAGAGTCGGGCCGAGCTGCAGGGGGTCTGGGCCGCCGAGCGCTATCACATGGCAGGAGGCGCGGAATACGAGGTCCAGGGGCGGATCTTCTTCGGCGAGCGAGACTGGCAGGTGCTCTTCTTCGTCGTCGACGATGCCGACGAGGTGCGCCGCGGCTCGGCGGAGGGAGGCACCTATACGCTCGAAGGCGGTGAGCTCGTGTTCGCACATCTCTTCAACCTCTCCTTCGGAGAGGAGATGCCCGGTCTGCCGGCGGCGGAGCTGCGAATGGTCTCCAGACCACCGGGGGAAGCGCCTCTGGAGCCGACGAATCTCGCGATCGAGGGCGACCGGCTGACCCTCTACTTTCCCAGCGGCAATCGCATGACGTTCCGGCGACGCTGAGGCCCTACGCGAAAAGAGAACCTCACGGCGTCGCAGTTCCGTACGGGACGTAGACGCTGTGTCGACTCACGGGAGAAGTCTGAATGGGACTCGATTTCCTGGTACCGATCTTCGGCATCCTGATCGTGCTCGTACCGGTCACGGGACTGACCGCGGTGCTCACGCTTCGTCTCGGCGGCAAGCCGTTCATCGAGACGCTGGCTCGTGAGTTCAAGGGCCTGGGTGGATCCGGAGGCACCGAGCTCCAGCTCACGGTGATGGAGCTGACCGAGCAGGTCGAAGCCCTCAGGGGCGAGATCCGGGAGCTCAAGGCCGCTCAGGCGTTCGACCGCAGGCTCCTCGGCGAAGGGGACGAGCCCGCCACCGTGCCGACCGGTCGCTCCTCCCTCGACTAGACCCCGACCTCCGAGAGCAGACGCCCCATCACCCGCGTCGCATCGAGGTATTCCCGGGCGATCTCCACCGCCCCGGCGCCGTGCCGCCGGGGGTCTCGACGGATCTCGTCGATGGCCGCCGCGGCTTCCGAGGCACTCGCGACCCCGAAGAGCCCGCATCCGGTCGGCAGCACCTCCGAGAACCCCGTATCCTGAAGCACCACCGGACGCCCCGCGGCCAGGTACGCCGCGCTGCGGTCGCTGAACCAACCGGTCCGCGTGGCGACGAAGACGTTCTTGCAGACGCTGAACTCGCCCGCGGAGTCCGCGATGTACCGTCGGTACGAGTCGAAGGACTCCGTAACGGCGTGGGCACTGCGCAACCGCCACCCATTCCGCTCGAGCTCATCCCTCGGGCATTTTCCGGCCACGGCCACCTCCAGGTCGGCACTCGTCCGCCTCGGGAGCTCGACGAACTTCGCAAACTCGATGTCTTTCTGCCCGTAGCGCCGGCCGTCGTATTCGATCTCGGAGTGCGACTGCCAGTTCATGACCGTCGTGAACGGTGCCCCCTCGTCGGCTGCCGGCATCGTGAAGAGATCGACTGCGACCGGGTTCACGACCGGGCGCCAGACCCGTCCTGCCGTGGGTGCCGAGCATTCCTCCGAGCCCAGAAGAAGCCCGTTCGAGTAGTGGTGGTCGTAGTGAGGCAAGCTCTGGCCCGCGTCGGACAGCGCCGCCCATTTCATCTGTGTGAAACCGGGCTCTCCATCGATCAGGACGGTCCGACCACACGCCTCGGCCTCTCCGAGCCACGATCCATGGGTGCCACCGTCGATGAACACGTCCGCCGTGCGAAACAGCTCATCGAGGCGGGCGGCGGAGATCCCGTGCGCTGTTCCGTGGTAGTCGACGAAGCAGAGACGGTCCTCGAGGCCGAAGCGCCCGAGAAGCTCACGGACGATCCGCATCCCGGGGGAGCCGTCGTCCGTCATCACCCCGCGGACCGGATCGAAGCACGCTCCCTCGTAGTGCGCCTTTTCGACGATGAACACCTCGTGTCCGAGCCTGTGAAGCCCGAGCACGTACTGAAGCGCCCACGACAGCATGCCACCCAGCGGGTAGCGCACCATGTACGTTCCGATCAGGACTCGCGCCAACTTCGGAAGCTCGCAGCGATTGGGGGAGACGGCTCGTTCGAGCAGCGACGTACTTGCTAGATAGACGAAGCGCTCCGAAGGGGGCAAGCCTCCGCCTCCTCACCTTCGGCCACCCCCCTGCATCGGCGTCCTGCCTCGCGCCCCGCCATAACGGCGCCATAACGCGCCACCGTCATTTTACGGGCGAATTGTCACCTGGCCCGAGCCGCTAACCATGCTCCACGTCTACCGGTGCGTCCGGAACAGCACCGCGCCCTGGATGGTCGGAGACCACGTCGCGTACGCGCCCTTCGACGCGTGCAACTGCGTGCTGCACGTCGAGCTCGGCCGGTCCTTCGGCACCGAGATGATCCCCACGGTGCACCGAGACGTGTTCAGCGGCGCCCTGGAGCTCGTCTACGACGTGGTCGAGGATACGGACATCGACGAGCTGTTGCTCCGCCAGGTGGGGGACGCGTAGTCCGGCGCTCCAGGACCCGCCGACGGCCGCCGTCTTCGCCTGGGACTGCTCAGTCGGAGCTCGCGAGCTCCACGATCCACTCCGGCACGGTCGGCTCTCCCCGAAACGTCTCGCCGGGCATTCCGGCGGTGATGGCCCAGCGGTGCAGCCACGTGATGCCCTGGCGGCCGACGAACGCATCCGGTCGGTCGTAGGCCTCGTCCTCGAGCGCCTGGCCCAGAGGGACGAAGTCGTAGCCCCGGTCCCGGATCCGGCCCAGAAGTCGCGGGAGGTGATCCGCGTTCAGCCGATTGGCGTGCAGGAGCAGGATCTGTGGGGGCTCGTAGCCCAGGATGGTCACCGACTGCGATTCGTAGAACGCGAAGACGCGGTCCATGTACACGAGGTAGGCCTCGCCGATCTGCGCGGCGCGCGCCGCGTCGCCTCGCTCCAGCGAGCGGGCGTAGGCGTTCGCGAACAGGTAGTCGTAGTTGTCGATCGTGACGGGCGCGACCCGGTACCCGACGGTATCGAGGTACCGCTCGACCCGAGCCCGCTCTTCCGCGGTCGGGCCCGTGTTGAGACGAGGATGCCGCAGGTACGGAACGAACGGGCCGCGTGCCTCCATCAGGGGACGCCACACCTGCTCCCCGCGCTCGATGTCCGCTATGAACCGCTCGGCGTCGGACTCGAAGAACCAGAGGTGCGAGTAGGTGTGATTGCCCAGATCCTGCCCGGCGTCGATCCAGGCTTCGAGCAGCCGGGTGCCCCGCTCGGAGGGCACGCCCGCAGAATCGAGCTTGATTTCGTTCACGAAGCCGGTCGCCCTCACCCCGGCGTCGACCAGGGCACGGAGCAATGCGTCCGTGACGATCTCCTGCGCATCGGCCCCGGGGCCGGCTGCAACCGTGGGCAGGTCGTCGATAGTGATGGCGACCTGGCGCGGGCTCTGGCCCGTCAGGGGCGCCGCGCACGTGAACAGGACCAGGAGCGCGAACGTCCCCGGGCAGGGGAGCCTCCACCGACCCGGCTTCGGGAGACTCGAGGCATCGAGGGGCATGATCGAAGATGCCACCGACCCCCTGGATCGGGGAAGCATCGCGGCAGCGCTCGGCCGCGCCACACGGTTTTCAATCACCCCAAGTGACTCGGGTGCTGCCACATACGTCGTATCACCTGCGGCATCTTCGAGACGACGATCGGGTGCCCGCCCTGCATTACCGCACCAGGGCGTCGAGCTCCTCCCGGGTCAGCAGCTCGCCCTTCGATACGACGGCCTCCACGGTGCGTGTGTTGGTGATGTCCGCGAGCGGGTCCGCCCCGAGGAGCACCAGGTCCGCGAGGTATCCCTCGGCCACCGCACCCATCTCCGCCGCGACCCCGAAGAAGCGTGCCGGCTGGACCGTAGCGGCCTCGAGCGCCTCCAGCGGGCTGAGCCCGGCCCGGACCAGCATCTCGAGCTCGCTGTGCAGGCTGTAGCCGGGGGCCGCGAAGCCGATGGGCGTGTCGGTCCCCGCCCCGATCGGCACGCCCGCCTGGTGCATGAGCTCGATCAGATGCAGGCTCCAGACGCCGAAGGTGGTGTCCCGCATGGGGCCTCCCTGCCGACTCGCCTCGGTGGTCGCCCCCCAGTCCTCCCGCACGTCGTCGGGGAGCTTCTCCAGCAGGTCGTCCCAGTCCTGACGGGCGAAGGGCGGCTGGAGCCCGAGGGCATTCAGGCGGAGGGTTGGCACCTGGATGGTGCTGGCCATGGCCGAAAGCACGGCGGCGCACTGCGCTTCGTCGTACGCGGCGACGGCCGGAAGCCGCTGCTGGCGGTGTAGCTGGGACCGCAGGGTGCCCCCGGGAACGCCTTCGGGGTTCTCCAGGAGGCGCCGGCGCTCGGCCAGGAGCCCTTCGGGATCGGCGGCGCAGTCCATCTCGATGTTTCGCAGGTGCTCCAGCGACTGAACGAGGGGTCCGACGTCGCGAGCTCGCATCGAGAGCGGCACGTGCCCGTCCATGGGAAGGCCGCGGGCCCGTGCCTCCTCGACCAGCACGGCGAACACCTCCGGCGAGACCATCTCGTAGATCTTCAGGAAGTCCACGCCGGCCTCGGCCAGACGCGCCACGTTGGCGCGCGCCGTCTCGACGTCGGGATTGGCGATGCCGAGTAGCGGCATGTTCTCGCCGTCGTACACGACGTGCTCCCCGTCCAGGAGCGGGCCCGCGAAGAACACCCGGGGCGCGGTGACACCCGACGCGCGGATCGTCTCGACCGCGGCGAGGACCTGCTCCAGCGGGCCACCCGTGTCCCGGATGCTGGTGATGCCATGGTGGAGAAAGAGGCCAGGCATCGGATCCGTAAACCTCTCGTCATACGTGAGGTGCACATGGAAATCCCAAAGGCCTGGAATGAGATAGCGCCCTGAGCCATCCACGGTCTCCAGTGCCTCGACCGCCTCGCTCCCGTCCGTCACGGCGACGATGCGCCCATCGTCCACGACCACGGTTCGGCCCTCCCGCACGCCGTCGGCGGCATCGATGACCGTTACGTCCAGGATCGCGAGATCCGCGGGCGGGGCGTCGGGGGCACAGGCCGCGAGCAGGCCGGCAAAGGCGAGTGCGAGGGCGCGCGAGGAGGATCTGCTGGTCATGGCGAAGAGCGTTGGTGAGGTGAAGTCCGGGACACGGCAGGGTGGCGATCTCGCCTTCCGGGCCGCTTCAGCCGAGTATACGGGCCATCGCCTACCCCACGACAGGGAATGACGCATGCTCGGCCCGCTTCTCCTCGCTGCCCTCGTACAGGTCCCCGCCCCCGCCCAGGAGCTCGCACCGGGGACTCGCTACGATCCGGCCATCCCGACCCTGGCCTCGGTCGTCGGGCACGACGTGCGCGAGGAGATCACCCCTCCGGACCAGGTCGTCCGGTACTTCGAGGCACTGGCCGAGGCCGCCCCGGATCGCACCCGCCTCATCCGCTACGCGGAAAGCTGGGAGGGGCGCCCGCTGATCGTGCTCGCGATCTCCTCGGCGGAGCGCATGGCCCGACTCGACGACGTCCAGTCGGGTCTCCAGCGGCTCGCAGCGGCCGACGGATCGAGTGAAGAGCTGGAGGCCCTCGTCGGCGAGCTTCCGGTCGTGACCGCCCTGATGCACGGCGTCCACGGCAACGAGATCAGCTCGAGCGGAGCGGCCATGGCCGAAGCGTACCACCTCCTCGCGGCGCAGGGAGACCCGGCGGTGGAGCTGATTCTCCGGGAGTCCATCGTGCTGATCGATCCGGTCGAGAATCCGGACGGCCGCGCGCGGTTCGTGCAGCACACCACGAGCTCGCGCGCCCGATGGCCCAGCCAGGAGAGCTACTCGGCCGAGCACGACGAGCCCTGGCCCGGAGGCCGCACCAACCACTACCTCTTCGACCTCAACCGGGACCTGTTCATCCAGTCGCAGCCGGAGACGCGGGGCAAGGTTCGGGTCTTCCTCGACTTCCGCCCGCACGTGGTCGCCGATCTGCACGAGATGGGCGGCAACTCGACGTACTTCTTCCCGCCCACGGCCCCACCCGAGAATCCATGGTACGGGGAGCGCCAGATCGCCCTCATGGACGTCTTCGGGCGCGCGAACGCCGCCGCGTTCGATCGACGGGGCTTCGCGTATTTCAACCGGGACGTATACGACCTCTTCTATCCGGGATACGTGGACATGTGGCCGATGAACCACGGCGCCCTGGGCATGACGTACGAGCAGGCCTCGGCCCGCGCCCTCGTGCTGCGCAAGGACGACGGTGACGTGATGACCTACGGAGACGGGGTGCTGCACCACTTCACCGCAGCCATCACGACGGCGGAGACGGCGGCACGCAACCGCCAGCGCATCCTTCGCGACTACCTGGCGTATCGGCGGGACGGGATCGAGATGGGCCGCAGCGGAGTGTCCGAGTACGTCCTCCACTCCGCGCACGACCCGGCGATGGCGCGGCGACTCGCCCAGATGCTGGTGCGCAACGGGATCGAGGTGCGCGAGGCGGCGGGCCCTGTGTCGGTCGGCGACCGGGAGCTTCCCGCCGCCGGGACGTATATCGTGCCCATGGATCGGCCCACGCATCAGATGGCCCGGAATCTCCTCGACGCGCACGTCCCCATGGACGAGGAGTTCGTGCAGCGGCAGATCGAGCGCCGCGCCCGGCGCGAGCGCGACGAGATCTACGATCTGACGGCGTGGAGCCAGACCCTGCTGTGGGACGTGGAGCTGCACCGGGCCGACCGGGCCACCGGCAGGGCCGGGCGCGAGATCGATCCGGCCGAGCTTTCACCGCTCACCGGACCGCTCGACCCGGCACAGGGACCGATCACGGCCCCGGAAGGGACGTCCTCCACGCTTCCCGAGGCCGCCGTCGGCTACCTGCTTCCGTGGGGCACGGCCGCGGCGTCCGCGGTGATCGAGGCCATGCACGCCGGCGTGCGCATCCGCGCAGCCGGCGAAGAGTTCACCCTTCTTGGAAGGTCCTACCCCGTAGGTACAGCTATCGTAAGGATTTCCGAGAACGACTCAGACCTGAGATCCGTGCTCGGCGCCATCGCAGAGCGGCACGGGGCCGAGGTCGTGCCGATCGACGATTCGTACGTCTCGGAGGGGGCTTCGCTGGGCGCCAACAGCGTCCGGGCGCTGCTGGCTCCGCGCGTGCTTCTCGTGTATGGGGAGCCCGGCTCCTCGTACTCGGTGGGCTGGGCGCGTTACGTCCTGGAGCAGCGCTACGGCCAGCCGACGGTCGCCGTGCGGGCGTCGAGCCTCGGGCGCGCCGACCTCTCCGAGTTCGACGTACTCGTCTTTCCCAGCGGCAACTACGCCGGCGCGGTGGGCGAGGGCCTCGTCGAGCAGATCCTGGATTGGGTCTCCAACGGGGGCACCGTCGTGACCATGGCCAATTCCACCTCGTGGGCCGCGCGCTCCGGACTCCTCTCGGCCACCGCCGAGCGCCGCGGCGGGCGAGCTGCCGGCGACGACCCCGAGAGCGACGACACGCCGGAGCAGCCGATCGAGTATCTCGAGGAGATCGTCCCCGACGACGAGCCTCCCGAGAGCGTGCCCGGTGCGATCCTGCGGGTCATGCTGGACACGGAGCACTGGCTCTCCTCGGGGACGGACGGAGAGATCGGCGCACTCGTGGAGGGGGCGCGCGTCTTCAGCCCCATGACGCTCGACGACGGCACCAACGTCGGACGGTACGCGGCCCTCGAGGATCTCGTCCTGAGCGGCATCGTCTGGGAGGAGGCCCGCCCGCAGCTGGCGAGCAAGGCCTTCCTGATGCACGAGCCCCGGGGCAGCGGGCAGATCATCGCCTTCGCCGAAGATCCGAACTACCGGGCCTACGCGGAAGCGACCCAGCTCCTGTTCATCAACGCCGTCGTGCTCGGGCCCGGGCGGTAGTCCGGGCGGAGCAGAAACCCGGGCCGGTGCTTCGATCCGGACCCGGGGCTCGGGATCCGGGCCGGTGCGCCGACGGGGGCCTGGCCGGGTCCGCCCCCTAGCGGGGCCAGTACCGCTCGTCGTTCATCAGATACCGCCCGAACCAGCCCAGGAAACGCCGGTACCGGTCCGCCTCGTAGGCGGGCGGAAAGCCCCCGTGCCCCTGCCCCGGATAGACCACCAGCAGCGTTTCACGGCCCAGGCGGCGCATCGACTGGTACATCAGCTCGCTCTGGTTGATCGGGACGTTCCAGTCCCGCTCTCCGCCCATCCACAGCGTCGGAGTCGTGATGCGATCGACGCGCCAGAAAGGCGAGATCCGATCCCAGAGCTCCTTGTTCTCCCAGGGCAGGCCCAGCTCCTGCTCGTACCAGCGCTGGTACTGGTCGTGACCGTATCCGGCCACGTGGAGCGCGGCGCCCGCGCCCGATATCGCCGCCGCAAAGCGCTCGGTGTGGGTGATGATCGCGTTCGTGGTGATCCCTCCGTACGACCACCCTCCGACCCCCAGGCGATCCGGGTCGGCCCAGCCCCGCTCGATCGCGTGATCCACCGCAGCGACGGCGTCCAAGCGCTCGGGGCCTCCCCAGTCCTGCCAGAGGCCGAGGGCGAAGTCCTGCCCGTAGCCGTGCGAGCCCCGGTAGTTGGGCTGAACCACGAGGTATCCCTGGGCCGCGAAGAGGTGCCGAAGCGCGTGCCAGGCCCACCCGTCCTGGCTCATCGGGCCCCCGTGAATCCACAGGAGGGTCGGAAGCCGGTCGGGGTCCGAGACACCGGGAGGGAACGTGTAGAACGCATCGAGATCGGTGCCGTCGGGCGCGGAAACGCGCTCCCGCACGACCCGCCCGAGCCGAAGCCCCGCCAGGAGGGAGTCGTTGTGGCCCGTGAGCCGATGCCGGGTGCCGGACGCGTCGACCCTCCAGATCTCACCGGGCTCGGAGGCCGTGCTGATCACCGCGACCGCTCCGCCCGCCGGCAGCGGCGCGAACGCTTCTACGCTCTGCTCGCCGCCGATCAGCGTGTCGAGGCCCGATCCGTCGACCGCGACGCGAACCAGCTGCTCGGCGCCCTCGGTCTCGACGATCGCGAGCACGTGCCGTCCGTCCGACGTGAACCGGGGCGAGGACAGGTTGCGGTCGAGGGACTCGGTCAGCACTCGGGGCCTCTCGCCGGGCTCCCCGATCGCCAGGTGTGACATGGCGTACCCGCCGATCTCGGGACGCAGCGACCCGAGCCAAGCAAGGGTCGACCCGTCCGGGCTCCAGGTGGGGGACCCGTCGGCGCCCTCCCCCAGCCGGACGGCAGTGAGAGGCGCCCCGGCCTCGGCCCCCGCCTCCCCTACCCACACGTCCGTGTCGTAGTTGGCGTCGGGCTCCGACGTCCGGTTGCTCACCAGCGCGAGGCGGGATCCGTCCGAAGCCCAGGCGACGGATGCGTGGTCGTAGTCGCCGGACGTGAACCGGGCCATCGCGTCGGAGGCCAGATCGAGGAGGTACACGTGGGTCCTGCGCCGGTCGAGGTAGCCCGCGTAGTCCCGCTTGAATTGCAGCCGATCGATCACCCAGGGGGCACGCGGCGCCCCCTCCTGTCGCTCCGGCTCGGGGTCGCGGACGAGGAGCGCCATCCGACCCGAGTCGGGAGCCCAGGCGTAGGCACGGACGCCCTGCTCCACGCTCGTGAGCGGCCGGGCTTCCCCTCCGCTTCGGTCCAGCGCCCAGACCTGCTGCGCGGCATTCTCCCCCCGGGTCGCCAGAAAGGTGAGCCATCGCCCGTCGGGACTGAAGGCAGGCGCGGCTGCCGACGATGCCGCCGACGTCATCTGGCGAGGGGCTCCCCCGGCGGTCGACACGATCCAGACCTGGGAGCGCGACTCGTTCGCGTCGAGATCGCGCGTCGAGACGACGTAGGCGACCTCGGCGCCGTCCGGGCTCACCGCGGGCGAGGAGACCCCCACGAATCGGAACATGTCCTCGACCACGAGCGCGCGCGTGTCCTGAGCGCCCACGCCTCCGACGGCCGGGCCCAGAACGGCCAGGCCGACCGCACCGCACAGGGCGGCCGCACGCCGAAACGCGCCGCGGACCGTGCCCCCGCCCCCGCCCCCGCCGGAGCCTGAAACCATCACACGCTCCGCGCGCGGCTCAGGCCGACGACTCGACCGCAGCACGGTCCCCGAGGATCCGCTGCGCGGCGAGCTTGCCGGGTGCACCGGTCACACAACCGCCGGGATGGGTCCCGGAGCCGCACTGGTAGTATCCCTCGATGGGCGTGCGGTACTGGTTCCACCCGGGAGCCGGGCGGTTGAAGAACAGCTGGGACTCGAAGAGCTCCCCCGCGAAGATGTTGCCCTCGCTGAGCCCCACGAGCCGTTCGATGTCGGCCGGCGTGACGACTTCCCGGTGAAGGACGAGCTCGCTGAAGCCGGGGAAGAACTCCTCGATGGTCTCCTGCACCGTGTCGCCCAGGTTCTCCCGCTCGGTCTCCCAGTCGCTCTCCGCCAGGTGGTACGGAGCGTACATCGCGAAGCACGACATGACGTGCTTGCCGGCCGGTGACATGTCGGGATCGATCGTCGACTGCACGCAGCAGTCCAGGAACGGGCGACGGCTGAAGCGCCCGGCCCGGCAATCGGCGAAGGCCTCCTCGAGGTAATCGATCGAGGGGCCCAGGTTCGTGAAGCCCCGGAAGATGTCTTCCCGCCCCTCGAGGCCCGGGAAGTTCGGCGCCCGGTCGAGGGCGAAGTTCACCTTGGCCGCGGTTCCCTGGAACTTGAAGTCGTGGATGTGCCGAACCAGGTCCTTCGGAAGGTCGTCGGGCTCCATGAGGCGGGTGAAC
>Ga0209536_100003314_pt1 | contig 25919 bp, 25 predicted proteins | sample DeeMarSeWOR28_12_FD_187461 | JGI IMG/M metagenome (GOLD analysis project Ga0209536, IMG submission 187461) | Marine sediment microbial communities from White Oak River estuary, North Carolina - WOR-2-8_12 (SPAdes) (version 2) | ecosystem: Environmental > Aquatic > Marine > Intertidal zone >...
GATCTGGACGTCAAGATCGGGATGCTTGCGTATGATCTGTTCCTTGACCCAATTGGCCTGCCACATGGCGAGTTGGCTGCCGCGGGTGCCGATGCGTAAAACGTTTGTCACGAAAAATCCTCCTGACAGTGAATCTCAAATTTCAAAATTCAAATTTCAAACAAATGCGGACCAAAAGCGATCTCTTTTGAAATCTGAAATTTGGAATTGATCTTCGGGATAGAAGACTGACAGCCGGGTCATTAATCTTCTATCTCGAAGATCTCCCTGATCATCTCCACCACCGCTCCCTCGTCTCCCTGGTGGGCCGATCTTTTCATCCTGCTTATGGGACGGTGGAGGATCTTGTTGAGGATGGCCTCGGTCATGGCTTCGATCCTTTTCATATCAACCTCGCTCAGGCTATCCATCCTTTTTAAAGTCTTGTCCAGCTCGGTTCGGCGGACCTCCTCAGCCCATTCCCTGAGGGCCACGATGGTCGGGAACGATTCCCTGGACCGCATCCAGTCCAGGAACTGCTTTACTTCCCCGATGACGATCTCCTCTGCCTTGGCCGCTTCTTTCGAACGGGTCTTGATGTTGGTCTCGACGACACCCTCCAGGTCGTCGATGTCATAAGCGTACACGTTCTGGATCTCGTTGACCGCCGGCTCGATGTCACGCGGTACGGCAATGTCGATGAAGAACATGGGCTTATTGCGCCGGCGTTTGATGACCTCCTTGACCATCTTCTTGTCGATGATGACGGTGGGAGCGCCGGTGGAGCTGATGATGATGTCGGCCAGCTCCATCTGCTGCGAGAGTTCATCGAAGGGCACTGCTGATCCTTTGAACTCCTCGGCAAGCTTGATGGCGTTTTCGTAGGTCCGGTTGGCCACGATGATGTGCTCGACACCGTTATTGAGCAGGTGCCGGGCGGCCAGTTCGGCCATTTCCCCGGCGCCGATGAGCATGACTGTTTTCCCCTCAAGTTCTCCGAATATCTTCTTGGCCAGCTCCACCGCCGCGAAGGAAATGGATACGGCCGAGGTGGCGATCCTCGTCTCCGATCGGACCCTTTTGGCCACGGAGAAGGCCTTGTGGAGGAGGCGGTTGAGGATATTTCCCGTGGCCTGGACGCTGGCCGCGCATCCGAAAGCATCCTTTACCTGCCCCAGGATCTGGGGTTCCCCCACGACCATGGAATCGAGGCTCGAAGCCACACGGAAAATGTGCCCGACACATTCCTGCCCGGTCATGGCATAAATATGGGGATCCAGTTTCTCCCTGGGGATATGGTGGAATTCAGCCAGAAAATCTATGATTTCATCCCTGGCCTGGTCCACCTTCTTCTTTGGAGTAGCGGAGTACACCTCCACCCTGTTGCAGGTCGAGACAATAAGCCCCTCCGAAACGCTGGGACAACCTACCAGGGCACGCACACCCTCTTCCATGTTCTTCTCCGAAAAGGATATCGTCTCCCTGATATCCAGGGGCGCTGTCTTGTGACTCAGTCCTACTATGAGTATTTCCATGCTACTTATTAAATTTCGAATTGCGGATAGCGAATTGCGGATTCAAAACGCTGCCTGCGCTCAGATCCGTAATCCGTGTATCGTAATCCGTAATTTGTCTCTCCGATCCGGAATCTGTAATCCTTGATTTGTTTCCCTCAATCCGTAATGCGTAATCCATAATTCGCAGTTGATCTTAATTGTACGAATGCAGACCGCTCAGGAGGAGATTGACACCCAGGAAGGTGAACAGGACAGCCATGAATCCGATGATGGAGAACCAGGCTGCCTTGCGTCCACGCCAGCCCACCGTCATGCGGGCATGCAGGACCGCAGCATAGATGAGCCAGGTGATGAGAGACCATGTCTCTTTCGGGTCCCACTGCCAATAGGACCCCCAGGCGTACTGGGCCCAGACGGACCCGGTAATAATGCCGAGGGTAAGGAGGGGGAAACCTACGGTCAGTGCCCGGTAGTTCATGGAATCAAGGACATCCAGGCTGGGGAGTCTGTAGTATAAGGCACCGGGACGTTTACTTTTTAATTGCCTTTCCTGGATCAGGTACATGACGCCCGACCCGAAGGCCATGGCGAAAAGGGCGTCGCCCATGAAACTCAGTGTAACATGGATGGGCAGCCAGTTGCTCTGAAGGGCGGGCGGGATCTCCCCTACACCCTTTTCCGGCATCAGGGCCGCCGCCACCATTAGAATAAGGGTAATGGGCATAACGAAAGCCCCCACAACGGGGACCTTGTATTTAACAGTGATAATAAGGTAGGCGGTTACGAGACACCAGGAGAAGAAGACCAGGGATTCGTACATATTGGTCCCGAAAGGCATCCCTCCCATGAAATACCTTGCCAGGAAATACCCCAGTTGGGCAGCAAAGGTCAGGTAGAGGGAAAAGCGGGCCACGCGCGGAACGACCGGGTTACGGTATACGAGAAAGAGAAGATAATGCAATGTGGCTAGAAACAGAAAAAAGAGGGATGCCGAGAAAAAGACGATGTCCATAGGTTAACGCCTTAGCAATGGAAGGGGGAACAGGGAAGACGGGAGGAGGAAGGAAAACTCAGGTCCCGGCAATCATCGGATACGATCTTTTCCATATGACTCAGGTATGTTATTATTTCTTCCTTACTCCTTCATCATTCCCTATTTTGCAACAGCTACCGTCCTCTCCTCCCCCGTGACCACGATGGCGCTCACATTACACCGTTCGACACACAACCGGCAGCCTGTGCAGCGTCCGGGATCCACGACGTGAAGCTCCTTTGCCTGACCCTCGATGGCATCGTAGGGGCAGACCTTAGCACAGATGGTGCAGCCGTTGCATGTATCGGTGATATAAACAGGTGCACGGGGCAGCATGTCATCGGTAATGGTGTTTTGGGGACAGTTGGCGGCGCAAATCCCGCATTCGACGCACTTGTCCGGACTGATGAGGGCCAGGTTGTCGTCTACTTTAACGGCCTCTACCGGACAAACTTTTTCACAGATGCCGCAACCCGTACACCCGACCTGGCAAATCTTCCTGACCCTGCCTCCTGCGTCCGAGGAATAACACCTGACCCGAACCTCGTGGCTGACCGGTTCCAGGACAAGGACATCCCGCGGGCAGGCCACGACACATTTATTACAGGCTGTGCATTTGTCAGCGTAAACAATGGGAAGGCCGTCAGGGCGCATGACGATAGCGTCGAAGGGGCAGACCGCCTCACAAGTCCCGTACCCCACGCAGGAATACCGGCAGGCCTTACCGCCGCCACCCACCAGGATAGCCGCTCGGCAATCGTAAACCCCTTCGTACCGGGCTTCCATTGCAGCCTTTTCGATGGTCCCCCCGCACTTGAGTACGGCGATCTGTTTGACCACATCCCCGACTTCAAGGCCCAGGAATTCTGCCAGCTGTGATATGACAACCTCACCCCCGGGGGCGCAGCCGGTAGGCTGTGCTTCGCCCTCCAGGAGACCCACGGCGAAACCGGAACAGCCGGCGTATCCGCAGGCCCCGCAGTTAAGGCTGGGAAGGATCCCCTCAATGGTTTCCAGACGAGGGTCTACGTCAACGTGGAATTTCTTCGATGCGATACTGAGGCCGAAAGCAGCGACAAGACCCAGCCCCGTGAGACTGATAACTGCAGTAACCATAGCTCTATTTCACCATTCCGGAAAAGCCCATGAAGGCCAGTGAAAGAAGACCCGCCGTGACGAAGGCGAGCGCTGTGCCCTTAAACGGTTTCGGCACATCGGCCATCTCCTCAGTTTCCCTGATGCCGGCCATGAGGACCAGGGCCAGTGTGAAGCCGAGGGAGGAACCGAAGGCGAAAACGAGGGTCTGGAAGAAGCCCAGACCTTTCTGAACCGTGAGCAGCGCCACACCCAGAACAGCACAGTTGGTGGTAATGAGGGGCAGGAAGATGCCCAGGGACTGATACAGCGCCGGACTGACCTTCCGGACGAACATCTCCACCAGCTGAACCAGGGAGGCGATGACCAGGATGAACATGATGGTCTGAAGATACTCGAGGTGGAACGGGATGAGGAGGAAGTTCTGGATATTCCAGGTCACGGATGCGGCAACGGTCATGACAAAAATCACAGCCATTCCCATGCCTGTGGCTGTCTCTATCCTCCTGGAAACACCCATGAAGGGACACAGTCCCAGGAAGCGGGCCAGCACGAAGTTGTTGACAAAGACCGTGCCGATTATGATGAGAAAAAGTGTCTGCACCTTACAATCTCCTCTATCGAGACATCATGATCCCTGACTGTGGGTTGCTGGGTTAGACAGCCCATCCTTGACAAACACAGTACCATTCCATAATTTCGTGTTTTTATCAACCACCGTATACGAAAAAAACCATATCTCATACGGATTGAGAATTACGAATTCCGCATTGAGGATTAAGAGCATAACAACTGTTTGAATCCGGAATCCGGAATCCGGAATATTGGAGTAATTATGTTTCAAATTCTTTCTGAAAAGCTCGACGGCGTCTTCAAAAAGCTTAAAGGCCGGGGGAAGCTCACCGAGGCCGACATCGACGCAACCTTAAGAGAGGTCAGGCTGGCCCTTTTGGAGGCTGATGTCAATTTCAGGGTCGTCAAGGAGTTTCTGGCGCGTATCAGGGAAAGGGCTGTGGGGGACGAAGTCTCGGGTAGTCTCACGCCCGCGCAACAGGTGATCAAGATCGTTCACAGTGAGTTGGCCGGCATCCTGGGAGGGTCCCGGACGGATCTTGTAAGGGCCGCGGTTCCTCCAACAAGGATCCTCATGGTGGGCCTGCAGGGTTCCGGAAAAACGACGACATGCGCCAAGCTGGCTCTGAGCCTCAAACAGCAGGGCCTGAGACCCTACCTGATCCCAGCTGACCTGAGCCGTCCTGCGGCGGTGGACCAGCTGATCACAGTCGGTCAAAAGGCAGGGGTTCCGGTCTATCCCTCCGACGCAGCGTCCACTCCTGTCGAAGTTTATCGAGCCGCATCCCTCGAAGCGGGGCGCGCAGGATGCGACACCCTTATCATCGACACAGCCGGTCGCCTGCATGTGGACGAAGATCTCATGGCCGAAGCATCGACGCTTTCCGGCACCGTCCATCCCCACGAGACGCTGCTGGTGGTCGACGCCATGACGGGCCAGGATGCGGTCCAGGTGGCCGAATCGTTCCACGCCAGGCTCAAGCTCACGGGGATCATCCTCACCAAACTTGACGGGGATGCCAGGGGAGGCGCGGCCCTTTCCATGCGCCATATCACCGGCGTCCCGGTCAAGTTTGCCGGTATCGGTGAGGATATGGACGGCATCGAGCCCTTTTATCCCGATCGGATCGCCTCCAGGATCCTCGGGATGGGTGACGTTCTGACCCTCATCGACAAGGCAGAAAAGGCCTTCGATGAAAAGGAAGCGGCCAAGCTGGTCAGGAAAACCCGCAAGGGGGATTTTGATCTTACGGATTTCCGGGACCAGCTGAAAAAGGTCCGGGAGATGGGTTCCATGCAGGAGATCCTCTCCATGCTGCCGCTCCCCGGAAAGATGAAGAACGCCATGCCGGGGGAAATGGACGAACGGGAGCTGGTCAAGGTCACCGCCATCATCGACTCCATGACCCCCCGGGAGCGCAGCAATCCCAGGATCATCAACGGAAGCCGGCGCAAGCGCATCTCCGCCGGTTCCGGTACAACCGTCACGGATGTCAACCGGCTGCTGAAGCAGTTCGACCAGGCGAAGAAGATGATGAAGAGGTTCGGAAAAGGAGGAAAAGGGATGGGGATGCCGTTCTGAGTTCTGAGTCTAGTGTTCAGAGTTCAGGGTGCAGTGCGCAGAAGGCAGGCTCAGTTCCTCCAAAGGCGACAGAATCTGATTTACCGCAGAGGACGCGAAGGGACGCAGAGGGAATTACGACTTAAATGCTCCTACGTGTATGTCCAGTCCAGGAAAAACATGCCCATAAAAATAAAACAATACCAACGATCACGAGGATCAAGCATTCCTTGTCCATGTGTTTAAATACGCCGAACAATCCCCAGTTTTTCCATCCGACTTCAAACAGCCTGCCTGTAACCCTGAGAAGCCACAGACACAGTCCTACAAAAATGATCCCTAGCCCCAGGATCATAGTCGCCAGAAATTAAGCTGGCAGGATTTGAATCTCAGGCTTTCCTCCTCAACATATCCTTTAGGATTTACCGATTTCAGGCAATGGATCAAGTCATGGTTCCATATCATTTGGCATTCTATACGATTAACTTTTTCATCTGGAATTTGAAATCAGATTCCTGACGCCATAGTAATTCAGTTTTTGAAGATTGATGGTTGGTTTTACCAATCACGAGTCACGAGTCACCAATCACTGCATTAAAAACCTTTGACGAACAGTCTTTTTCAGGTTACAAGGTAAGGCTTTACAAGAACTTAACTCTACACCCTACACTCTACACTCTGTACTGTAGGCTTTTGGAGGAAGAACTTTGGCAGTACGTATCAGGCTCAGAAGGATGGGAAAGAAGAAGATGCCCTTTTACAGGGTCGTGGTGGCCGACATCAGGTCGCCCAGGGACGGCAGGTTCATCGAGAGCATCGGTACCTACAATCCCCATGACGAACCGGCCCTGATCGACATCGAGGAGGAAAAGGCCCTGTACTGGCTTTCCAGAGGCGCTACCCCCTCCAACACGGTTCGCAGTCTTTTCTCTAAGATCGGCGTCATGAAGAAATTTGACGAGAGCAGCGAAGCACCAGCTGGCGCCGCTGAGTAGACAGACTACCCCGGCCGTCCAGGCGGACGGCCTTCCCCCATGAAAGATCTCTTCATCGTAGCCCAGGTCCTCCGCCCCCACGGGCGCCGAGGGGAGGTCGTCCTGCGTCCGCTTACAGATAACCTCGATACCCTCACCGGCGCTGTCCGGGTGTACCTGGGGTTGGAGGCCTCCCAGGCCGTCGATGTGGAAAGTATCCGGCTCCATAAGGGAAATCCGCTCCTTAAGCTTGCTGACATCAATGACATGGACGGCGCCCTTACCCTCAAGGGCCAGATGGTCTGCCTGCCGAGGGAGGACCTGTCTCCCCTCGAGGAGGGTGAGTACTTTCTCCACGATCTCGTCGGCCTCAACGTCCTCGATCATCTCGGCAGGGAGATCGGTCATGTGGATGGCATCGTTGAAACAGGAGGGCCCCCGCTCCTGACCGTACCCCGGCTGAACGGTGATGGATTCATGATCCCTTTCGCTTCAGGGACCATCCATGAGGTGGACCTGGAAAAGGGAACGATTCGCCTTGTTAACCTCCCCGGGCTCATCGATGACTGATATTGCGGATTGAGAATTGAGAATTGCGAATGGAACATTGAGGATTAAAGGCGCTGCTGTCGGTTTGAATCCTTAATGCGGAATCCTCAATCCGGAATGAGGAATGCATTATGCTCTTTCATGTCCTTACAATTTTCCCCGAGATCATCACCAATGCCGCTTCCGGCAGCATCCTGGGAAAGGCCCTTGAAAAGGGGATCATAAGCCTCAACGCTGTGGACATCCGGGCCCATGCGACCGACAAGCACAGCATGGTGGACGACTACCCTTACGGCGGCGGACCGGGGATGGTCATGAAACCGGAACCCATTTACAGGGCAGTCCAGGCTCTGTCTCTACCGGAAGATGTTCCGCTGCTCCTCCTTACCCCTCAGGGCGAGCGTTTCGACCATTCCATGGCCAAAGCTCTGGCCTCCAATTCAGCTGTTGCCCTTCTATGCGGACGGTATGAAGGGATCGACGACAGAATACGCAGTCTGCTTCCGGTTCGGGAGGTCAGTCTGGGAGATTTCGTCCTCACAGGGGGCGAATTCGCCGCCCTGGCCATTATCGACGCGGTGGCACGCTTCGTCCCCGGTGTTCTGGGGGACGAGGAGTCCACCACCGACGAGAGTTTTGCCATGGGACTCCTCGAATATCCTCAGTACACCCGTCCTCCGGAATTCATGGGTCATCGGGTGCCGGAGATCCTGCTGTCAGGTGATCACGGTCGCGTCCACCGATGGCGGCGCGAGCAGGCGCTCCTGCGAACCCTGGAAAAGCGCCCCGAACTCCTTGAATCGGCGGAACTCACAGAGCAGGACCGTAAATTCCTGGAAAAAGTAAAAAAAGGGGAAATTTAGGACGAGGAAAGCGAAAAATAGAGCTTTTTTCCCTTGCCAACCAGCGAATTTCCCATATAATTCGTTTTTCTGCTGAATTCTCAATCTGAACGTGATGGATAACTGGGATCAAAGGAAACAATAGTCCCTTTTGGATCGGGCAAAGGCGGCCTCACGCAGAGCCGCAGAGCACGCAGGGAAAAAAAAGGATCTTGATTGAATTTAACCCTGACTGGTTTAGACCCCCTCCGGGTTCTCCGGGTCTTTGGTGAATCATTCCTTTAGCGTGATGAACGGGCGTGAGGCAGCTTTTATTTTTGGATCTTGAATGTTGAATCTTTAATCTACTCAAAGGAGTTCACCATGGGCATCAACGTTGTAGAAATGTACGAAAAGGAACACATGAAGAGGGATATCCCCGAGACTCCCATCGGATCCACCGTGAAAGTCCACTACAGGATCATCGAGGGTGAAAAGGAGAGGATCCAGATCTTCGAAGGGATCGTCATTGCCCGCAAGAGGGCGGGACTCAGGTCATCCATCACCGTCCGGAAGGTCACGGCCGGCGTGGGCGTCGAAAGGGTTTTTCCCCTCCACTCCCCCAAAATGGACAGGGTCGAGGTCACCCGCCTCGGTCGGGTGCGCCGCAGCAAGCTCTATTACCTCCGGTCACTGAGGGGCAAAAAAGCCAGGATCAGGGAGAAGGATCAATACTGAGATCCAGGCCTGGATCAGGAGTTCGGATCTCAGATCTCATATCTCACATCTCAAACTTTATGCTATAAGAACAGTAAAGGAACCATGACGGAGACCTTTTTGAGATTTGAGATCTGAGATTTGAGATGGTGCTTTTCTCATCCCCCTCATCCCTCTCTATCGAAGAAGAACTGCGCCTTTCCGGGTACTCCCTCATCGCGGGAGTGGACGAGGCGGGACGCGGGCCTCTTGCAGGGCCTGTTTTCGCCGCGGCCGTCATCCTGTCCCCTGAAAACGGCCTTCCCCAAACAATGGACAGCAAGAAACTGTCCCCAACCCGGAGGGAAGAGCTCTATCAGGAGATCCTTTCCGTCGCTGTGGCATGGCACGTCTCGAGCATGGACAACCGGGTCATCGACCGCTTCAACATTCTCCAGGCCACCCTCAAGGCCATGGTGGAGGCTGTCCGCAACCTTTCCGACACTCCCGAGATGATCCTTGTGGACGGGTCCCAGACTCCCTTCGTGAACTCTCATTCCCGGGCCCTCAAAAAGGGAGACCGCATCTCCCAGTCCATCGGCGCGGCTTCGATAATCGCCAAGGTCATGCGTGACGCAGATATGGCCCGGTACCACGTAGAGTATCCCCAATACGGTTTTGACAGACACAAGGGTTACGGCACCCGTGAACACCTCGAGGCCATCGCAAGGCACGGGCCGTGCCCGATCCACAGGCGGTCCTTTGCAGGAGTGAAAGAACACTGCAAATGACAGGGCCCAGGGTCCTGCTGAAAATAATCTCACGCCCGCACCCTGCGGTCGCCAAAGCTGCAAGGAGCGTTAAGAAGATCCGAACCTGATCCGGGTGGTAAAGCTTTCAGTCCTCGATTTTTCTTTGCGAGCCTGGCCGTTCGACAGGCTCACGGTCCCGTGTTTTTCGAGGGACGGTTTTGCGTGAGACGGCCTTTACCGCCTTCACATGGAACCACTCTCCCCCCATGTCTCCGCGTCTGAGTTTCTCCATGTCTCATAAATTGGTCCTTTCTTTGCATCTCCTCCTCACATGTTCAGGAAGAAGAAAGCCCATCATCTCATTACTGGAGAGCGCGGAGAGCGCGCAGCGTGGCTGTATCTCCTGCTGCGCGGCTACCGCATTCTCGAACGCAACTACAAGTGCCCGTCGGGCGAGATCGATATCGTTGCCCTGAAAAAAGGGGTTATCGTATTCCTGGAAGTAAGGACACGGCGGGCGGGGGCCCTCGTGGATCCCCTGGCGTCCATCCAAGATTTGAAGCTGGCCCACTTCATGGACGCCGCGCGCCACTACCTGGTGACCAGCAGAAATTCAGGCGCCCCGTGCCGTTTCGATATCATCACTGTTACCGGACCGGGGATACTCGCGGGCCGGATCGTTCATTACGCGGACGCCTTCTGGATCACCGACGAGAGACCCGCCCGTGGCAGGGGCCTGAAGGCTTGGGTCCGACGGCAGCCGCGGCCGGGAAGGCTCAGGTCTAACAAAAAATCGGACGGCCTGGAGACACAGGGACGCGGCGACACGAAGAAAGATCGGTAAAAGGAAATCGGGGTTCCGGCGTTTCGCGAAAAGAAAAGGATCCCGATGCATGGGAAGATACAGGCAGCTCCAAACCTCAAACTCCATTTTTCTCGAATCACGAGTCACGAATTACGGCTTATAAATATTTTATTCATGCATAGCCTTTATTTTTACTTCCTATCGGCAGGGTTTGTGTTAAAATTTCACATAAATGAGCCCCCCATCGTCTGGAGGTCCTTGAGTACCCTGCATGATCTCCACTAAACCTTCGATGGCGAGCGGGGTCTGCCTGTATAAATTTTGTGTACAGGTGTGTTGTTTTGAGGGAGGGCAGGATGACAGGGGCTAGGGTTCTCATCGTCGATGATGAGAAGGCCATAAGAGATGGTCTGCGCAAGATCCTGGAGGGAGAAGGATACCAGGCGGAACTGAGCCACAACGGCTATTCAGCCGTCGAAAAGCTCCAGGTCAACGATTTTGAACTCGTCATAACCGATCTTAAGATGCCGGGGATGGACGGGGTGGAGGTTCTGAAGGCTATCTCCATCCTTCAACCCAACGTACCGGTCATTTTTATCACCGGCTATTCCACGGTGGAAAACGCCGTAGAAGTCATGAAGATAGGCGCCTTCGACTACCTTCCCAAACCGTTCACACCTAAGCAGCTCCTGGAAAAGGTCAATAAAGCTCTCGAACACAGGGCTTTTCTGCTCGAGGAAAATTCCCCCTCCCGTCATGTCAGTGAACAGATCGAAGGCCTCAACCTCATCGGTCAGAGCCCCGCCATGAAAAAGGTTTTCATGAGGCTCGACCAGGTTGCTCCCACCGACAGCACGGTCCTCATCATGGGGGAGAGCGGAACCGGGAAGGAACTGGTGGCCAGGGCGATCCACCACCTGAGCCCGCGGCGTGCCAACCCTTTCATAGCCATAGACTGCACTACCCTGGTGGAGAACCTCCTGGAAAGTGAACTGTTCGGCCACGTAAAAGGCTCCTTCACCGGGGCTGTCCAGACCAAGACAGGTTTATTCAAAGTGGCTGACGGGGGGACCCTGTTTCTCGATGAGGTTTCCAATATCACACCCTCCATCCAGGCGAAGCTGCTCCGTGTTCTGCAGGAGAGAGTGATCACACCCATAGGGGGGACCAACACCATTCCCATTGACATACGCCTCATAGCAGCCACCAACCGGGACCTCAAGGAGATGGTCGCCGAAGGTACATTCCGGGAAGACCTCGTTTACCGCCTTAACATCGTGCCCATAAACCTTCCGCCCCTTTGCGAGAGGGAGGGAGATCTCCCCTTGCTGATCAGCCATTTTCTCAAGAAGCATGCCGATGAGGTCGGTAAGGATATCCAGGGCATAGCACCAGGTGCCATGTCCATCCTGAAAAGTTATCCCTTCCCGGGAAACGTCAGGGAGCTCGAGAACATCATCGAAAGAGCCGTGGTCCTTGCCAAGGAAAGGTTGATCCAGGCCGAGGACCTCGAGATCAGGGCCCCGACCGGCCCGGAGCCGGAGTCCGAACACAACCATATTCCGGAGAACGCGGAAGAGCTGAAGTGGATGAAGAAAAAGCTGCGGGAAGACGCCGTTAAACCTCTGGAGCAGGCGTTTCTCGTCGCCGCCCTGGAACGCAACGACTGGAATGTCACAAAGGCAGCCGAGGAGGTGGGGATGCTCCGGCCCAACTTCCAGTCCCTGCTCAAAAAGCAGGGGATATCGCTGAAACACAGAGGGGTGAAGAGCTGATCCGGTATCTCAGATCTCAAATCTCAAATCTCATATCTCAAATCTCAGATCTCAAATCTCAGATCTCATATCTTATATCTCAAATCTCAGATCTCATATCTCAGATCTCAAATCTCAGAAAGACATCTTGATAATTTAAAGTAAATAAATTTATTCATTGAAGGGAATGATCCATCGCAAACGAATTTTTTGAGATTTGAGATCCGAGATTTGAGATTCGCTATCACACCGGCAGTGTGATGGTAAACTCCGTCCCCTTCCCTATCTCACTGTCGACCTCGATGGTGCCGCCGTGCCCCTCGATGATCCCATAGGAGACCGATAGCCCGAGACCGGTTCCTTTCGCCCCCTTCGTGCTGAAAAAGGGATCGAATACACGGCCGATATTCTCCTCCGGGATGCCCTGTCCGGTATCTGCAATGCGAACGAGAATTGAGGTCCCGTCCTCGTTCAGCCCGGTCCGGAGTGTAAGCCGCCCCCCCCCTTCCATGGCCTGGCTTGCATTGACGAACATGTTGATAAAAACCTGTTCCAGCTGACTGGTGTCGAGGAGGAGGTCCGGCAGGTCCTGGGTGTATTCCTTCACGATCTCGATGTTGTGGAAGCTTGCCAGGTGCTCGACCAGACCCAGGGCGCGGTCGAGGGTTTCGTTCACGCTGTTCATGGCTCTCCTCGGCTCCGTCTTCCGGGAAAAATCGAGGAGGTTCTTCACGATCCTGGCGCAGCGGTCGGCTTCCCAGGTTATGGTGTGAAGATCCTCCTTCAGTGAGGGCGGCAGCTCTCGGTTATTTTCAATAATGGATGCGTGCAGAACAATGCCGGTAAGCGGATTGTTGAGCTCATGTGCAATTCCCGCAGCCAACTCACCGAGGGAAGCCAGCTTTTCCGACCGGACGATCACCGACTGCATCTCCTGTATCTGCTGTGTCCTCTCCCTGACCTTGGTCTCGAGGGTTGCTGCCCACTTCTCCCGGTCCTCCTCGGCCTTTTTCAGGCTGGTGGTCATTTCGTTGAAGGATTCGGCCAGCTCCCCGAATTCGTCGTTGGTCTTGTTTTCAATAAAACCCCACTTACCCATGGACAGCATCCTGGTGTGATCCAGGAGCGTATTTAACGGTTGGATGATGAGCCGGCTCGTGAGCAGATTCAGGCACAGTGACAGGGCGATGAGAAGAAAGACCAGCTCCACGATGAAATTGGTGCGGTATCTGGTGATCTGGGAGGTGACACCCGCCGTCGACACGACGATGTCCAGGACCCCGAGAAGGTTCACATCGGCCGGGTGGTAATGACACGAAGGCTGGGAACAGAGCGGCTCGTTGTAGATCCCCCTGATTATTCCCAGGACCTCCTTCCCCTCCCGATCCTGGAAAACTCTTCTTCTGTCCATGGTGGATGCCTGGATTTTCGGCTGGCCCTCGTAATGGCACATGTCGCAGCTCGGATCGTGGCTGCTGTCCACAAAGGTATCGATCTCTTTTTCATCAAGAGAGAACCTTATGACGCCGTGCTTGTCTATCAGGCGTATGTTTTCGATATTTTCCTGGGTACCGGCTCTCTGCATGAGCTGGTAGGCCTCATCGACGTCTCCGGCCAACATGGCGTGATTGGTGGTGGCGATGATCGTTTCGCTGAGATTGTCGACATCGGTGGTGTACACATCCATGAAAGCCGTTCTCAGATCGGCGATGTTAAACAGGATGAAAACACCCATGGTAAACAGGATAACAACGGAGCTGATGATGGAGAATTTGACCATCAGACCCAGGCGCATGGGTACCCTCCTAATTGGCTCACAGCTTCAAGAGGTCGGCTGTCAGCAGCAACTTGAGCAAAGCGAAGTCCTGCAGAGCTTATTGCAGCAAGGACGCTAATTCAACGGTGTTTAGTGTGAGTATACACTAAAGGAAGAGGATCGATCCAAAATCCAATTGCTAAAATCCAAGATAATGAACGGACTCTATAAGATAACGGAATGGTTCGATGAGTTTTTTGGTTCTTGGTCCCTGGATCCTGGATTGCCGTTCTTTGGTATCTGAGAAATGAGATCTGAGATTATCCACCAGTCACTGGTCACGAGCCTGCCCTGAGCAAGCGTGGCGCGTCGAAGGATCACGAACCACGGAACTTCTCCATTTCCTGCTTTCTCTCTTCCTTCCTTATCTCCTCCGAAACATAGGTACGCACCAGGTAGTTCTCCAGTCCCATGATAAGAAGGCCTGACACGAAAACGGCCCAATAGGTTTCCCTCAAAGTCCCGGCGAACCCGAAAAAAATGTAAAAGGCGGTGATGTAGAACAGGTGGGACCACCCTTTGTAGTCACCGGAACCCTGGGCGATCCGGGCGAGTATGAGGGTCAGGGCTGAAAAGGCGTAGATAATAAGAGCGATGCTGATGAAATTGGAAGGCGGGGCAGCACCAAGGAAACGGCGAACTGATTCTGAAAGGGCCGGGAGAAGGTAGTTGTTGGGGATCGAAAGGACGCTGACAATCACAAAGGCGATCAGTCCCCATCCCCCCATCCTGGCCCTTGCTCTGAGGCTCCTGATCCTCTCACGGGCATCGGAAGCCGAAGTTTCGGGATCCTTATCCATTTGGCTGGAAACTCGGGGGACGCCGGTCTGGTCATCACTCATGGCCAGTTGTCTCACCTTCGAACGAACCGCCCAGATAGCGTAAACGCGCCCCCCTGGGTATTGCGCTGTGACTGTTTAACTCACGACTCCCCCTTGTCGCCGGGAGACAGATCGTCCTCCTTCCTGGTTTGAGCCGATGGAACCGATGCGGACACCGCGAGCTTCTGCAGGATCTCGCCGATGTGGTTGATCTCACTGCTCCCGACAGGAGGCCCGTCCTCATGTTTTCCCTCATAACATCGGCTGGCATATTCCACCAGGTCACCCAGAGGCTGCATGACACCTCGCCACAGGAGAGCGGTCACCCCCGCGACGGTCAATATAAGGATCATGACGCAAAATATTACCATACGCAACCGCAGCCTTGCGAGGGAAGCCTCCAGCTGTTCCTGGGAAAGACCGAAATCCATCCCCCCCAGAAGGCCCTTTTCCGGCGGATGATAGTGACAATCCCCGTTGGAACAGGCCGCCTCATTGTAGATGGGCGTCATGAGGGACATGATCCTTTCACCTTCCTCGTTGACATAGACACTGGCCTGTTCCATGGGGACGAGGCTGGTAGAGGGTTTTGGTCCCCTGTGGCACTTTTTGCAGGCATCAGACTCCTGGTCGACGGTATTACCCACTTCCCCGGGATCTGTGGAAAAACTGATCACACCGCCGTGGTTGAAAATGCGCGCGTACCTTACCCTCTCCTGCTGGCCGATATTGCTGATGGTATGCTGGAGGCTGTCACGGTCTGATAAGACCATGTCATGTTTCATGGACTTGAGGATGGTATCGGCCAGGGCGGACTCATAGAGGACCGAATCCTCCTTCATATCGGCTTTGACGAAAGTATAGAGGAGAATGCAGCAGACGATGGTAAAACCGGTTACCACCACCGCCACATTGACGATCTCTCTGGTGGCAAACTGTTTGAACATCACATATTCCTTTCGTCAACCATCCCGGCAGGTCCTGCCGGGAAATCACTCTGTTCTGTTTTAAAAAGGTCACTGAGGCTCCTGACAGCCTCAGTGACCCCCGTATTTCTAATCAGGCAGTGTCATGTCTCTGTAGGCAGCCGCGGGCTGACCGAGGGCACCGGGGACATGGTCCCTTTCCGTCACGCCCTCCCGGGCTTCCACCGGCAGAGGCTTCCAGGCATAGAGGATGGGAAGCCGGTACAGGATGAAACGGTAGGTGGCGATATAAAGCGCAAAAAGTGTGACAGCGATGGTCGCCTCCAGGATGTGCGGGATCTCCTGGTAAAGGTCCCAGTTAAAGGTGATGAGAGCCGTGTTGAGCCTGTTCAGGACGATGCCTGCAACAGCTACGAAGGCCCCGAGCCGGATGATCCCCACCCGCTCGTTCCTGATGCCGTAGCCAAGGAGGACAAGGGGCAGGATCACCCCTCCCGCAAGTTCAAGTACGAACCACTGCCCCCAGCCCGTTGCCAGGTAGGCCCACTCGTTATCGTGAGCTATTCCAACAAGCTTGATCACAAAGTAGGTGATCAGGGCCATGCTGGCGCCTTTTGCCAGCCCGATGGTCTGGGAATCGAGTTTGCTCAGCCACTCCTCGCTGCATCGCCAGGGCATGGCCTTTTTTACGACAGTACTCACGGCGATGACCATGCAGAGCCCGGCAAAGATGCTTGAGGTGAAGAAGAAAATCCATAGGAACTCCTGGGAATACCACAGTGGATGAACCTTGCTCGGGGCATAGGTGAAAAGGGCCCCAAGAGCACCCTGGTGCAGTGTCGACAGAATGATTCCGGCAATGGTAAGGCCGATGGTGATGCGTTTGATGAATTTTTTGGCCATGGGCCAGTGCACCCATTCGAAGAAAGACTCCGAAACTTCCATGATCTGGACGGTGAGATAGATGGCGACGTGCCAGCCGACCAGGAAGAGCACGGCGGCCGTACCCCACGCGACGACCATGGGATAGGGCAGGCGCCACGGCTGCCCCAGGTCCACCAGGAGGTAGACGACGGCAAAGAAATACCCCATCAGACCGTTGAGCAGTGCCAGACGTTCAATGGGTTTGAAATCCTTCCTGCCGAACAGTTCTACGGTTGTCCCCAGAAGAAATCCGGAGGCGGACAGTGGCACCATCACGAAGAGTCCGAATCCGAGGAAGAGGCCCCAGGGGTAATCATTGGATGCATGGGTTACCGAACCCAGCCCGAAGATGAAGCGGTAGACGATAATGGGAAAACCCACGGCAAAGATCACTCCGAGAATCCAGTTGAAGGGGTTTTTCAGAGCCTGATTCAGGTATTCCCTGGGCGTCAGGCCGAGGAAGAGCTTCTCCATGAAACCCCAGCGCCTTTTGGTGACCCTGTCAACCGGGGAATCCACAGGCTGATAACCATTTTTGACTATGGATCTCATGACTGCGACTCCTCTCTGTTGGATGACTTGATGTTCTCGTCCACGTCCTCATTACCTTTCGTGGACAGGCGGTGGAAGCCCAGGAAAAGGGCCGGCCAGATGGCAAGCACCATGGGGACTTGAGAAAGAAAAGCCTGGGCGTTGGCAAGGATCGGCTCCTTCTGAAGAGAAACGTCAAAATTCACGTCTTCGAAGGGTACGCCCGACAGATACATCCAGGCTGTGCCGCCAACTTCAGTTTCACCGTAGATGTGGTCGATGTAGCGGCCCGGGTTGGTCCTTATCCGTTCACGTCCGATTTTCAGGATATTCTGCTTGTGCCCGAAGGTCATGACCCCCTGAGGGCACGCCTCGACACAGGCCGGGGGTTTCCCGTACTTGAGGCGGGTGTCGTAACAGAAGATACACTTGCGGATCACCGGGTTTAACGCGCTGGAATAGGCATAAGCCGGAATCCGGAAGGGACACGCGACCATGCAGTTCCTGCATCCCACGCAGACCTTTGAATTATAGATAACGGCCCCCTCCCTCGTCTTGGTATAGGCGTTGACGAAGCAGGATGTAAGACATGCCGGCTCGTTGCAGTGGTTGCACTGGATCTTCCTGTAAACAGGTTTTCCCTGAGCCTGGTCATATCTGTTGACAACGGTAAAAGCGTTCTCGTCGGTCCTGCGTTTCTGTCCTCCGTGGTGGATTTCATCGAACACGGACATGTCGTCAAAAGGCAGCGCCGGCTCGGGCAGATGCTGTTCCCTGTTGCAGGCGGCCTCACAGGTCCTGCAACCGATACACCTTGTCAGGTCCACAAGGACCCCCATGCCCTCCGGGTACCCCATGAAGTTGCCGGCACCCAGAGCCTGACCCGATGCCGATAGGGCTCCCACTGCCGCCCCGGCCAGGCTCACCGAAAGGAATTTCCTTCGGGTTATCTTTTCCATCAGCGACCTCCAGATCTGAATTGTGTCGTCCACGCTCTTGGGGTCAGGATCCCCCAGGCTCAGTGGGCCGATCCCCTCCCGCCACCTTTCGGAGCATAACTGCCGGAACGATAAAAGGCGTCCCCCAGCTCTGTCCGTTCGTGGCAATCCTCACAGCCCTCAGGTCCCCCCATCTCAACGTGACAGTTCAGGCAGTTGAGATGGTAGGCAGCCTTAAGGCCTGGTTTGTCTACGTGATAAAGACCTGTTTCAGCCTCCTTCTCGCTCAGGTATTGGGCTGAGAACGGTTCGACCGCATGGCAATCTCCACAGGCGACACGTTCGAGCACACTCTCCGTATTGTGGCACCGGGCGCATTTCTCATCGGTGGCCGGGATCCCCACGGAGTGGTGGTGGCAAAGGGTGCAATCCTCCGCTATTTCAGTGTGCATTTCATGGTCGAACTCTGCGCCCTGGTAGAGATTAACCAGTTTGTCCAGAATCACAGTGTCTGGAAGGTCCAGATTCCTGGCCATACCGGAGAAGGGAAGGCTCACGGCCAGCACCACCAGGATCAGGGTGATCCCCTTGAACGATTTCATGTCCGTCCTCCTGTTAGATCGGTCACCCCGGACAATATTACCGGGTTGCGGGTTCTTTGGTGTCCATCGTTGCTCAGTGGTCCTCATCCGATCACTCCTCCGACCTTTTCAACACATCCGCCTCCCGCTCGGAGGGAGTTTTGATGATGTGTTTGTAAAAGAGCGGGAAGGTGGCGAAAAAGGCGACGCAGATCAGGTATTCCACAGCTTTTATATAGTTGTAGAAGTCGACCAGGGTATAGACCTTTACCATGTCACCCGTCGAGCTGAAGAGCTGCCTTAAAAAGTCCACCATGAATTTTTCTCCCTTCCGGCGCCTATAGCGCGCTTCTGAGGTCTTTACTATTCTGGAGACAGCGGATCCAAAACGGAGCTCGCGCCCCTTGGATCAATCGATGATCTCCTGGCCCGTGTTGGTCACAGCGGCTCTTTCCTTCCGCCTGAGCTTTTTGGCAAAGGCCGAAACGGTGCCAAGCAGCAGGACGAGAGCAGGGACCATCTGGGCAACTACGATGAGGGCGCAAACACCGAGGAAAAGAAGGACCAGTGTTCCGCTCTGGTAGGTCTGGGTCGTATCTACCGCCCAGGCCTGGTGAACTGTAAGCAAGATCAATGAAGCTGCCGTCGACAATGTTCTGATCGCTTTCATGACTACCTCCTTTTATTCCTCCGCAAGGCGGAGAATACATTAGTGTGCTGCACCGGATGTGGGTGCTCCTCCTGAAGTGTTCTCGAAAGCGCACCTCACAGCCTGGAGCAGTTCCTCCCTGTCCTCCAATGCCGATGGCTTGAGGGCATGGTAGAAGATGCCTTCACGCCTGAGCTTTCTCAGCAGAGGCAGGGACTCTTCGTTGGACACGAGAATAATGGTCAGATTCTGGTTACATTTCTTAAGGATCGGGATGAGTTCACTCGCCGGTATATTGTCGAAAGTGCCCCCAAGCAGGATAACCTGGGCTTCTTTTTTAAGAACATCCCTCATGACAATATCCACGGAATCGGCTGCGACGACCTCAAACTCAGTATCCCCGAACAGCTGTGTCATGCTGTCTCGGGTCTGGACATCTTCGTCTGCAATAAGAAGCAATCCCATAACCTCACTCCTGCTCTTCCATGTTCAGCGTCTGCCCGAGGTCATGAGCCTTCCTGGAGGCTCGCGACCTTTTCAGGCCTTTTCGCTGCCCGTAGCAGCAGCCTTTTTGCCAGAACGCTTGAACACCGCCACGACCAATGAACTGAACAGGACCAGAGCGGGCACCAGCTGGAGCAGAATGATCGCTGCCAGCAGCCCCAGAAAGATCATGGTCAGCGGGCTCATGCCGCCGGCATCTGCTCCGCCAGCGGTATCACCGTATGCCAGCGTTGCGGTGAAGAGAACGGGAGCCAGGACCGACATTACCCTTCCCTTCAGGATTTTCTGCCTGTCTGGATTCGCCTTCATGACATTAACCTCCTCTTACCTGGTTTCTTCCATTCCCTTTTAAGGGAAATCATCGCTATGCATCCTGTACATAGCATCAGGCGTGCCAAGGTGGGACGATCAGCGGCGAGATTTACAACTTGTTGTTATTAAAGGTATTTTTTACAGAGGTAAGGATTAAAGACGACTTATTTACTCGTAGAATTGTATGTGAAAAATATTGGGATTTTTTTCGACTTATCGCGAAAGATCCCCTGTTAATGTTTTAACATATTGATAAATATAGATTATTTCTGGCTAAAGACTGTTCCTAAATAATATACACTTGTCAGGCCAATGGGAAAAGGGAGGTTCCAGGCTCCGGATTCCAGGTTCCAGGGAAAGAAACACCGATACTCCCTTACAATATTATCTAACTATTTCAGTTAGATACAATTCCTTGCTCTCGTGAACATATATTATGTACACAGTTCACGAATTTCGGATTACTGATCCCGGATTCCGGTTCACGGATCACAAATCACGCTTTTATCCTTTCATCCCTGTTTAAGCCAGCTTTCTGGATCTCGGATTTTGGATATTGGCTCACATTAACAAATCACTGATTACGGATCACCGGTGCTTAATTCCCTCCCTTTGGCCTCCAGGTTGCACTGTCCTCTCAACAAACCACCCCGGAAGGAGGATTTCAAATTGGTTTCACGTGTTCTTTCCTGCACCATCAAGGGGCTCGAAGCGGTCCCTGTTCATGTGGAGCTTGATATGACAGGGGGCCTTCCCGGCCTCACCATCGTCGGGATGGGCGATACCGCCATCCGGGAGAGTCGGGAGAGGGTACTGGCCGCACTGAGGAACTCCGGCTATGAGCTTCCCCCTTCAAGGATCACCGTGAACCTTGCCCCGGCCGATCTTAAAAAGGAAGGGAGCAGGTTCGATCTGCCCATCGCTCTGGGGGTCCTTGCAGCACTCAGAGCCATCCCGGCCGACGCTCTGAACAGTTATATGGTCATGGGGGAACTGTCCCTCACCGGTGAGATCGTTGGAAGGGAGGCGGCCTTCCCGGCCGCTGTTCTTGCCAGGAAGACAGGCATCGCAGGCATGATCCTTCCACGGGATATGGCTTCGGAGGCATCCCTCGTCACCGGGTGCAGCCCCCTGCCTGCCAGTCATCTCTCGGAGATCACCCAGTACCTGAGAGGGCACGGAGAGCTGGAAGAGGTGATCCCCCCCTCCGTCCGGAATCCGGACACAGTTCCTGACCTGGGGGAGGTTGCCGGGCAGGAGATGGCCAAAAGAGCTTTGACCATCGCAGCAACCGGAGGACACAACATGCTCATGTCGGGCCCCCCCGGCTCAGGTAAGACCATGCTGGCAAAAAGAATGCCCGGCCTCCTGCCGGCGCTTACCACGGAAGAATCCATGGAAGTAACTGCCATCCACAGCATCGCAGGACACCTGACACCAATGGATGGTATCATCACCACACCCGCTTTCAGAGCTCCCCATCACACCATATCTCACATTGGCCTGGCGGGGGGCGGGCCAAACCCCAGGCCTGGTGAGGTCACCCTCGCCCACCGGGGGATCCTTTTTCTTGACGAGATGTCCGAGTTCAGGCGGTCCACTTTAGAGACCCTCCGTCAGCCGCTGGAGGACGGAAAGATCGTTGTTGCCCGGGCGGCCCGATCTGTGACCTACCCGGCCAGATTTTTGCTCATAGGTACAACCAATCCCTGCCCGTGCGGGTGGCTGGGGCACGATACCAGGCCTTGCACCTGCCCCCCTTCGGCCATAGCCCGCTACCGGAGACGCATATCGGGCCCGCTCATGGACAGGATCGATCTGATCGTTCAGGTGCGGGCCCTCGGGCCGGAGGTGCTGACGGCTGAGGGGTCGGGGGAAACAACCGAAAAAGTCAGGGAAAAGGTCCTGGCAGGGAGAAAGCTCCAGGCGGCCCGGGCCAGGGCCGGGTTCCCTTCCCTGAACGTGAATCTTGGACCGAACGAGATCAGAGAGCTATGCCCCATGGGCGAGTCCCATCGAAAGATCATGGAAGGTGCGTTGAAGGAGCTGGGCCTTACGGCCCGGGGTTATCACAGGGTCCTGCGGGTCGCGCGGACCATCGCGGATCTGGAGGGGGCGGAATTTCCGGAACCCGAACACCTGGCTGAAGCGCTTCAGTATCGCCCGGTGCTGGAAAACCCAGTGTCTGGTTTCTAGTCTCTGGTATCTCGGAAAAGCAAGGCGTCGAACGCAAATGAAAATTGATCCCTTAAGAGGGTTTGATTGGGACCGCAGGATAAGCGGAGGTATAAAAGAACATTGAGAATTGAGGGTTGAGCGTTGAGGGTACGCAGCTTTAATCCTCAATCCGAAACCCTCAATCCGGAACTGTATTTTTCTATCTTCTTCCCTTCGAGCCTCCCCGGCCTGAGCCTCCGCGTCCGCTGGATTTACCGCGCCCCCCCGAACCACCGGAACTTCCGCGGCCGCCCCATCCCCTCGAGGACTCCACACCATCGGAGCGGCCTCGACCCGGATTATCCTCATCGTAACCGTCATCATCGTTGCCATGGCCCTTGTTCCGGTCTCCTATGACGCCGGAACCGGGCCTGTCCCGGCGATCAGGGTCCGGTTCGGGTTCCGGCCCTGGATCAGGATTATTGGCAATACGGGCATCATCCCCCGTGCTGCCCCTCGGCTCCCGGGGTGGCGGTTCTGGTGGCGGCGGAACTGGTTTGGCCCCAACAACTGGCGTCGGAACATATTCCGCCACATTAATGTCCTTTTCCTCCTCCATTGGTCCTGCGACCTTCCATTCTTCTTCCTCTTCGACAGCCTTCCCTGGGTCGACGACCCCTTCTGCCTTCACCGTCCCTGGTAAAGCCCGGGTGTCGATCACCCTTTCAGCAAGGAAACTGGATTCAACCTTCCCTGGATCCCCGTTACCGGCTGAGGTGTTGCCCCGTGATTCGGCCAGCGCAGCCAGATAACCGTGCCGTGAATCATATGTTCCGATAGCAACCAGCAGCAGCAAAAACACCAGAACGGCGGCCCTGATCCCTTTTTTCTGTCTCACTGTCATCTTTCATAAGCTCCAGCTCGAGTTTGTCCTGACTATTTCTCCCTCTTCCCGGACTTGACCTTCTTTTCAACCTCATGAACGAAATTAAACAAGGACGGCTGAGCTTTTTGTGCCACATATGAATCTGCATGCCTGAGGAACCAATCCTTGAGTGTAAGCCCCTCCTTCTGCAGGGCCTCGTAAAGATCGCTCTTCAGGGAGGGATCGATCTCGAGAACAATGCGACCTGACTTTCCTCGTACCATAGATCATATTATATAACATGTGCGTGTTACATACCAGCTTTTTTAATTTTTTATTACTATATTATAGGAGGTTATAGAGCTTTCTTTATATATAGGATTATAAAAGAGTCATACTGATCTGTTCTTAATGGATATTTGAATTTCAGAACCAAAGGTAAGAGGGAAACGAGGTTCAACGTGAAAGGGAAATGCGAGGTTCAAGGTTCAACGTTCAAGGTTCAATGAGCTCGTTTTGCCGGGTTTCAGGTTTTAGCTTTTGAGTTTCGGGATTTGGAAAAGATCCTCAATCTTCAAGCCTCAATCCGCAATTGTTTTTTCCTCATTGGGCTTTGGCTTTTGGGTATTGGGCTGTGTTTCAGCCGCCCGCCCCACCAGGGGTTCCCGGTCCTTTAAAAAACCCATGGGATGATACGTGCCACCTGGAAAGCCGGCCAGGGGAGATTTCTTCACCGGCCACCGTCCTTTCACGGTGTTTTCCGGTTCGTCCCCCGTGAAGGCAAGGTAGCTGTATTTGTGGTAGTGGGGAAGTTTGCGGCCCAGTCCCGGATGCGCGGCGGCGTTCTGGGCTCCGATCCAGAGTACTGCGAGGTCAGGGTTCAAGGGGTGGCGCCCGGCGAGGACAATGCTGCGCTCAGAACGTTTGAGTATTGTCGCGGCCATATCAGCAAAACCCACCTCACCGGTCTTCACATCCAACCTCACACCATATTCCTCCATTGCGGGCAAGATATGCGGCAGAAGGTTGTTCTCCCAGCCGAACACCCAGATTGAGACGTTGGGAGGAAGGTCTTTAAGATCCGTATCGCCGATCACTTCCACCTGTCCGGGCCCCGTGCGTGTCAGGACCTGTGCCAGGGAGCGGTAGGAAGCCAGCAGACCAGCCGGGGCTTTTGATGGAAGCACGATGACGGCCTTCCTGGCTCCGAAAGCCTGTGTGAGAGCCGGAGGGATCTCCAGCCTGTCGAGACGTCGGAAAAGGTCGAAACCGGGGTCCACATCCACCCGCAGCGGCCAGGAATCCAGGTAGATAGTCGTTGAGGCTCTGGCACCCTCCAGGGGGATGACAAGCTGCTCGACCCCTTCAGCCCCTTTCAGCGTGACGGCCACCGGTACTTTCAACCGATACGGTTCTCCCTCCTGGACCTGCCTCAGATCAAGGTCAAGACCGAATCCCTTCCCCTTAACGGAAGTGATCTCGATATCTCCCAGCTCAAGGATCGGGGCTCCGATCCTTGAGACCCACTGGTCGAAGAACCACCCCAGGTCCCGTTCCGAGACCGCTTCGAAGGCGGTGCGCAGATCCCCGAAATCAGCTGTGCGGTACAGGTTTTCGGCATAGAACCTCTGAAGCCCTCTCCGGAACAGCTCATCCCCAAGCTCCAGGCGCAGCATGTGAAAGAACATCATGGTCTTTCCGTAACCCACCGCCTCGGTGATGGAACCGTGCCGCGATCGGAAACTGGTGAGAGGGATGTCCCTGCCTTCCAGTACATAGTCGGCATACTTCTGGAGGACTTCCTGCCTGTGCTGGGAGCCCAGCCCCCTCTGCTCTTTCAAAAGGTGGTCGGAAAGATAGGCCGTCAGCCCCTCCCCCCAGTTCCCTGACGGATAGTCGATATACACACTGTTGCCCCACCAGTTGTGGAGGATCTCGTGGGGATAGGAGGTTTCGATGATAAAGGGGAAGCGGATGACACGGGGACCGAGGAGTGCAAAGGAGGGCATGCCGTAACCGGTTTCCCAGAAGTTTTCTACAAGGGCGAACTTTCCGTAAGGATAGGGCCCTATGAGTCTCTCGTACATCCCGATATATTCACCCGCGGCCTGCAGATATTTTCCGGCCAGGGTCTCCTCAGGTTCGCGGAAAAAGGCCATGGCGTCAATGCCGCCAAACCTCTTGGTGTACTCGCTGTATTGCCCTGCCACCAGCCAGATGGCATCCTGAGGGTTCTCACATACCCACCGCACAACAGTCCCGTCATCAGAAACAATGTGCCTGGTCCTCGTTCCCTGGCTGACCGCGTCCCAACCCTGCGGCAGTTCGACGGTGAGGTCAAAGGTTACCTGTTCATACCCTTCCTGCGAGACCCGGGGATACCAGCCCGATCTGCCGTCCAGGTATACACCCTCCGGTCCAACACTGCCTGCTGTATCCTTCTGACCCCGCGCCTCCTCCTCTCCCACCTGCCGCAGGGGATCATTGACGATGCCCTCGTACCTGACCTCCAAGCGGCGGTCGCCTGTCCGTGCTACGATTCGCTCCAGTTCAGGGTTGAGGGTGATCTGACGCGTCTGAACCGGACCGGGAAGCGTGACGCTGTCGGTGGCTTCGATGCGGTGTTCAGAGGGGAAAAGCCTGACGCGGAGCTCGTGATGGACCTGCCCTGCCGACACTGGTTGAGCACAGGAAAAGACTGTAACGAAGATGATGGGGAGTGATCTCATGGTGGGAAATTGCGAATCACGAATTACGAATCACGAATCACGGCTCTTCCCCGTCTT
>Ga0209536_100003315_pt1 | contig 25917 bp, 27 predicted proteins | sample DeeMarSeWOR28_12_FD_187461 | JGI IMG/M metagenome (GOLD analysis project Ga0209536, IMG submission 187461) | Marine sediment microbial communities from White Oak River estuary, North Carolina - WOR-2-8_12 (SPAdes) (version 2) | ecosystem: Environmental > Aquatic > Marine > Intertidal zone >...
AGGAATTCGTTGCCGACGAGGCCCGCATGGTTGGACTTCTAAAGATCTCGGTGCCAGAGAAAAAAACCGGCAAACACGTGGCTGTGGTTGGCTCTGGACCGGCCGGGATCACTGTTGCCGAAGACCTGATCAAAAAAGGGCACCAGGTGACCGTTTACGAAGCCTGGCCTGTTCCGGGTGGCGTGTTGATATATGGTATTCCGAGCTTCAAATTAGATAAACAGGTTGTCATGCTTAAGATCCAAGATCTCGAAGAGGCAGGGGTCAAGTTTGTGACCAATACGCGGATCGGTGAGCAAATCACGGTAGACGAATTGCTTGAACAGTATGATGCCGTATTTTTGGGTACTGGAGCTGGCGTCGAAGCGAACATGAGCGTTCCCGGCGAGGAACTAAACTATGTCTATAGCTCAACTGACTTCTTAATTCGGGCCAATGTGCCTACTGATATGTTGCCGGCTTTCCAGCGGGAGAAGCCATGGGTCGGCCGTCGTGTGGCCGTTATCGGCGGTGGGGATACGGCGGTTGACTGTGCCCGGTCCGCTATCCGTCTGGGAGCTGAGGAAGTGACCATCGTCTATCGACGCACAGAAGCCGAAATGCCAGGCAACAAGAGCGAAAGGGACATTTGCCTTGAAGAAGGTGTGAAGATTGAATACTTGCAGGCACCAGTCGAATATATCGGCGATGAAGACGGCCGGGTCAAGGCGATGAAGGTGATCTGCATGGAATTGGGTGAACCAGATAGATCTGGCCGCCGACGTCCACTGCCCATTGAGGGATCAGAGTTCATGCAGGAAGTCGATACGGTCGTGCTGGCTGTGGGTTATTGGCCTGACCCCTTGATGGGGGATACGACGCCCAATTTGGCGACTCACAAATGGGGTTTGATATTAGCCGACGAGGAAGTTGGCGCCACCAGCCGGGAAGGCGTATTTGCGGCCGGCGATAACGTTCACGGTCCGGACTTGGTTATCACAGCCATTGCCGGTGCCCATAAAGCGGCCGATAGCATACACGCCTATTTGAATAAACAACCTGTGCAATGGGTTTCTGCTCCGAACGATTAAGTAGAGCAGGACAAAGGCAAGCAAAAAATGCATTTCATGGGCGAGGTCAATGTGACCTCGCCTTAATCTTTCTCGATTTTATCTGCCGAACGCCATCTCATAAATGGACCTGCTTCAGGCCATTCGTCTAGTTTGCCAGCCAAATGTAGCCCCCCGAAGATCATTACCGATAAGACAATAAACCAGAATATGAATGCAGGGTCCGACATAATGATTTCCTCTCGGAATCCGGGCACGACCGATAATAATTCGTTGCATTCATTCTAGTTGTGGAAAACCAACATCGCTAGGTGACTTCTTTCCTACTGCTCCGATGTTTCGTTGGGCAATTGGTCCGCAGCTATGCCCGCCAGGATCTCGATAGCACCTAATCGCTGCATGTAATAATCGGGGGACATGCCGTATCGCGCGCCAGTGGCCAGGTGCCAAATCTGTTCAAAGGCTTGTCTGGCGGTTAAGGTTTCGAGGTCGACGTGCGCCAGGAGATCCATTGGTTCTAACATCATTCACCTTACCCATCTATTAAGACACAAGATACAACCTAGCTATTTTTGGCTAGATAAAACAACCCACTATCAATTATAGCACCGGTAGGTAAATTCTGAGATAGCATGGAAGAAAGATCTCAAACGACTTCACCGAGTAGACATCAGTTCAACTTTCAGTGGTCGCTGGATTGTCATCCAGCTAGAGCCCACTTGAGCTCTAACCGGACCTGATCGTGATCGATGTTCGAACGCAAGCAGAGGTGGATGAGAAAGGCGTCATCGAAGCCAACAACTTTCACCACATCCCTCTAGAGGAGTTGGTGGAGCGTAAGGCTGAATGGCCGGCCGATAAAGGCGCACCTATCGTCATCTATTGCGGCAGCGGGCATCGATCGACGATGTCCATGACCATTCTTTGGGCTTACGGTTATGAAGATGTCCTCAGTCTCAAGGGTGGCTTTGGCGGTTGGGCCGATGCCGGCTACCCAGTTGTAGAACTCGAGGCAGTGCAATCGTCGTAACCTCAAAACAGCCAAGCGCTACAAGAGGTCGCCAGGGCAATCTAACTTACATCGCTAAACATCGCTAAATACTTGGATACGGCCAAAACGAGTTATCGGGGCTTCAACCAAGGTATGGTTGAAGCCCCGATTCTTTATTACAGTGCTACCAAATAAAAGGTGCGACAAATCCCCATCGCTGGGGATCTGTCAAACCGAATAGCGATAATTATTTTTAGAGTTGGGCAACTAGACGAAAATAACTTGAGCGCCGTCGGCTATCTCCAGGAATTCCATCGCCCCGACAATACCTTCGACTTCCTCAAACAAATCGTCTTCCGTCAGTTTCATCATGTCGGCCGTCATCTTACAGGCGTAAAGTTTGCCGCCAGCGTCGGCGATGGTCTGCAAATACTCCCTTGGCGGTGGGAAGTCTAACTTCTCCATTTCCTTCTTCATCATCGAGGTGGCGAAGTCGGTCATCCCAGGCAACATGGCCATGAAGTTGGGTATACCCATACCATTGGGCATAGCCATCGACGGATTGCCAAGTGGCGTGCACTTCAGGTGGTCCATCTTCTTGTCGGTGATCATGTCCAAGCCCCAGAAAGTAAAAAAGATGCTGGCGTCGATGCCTTCCATCAGGGCCGCATTGGCCAACACCATGCCGGGATAGGCCATGTCGAGCGTGCCCTTGGAGCAAATGATGCACAACTTTCGATCATTCTGCTCTTCAAACATTTTGATTTCTCCTCAGCTAATATATGATTTGAGAGACGGGCCGGGTGTTCTAATCTGAGAATACCTCTTCCCTTTCCGGCCCACCTCTACAGAATCCTGGATTTATATACAACCTGTGGGCTTGCCTAGGCCAGAAACATAGGCAATCTTTTTCGCCGGTCCCTTGGGAAAAAGCTTGTAAAGGTCCTTGGTAGGCACTCCAGCCTCCTTAGTGATCCGGCGCAATCCTGGCGCTTCACCTTGGGCCTGGTAATCTTCACGTGAAAACTCGATGATCTCCCAGTGCCGTTCGCTCAGCGTGATATTTATGTCCGCGGCTAGAGCGACTGCGACGTCCTTATCCCAGTCCTCCGGGTTGGTCATGAAGCCTTCTTCATCGAACTCAATCTCTTTACCTGCAATTTCTCTTGTAGTCATGATAATCCTCCAAATTTATTTAATTTTTTGATACTTGACTCTCAGATACAGTCTTTAATACATTCAATGTCTTTGCCAATCCTCTGCGGACAGCCGGGTCGTTGAGTTGCCGGAGGATGGCAAACATGGACACATCCTCGGGCACATCATCTTCCCTGATTACATGAGCTGAAGAGCTCAACAAGGTCATGATTTCGGGTTGGGTCATTTCTTTGACCGTTTCCAATATCAGGACGATGTTTTCTCCCAATTGGCGCACATCCTCTTCGGAAAAATTCGTGATGATCTGGTCCATAATCTCCATACCACCCTGGAGGAAAGCGAAATAACCTTTACGTTCCATTTCATCCAGCCGGGTCATCACCGATAGGAATACTCCATCAGAAATCGGCCCGAATTCTCGTGTAAGGTCAGCCAAACTTTCAAGCTGATCGAGCATCTGCTCGATGTTTCGCGTGTTTCGCATCAATCGTTTGCTGACCCGGATGATATCCTCCAGTTGTACGTAATTCTCGATCTCGTCCAGTTGCCTAACCGATAGTTGGTAGACTTCGCTAGCCACTGGGGTGAGGTCGCTTTTGAGTTCATCCCACTCCTGGCGCCGCCGCTGTTCAACACGGGCCTCTTCGGCAAGAAAGGCAACCTGAGTCGTCAAGGTATCAACTTTTCGGTTGAGCTCTTCCAAGGCCAGCGTCTGATCCATCATTACCTGGTCCATAAGCGTTCTCCTAGCTCCACTTTCCAGCCATGGTCATTTGTGCCGTTATAGGCATCTCTTTCCCCTTGAGAAGGATGTTCCAATACATCCAGCGGAACATGACTTTGCCCCAATGGTTCATCTCCGATTCTTGCAATAATGAGAAGGGACCGAAACCGGGCAATGGATATTTGCCCGGAAGCGGTTCAACGTCATAGTTGAAGTCGATCAAGATGCCCTTACCAAAACCCGATTCGATGAAGCAGTTAGCATGTCCATCAAATTTTTCGAGCATCGGTAATCCTTCGATGTAACGCAGGAAATTATCAACGAAGACCTCAACCGCAAAGTGAGCGACGGAACCTGCCTTCGATGTTGGCAAATTGGCTGCATCGCCCAGGGCAAAGATATTGTCATGATCCGTGGATTGGAAAGTGTGCTTGTCTACCGGCACATGGTTCAATTCATCGCCTAATCCTGAACGCTCGATGACGTCGGCTCCCATGTTAACCGGGACAGTAACCAATAGGTCGTATTCCACTTCTTCCTCGTCATAGGAGATTAGGAGATTTTTTTCCGGTTCCACTCGCTCTGTATAAAACTCGGTCACCAAATTGATATTCTTATCTTCTAATGTGCTACCGAGCAGGCTTGCAGCACGGGGTTTGGTGAAGGCTCCGGGCAAAGGTGTTACCAACTTCAACTCGACCTTATCGCGCATCTGCTTCTCGTGGAAATACCAGTCCGCCAGGAAAATGAATTCTAGAGGAGCAACCGGGCACTTGAATGGCAACTCCATGATGTTGACCACCAATTTCCCGCCTTCCCAGGTACGCAACTTCTTGGCCAGAGCTGTAGCACCTTCAAATGTATAAAAGTCGTGAATCGACTGACGCCATTCACTTTCACTCAGACCCGGCGTTTCGTCCGGCCGAGGGTGGGTGCCTGTAGCGATGATCAAGTAGTCATAGTAAAGATAACGATCGTCCTTGGCAATCTTTACCCGATTTTCTTCGGGTTCGATCAGTTCAATCTCAGAAAGGATCATTTCAACCCCAGGGGGAACAAAATCACGTTTGGGCTTAATGACATCGTTCTCGCCGTAGATTCCAAAGGGGATGAACAAGAAACCCGGCTGGTAATAATGAGTTTCATCCTTATCAACGATTGTGATCTTCCATTCGTCGCGGCTGAGAACATGTCTTAGCTTATTGGCGACCATCGTCCCGGCCGTGCCCGATCCGAGTATTAGCAACCTTTTCATGAGAATTCTCCTTATAACGTTGTCAAGTCGGCGATCGCCGCCAGGCGACCGACCAATGTCTTGCGTTCATAAACGATATGGGCCACGATGTTGGCAATCCGTTGCAACGTGTCCAATACCTTTTGTCGCTGCTCCGCATTTAAATGATGAACATCATCTAAATGGCTCTCTAATATGCCACTGTCCACCCCAAACTCGGCAGCCATCTGCTCGATTTGGGCCGAACTTGGTGGCCAATCACGAGGTGCTACGCAACCGGCGACAACCATGCCCTTGAGTTCTGAGCCAATCGGTATCATGGCCCGGGCGCATAGTAAACCTAAATGACTGCGGCCGAATTGGGGCTCTAACTCGATAGCGATGGCCATCTCACGCCAGCTTTGTATGCATTTTTGAAGGGCCTGGGGCACTTCGCTAATGGCCTCAAACAGGCCACATGCATGACTCGGTTGGGTAATGGGATTGCCGTCGAGATCAGTCACAACCAGCATAACATCAAGTAGTTCAGCAAAGGTACCCTGGATCAACTGGATACATTCCAAAGGTAACAAGGATGCCAGATCGTGTTTTTTATTACTATCTTGAGCTGTTATTTCGCCGTCGAATGGGAATGCCTGGACCGTCATCTGTGTTTGAAACCAGGTCTCCACCCGATCGGATGGAAATCGCCACTGCTTGCCAACCTTGATAGCTGGCAAACGGCCTGACTCAGCCATGCGGTAGATGGTCGAACGATCTACCTGCAATAACGATTGCATTTCCTTGGCAGTTAGCATTTCGCTCATGATTTTTCGCCCGATTGTGAAATATTGCACATATGGACCTAATCATATCCTGCTTGACATTATGCAGGAAGTGACATTTGTCAGTATGTCATGTGACAGATGTCATATTCTGCACTCTATGCATTATCTGCATATCTTGCAGCTAACGCATATGATGTAGGATTCTTTCATCTTCTTGCCAGTTGACCGTATCCTCGTTATCCTACCTCCTTATGAATCCGATACATTGGACCTTTGACAAGCTTTACCCAACTATCCGCTTCGTCTATGAGCGCGTACAGGGTCATGAATGGTTTGACCAAATGACATCACAGATTTGGATGGGTGGTGCACCGACCTACGATCGAGATTACGAATATCTTTTGGATACCGGCATCAATGCTGTAGTCGACGTTAGAGAAGAACGAGAAGATGATCGCCGACTTTACGAAGAAAATAATATCGATTACCTCAAATTGAAAGTGCTCGACGTCATGGTGCCTTCAGACGAACAACTTGATGTTGGAACCGCCTTCATAAACGAACATGTTATGAATGGAGGAAGGGTATTGATTCATTGTGCCAAAGGGCGCGGCCGTTCAGCCACCATGTTGGCCGCCTATCTCATGCGATATGAAGGTTTATCCTACGACGAAGCCAAGGAGTTAATGCTATCCAATCGCCCTCTGGTCAACCTTCAAGGCCGGCACCAAAAAGCACTCGAACAGTGGATTAGGAAATATAAAAAACCCACTGCTGAACCCATATCACTCACTATCGAGCCCTAGCCACTGATTTTCGACTATGGCTAAAAGCAAGGTCACACCAATTCGACGGCAGTACCTGGAAATCAAGCGCCAGTACCCGGACACTATCGTTTTCTTTCGCCTGGGCGATTTTTATGAGACCTTCGACGAAGACGCGGAAATCGCTGCTCGGGAGCTTGATCTCATCCTGACCGGCCGAAACATTGGCAAGGACCAACGAGTGCCCATGGCGGGTGTTCCCCACCACGCGGCCGAAGGATATATCGCCAAGTTGATTGCAAAAGGTTACAAGGTGGCCTTATGCGAACAAATCGGCACAGATACTGTAAATGGTCTTATGCCGCGTGATGTCACCAGGGTCTTTACCGCTGGTACAGTTATCGAGCCAGGCATGCTAGATGCCGGCCGAAACAACTATTTGGCAGCTGTCGTTTTTGATGGAAATCAAGCAGGTCTCGCCTATGCAGATTTGACGACGGGTGAGTTTGCCACAACTCAACTAAACTCGCGGCGTGCTTTGGGCGAGGAATTGGCACGACTAAGCCCGGCCGAATTGTTATTGCCCGAAAATGAATTGGCTATAAGTGCACTGGATTCGGAGGTAAGAGCAATTAGCCCCATGGCAGCCTGGCGTTTCGAGGAGGGCAAAGCTCGCCAAACGTTGTTGCACCACTTCGAGGTCAGTACGCTGGCTGGATTTGGCTGCGAAGGCAAACCGCTTGCCATTAGAGCTGCCGGGGCTGTCATTAGCTATTTGCAGGAAACCCAGAAAGGAGCCGTTAGCCAGATCCAACGCTTGGCAACATACAGTTCTGATCGCTATATGGCTTTAGACATGGCTTCCCGGCGCAACCTGGAACTGGTCGAGTCGCTGGATGGGAGTTCCAAGAACTCCCTTATTGGCATCCTGGACCGCACCGTCACGCCGATGGGTAAACGCCTGCTTCGGGATTGGGTTTCCAGACCATTATTAGACATCCCCAACCTAAACGCTCGCCTCGACCAGGTGGAGTTATTCTTTGAGAATGGATTGGTAAGAGATGAGATCCGGGCAATATTCAAGAACGTGGCCGACTTAGAACGGTTGACTAACCGAGCCATAAGTGGTGCAGCTTCGCCAAAAGAACTGCAAAACATCGGCCAGGCTTTAGCCTTAATTCCAAAGATACAGGCGATAATCGACGGCTTGTCTTCTCAAGATCGTCCATTAGCTGAATTGGCCGACCAGCTCGATCCCTGTCCTGAAACGGCCGACCTGATCGAGAGAGCTATCGCCGAAGATGCTCCAGCTAACCTGAACAAGCCGGGCGTTATCCAGCCGGGCTTCTCGGCCGAATTAGATGGGGTCATGAATTCTTCGGCTCACGCCCGAGAATGGGTAGCCAACCTTGAGCCAAGAGAGAAGAAACGGACTGGAATCGGTTCGCTAAAAGTGGGCTTTAATAAAGTATTTGGATATTACATCGAAGTAACCAAGGCTAACACCAACCTCGTGCCCGAAGATTACATTCGCAAACAGACACTGACCAACGCCGAGCGGTATATCACTCCTGAGTTGAAGGAATACGAAACCTTGATCCTCAATGCAGAGGAACGTATTCTGGATATCGAGCGACGGTTGTTTTTCGAAATCTGCCAACAGGTGGGTTCGGCCGCTGACCGTTTATTACCTACAGCCCAAGCAATTGCCAGGCTAGACGTCGTAGCTGCCTTGGCTCAAGTAGCGGCTAACAATGACTATGTCCGGCCGATACTTGGAGAAGATGATAGTCTAGACATCGTTGCTGGCCGGCATCCCGTCGTTGAACGAATCCAGACCCTTGAGCGATTCGTGGCCAACGGCTGCCATTTTGATGAGGGAGAGCGTATCCAGATCATCACCGGGCCCAACATGTCCGGCAAGAGCACCTATTTGCGCCAGGTGGCCCTCATCGTGTTGATGGCCCAAATTGGCAGCTTCGTACCCGCCAGCAAAGCCACTATTGGCTTGGCCGACCGCATCTTCACCCGCATTGGCGCCCGTGACGAATTACATGCCGGACGTTCGACCTTTATGGTCGAGATGGTGGAGGCGGCCGAGATATTAAACCATGCTACTGGAAATTCGCTGTTGATCTTGGACGAGATCGGCCGTGGGACCAGCACATATGACGGGCTTTCTATTGCCTGGGGTATGGTCGAATATCTGCACAATCACCCCCGCCTTAAACCACGCACCCTCTTCGCCACCCATTACCACGAGCTCACCGGGCTGGCCGATTTTCTACCATTGGTGGCCAATTATAATGTGGATGTCGCCGAAGAGGGCGATAATGTCGTATTTTTGCACCAAATTGTTCCAGGTGGGACGGATCGGAGTTATGGAATCCATGTCGCCCAGCTTGCTGGTCTTCCTCGAGATGTCATTAACAGGGCTTATGAGATCCTCAAGGAATTAGAAAGACACGCGCCAACAGCGGCCGTAGAGCCCAGTCACCTGAAACCGGCCCAACAAATTGCCCTTTTCCCGGAAACCAGCCCGGTCATCGAAGAGTTACAAGATCTTGACGTCACCGCGATGACACCCCTGGAGGCCATTAACAAGCTTTATGAGTGGAAGCGCCGTTACACCAACGATGAATGATGTCGTTGGATCCTCATCCAGCTAGAACAGCGTGTTGAAGCTCCAAGTGGACGACAGTCCACGTCACCACCGCCGGATTGTCATCCGGCAAGAGCAGAGTGTTGAACCTCCAAATGGACGTCAGTCCATGTCTCCGGTCGCTGGATTTTCATCTAGCTAGAGCTTTCGTTCCTTCAATTTGGCTGAAATAGGTGTATATCCCGCTGTGGGAACGGGATGGAGATGCCTTCCTGGTCGAATCTCACCTTAACCTGCTCCGTGATGTTGTAAGTGACAATCATTTCATTTTTGACCTCCACATAGGCCCATGCGATGAGATTGACACTGCTGTCGCCTAATTCCTTCACCGCGATTACGGGGGCCGGTTCTTTGGCCACCAAATCATTGTCGATCACGATTTCCTCCAGGATCCGCTTAGCCTGCAACACGTCATCACTATAACCAATTCCATAAACCAGATCTATACGGATCAATGGGGTGTCTGAGTAGTTCGTAATATTGTTACCCATCACATCCTTATTAGGCAGATAGATCGCCTTGTTGTCTCTGGTGGTCAATAAAGTATGAAACAGGCGGATATCGGTCACGAACCCCTCCTCATCGGAAGTCTCAACGTAATCTCCAATCCGAAACGGGCGTAAAAAGATAATGAGCACCCCAGAAGCTAAGTTGGCGATCGAGTCTTGAAGGGCTAGGCCAATGGCCAACGTGGCAGCACCCAAGACAGCGATGATAGAGGTTGTCGGAAAACCTAATACACCCAGGGCGATGACAATGACGATTAATAACAACGCATAGTAGGTGATGTTGCCAAGGAATGAGATAAGCATCTGGTCGGTTTTTGCCCTATCCATGGCCCTCTTTGCTGCTCTGGTCAACCATTTGGAAATCAAACGGCCGACGAATACGATGGCAATCGCGACGACGATTCGGAATAGGAGCTCAGATAAGGGTAAACTAAAGATCTGGCTGAAACTTTTGATGACTTCTTCTTGGTTTCCCATCTTTTCACCTCAACTTTATGTAAATAGTTTTATTGGGAGTAACCGGGGTACGTGTTGCTGGTATCGGCTATACTCATCACCAAAGGTAGAAATTAATCTCCTCTCTTCAAGGATCGATCCCACCCAGAAGTAAATTGTCGACAATACGCTAAAGAGCAAAGTGCTCCAGGTCATGATGGGCAAAAACCATAATATCAGCAGGCTGAAAAAGTAAAGTGGGTGGCGCACGTAGGCGTAGGTTCCTCGAGTTACGAGAGTCGGGGGTGGGTTAATCTCTTCTTCACCTCGTAAAAATCGGGCAGCCTGACCTATGCCGGCAAATCGCATCAGATCCGTCTGTAACAAGCTGACAATCAATCCAACAACTCCAACGAGCTGGATTAAGACAAATAGGTAACTAACGGGTTGAGGCACACGCCAAATTACGTCATTAGGCACGATGGTCGTCAATAACCACAGCACGGGCAGAAAGGTAATGGCCGAAAATAAATTGTAAGTTAAGCGGTATAGCCCATCATAAGGCCGCTGCCCCACCCAACTGCGGATCATGATTTTGAAGCCGGCCGAAGCCGTTATGCTATGTAACACAGACCAAAAAATGAAGGCGGTGATAAAAAGCATCTTCAATCCTCTTGTTTTGCGCTATCCGGCGGGCTGCATTATAAATCAGCCCCGGAGTATTGCCGAATGGAAGATAGGCCAATACAGTTTGACGAGGAGACTTGGGCGTCCCTGCCCGATTATCTTTCCCATTTACCTGAGACGGTTCGTTTGCACGTATGGGGGGATGAAAAGGCCACTGCATCTGAACATGAGGCTGCAGAGTTGGCTCGAATGTTAGATAATCGTTTCGAAAATATCGACTTCAAACTACTTCCCCGTCGCATCAATTACAATTACTATCCCGTCATTGGCATTATGCGCCTGGATGGGGATGAAGCCATCGACCATGGGGTGCGCTTCATCGGCTTGCCGGTCGGATACCAGATGACTTCGTTGATCTCGGCCATTCAAAGCGTGGCTTTTCACGGCATGACCTCTGAAGCCATGACTCGCATCCAGCTTAAGAAACTAAGACATGAAGTCACCCTGGAGTTGATCACTTCCGCCGAGGATGAGGCTGGAACTGTGATGGCCCATCGAGTGTGCAATTTGGCCGTCGTCAGTCCCTGGATCCGGACATATATCATTATGGGTGATGCCTTTCCTGAGGCAGTCGTCCGGTATTCTGTCAACCGCATACCCCATCTGGTCATCAACGAACGGGTTCATCTGGAAGGAATTGTGGACGAAAAGATGATACTGGAGCACATCGCCTCGTCAATTCCTTAGATCCATAAACTGAGATCCCTAGAGGATCATTTCCTTAATAATGGCTCTAGGTGGATGAGGCGGCAACTTGCCGACCGCCGCACTTTCATCCAGCTTGAGCCCCTATAAACTTGAGAAGTGAACTAGTTGCATCAGGCAGGTTAAATACCTCTCTGTCATATTAATGGGATCCTTTTCGAGTTCAGAAGCAGTATCCACGGGATATGTGCCGGGCGATGGGGGAGTAGCCTCTTCCAGTGACCAGCAATTAATAGAGTCGGTCGCGCAAGGCGATGAGCTTGCCTTTGTCGAACTATACTCCCGGTACAAGGTGAGCCTCTATAATTACCTATTACGTTTGCTGAATGATCGTTCTTCGGCCGAGGATATCCTTCAGGAAGTTTTCGTCGCCATTTGGAAGGGAGCCGGACGTTTTAGGTCTCAATCTAGCGTCAAAACTTGGTTATTTCGCATCGCGCACAACCAAGCGATGTCCTGGCACCGCAAACAGAAACCGGTAATCGAGCACAAAGAAGAGATAATTCAAGTGGGCCAGGGGGCGGATCCAGAAAAGGATTTTTTAAAGTCGTGGAAAACGGATCAGCTACAGGAGGCTCTGAGCAAATTATCTCCAAACCACAGGGCGGTCGTAGAGCTTTCCTTTGTTCACGACCTCACTTACAATGAAATTGCCCAAATCATGGATTGCCCAGTTGGTACCATCAAGAGTAGAATGAGTTATGCACTAAAGCATCTTGACGGTGTGCTTAAGCGGAGAGGAATCAGTCAATGATAGGTTCCCAAAAAAATATTTGACCTGCCGATTTGACCTCCACCCAAATCGACTCCTGGCCAGAAAACACTTTCATTGGCGGGGTGAGCTGCAATTCCTAATGATATATTGGTGAAAAATTCTGAGCCATCTCGCGAATTGGTTCCTCTCCACCATAAAACCTCTATGCGGATGAAGCGGCAACTTGCCATTCGCCGCAGTGCGTCCGGCTGGGGCCCTCCACTAATTTGAGAAATCCACCACCAAATTCGGTTTAAAAAATTTAATTTTGAGTAATTTTGAACCATTTCAGTCCTACAGCGACTATGTTAATAGGACTTTAGTAATACATGACTGCAGTACTGGGAATTATTTTCTAATCAATTACCAGTTTCATTGTTTCGCGGTTTCGGATTTTCAAGCGGAAACCCGAAAATACAGGAGGTGTGGCGTTCTTTAATTATCGTCCCTATTCATTTGTCGAATGCCACACCCTATCCAGTTGCAATTATCAAGAGGTTTAATATGGAACGACGTGAATTTCTACAATTGGTTACCAAAGTATTCATTGCTGCCAACCAGGCGCTTGGCTTTCAGCTATTGCCTGTGAATCCCAAATGGCGCGCCAAAACCCGACTCGTTCCAGTGTACGTCAGGTCAGATAGGGAGAGATATCACCACCCTTGAACTGGACATTTAATCCGGTTGAACCGCCGGAGAGATCGAAGTCAGCCCCACGGATCAATAAGAAGTGGGAAAGGCTGGAGGCGGTTCTCTATGAGAATTTTCAGTTTCTCCTCCAGGACTACGTCAACGGATCAATCAATCCAGTGGCCCGCGTTATGGTGGGATGGGTATTAAAACGAAGTACTGCTGCCAAGCGTTATGTGGGGGCGATGCGCCAACTCAAAAATGCGACTGGCGAGCAACAACTTTACCAGCCAAATCCCGTGGTGTTGCAGCAAATTCGTTCGCGAATTGAAAGGCAACCTCTCCCAGCCAGAATCTCTTCCCCCGAATGGGCCACTCGCACCGTTCAAGTTGTGCTGGCAATCTTGATACTGGTAATTATCTGGCGAACGAGCGGATAAGAGTTGATCGAAAGCCAAATTCCATATTAATCAGCTTTCTTGCGGGCATCTTTCATTTTGGCATCGGGTGTCGGCGATCCGGCAAGCTTGGCACCCCATCGACGGCTGATCTTGCGGACTCGAGAACGGCCGCGGGCTGCAATATATCTGGCTCGTTTCCATTCTCGATCAACCCTGGATATTTGCTGAGGTGTGACATCCCATTTAACTACCGATGCGGCCCAGGTCAACCCTCCTCCAAAACCGACGAAGATCACGTTATCATCTGGGGCCAGTTTTCCCGCGTCCACGGCATCACACAAGGCGATTGGAATTGAGGCTGCCGAAGTGTTCCCTGCTTTATCAAGATTCACATAGAACAAGTCGGATGGCACACCAAGCTTTTTAGCAGCCGTCTCGATGATCCGGCGATTAGCCTGGTGCGGCACGATCAGATCCACGTCGTCAATAGTTAGCTCCGCTTTCTTCAAAACATCCTCGATGACATCACTTATCACATTCGTGGCAAAGCGGAAAATCTGCCGGCCGGCCATCCGGATGGTGTTCTTTTGATGGCCATTATGGAGGTATTCCGGACCAAGCGTTGGCACGGGATTGTGGTATACAGCTGGTAGACTGAGCAAGTCCCCGCCAGAGCCATCAGAGCGAAGCGTTGAAGCCATGACGCCACCGGGAATACTCGATCCCTTTAAAACAACCGCGCCAGCGCCATCGCCGAATAAAATACAGGTTCCTCGATCCTCCCAATCCACGACGCGGGATAACGTTTCCGTACCGATGACGATAGCGTTTCGAACTGAGCCAGTCGCAATTGATTGGGCGGCTACACTCAAACCATAAACAAAACCAGAACAGGCCGCACTCAAATCAAATGCTCCAGCTCTCCGAGCTCCAAGGTAATCTTGAACGCGGCAGGCGGTTGAGGGAAAGATATACTCCGGTGTTGAGGTTGCCACGATAATCAGCTCGATTTGAGACGGATGTAAATCGGCCACTGCTAGGGCACGAGCGGCAGCTTCAAAAGCCATTGTAGCCGTCGTTTCCTGGGTTGCGGCAATGTGGCGTTCCCGTATTCCTGTTCGTGTGAAAATCCACTCATTAGAGGTATCCACTGTCAGGGCAATTTCGTCATTCGTGAGGACGCGCTCCGGCAAAAAACTGCCCCAACCAACGATATGAGCATTCTTCATGTCCGTCTCAGCGATCTCCTCATAACGCTGCAAAAAGCCCTTCCGAGTCAAGATACGTCAGATCCATAAACAAATAACCCGCCAGTGCTCGATCAGTTACGACCAAAATGCCAAATTTATTGGACCGGCATGTTGGTTTCAAGTAACGTCAGAGTGGCCGGCAAGGTTATTTTCTGAACCATCAGCCCGGCAATTTCGAAGATCGCCGGGGGCTTTCAGCAGTTAAAATTTGGTTGACTATGCTACATCCGAATGACCAAGAAGGCAAAAACGGTCACTTATTGCCTTAAAAGCAACTGGTTTCTATGCAACAGTTTCTTCAGGGGCGTTCTCAACGTATTCGCCTTGCTGCATTTGCTCAAATTGTACCTGGAGTTCTTTACGCGTCTCATCCATGGCCTGACGCGCTTCCGCTAACGCTTCTTCCCAGCGAGTGACGATGTCTTGTCGGAGATCATCTCCGGATTCAGGTGTCAGTAACAAGGCAGCCGTGGCACCGACCACAGCACCACACAGAGCCCCAGCGAGGAAGCTGATTATTTTATTCATTGTTTTGCCCTCCTCATCTTCCATGATGACCATTAAGTTTTTTCCGCAATGCAATCAAAGAGCGATCGCAGTTTGGAATTTTTATCATATAAAATTATCTTGACTTACTCCTCCAGTAAATTATAGCGTATGTTTGGCATTGTCTGAAATCGACAGACTACTGTCAATTAAAGCTCATTATTGTATCCAGCTTTGAAGGACCGGACAGGTTGAAATCCGTGTTACTTCAAGAAATTACATTCAAAAGGTAAAATGGTTTAATAGATCATTGTGGTTCATTTCCACGATAAGTGAGCTAGGCGGATGATACGATAAGCTAATCAATTAATGACCCCCCGCAAACCCTCTCCCGGAATAATTCTTGCTGTCATCGCCTTCGGCGTGTTTGTAGCGGCCGACGATTTGACGGTCGTCTCAACCATGCTACGCCAGATCATCTTCGACCTAGAGATACCGTTACCCGAAGGCTTAGGCGACGCGGCCTGGATTGTCAATGCTTACCTTATCGCCTATGTCGTTGTGATGCCTTTTATTGGCCGGGTTAGCGATTTTATTGGTCGAAGGCCGGTTTATATCATTTCCTTGCTGCTATTCCTGGCGGGGTCATTGTGGGTTCCGTTTGCTCCCAACCTGGGATGGTTCATCGTCGGACGGGTGATGACAGCTCTTGGCGGGGGAGCCATGGTACCCGTTGGCATGGCCATTATCGGCGACGTTTATTCCCCAGGAAGACGTCCATCGGCACTAGGTATACTGGGAGCGATAGATACTGCCGGATGGGTTTGGGGTCCACTGTACGGGGCGTTGCTGATCCGATTTCTTGATTGGCGCTGGCAGTTTTATCTCAACATCCCCCTCAGTATCGCAGCCATTGCCGCAGCCTGGTGGGCGCTCAGGGATTTACCCAGACCTCAACCTCTTGGCCGGCTTGATTGGTTGGGTTCGATTCTCTTGACCGGCGGATTACTTTCGCTAAGCATCGCCTTGCTGAATGGAAGTGATATTCAGAGTGTGGGCAGCCTGGCTGAGCTAACTGGGGAAAAACCTCCAAACATGTTGCCTTTGTATATCTTCTCCCTGGCCTGTTTTGCCTTGTTTTTTGTCGTCGAATACCGCATAAGCATAGGCGCGACGGGACTATTCTCCTGGGCATCTGGCACCTTGCCCCTGATCGATCCATCTTTATTTCGGCGTCGAAACTTTAGCCCCTCAGTATTGGTTAACTTCCTGGTTGGGGCTGTATTAATCATCGCCATGATCAATGTTCCACTGCTCATTAACGTTCTGGAGACAGACGTCACCCAGGCTGCATTAACCAGCGGTTGGTTGCTTAGTGGTATGACTGCCTCTATGGCGATTATGGCCTACGTGGGCGGCCGGTTGACTGAACAGTTCAGCTATCGGCCAGTGACCATTGCCGGTTTACTGGCAATCGTCTTTGGATTCAGTCTAATGGGGTTTTCCTGGGCAGTAGGTACACCGTACCGTCAAATGGTTTGGCAATTGGTCATTCTCGGTGCCGGCTTTGGGTTGGTGATTGCACCGATTGGCGCGGCCGTGATCAATGCGGCACCCGAGGATCAACGGGGCATTGCTTCCGGCCTGGTTATCGTCTTTCGCCTGATCGGGATGAGCGTCGGCTTGTCTGGTCTTACCGCCTGGGGCTTGCATCGATTTGGGGAGCTACGGCAATTCATAGACCTTCCGCCAATCACGGATCCCGATTTTCAGACATCCTTGATCGATGGGCTGACCAACTTGACAGTGACTGTCTTGACGGAGACCTTCCTTATATCGGCTTTGATTGCGAGCGTAGCTGTAATAGCAGCATTGCCCTTGCGGTCGGACCTGAGGACTGCGCCCGTGGCCGAACTCGGAAAGGATTTACAGGAGTAAATTGGGGATAAGGTGTGGTCGTTACCCTTTGAGTCTGATAGATAATTCGTCTAATTGACGCTGGCTAACGCTGGACGGAGCATCGGCCATCAAGTCGGCCGCATTTTGGCTCTTGGGGAAGGCGATCACCTCGCGGATATTCGGTTCTCCAGCCATGAGCATGACTAGCCGGTCGATGCCCGGGGCAATGCCACCATGAGGTGGCGTGCCATATTCAAAAGCATCTAACAGGTGACCAAACTGGTCGCGGGCTTCTTCCATCGACAGACCTATTAATTGCATGATCTTTTGTTGCAGTTCTCTTTCATGGATCCGGATGCTGCCTCCACCGACTTCATACCCATTGCAAACCAAGTCATATTGCTCGCTAAGAACAGCGCCGGGATCGCTGTCCAGCAGCGGGATATATTGTCTTTGCGGGCTGGTAAACATGTGATGGCTTGGCACATAATGTCCCTCTTTTTTTTCTGCTTCAAAGAGGGGAAAATCTACAACCCAAACGAAAGCTAACTCGGCGATCTCCTTGTAGCCTAGCCGCCGGGCCATCTCTTCACGCAAAATACCCAGGACTTCGTAGACGATCGTTGGTTGATCACTGGAAAATAACAACAAGTCGCCAGGCTTTGCCTCCAGCCGCTTGATGAGGGAGGCCAATTGTTCTACAGAGAAGAATCTGGTGATAAAGCCCCGTAACTCCTCGGTCTCTGGATCTATCGCCAACCAGGCTAATCCCTTGGCACCGGCCTCTCGGGAGATCTGCTCCAGTTCATCTATTTGTTTACGGCTGTAGTCACCACAGCCAGGTACGCAAATGGCCTTGACTGGCAGACCAGTCGCCACATTTTCGGCAAAGACGCGAAAAGCGCTTTCTCCGGCTATGTCTGAGACATCCACCAGCTCCATTCCAAATCGTACATCCGGCCGGTCAGTACCAAATCGTTCTAATGACTCTGTGTGACTCAATCTCAGAAATGGTTCATAGGCCAGCGGCACTTCGCTGGCCGTTTTAACCATGCCGATGATAAGCTCCTCTGTGAGCGCTAGTATGTCATCTCTTTCAACAAAACTCATTTCCAGATCAAGCTGGGTGAATTCTGGTTGCCGGTCGGCTCGCTGGTCCTCATCCCGGAAACATCGCGCGATTTGGAAGTATTTTTCATATCCAGCAACCATGAGCAATTGCTTCAATTGTTGGGGACTTTGGGGCAAAGCGTAGAACTTACCCGGGTGGACCCGACTAGGGACCAGGTAATCGCGCGCACCTTCAGGCGTGCTCTTAAAAAGGATTGGTGTTTCGATCTCCAAAAAACCCTTCGCGTCGAGGAAATCGCGAATGAATTTGACGGCTTTATGGCGGATGCGAATATTCCGTTGCATCCGTTGCCGCCTGAGGTCAAGGTAACGATATTTAAGGCGCATCGCCTCGTCCACAACCTTATTTTGCCCGATCGGTATAGGAGGGGTCTTAGCCGGGTTTAAGACAACCATTTTGTCGGTCAAGACCTCGATCTGTCCGGTTGCCATATTAGGGTTTTCCTGACCAGGGGGACGCCGTGAAACCTCCCCTGTGACTTGCAGGACGTATTCGGATCGCGCTTGATTAGCCGTATCAAAAGCTACCTGGGAGCGACCCGCATCAATGACGACTTGCGTCTTACCTTCCCGATCTCGTAAATCGATGAAAATAATGCCGCCCATATCGCGACGGCGATTAACCCAACCGGCTAAAGTTACCGTTTGTCCGAGATGTTCCAAGCCTAATTCACCGCAGCTATGTGTCTTTAACATGTCGATCCTTTCTGGCAGGAGAGTAGAGCACTAAATACTCGTTGGATCCGGATCAAAGCTCGGGTTTTACCTGACACAAATCAAATGAGGTCAACCGGCCAGGCACCTCTCCCGATTTGTAAACAAGCCAGAATTGTATCGTGCCGGGGTAGGAGTGACAAACAAACAATTAAATAAGAAAAAGTTGATAAAAATTGACATGGGAAAGCTTAGCTGCTAAAATCGCACCATCATTGAGATCTTGTTGAATTGTCATTCTTAGTAGCTTCAGAAATAAGAGGGTCGAATACAAATGACAACATTGGAACAATACGAATTGGAACAGACCGACGAAATCCAGTTGACCGAAAATGCCGCCAACACGGTTCGAGACCTGTTAGTCCAAAAAAACGTACCCGATTACGGGTTACGGATTTTTGTATCTGGGGGAGGTTGCTCGGGCATGCAATATGGCATGGCTCTGGATGCTGAACCTGGCGAGAATGACCATGTGTTCAACAATGACGGTGTTCAGATTTTTGTAGATCCGATCAGCATGATGTATCTCTCGGGATCTGTCGTAGATTACGAAGATAACTTAATGGGTGGCGGATTCCGCATCGATAATCCAAACGCTGTCTCTTCATGTGGTTGTGGTCACTCTTTCAAGACGTCCAATAGCGCGGCTGGAACATCGTCTGGTTACAGCGGTGGCGGTGGCTGCGGCTGCTGATCATTCTCATTTAATCCTAGACTATTAGCGGGGCGTCTTCATTTTGGCAGACGTCCCGTTTTCTATGTAACCTGAACATGGAAACTCGCTATTTTTCTGTTGAAGAAGCCAACGAACTATTAGCAGATATCGAACCGTTGATGGAACGATTGCTCGAACGGCGAACCAAGGTTGTCGAATCTCGCCAGCAGATCTATCAACTGTTGGCGGCGGGCAACAGTGACTTCGGAGGACCGGCTGCGTCAGAATTAGCGCAGGATTTTATGGTCATTGAACGATTGGCAAGAAAAATCCGGTCCCATGGTTGCATCATCAAGGATCTCAACAATGGCCTCGTAGACTTCTTGTCAAAGCGTGACGGCCGAGAGATCTACTTGTGTTGGCGTTACGGTGAACCAAGAGTCGAGTTTTTTCACGAACTACACATGGGATTCAAAGGTCGGCAACATATATAGAACGTTCGACCGTTTTGTAGGAATCTAGCCACAAAGCGCGCTATTCACAGGAGAGGGGTAATAATATAACTCGTGCTAACAAAATTATGGCCCTTTTCAGAAAAACAGGTCCGTTCTTCTGATATTGTGTGGCTTGATCTTGGCGATTTGGGTGACTTGGTAAACCCGAATGGTCCGCATGAACAATGGCAGGATCACGGATTGGGTTTGCTGCGTACGATCCTTCACCAAAACGGAATCCTTACAGATCTACTCTCTACGAGAGCGGTAACTTCCTGGGAGCAACTCCGCAAACAACTTGATGGTTACCGGATGCTCATCATGAATGTGCGCAGTTATACTTTTCCGGTTGCCTACCGCTCGGCTCAGATATTTAAAGATGTCAATCCAGAGGGATTGGTATTGACCGGTGGCATGCACGCCACAGTGGCTCTGGATGAGATGACGGCAATCCCTGAGTTTGACCGGATCTGCCAAGGACCCGGCGAAAATGTCATTGTCGACCTGGTTAGCAATCCCGATTCCTTTCCAAGAGTTTTTATCGGAATGGGTGCCAAGTCTATGGCTGAGTGGCCATCGATCGATCGCACCGTATGGCCACAACCAGCCAGCCGACATCTGAAGCGATCGTTCAATTGGCCTCTGGAGCCAGAGTGTGGTTGGGGGCCTAGTCCAGTGGCGACAATCTTAACCAGCCGGGTTTGCCCCTGGCAGTGCGTTTTTTGCAACGAAAATTCGTATATCCCTAATATGGGTCGCCGGCCGGTCGATATGGTAATCGAAGAGCTGAATTACCTGGACGAGACCTTTGGACCCATCGGCTCGGTTGTCATTCACGATTCGATGTTCTTCCAGAATCCTCGCTGGTTGGAAGAGTGGATCGACAAATACCCAAGGAAGGCCAACAAGATCTGGCCTTACTGGGCGGCCGGGCGGGCAGACACGGTTCGCCAATGGCCAGATCTCTTTGAGGCATTGATCAGGGAGACCAACTGGGACACCATTTCGATCGGATTTGAGTCCGGTAGCGACCGAGTATTACGTATCCTTAACAAAGAATGTACCGAAGAAGACAACTTCTTTGCCATTGACTTAGTCAATCGGATTGGCGATGAGATGGAAGCTGAGGGGCGGAAAGCACCTGTCTTTTGGTCCAATATCATGCTCGGTATACCTGGCGAGACCCATGAGGATGCCTTTAAGACGATGCGCATGCTCAAACGCATGCGCCGGGTTATGCCATCCATCGCCTTCTATGCCCCCTACCCTGGCTCAGCACTTGGCAACCAACTCATTGCCGAGGGCAAAAGCCTGATGACTAAGGACAATTATCATCGATTTCCGGATGACGAGAAGGTCAAGGATATTGACTACCAATTTTATCGAGACTTGTTGGCCGGCAAGTATGACGACGAGATCAACCGGGGGATTAGCGCCTCGACGGTGGAAACCGAAGCCAGCTACATGGACGCACTAACAAAGGCATAATCATGAGCAGCTTCAGCAACCCACATTATATGTACTTGTTTGACCTGAAAAACGGCAAAAAGAAATTGGCTTACGGACAATCACCGGAAGATGCCCTGGAGATTTTGAGCTATCGTCTCTCAGAAGCGGAGATGAATGAGATTCTGAAAGATAAATATATCAAGATCTCTCAGCGAAAGATGCAGGAGTATATCCATCTACTTGGGTAAAGTTGATATTTCATTAAGTACAGTAACATGTCCTCTATGCCATGGCTGATAGCCATTTTTTAAATCTCACCGCGGCTTGGACGGTTTGAAGGTTTAAAAGTGCTCGATAGTTTAAGTGGCGAGGGTAATCTGCTTCAGATTTGTCAGTCTCGCTGATCCATTGGAATGTAATCCCGTTCGCCATAACCTGTATAGATCTGGCGCGGCCGGGCGATGGCTTGCTCACTATCGGTCAACATCTCCGCCCATTGGGCCAACCAGCCCACCGTTCGGGGGATAGCAAACATAACCGGGAACATCGTCTTTGGAAGTCCCATGGCCTGATAAATGATGCCCGAATAGAAATCCACGTTCGGATAAAGCTTACGGCTAACGAAATATTCATCTTCAAGGGCGATCCGCTCCAATTCGAGGGCAATGTCTAATAACGGATTATGGCCAGTCACTTCAAAAACTTCATCGGCGATCTGTTTGATGATCTTCGCTCTCGGATCGTAGTTTTTGTAGACGCGGTGTCCGAAGCCCATTAGGCGAAACTCGCCAGCTTTAACTCGTTCAACATAGCTGGGAACTTCCTCCATACTCCCGATTTCCTCCAACATGCGTAGAACTGCTTCGTTAGCCCCGCCATGCAAAGGACCGAATAAGGCAGCGGCTGCCCCAGCCATGGCGCTGTAAGGATCAACGCGAGAACTACCAATGGCGCGCATGGCATTAGTACCACAGTTTTGTTCGTGATCGGCATGCAAAATAAACAAGACATCCAAAGCCCGTTCGAGAACAGGGTTTGGAACATAATTGGGTTCAGCCCGCCGGAACATCATATTGAGGAAATTGCCGGCATAACTCAAATCCGGATCCGGATAAGCGTAGGGAAAACCCTTAACGTGACGGTAAGCGAAGGCGGCAAGGGTCGGCACCTTGGCGACTAGTCGGGTCATCTGCAGTTGGCGTAACTCGAAATCATCGACTAACCTCGCTTCAGGGTAGAAAGTTGATAATGCGGCGATCATGCTAATGAGCATGCCCATGGGATGGGCATTATAGCGAAAGCCATCCAATAGCTGTTTTATGTTTTCATGAAGGAGAATATGTCGCTTAATGTAGCCTTCGTATTCTTCAAGCTGAGCCTGGGTCGGCAATTCGCCATCTATAATGAGGTAAGCAACTTCGAGAAAGGTGCAGTTTTGGGCTAAATCCTGAATCGGATAACCACGATAACGCAATATCCCTTTTTCACCATCAATATAGGTGATGGCACTTCTAGTGGAAGCCGTGTTCTTGAAAGCCGGATCATAGCTCATCATACCAAAATCATCTTCATGTACCTTGATTTGCCGTAGATCCATGGCCCGAATGGTGTCATCGGTAATGGGCAATTCGTAGGTGCGTCCAGTCCGATTATCGGTCACGGTTAGGGTTTCTTGGGTCATATTCGCCTCCAGCTTGTGAAATATGTGTCTAAATACAATAGGTAACAGTATAAGCCTGCGATCAATTTGAGTAAGAATTTGTTGGGAAATTCCGGAAATACCGTAAGTATAGCGCGTTTTGGTTTTCTTTACAGGAGAATGGCAACTTCTCTTCTCCATCCAAATTTTCAAATAATGTAGACGGTAGTTTATTCAATTATCGTCGGCGCTTTTGATATAATGGAACATGCACGAAAGATTGAGCTAATGCATAATCAAGTGCCATCCTGAATTAACCTGAAATCTGTGTACTGGTCACGAGAAGGGAGAGGATTAAGGTGGCGAAAATAACGGAAGATGGGCATAGAAAGGAAATGATCGAGGTAGAGACGGATTTGGCACACAAACTGGCTATCGAAGCTGCCGTCCGCGAAATTTTAATCCATGTGGGCGAGAATCCTGATCGCGATGGATTGCAAAGAACCCCCGAGCGTGTGGCTCGCATGTATGATGAGATACTGGCCGGCTACGGAATCGATCCTGTCGCCATGGTGAATGATGCGCTATTCGACGTGTCCTATGATGAGATGGTCGTGGTCAAGGATATCGAGTTTTTTAGCATGTGCGAGCACCACATTTTACCTTTTTTTGGGCGGGCTAATGTGGCTTATGTACCTAGCCAAAAGGTGATCGGTTTGTCGAAAATACCACGTATTGTAGAGATGTACGCCCGCCGCCTTCAGGTACAGGAGCGGATGACACGGCAGATAGCCGAATTGATAGAAGAAGTCCTAACTCCTGAGGGGGTGGCAGTTGTGATTGAAGCTTCGCACATGTGCTCAATGATGCGGGGAGTGAAGAAGGAGCACGCTCGGATGGTGACCAGCGCCATGCTGGGTTGTTTCCGGGATAGCGAAAAGACGCGGAATGAGTTTTTACGTCACCTGGAATCACAGGCGGTAACAATATAGGGGTTGGGTTTCAGGAGTTAGGGATCAAGATTTATTGAATTGGCGGGCCAAGGCCAAAGCTTGGTCGCGGGTTGTGATTTCGCCAGCGGCTTGGGCTTCCTCGATGAGTCGGAGCAGGCGGCCGATCTCGGGACCGGGTTCAACCTGGAGGATATCAATGAGGTCCTGGCCGTCTATAAGGGGGTTGGGCCGGACTGAGTCTTCATGATGAAGAAAGTAGTGGCCGATCAGTTGGTCGACAACGTTTAAAAGGCGATCCCATTCCAGATTGCCGTCCATCCTATCATATATGGCCAGGTGATCGGCTAAGGATAACAGGCAAATATCTAGCCCATAGGCGCCGTGATCGCGATAAAAACGGTAAATAGCGCGACGGCTGAGGCTAGGATTTTGGGATAAAAAAAGGGGGCGCATATGGCCAGCAACGATGGATTTGACGCCATAAATAGCTTCTTTACTTAATTTCAACCAGCTGAGAGCCCTCCCGACCGTGGTGGCGCCAATTTTATCGTGACCATAAAAGCGAATATGGCCATCAGGATCTACTTCCTGGGTTGAGGCTTTGCCAACATCGTGAAAGAGGGCGCCTAGACGGAGAATCAAATAGCCATCCAGACCACCATCTACCCGACGTTCAAAATGTTGGTTTAAACTGGGCACGAAATTAGTTAGATGAGCCTGGGCCACTTCCAGGCGAGGATCAGCGGCTGGTTGGCCATACAAAATGACCCGCTCGACGGTTGCCAGCCAACGGAGGGTTGATTGAACGTGATCCAGGACAGGTTCATGGTGAGGGGCCGACTGCTGGACACCAGCCAAGGCGTTAATTTCGGGTAAAATGATGGGCAGGAGCTCTAGTTCCGCCAAGGAACTCAGGGATCGGCCAGGCTCCGGAAGTTGGAACATTTTCAAGAGTTCATCGCGAGCCCGTTCCATGGAGACATTCTCCAGAAGTGGAGCCGCCTCTTTAATAGCTGCGGCCGTTTCTGCAGTGAGGTTAAAGTCTAATTCCAATGCTAAGCGGATGGCTCGCAAAGTTCTTACGGGATCGTCTTTCAAAGCCGAAGAATGGGTTAAACGGATCCGGCGTTTCTCTATATCCTCTAACCCACGACAAGGATCGACGATGCTAGCTCGACTCTTTGCGGCAACTGGCAGGGCAAGGGTATTGAGACAGAAATCGCGATCGCGCAAGTCGGCCTCTAAATCATCTCCACGGAAACGGGTGAAGTCGAGGGTCGTATCTTCCCGCTGCAGGACAATCCGGCCGGCGTCTCGCTGGCGATCGAGAACGTATGCTGGCTGACCTAAAAAGTCGGCTACTTTGAAGGCCAGCTGGACAGCTCCAGACGGGAGGACGAAGTCAAGATCTTTGCTGGACCGGCCGAGCAACATATCTCGAATCGCCCCACCCACTAGATAAACTGGTTGGTCGAGTCGAGCAAAGATAGGTTGTAATTTATCAAGCAATGGGGGAAGAGGTAGGGGAACGCCACCTGCCGGTTCGACGTAATAAATGGACAGTTGATCACGAATACGGTTGCGCCGGCCGAGGCGTTCAGCGGCTGGAGCTGTCTCGCCCACTCCCACAACTTGATCACCAGAAAGGGCCACCCATCGGCCGACAAAGGGTGAGAGATCAGCGTTGGTAAGGTTTGGTTCTTTATTTATCTGGCTGGGCATATAACTTTATTATATCCGTTAATGGGAGGGTGTGGAATGTGGCAGTGTATTAAAT
>Ga0209536_100003316_pt1 | contig 25915 bp, 25 predicted proteins | sample DeeMarSeWOR28_12_FD_187461 | JGI IMG/M metagenome (GOLD analysis project Ga0209536, IMG submission 187461) | Marine sediment microbial communities from White Oak River estuary, North Carolina - WOR-2-8_12 (SPAdes) (version 2) | ecosystem: Environmental > Aquatic > Marine > Intertidal zone >...
CTCTGCTTCCGATCGCGTGTTCTTAACTTTGTATAATGCCTGAGCCAGACAATTGGCTCCACCCCAGATCGTTACCCATACCGGCCTGGGATCGGGACGATCGACGAGATCTATAATCCAATTCGATCCTTCGGAATCTTTGTCATCACCGACTGCATTCATCCCAAAATCGGGATATCCTTTTTTAATCAGACTCATGAGCTCATCCTTAGGAGGATACCCGGGTGCATGTTTCTCCATATTGTCGCGAACTTTTCCGTAGGCTTCTACAATTTCTTTGATCCTCCAGTCAGCGATCTGATCACGCTGCCAGCAGGAGGTGGTGGCGATCAGACCTTCCACATCCAGTTCATTGGCATAAGTCAAAAAACGGACCATCGACATCGCATCATCAGGCTCGTTTTCAATATCCGTCAAAACCAACACCCTTGTCCTGGAATCATCGGCTATGGTTATCCCAAATATACATATGATCAGTAATGATAGACTCAAAATGGTATATCTCTTCATAGTGATTTCCTTTCACCATATATTTCACAAACCACAGAGATGCTCGATGGGCATGGCACACCATGTCACTACCTTAATAATTTTTGTTCGTCAAATCGTGGATGATTTGATCCCGATCAGATTTCAGGAGGCAGTCGTATGATCGGTGATGCTCATAATTGGCTAAACTTGCCGGTCATCAGAAATTGATGCAAGTATTTTCTCAATTATTTTTTGGCAGAAAGAAAACAGGATGGTTGCCAAGAAACGAGGGACAAGCATCGAGGAGCGAGGATCAAGGATCAAGCATCATATTCCCTATGTTTAAAAAAACGTAAACAAACTAAATTTTTCTTGACAAGAACCGATATTATATTTATAATTGAACATTTGCTAATGCTCCTTGAACAAATGTTCAAAAATGATCTCTGAAAAAAACGACATTTCGATATTAGTAGAGGCTGCTCGTCTTTATTATGAACACGACTTTAGTCAGCAACAAATTGCTTACAAGCTGGGGATTTCACGACCGAGTGTTTCCCGGATATTGCATAAGGCCCGGGAACAAGGGATTGTCAAAATTGAGATCAAAGATCCTTCCGATAAGGGAATACGGATTGAAAATGATCTTAAGAAAAAATACGATCTCAAAAAAATTGTTGTGGTTCCTGAAGATGATAACATTGCTGTTGTCAAGGAACGACTGGGTCAGGCAGCTTACAGGATGCTCAATGAGATCATCACCGATGATATCATCTTAGGAATATCCTGGGGAACAACCATGCAGGAAGTGGCTCGGCAATCGGCGAGAAAAATGATGAAAAATCTGACAGTTGTTCAGTTAAACGGCGGTGTGTCTAAAGCAGCGCTTGATACACACGCCAGCGAGATCGCTCAAACTTTAGGTGAGAAATTCCAGGCAACACCTTACCTGTTACCCTTGCCAGCGATCGTCGATTCACCCAGAGTAAAAAAAGTCATTCTCTCCGACAAAAATATTGCGCGAACGCTTGATCTGGGTAAAAGAGCGGATATTGCTATGTATACCATTGGTTTGTTCAACAGAGAGTCTGTGTTGGTGAAAGCAGATTATTTTGAGAAACAGGAAATTAAATCATTATTAAAAAACGGCGCCATTGGTGATATCTGTTCCCGTATCGTTGACCACGATGGAAACATTTGTTCACAAACACTGAATGCACGAACGATCGGTATTGAGCAAAAAGATCTGTTAAAAAAGCCCTATGCCATTGCTGTAGCCGGAGGAAAGGAAAAATTACCGGCCATACGCGCCGCTATACGTGGAAATTGGTTTAATTGTCTGATTACCGACAGTTGGATTTCAAACGAACTGTTACATGATTAATCTCGTTACTCGGTTCTCGGCACTCGATTCTCGTTTTCTGCCAAGTTTTGGGAATCTTTGTATTTGTCAGTACAGCTCTATTCGCCAAGTTTAAAGATCATGTATTTGCTTAATGACAAAATAAACAAAAAAAATCAAAAGAATAAGCGCCGCGTCGCTGCGTGAAACAAATATTGCGTAAAAACAACTATCTGATAAAAAAGGAGAATTACTCAAAATGTCAGATGCAGGAAAAAAATCCATTGCTATCGGCTCTGACCACAGTGGTTTCAGGTTGAAAGAAATCCTGAAAGTTCACCTGCGCGATCAGGGTCATGATGTCAATGACTGTGGTACTTTTGGTGAAAAATCAGTGGACTGGCCTGATATTGCCAGCGCTGTGGCCAGGGAAGTAGCCAACAACAAATCCCAAATCGGTGTTATTGTCGATGGCGCGGGAATCGGTTCCGCTATGGTAGCGAATAAGATACCCGGAGCGCGGGCCGCTTTATGTTATGATATTTCTTCGGCAAAAAACTCACGGGAACACAACGGTGCAAATGTGCTGACTCTCGGTTCCGGCTTGATCGGCATAAATCTGGCCAAACAGATTGTTGATACTTTTTTAGCACATGATTGCACGGTAGACAGACATCTGCGGCGGGTAAAAATGGTTGAGGAAATTGATCAGGGAAAGGCCGGTCAATTGTCGAAAGCTGTATTACAGTCTCCAGCGGTTGATGAAAATGATCTGACAAAAATTGCTCAAAGGGTTAGTCAGTTATTAACACAAGCCGATATCTCTCCGGCTAGCTCCGCCGGATCTCATTGTCAGACAGATATGATTTGCAAGTGTGGCGTGTGTGTTGAACGCACTCCTGAGACACTCAGACAATTCATCGATAGTGGCGTAGATAGAATTGGGTATAACGATGCGACCGGATGTGAATGTGTTCCTGAAGATATTGCCAAATGTATCGACCACACGGTACTTAAACCGGAGACAACCGCAGACGATGTAAGGAAGCTGTGTGCCGAGGCCAATGAATATGGTTTTGCATCAGTTTGTGTAAGTCCCAGTTATGTGCCTGTAGCGGCAAAAGAGCTTGCCGGCAGTAAAGTGAAGGTATGTACGGTCGTCGGCTTCCCATCCGGGGCACATATGCCTGAAATTAAAGCACTCGAAGCCCGGCGGGCAATCCGCGACGGTGCACAGGAAATAGATATGGTGGTCAACATTGGTGCTATTAAAACCGGAGATGATGAACTCGTCTATCGTGATATTTTACGCGTTAGCGAGGCTTGTGAGGACGGAAGTGCAATTCTCAAGGTCATCATCGAAACGGGTTTGCTTACAGATGAGGAAAAAAGAAGAGCATGTGAATTGGCAAAAAAAGCAAGGGCCAACTATGTAAAGACGTCAACCGGTTTTGGACCTGGTGGAGCGACCGCAGAGGATATTGCTCTCATGTATAGTATTGTCTCCGGTGCCGGTATGGGAGTGAAAGCCTCCGGCGGCGTACGCAGCTATGAAACTGCTCATAAAATGATTCAGGCAGGTGCAACAAGAATTGGAGCAACTGCCGGCATTAAGATTGTACAACAGGCAAAGGAAGTTACACTCACAAATTAAAACAACCTTTACGGGAGGATTTACGGTGGTAGATCTCAGAGCATATGTATTTTTAGATAATTTACAACCTCAATATGCGGCATTTCTGGGTACCGTTGCCCAGGGATTCCTACCTATTGCAGGAATGGCTTCGCTGTATGTTGAAATTTCCCCGGGGATTGAAATTAACAGGATTACTGATATTGCTTTAAAATCGACAAATGTTACGCCGGGTATGCAGATTGTGGAAAGACTATATGGCATGCTTGAGATTCATTCCAATTCTCAGGCAGATGTTCGTCAGGCAGGAAAGGCCATCCTGGACGCGCTCGAGCTCAAAGAGGAGGATCGCTGGAAACCCAAAATATATTCCAGCCAGGTCATCCGTCGCATTGATGATCATCAAACGCAATTAATAAACAGAATGCGCCACGGTAATATGATTGTCCCTGGACAGACCTTATATGTAATGGAGGTTCAACCAGCTGCGTATGCTGCTCTGGCCGCCAATGAAGCGGAGAAAGCGGCAGAAATAAACATTCTCGAAGTCAGGTCATTTGGCAGTTTTGGCCGGGTTTATCTTGGAGGAGAAGAAAGGGATATTGATGTGGGCTGGCAAGCTGCTGTCAAAGCAATCGACGAGGTTTCCGGGAAAGAAAAACATGAAAAGTAACCACTGAGGGCACTGAGCAAAAAATCAAATTAACAAAATAAAAATAATTAAGAGTATACAGAGATGAACATTAATTCGAACATGGAAAAATCTAAAATTTTAAATTTAAAACTCCGTGTACTCTGTGGTTAAAAAACTACTTCACAAATCTATAATTTGGAGGAAAAAATGGCTGAAGCGTTAGGAATGATTGAAACCAGAAGTTTTCCGGCTGTGGTTGAAGCAGCGGATGCAATGGTCAAGGCAGCAAAGGTAGAACTTGTGTCATATGAAAAAACAGGTGGAGGCTACACAACCGCAATTATTCGTGGCGATGTCGCTGCTGTAAAAGCTGCCTGTGATGCAGGACGAGCCGGGGCGACCCGAGTTGGCGAAATTGTTGCTGTTCACATTATTGCCAGACCTCATCACAACGTTGATGCTGTGCTTCCCTTGGGACGCACTGATGAGGGAAAGTCAGAGATGAAAGGTAAAACCACTAAGTAATTGGGAGAAAAAATGACTCTTGCCAGAGTTTCAGGAACGGTAGTTTCTACCAGGAAAGAACAAAGCATGGATGGATTGAAGTTTTTAATCCTTCAACAGGTCAATCTGGAAGGCAAGGAAGATGGTGGTTTTGTCGTTGCAGCTGATGCTGTCGGGGCGGGTGTTGGTGAATATGTTCTATATGCCAGCGGAAGTTCCGCCCGCCAGACATTAGTAACGGATAAACGGCCTTGTGATGCAGTCATTATGGCAATCGTAGATAACTGGGAAATAGACGGAAATTTGAAATACAAGAAGTAAGTAAAATTTCAAAAATCTGTTTCGACACATTAAAAATTCAAGAATATTGTCTCTTTTTTATTTCCCATCATGATAGGAGATTTTTAGATTGTCAGAGTTGAATAATGATCAAATAAGCCTTATCGCTTCTGAAGTGGTTAAAATTCTAAAAAGCAACCACGATCCGGAGCAATTTCTGAAAGAGAAACAAGTACCGGTATCTGACACCCCTGTGTCGGGAACCGGTATATTTGATGATCTGGATAAAGCAGTACAGGCTGCTAAAACTGCCCAGCAAATGTTGATGAGCTCTACTCTTGAAAAGCGCAACGAAATTATTGGAAACATTCGAAAAAGAATGCTTCTGCATGCGGAAGACCTGGCGACACGGGCTCATCAGGAAACAGGAATAGGGCGCCAAGAAGACAAGATTGTTAAAAATCGACTGGTTACGAACAAAACCCCGGGCACGGAATTTCTCACACCATCTGCGCAATCCGGAGATCGGGGACTTACGCTAACGGAATTAGCACCATATGGTGTTATTGGCGCGATTACGCCTGTGACAAATCCCACCTCAACTATTATATGCAATACGATTGGGATGGTTGCCGCCGGGAATGCGGTTGTTTTTAATGTGCATCCTTCTGCCAGAGATGTCAGTCTTTATAATATTAGTCTTATTAATGATGCGATTAAAGAAGCAGGTGGACCGGCCAATCTGATTACAACTATTTCACGGCCTACGGTTGAATCGGCGCAACAATTAATGAAACACAAAGATATAAGACTTCTGGTTGTGACAGGTGGCTCAGGTGTTGTCCGTGAAGCAATGACCAGTGGGAAAAGGGCGATCTGTGCCGGACCCGGTAATCCACCCGTTGTCGTCGACGAGACGGCAGACATTGAACAGGCAGCTAAAGGTATTATTTCCGGCGCATCTCTTGATAACAATATTATCTGTGTTGATGAAAAAGAGGTTTTTGTTGTCTCTTCGGTGGCTGATGATTTGATCGCTGCTTTCTCAAGATATGACGCCGTTGTTCTGAGCCCCCAGCAGATCTCACAACTTGAAAATATAATATTTTCCGAACACAGAGGTCCGCAAAAACCCGCCGTGATGAATAAAGATTTAATTGGAAAAAATGTCTCCGTTATTTTGCAGAAAATCGGAATGAGTGTAAACGATAAAGTGAGGGTTGCCATTGCTCCGGTCCCTGCCGAGCATCCACTCGTGTGGAGTGAGCAAATGATGCCTGTGTTACCCGTTGTTCGAATGCCCAATGCCGATTCTGCTATCGATATTGCTATTAAGGCCGAACATGGATTCGGACATACGGCGGTCATGTATTCAAAAAATTTAGATAATTTAAGTCGGATGGCCAGAGAAGCCAACTGTAGTATTTTTGTCAAGAACGGACCTTCTTACTCAGGATTGGGCTATGGCGGTGAAGGTTATTGTTCATTTTCAATCGCCAGTCCAACCGGTGAAGGTTTGACAAATCCACGCAGTTTTTCAAGGGAACGCCGATGTGTTTTAGTTGACCATTTTAGGATAGTCTGATGAAAAAATACCCTGCTATAGCCTTATTAGAAATTTCCGGTATTGCCACCGGTATTTACTGTGCTGATACCATGATTAAATGTGCTCCAATAACTGTCTTAAAATCTGGCACTGTGCATAATGGAAAGTATTTAATTTTAATTGGCGGTAGTGTCGCTTCTGTAGAAGAGGCCTATTATAAGGGATTATCAACGGCCTCAAATGAACTTATTGACCATGTCATTCTACCCGATGTACATGAACAAGTACATGATGCCATTCTGGGAGAAAGGAGCGACTGTTCCAGAGAGGCGATTGGCATCCTTGAAACGGCTTCCGTTGCAGCAATCATACAATCGACCGATGCGGCAATCAAGCAGACTGATATAAGTATCGTTGAGATTAGAATTGCCGATGATTTGGGCGGTAAAGCGTTTTCTATTATTAATGGAGAAGTAGAAGATATTGAAAGTGCTGTCGATATTGCTCAGGAAAGAACGACAAAACAAGAGTTCTGGTTGTGTAAAACTGTGATACCAAACCTCCATCAGGAGATCGGTGCGCAAATAGCCCAATCGACTTTCTTTGGACAACTTAAGATTCAGCAACTGGCTGAAGGAGAAATCTAAAATGCATCTGGGAAGAGTGATCGGTACTCTCACTCCAAGTGTTATTTATCAGGGTTTGGAAGGTGTTCCGATGTTATTGGTCCAGCCCCTGGATAAAACACTGAAAGATCAGGGGAAAGCCATAGTTGCCGCTGATTCTACCCGCATGGCAGCACCAAAGGAATTGATCTATTTTGTCGGTGGCAGAGAAGCCGCCCTGGCTCTGGATGAATGGTTTGTTCCTGTAGATCATACAATTATCGGAATTGTCGATGATGTGCATCTTTTGGATATGGAGTGAGTATGATACTAGGTAAGGTATGCGGGACTATCCATTCAACGATTAATCACCCGTTCTATGACAACAAAAAACTCTTGATTGTCGAAAGATTAAAAAAGGATGGAACACTGTCCGGTAAATATCTGATTGCGGTTGATTCTGTCGATGCGGGGGCAGGTGAAGTTGTTTTAATCGTTGATGAAGGAAACTCAGCACGGCAAATTGTAAATGACGACTCCGCTCCACTACGATCGATTATTGTTGGGATTGTCGATCAGGTAAATGTTTGATGCGAGATGCGAGATGCGAGATGCGAGATGCGAGATGCCTAATAATGTGTGGTCTTTTCAAATAGCTTGTCAAGTTTTTATTGTAGGGGCATGGCGTGCCATGCCCTTCGAGAAACGAGAACCGAGGTTAAATGAAAACTGACTGGGAAACAAGACGTGACATTGTAGCGATTGCCAGACAAGTTTATAATGCAGGCATTGTCGCCGCCACCGATGGCAATATATCTCACAGAATGATGAGTGATCGGATACTGATCACACCATCAGGTACGTCTTTTTCCAATTTAAATACGAACACACTTGCTTACGTCGATCTTGCAGGAAATGTTCTCAGTGCTCAACATAAGCCCTCTTCCGAACTGCCAATGCATCTCGAAATATACCGTCAAAGACCTGATGTTAATGCCGTCATACATGCTCATCCCCCTTATGCAACAGCTCTTACTCTCACCGGTTACTCTCTTGAAGATCCAATTTTGCCTGAAGTTGTAATGATGTTTGGTAAAATACCAACGGCACCCTATGCGACACCTTCAACGAAAGAAAGTGCTGAGTCGATCCGTGCTTTGGTAAAAGATCACCAGGCCATTCTACTTGACCATCATGGCGCAGTAACTTATGGAAGTTCTCTCGAAGACGCCTTCTACAAAATGGAAAAACTTGAACATGCAGCCAAAACGATTCTTGCTGCCACCTCTCTTGGGACACCAAAAAGACTTGATGAAACTCAGCTGGGCAAACTTAAAGATTTAAGTCAAAAATCCGATTATGGAAAGCTCATACTGGATTCATTTTTTACACCCGATTCACGAAGAAATTAATCCAACTTTTAAAGTATCGAATCTTGAAAAGGCGCCGGAACGCAAAAATTTTTTAATTATAATTTAATGAATGCATACGAAATCATATCGAAAAAGAGAGACGGAATGTCTCTTTCAGAGGAAGAAATTCAATATTTCGTAAATGGCTACACGATTGGAGAAATCCCTGATTATCAGATGGCCTCATTGCTGATGGCCATTTATTTAAATGGGATGGATGATATCGAATCACTGGCTTTAATGAAATCATACCTTTACTCAGGCAAAATAGTTGATATAAGCCATATTCCCGGAATCAAAGTTGATAAGCACAGCACGGGTGGCGTCGGAGATAAAGTTTCCATTATTCTGGCCCCGATTGTTGCCGCAGCCGGAGTACTTGTACCAATGATCTCAGGACGGGGTTTAGGTCATTCTGGTGGTACTCTGGATAAACTGGAATCTATTCCAGGATTCAGGGTTGATTATTCAATCGGCGAATTTATAAAAAAATTAGAAGAAACCGGAGCTTGTCTCATCGGACAAACTGAAGAATTGGCACCGGCCGATAAAAAGATCTATGCCTTGCGTGATGTGACAGCAACCGTTCAGTCAATTCCCCTGATATGTGCCAGCATTATGAGTAAAAAAATAGCAGAAGGAATTGATGCTCTTGTTCTCGATGTTAAATCCGGCTTAGGCTCATTTATGAATAAACATGAAGACGCTGTCAGATTGGCAAAATCACTGATACGGATTGGGGAAGATGCGGGCAAAAAAACAATCGCCTTTATCACCAATATGGATCAACCGCTTGGGAAAACAGTGGGTAACTGGTTAGAGATCGAAGAATGTATTGAGTGTTTGACCGACAATGGCCCAAGAGATTTGATGGAAGTAACGTATCAATTAGCCGGAGCGATGATTTATCTGGGTGGAAAGTCAGATTCAATGGACGCAGGCATTGCTATGTCTAAAAAATTAATTGAAGGTGGACAGGCCTGGAAAAAATTCCTTGAGATTGTTAAATCTCAAAATGGTGCTGTCGATGTTCTTCTGCACCCGGAAAAATATCATCAACCTGATTTTTGTCAAGACTATTTGTCACCTCAAAGTGGGTGGATCGAATCTATAAACGCTTTCGAAATTGGCACGACAGCCGTTCATTTAGGGGCTGGTCGCCTTAAGTCTGACGATAGAATAAATAATTCAGCCGGTATACGACTCTATGCCAAGGTTGGCGATCAGGTAGAAAAAAACTCTACGCTATTTACCATCTACACAGAGACAAAAGAAGTCATAGATGAATCTTTAAATCGACTGGCCAATGCGATTAAGATCAGTAAAGAACCGGTCCGGTCTCCAAAAGTGATTCTTGACTACCTTGATATGTCACATCTTTGAGTATTTCTTGTCTGATATTAGATATTGGTTATTGGATCTTAGATATATCAAACATCCAACATCTAAGATCCAAAATCTTCTAATCTTCTTTTGGCAGGTCGAACCTGCGCAATCCGTCCCATCCCATTTTTCGCTTCAATGGTAACTCCAGAAATTCGGATTTAAAATCAAGTGGTATCCAAGGACTATTCTTTTTGTGATTTAATAAAAAAAATTCACATGCTGGTGTATCGCCATTAGCAATAAGGGCTATCATTTCACCGCTATTGTTCTTTGCTGAATCTACAATCATTATCGCATGGCCTTTTGTACCCTTTCGGATGATAATATCTCCAATTTGCACCTCTTCCCTTTTTAGAAACTGATAGGCATGATAAAATTGCTGTGTATGGGATTCCGCATAAACAGTATTTAAATAGGACTGATAGCTTTGATATGAATCATCAAAATCGGATACTTTATGCATGGAAATATTAATTCCCTTAAAAACCGGACGCAAGCCGGTTTTCCAGTCTTTCCAATTTAACCAATAACCTCCCGGTAGAGGCAGCTTGAAATGATCGACCTGATTCCCTCTCCAAAGATACTCAGCATACAAGCGGACAAGGATATCCATACATTGCTCTAGTCTTCTACCTTGTATATTTAAATCCACAACAAAGGCTACTGCCGTATCTTGCCCGGATTTAAAGATTCCACCCCGATAATTAAGGACATCTGAACCTGGAGATTTTAAGGGAAGATTTCTCAACATTGCCGCGAAACTATTTTCTGGGATCTGAATTCTGGTATAATCATGAGAAGGAACTTTTATATCTTTGATATGAGACTGAGAATATGAAGCATCAGCGATGGCGAGGAAAAATAAGTGAACCAGTACACGAATGAATAATTGACTGAAATGCATAGATGGATTAAGGTTTTTTCTTTACCGCGTCAACATTTCGTAAAAAGTTAGTATAACCCGGACGAAGGATAGGACTTTTTCTAAATTTGTGTTTATAGGCAGGCTCATCCAGTTGCTTCAGCTCATTAAGATCAAATTCAATGGCGTTATCTTTTGGGATATATCGTTTTTCGTTTGTGTTTTTACTGAATTTATTCCACGGGCAAACATCCTGACAGATATCACAACCAAAAACCCAGCCATTCATCTTTTTTTCAAGAACTGCGGGTATTGGTTTATCCCAATATTCAATTGTTAAATAGGATATACATTTTCTTGCATTCAGGACATAGGGTTCAATCAATGCTTCTGTCGGACATGCCTTCAGACAAGCCTGACAACTGCCACAGAAATCCTCCATTGGTTTATCGTACACCAGTTCTCTATTAATGATAAGTTCTCCTAAAAATATCCAGGAGCCATAATCTCGTGTAATTAAATTGGTATTTTTACCCTGCCACCCCAAACCGGCCTGTTCTGCCCAGAGTTTTTCCATAATCGGAGCTGTATCTACACAGATTTGTCCCTCAATTTGATGATCTAACGTTTTTAATCTCTCTAAATAAGTCCTGAGTTTCTTTTTCATGATCTTATGATAATCTTCCCCACAGGCGTATCGTGATATTTTGGCTTTATCTTTCCTCGCAGAGTGAAAAAAGGGGGAGAAATAATTATGTCCCACACAGATGACGGATCTTGCTTCCGGGAACAGCTTATGAATGTCCATTCGTTTTTCCTGATGAACAGCCATCCACTCCATTGTACCATGAAAATTATTCTGCAACCACATCTCTAATTTATTACTTTTGGATGGTTGTTTGGCCGGAGAAATGCCTATCTTATCAAAACCGATCTCCAGACCAATTTTTTTTATTTCAGAAGTAATCTTTTGCATCGTATAGGAACTTCTACCACGAATTTCACGAATTAATAATTCAGTATAAAAAAATTCGTGTCAATTCGTGTAATTCGTGGATTTTATATTTTAGAGTTTGCCGGATAAATCAATTTAATCGGTTGAATCGGCTAATGTAACAATATCACCTAATTTTACATATCCTGATCTGATGACTTTACAGGTGACGCCTCCGCGCCATCCCGGTTTAAGCACATTCTGTAATCCCGGATAATATTCATCCATCCGATCACACGGTTTTGTTTCGCCTGTAATCTCAAGTAGCAGGTTTCCAATTTTTATAAATTGTCCCGTGCTCTCTTCAAAGATGATATCACTTATTAACATATTTGCTCTGCGGGCAATCCACGGTATTTGTTCTCCCAGTGCCTGACAGGCAGCGTCCCAGGAATCTTTAGAAATCACTGTTACCTGTCGGTCTCCCGGCTTTCCACGGTGATCGCCCTCGACTCCCTGCTCAACAGTAACATGTGTCGATTCTTTCAAGGTCATCGGGGCTCTTTTCATATTCTTTGTTGCAATCGCTAACAACCTTCCTGTTTTCTTCTCTGTCATTATCGCTACCCTTTACGAGATCAGTATCAGATGCCAGAATTTAATTTCTTGTTATTATTATACGTGCATTGTACTTTTAAATAATATATTATTCAAATAAAAATGGAACTATGGTTATGAGAAAATTCTCTCTATTAGTAATCCTGATTTTATGGATTCTTCTGCACACATCGTGTGAATCTACTTCTGCGGTTAGAACCGGATTGGATAGAATAATTGAGTTTCAGGAGATTTTCAAAGGAAAAAGGATCGGTATTATAACGAATCATACAGCGTATGATTCTAAAAATGAACATATTACCGATATTATCCAAAACTTACCTGACGTAGAAGTCGTTGCCCTTTTTGGGCCTGAGCATGGTATTAAAGGTACGGAAGCAGCCGGTTCAGGTATTGAAAATCAGATCGATCCCTTAAAAAACATCCCGATTTACAGTCTTTATGGTAAGACGCAAAAACCAACCACTGAAATGTTACAAAATCTGGACATCTTAGTCTTTGATATTCAGGATATTGGCGCCCGGTTTTACACTTATATTTCGACAATGTCTTTGACCATGGAAGCTGCTGCAGAGCAACAGATTCCATTTATTGTGCTCGATCGTCCAAATCCTATCAATGGAATTAATGTGGAGGGTAATATCCTTGAGGATGCTTTCAAAACATTTGTCGGACTGCATCCCATTCCGGTTCGTCATGGTATGACTGTTGGAGAATTAGCTCAAATGTTTAATAACGAAGGTTGGCTTCATGATCAGGTCCGGGTTGATTTAAAAGTGATCCCGATGCAAAACTGGAAACGACATATGTGGTATGATCAGACGGGACTTGTATGGCGTTCACCTTCTCCCAATATTCCGGATATCAAAGTAGCCACTGTTTATCCCGGTACATGTTTATTTGAAGGGACAAATATCTCCGAAGGAAGAGGAACCTATGAGCCATTTTTACGAATTGGTGCTCCTTGGTTCATAAATGATAATTTTTCCACGATTAATAAAATAATTGAACTACCAGGTGTGATGTTTGGTCCAATTTCATTTACTCCGAGGTCGATTCCTGAAATGTCTCCTAATCCAAAGTACAATAATGAAACGCTAGCCGGAATTTCTGTAACTGTTACCAACAGAAACTCTTTCAGACCTTATCTTACAGGTATACAGCTTGTTCAATATTTATATCGCCTGAATCCTGAGTCCTTCAAATGGCGCGAAAAACATTTCGACAGATTATGCGGTACGGACAAGGTAAGACAGTTTATCATAGAGGGAAAAAGTATAAATGAAATTAAAGAATGGATGGATTCTGATCTAAAACCTTTTTTGGAGATCAGAAAAAAGTATTTAATTTATTAATCGGTATCACATAAGAAATTTATGCTATAATTGCCCTGACAATTATAATCGCTCCCACGATTGATCCTTCCAGGTCAGATAATGGTAGAACAGACCATTTTAGGTTCCTTGGAGATTCCCGACCAGGATATTTTAATGATACATTTAAAGATTTTTTATTTTTTTCTTTTTTCATTGATTCCATTATCAGTGAGGTGATTCCATGTTGATGTATATAGGGGAATGTATAAATATTTCGTCCTTTCCATTCACCTGGTTCATTAATGTATTCCCTGATGTTTTCATTCGACTTTTCTATAATTCCTTCCTTGTTGATGAGGATATAGCCCAGTTTATATTCATCAAACAACCATCCCAAGTTTCTATAAGGATCTAACGAAGATACTTTTCTGTAGATTTCCGTAATATCTCGACTCTTCGCTTCTATCCAGATTATATATCCTGACATATCTCCAACCGATTGTAATCCTGTATCACGATTAATACGAAGTTCCTTTGAGCGGCCTGACGGCGTTGTATAAAGGATATCATAGATCGGCTGAAACGAATAATCTGCATCTACAAGAAACTGGGGATTTTTTCCAGAGGGAGGGAACAATTCATTCAGTGTGACAAATCCCATTAGCGTTTCATCAAATTCCAGAATATCTTTTGCATAATCAGAAATATATCTTAAGACATTTTTATCATCAAAAATCAAAAATGCTTTCTGTCTTTGATTAAAATGACTTTCCAGTATATTGAGCCAGTTCATATATATAAAGGATTGGTTAAATGCGAAGGTAAATTAACCGGATTTTAGTACTCTTTTTTTATAGTTAGAAAAATATTTTTGCAGGCTGTCTATAATACTCGAAGTCCCGTATTTTATAGGGTCTGTTGTTGGTAATCCAGTACTTTTTTGTATTTCCTTTATGTATTCTTTCGATTTATCATCCGGTAGATTGTATGTATTCAGGCATATGCCAACGACTTTTGAGGGTTTGACGAACGAAACCATTTCTTCATGGAGAAGAATAATTCTGGAAAGATCATCAGTATTCACTCCGTACTCAGAAATCCCAATATCTGTGCGGTGGCACAAAATCATTGCATCCGGAAGAGCACCGTGTAAAAGACCTAATGCTGTAGGAGAGTATCCCAGATGTTGAATAGAACCCTGACCTTCAACAAATACGTACTCATAATTACCATCTACGGAGGCAATTGCCGATTCTACATTACCCGATATAAAATCTCCTTTGATTGAATCTAAAGGCACACCTTTACCTTTTATTAATATGCCAATTTGTCCGGTTGCCACCCAATCTGCCGATTTGCCCCTTTCCTGCATTTCTTTAACCATTTCGATTGTTGCGGTCATTTTTCCAATATTTCCATGTGTTCCAACTGTCAGGACAATTTTTGATCTGAATTTTTTTGCGATACCCCTTGCCAAAAGATTCGGTTTATTTGTTTTTCGAAGATCTACAATTCTTACTCTGTATTTTTCAGCAAGAACGGAGAATTCTGCTATGTCATTTAAGAATTCATGGAGTCCGGAAATGATGTGAAGTTTATTTTGAATAGCATTTATAATTATTGGATACCAGCCTGATGGAAATTTTCCTCCCGGAGGAGATATTCCGATAAGCAAGGTATTCGGATTATGTCGAAAAGATTCATCAAGCGTTCCATAAACAGGAATATCCCCCCCAAATCCCAGGACTGCTTCCACTGTTTTTCCTGCGTTAGATGAGTCAATGACAGCTATTACTTCATCGTTAAGATAGCGGATCGCACCATTTGCCATTTTAGAAGTCAAAGGTCCAAATTTTTTTTCAGCAAGAATAACAATTCTTCTTTTCATATTCCACCAGTTTTCATATTCCAAAAATTTTTAAGATATCAAAATAAAAAAAAATAATGATTTAAGCAATTGTGTAATTAGTGAATACGACGGAGGTAAGGTTTAATTAATTCAAATGTTTTTTTTCCAATACCTTTCACTTTTTTAAGTTCATCGAGCGAAGTAAAAGGGCCGTTTGTATTTCTGTACTCTATGATCCGACCAGCCATTGCCGGGCCTATTCTGGGTAATTTTTTTAATTCTTCATTGTTCGCGTGATTAATATCTATGGATTCTGCCTTCAGATTTTGTGCCGATCGGGGATTTTTAAATTGAGCTTGATGTGTATCATTTTTTTCGATTGAACGCTCAGAAGGCAGTTTTTTACTTAAAAGAGGTTGATGACTCAGTCGTGAAAATATACTATCAGATTTTGAATAATCGACCAGAACCGGATTCTCGTGATAGGATCTTACTAAATAAAAAATTCCGGCAAGCGTAATGACTGCGGAAATTATGAAAATAGTGCGTGTTTCAGATGGTGTCAGATTGAGCATTCCTACTTGTATCACAAATTTTCAAATATTTAAGGCTTCCTTAAATTTCTCGAATATATTCTTATGTCCATCTGGTGCAGGTTTTAGATTATCAAATTTTTCAAGATCTTTGATAATTCCCTTTTCTTCTGCACTCAGGCGTGTTGGAATATAAACCTGAACTTGTACCAATTGATCTCCAATCCCCGCTCCATGCACATTTGGGATACCCTTATTTCTCATGCGTAAAATTTTACCCGCTTGTGTTCCGGCGGGTATATTAATTTTTGCTTTTCCTGTAAGAGTAGGAATTTCCAGATTACTTCCCAATACAGCCTGAGGATAACTTACTGGCAGAACCATTATGACATCATTACCGACTCTTTCAAAAATAGGATGTTTTTGTTCTTCAATATATACAATCAAATCACCGGGAGGACCATTATTTCTGCCGACATTCCCCTCACCTTTTAAAGGAATGTAATTACCAGAAGCAACACCGGCCGGTATGTTTATTTCAATATTCTTTTGACCGGTTACCCTTCCATCTCCATTGCATTTGCGGCAGGGATTGGAGATGATATTCCCCTTGCCATTACATCTGTTACAGGTAGTAATATTGATCATTTGTCCGAAGAGGGATTGGGAGACTTGTCTCATTTCGCCTGTGCCGTGACAAACAGGACATTGTACTGGTCTTGAATCTTTATCGGAACCGCTACCGTGGCATTCATCACATGGAACAGATTTTTTAACTTTAATTTTTTTCGTGATACCAGTCGCTATCTCTTCCAGGTTAAGACGTAAGCGAATTTGTAAATCTCCTCCCCGGTTATCCGCCTGTCTTCGTCGACGGGTTCCACCACCAAATATATCTCCGAAACCGCCTCCAAAAATATCCCCGAAAGCACTGAAAATATCTTCGATGTTGCTAAACCCTCCGAAATCTCCTGCACCAGAGGTTGCTGAATGTCCGAATCTATCATATCTTGCGCGTTTGTCCTGATCACTAAGGATTGCATAGGCTTCGGCAATTTCTTTAAACTTCTCTTCTGCCACTTTGTCACCCGGATTTTTATCCGGATGATATTGAATTGCCAGTTTTCGATATGCTTTTTTAATTTCTTCCTGAGAGGCACTCCTTGATACTCCCAGCACTTCATATAAATCACGTTTTGTTGTCATTTAAGATCCATTTTTCCTATTTTGCGACAATCACTTGTGAATGTCTGATAACTTTACCGTTTAATGAATATCCTTTAAGATGTTCTTCAATAATCGTGCCACTTTTTGTGTTTTCACTATCAACCTGCATTAATGCATCATGTTTTTCAGGATCAAACTCTTCGCCTTTAGCCGGAAAATCTTCCAGACCCTGTTTTTCCAGAATATCTTTCATCTTCTTCAGAATTAAGGAAGACCCCTCTAGTAATGAATTTACATCCTGGCTATTTTCAACATGATCCAGGGCACGCTCCATATCATCAATCACCGGCAGGAGCTCGGTTATAAGTTTTTCGTTTGCATTTTGAACACGATCAAAAAAGTCACGTTCTGTTCTTTTTTTGTAATTATCAAATTCAGCGATTTTTCTTAATAATTGATCTTTTAATTCACTATTTTCTTCTTTTAGTTTTTTTATTTCGATTAGATGTTTGTTTGGCTTTTGGGAGGATGTTTTCTTTTTATTCTCCGTGTTCTTTTTCTGCTCAACAGTATCCTCTTTTGTCATTCGATTCTCCTTTTACATTTTCAAGTAGTAAAAAAAGGGCTCAAAGAACTGAACCCTTTTTGGCCATACATTTATATTCAAATTTATTTTATCTTGACTGAAGAATAGTAGTAACAAATTTTGCAGTAAAATCTACGATGGGAATGACACGACGATAAACAATTCGAGTTGGTCCAATTACACCCAGAATCCCGTCATCCTCTCCAATTTTATATGGAGCAGTAATAATGCTGCAATTTTGGATCAGCTCCTCTTCGTTTTCATCCCCGATTGTCACTTTTAGTTCAGGTGGAATGCTTCTTTTCTCCATGAGGTGAACAATGATATTCTTTTCCTCAAATAACTCGATCAATGTTGAAATTTTATTCACATCAGAAAACTCAGGATAATTTATAATATTGGAAGCTCCTGAATATATCAGATTTGAATAGCGGGAAAAATCAAAAAGTTTATCGGCTGAATCAATAAATAACCGAATCAATCCGGATTCTTCATCTGCAATATCTCGTAAGCGATCACCAAACGTATTCTTAATCTCAGAAATACGTAGACCTGAAAGACGCTCATTAATGACCTGAACCACTGTCTTAATCATATTTTCTGCAAGATCATGTCTCACTTCCAATAAAATCGTTTTTGCAACTCCATCTCTTATACTCAGAATAACCAACAGCTTTTCAGTGGACACGCGGACTATTTCAATTTTTTCGAGAATACTTTCGTCAAACCTTGGAGTTAGGATTACACCCAATAGATTTGACACTTTTGCCAAGACCTGCAGTGTTTTTTCTAAAATGAAATCTAAATCGCCTTCAAAATCTCCGATATACTCTTTGAATAAAATTATTTCTTCTTCTGAAAGCTCCGCCAAATCAACAAGATTATCCACATAATGCCTGTAACCCATCGTTGTTGGCCTGCGGCCCGCAGATGTATGAGGCTGATCTAAATACCCTTTTTCCTCAAGGTCTGCCATAACATTCCGGATACTGGCCGGACTAAGTGTATTATGGTGTTTTTTTGAAATCGTTCGTGAACCAACAGGATTTCCCGTAAGGACAAACTGTTGAACGACTGATTCCAGAATTTCTTGTTCTCGTTCAGTGAGATATGAACCTGCCATGTACTTCTTTACCTCTACAATTTCTCGATAAAATTTAGTGCCTATTCATTCGCAAGTCAAGATACTACTATCTTCAACGACAGTGATAAAGACTTGGTTTCATAGTGAGTTTCTAAGAAATAAATTAAAGGACTAATTATATAATTCTTATATATTTACCAACACTCAAATAGGCACTGAAAAGTCCAATAATCATACTGAAGAGAACGAGGCCTAAAAAGACAAGATTGTTTGAGATAACATAAGGATAGATATAGATTTGTACTAATTTAATACTATAATAGATAGCCAGTGAGGCCAGACTACCCCCTAAAAATCCCTGGATCATGCCTTCGACCAGGAATGGTTTGCGAATGAATCCTTCCGTAGCGCCGACCAGGCGCATAATATGGATCATATCTTTTCGGGCATATATTGTCAGACGGATGGTATTAAAAATTAAGCCAATGGCTATAATAATGATAATTATTCCGATGAGAGCGCCAAGTATATAGGCAATTTGAACATATTGATCGATCTTCTCAAGTAGCGGTTTTTTATAAAATACCTCATCTACATTTGCGAATAACTCCAGTCGATTTTTCAATTTGCCTATGGCTGATGCAGTTTGATAACCTTTATTAAGATGAATGATAATGGATGAGGGAAAAGGATTAAATTCAAGGACATCAAATACATTTTGACCAAATTCTTTTTCAAATCGTTTAGCTGCTTCTTCCTCACTCACATATTCAATTTCTTTCACCTCGTCCAGACTTGAAATTTTATTTTTAAGCTCATTTATTTCCTGATCGGTACTTCCAACTTCTATAAATAACTCGATTTCAATTTTTTCCCTTAAAAACCCTAGCCAACTCTGTAAGTTTATGGTAAAAATGACAAACATCCCGGTTAAAAATATCGTGAGGGTAATTGAAGAAACAGAGAGCGTGGTTGCCAATCGGGCCTTGAAGAAGCCCTTAAATCCTTCGTTTATGCTAAATAAGATGCTCATTCTTCTCTCAGTTCTCCTTCTAACAAACTAAGAGTTTGATGCGGAAATTGTTTAATCAGTGAATAATTATGAGTAGCCATTAAAACAGCTGTCCCACGTTTGTTTATACTCTCAAGAAGCTCCAGTATTTCAACTGCAGATTTGGGATCCAGATTACCTGTCGGTTCGTCAGCCAATACAATTGTTGGTTCATTCACAAGCGCCCTGGCAATTGCCACTCTTTGTTGTTCACCTCCGGATAGTTCTCTAGGATAATGATTTCTCCTATGTCCAAGACCTACTTCATTGAGGACGAGAAGAACTTTTTTCTTTATGACAGCGGATGAGACACCGGTAACCCTTAATGCAAATGCAACATTCTCAAAAACATTGCGGTCCGGTAATAATTTGAAGTCCTGAAAAACAACACCAACTTTTCTTCTGACATAAGGAATATCGCGTGGTTTAATTTTTGCCGAACTATATTGATCAACTATAATGGTTCCTGCATCCGGAAATTCTTCAAAGTATATCAATTTCAGGATACTCGATTTACCGACACCGGTTGGGCCGATGATATAAACAAAATCTCCCTTTGTAATGTGGAAAGTGATATGATGAAGAATTTGTTTATCTCCATAATGAAGATCAACATTAAAAAATTGTATCATTATTATATTTATCGCAAAGCAATTTTCGCGTCCTTACAGGTTTATCGATTTGTTACACTTAATTGGTTGATAAATTAGGGGGATTTTGACAAATTTTCTAACAAATTTTCTATAATCTCACACATAGAAAATGATTTCTTCCTGAATCACCTTCGGAGTCATCGTTTGAAAAATCATCGAAGATACCGATGACACCAAAGGAGAGTTCTTCTAAAACAGATTTAAGATAATCTATGCCATAAATTTTTTGTTGATGTTTTTCAAGATAGGTTTGTCCTTTTATAACGATCCTGAATTCGTTGTACTGACAATTATTCTTTGAATCATAGAAACTGTGTCTACAATATCCGTCATCCTCCCAGTATTCACTCTCATGAAAGTCTCCATAGTGTTGCCTGCAATGATCTTCAGAGACAATATCAAAAATAAAAATTCCACCGTTTTTCAATATCCTGTGAATTTCGATTAGTGATCTTCTCAGTGAATCATTATCCGTTAAATAGTTCAATGAATCATATAGAACCAGAGCACAATCAAAACAGTTATCTTTAATCGCCAGATGTTTCAAATCATTAATAAAAATACCTCCAACATCGGCTAATTTCTTTTTGCGGGCAGCAAAAATCATCTCCTTTGAACGATCGCTTCCATACACTTTTTTAATAGATTGATTTAAGTAAGATAGTATACTTCCCGTTCCACACGAGAGGTCTATTAAAGAATTTACTTCCCTCGATGAACGATGGATCAGGTCAAGGATATACTTACTCCATTGGTGATAATCTACGTGATCCATGAGCCGATCATATATCAAAGCGAGTTTGGAGTAGGGTTCATTCGTTTTCATCTTTAATTACTCTGGTGATTTTTACTTTAGCAATATTTTATCACTTGAATCATTTCTTAATGTATCTTGAAATACTTTTGTTTGCAATTCAATTTTATTGCTGCTAAACTTTTGTTGATGGTCTTTTTTAAGGAAATCAGCAAGCGCTTTTAAAAGACTAGGTTTTTGAAACTTATTAACCAGAAAAGGTGTATTGGGGATAGATTTCATGTTTACATTTATTAACACCTCAATCCTCGTGTTTGCATTTGCAATTGCCATTCCTCTATTTATTCATCTATTTAACAAGCAAAGAAAGAAAAAAATTAAGTTTGGTAGTATACGATTTTTGCAGATACTTGAAAAGCAACGACTTAAACGAATAAAAATTTATGACTATATCTTAATACTCATTCGTACACTTATATTGCTCTCACTGATTTTGGCCTTCGCCAGACCTACTTTTACAAGTAAATCTATACTTTCATCAAAAAGTGCAAGAACGACATCTGTCATTATATTTGACACCGGTATTAATATGAATCGGTATGATGAATCAGGTTCTCGATTCGCACGAGCTCAATCCATATTAAAACGGTTGATTGAAAAATCAAATCCTGAAGATGATGTGTATATTATTCAATCGACCTCCCCTGAAATAAAACTGACCAGGCAATTATCGATTTCTGAATTAAAAGGTTCTTTTGTGCACGGAAAATGGTCATCAGTATTTAAAGAGGCCATGACCCTATTTAAGGAAAATCCAAATTTTAACCAGGAACTTCATATCATCTCAGATTTTCAGTTCATGGAGAACGCTTTTGCAGAATCGCTCCCTGAGTTCGCTGATATTCGTATCTTTCTAATCAAAATTGGTAGCGAACTTGTTTCCAATTTTGGAATAAAAACCGTTGAAGTAAAAAACCAGATTCTTGAGGTGAACAAACCGATTCAGATAGGAACACAAATTATAAACACTAGTCCTGAACCGGCAGATCCAGTAGAAGTTCATCTGTTTATTAATCAGCAACGTGTAGCTCACCAGAGAGTAGTCATCGAGGCAATGCAAACGAAACAAGTGGAACTCTCTTTCTCTCCAAAATCAACAGGTCACCTGAGCGGTTATGTGGAAATAAATGACGATGATCTCTTATCCGATAACCGATACTATTTTGCTCTCAAAATTCCTTCTGAGTTAAAACTACTATTTATCGATGACAACCCATCCGTCTTTATTAAAGCGGCATTATCTTCTTTAGCAGAACAGACGGATATGCAGATTATGACAGAAAAATACAGCTCCTGGACGAGACAGAATTTTTTAGCATATGATATGTTAATCCTCAGCAATTTTGCTATGCTGAACGGCGCGGATATTCAAAGAGTAAAAGAATATATGGAAAATGGAGGAGCAATCTTATTGATTCCAGGTCTTAATACAATGCCTTCCCAGTTTAATAATATTGTTTCGGCTCTGGGTATATCAGTGATGATAAAAGATTTGATAAGTTCGGGTAATAAGAACGAGTTTTTTCTTTTAAAACAACCCGACATAAACCATCCTTTATTCTCCGGACTATTCAGGACCGGAGAGCCTGCGATATTAAAACCAAAGTTTTACAGATACTTTAAAATAGCCGTTTCCCCACAAGATCAGATAATTCTTTCTTATCAAAACAATGATCCCTATTTAATACAAGCGGATCATAATAAGGGTTCAATTTTTATTCTTAGCAGTTATGTTGATGACGATTGGACTGACATTCAATATAGGGGAATATTTTTGCCTCTTTTATCCAGATTAGTTTATTTGGGTGCATCGAATGCATCCCAAATTCAATCTCCGGCGATTGTCGGGATGGAAAAAAATATCTTGTTGAATTATATATCTAAATCTGGTGAATTCTCTCTGAAATCGCCCGAAGGCGAAAAAAATCGTATTGTGCCACAACAACGAGATCAATATTTACATTTTAAGATGAGTAATTTAGACCATCCCGGATTGTACCATCTTTACGCCGGGGAGAATATAATCTACTCGATTCCAACAAATGTCGAATCATTTGCCATCCACAATCCCATCATGAACATGGAGCAGATTACAAACTTAGAAACCGTTCAAATATTTTCTGAAGATGATAATTATGAGGAAGCAATTATTCAGGCTCGGTTTGGATCTGAGCTTTGGAAGCTTCTTATTCTTCTTGCATTGTTATTACTTGGGTTTGAATTATTTTTTATAAAAAAAATGGAAGGTAAAGTAGACAAAATAACGACGGGAGCACCAACTTAATTTCTATCCAAAACTTCACGTACCTTTTTAGCCAATGTTTGGATCGAATAAGGTTTTTGCAGAAAATCTATGCCTTTGTCAAGTGATCCACTGCTGACAATACTATCTTCTGTATATCCTGATGTAAACAGAACTCTAATTTCAGGTAAAATTTTATTGACCTCCATAGCCAGTTCTTTGCCGTTCATTTCCGGCATGATAAGATCTGTAATAATTAAATCAATTTTCATACCGTTCTGATTGAGAATCTTAAGGGCCTTTTTCCCATTGATAGCTTCGTGAACGGTATAACCCAAATCTTTAAGTGCAGTTCCTACAAAATTTCGTACGCCGTCATCATCTTCAACGACCAGAATTGATTCCTGACCCAGGAGGGCGGCTCTGGTAAGAACCTGAGTTTCATCCGCTAATTTCTTTTCTTCAGTAGCCGGCCAGTAAATTTTTATCCTTGTCCCTAAACCTGCTTCACTATAAGCATAAATACTGCCATTATTTTGCTTGACGATTCCATATACAGTGGACATCCCCAGTCCTGTTCCCAAGCCTTTATCTTTAGTGGTAAAAAACGGTTCGAAAATTTTATCCCGGATTTCTTCCTCCATTCCGATACCTGTATCACTGACAGTAAGTACAACATGAAGTCCAGTTTTACTGCCTGTGTGCTTGGCAACAAATGCTTCATCTATGACGGTTTGTCCCGTTTCAATGATAATCTTCTTTTCTTCTGATACGCTTCCTTTCTCATTAATTGCGTCACGTGCATTCACGATCAGATTCATCAGTATTTGCTCAATCTGGCCGGGATCTGCTTTTATCAGTGGTATTCCATCTCGTAAATTTGATTCTATCATAATATCTTCACCTATCAGCCGACGAAGCATTTTGTCCAGACTTGATATCACACGATTAATTTCAATTATTTTAGGAGCATAAATTTGTTTTCGACTAAAGGCCAAAAGTTGACTGGTCAGCGTTTTTGCTTTTTTACCTGCACTGAGAATTGATATGATATCTTTATGGGAAGGATGATCGCTTTCAAGAGCCAGCATTGACATTTCAGCATGACCATTAATTACCGTTAACAAATTATTGAAATCATGGGCAATACCACCAGCTAAGGTACCAATCGCTTCCAGTTTTTGTGATTGTCTTAATTGTTCTTCAAGTCTTCTTTGATCTGTGATATCCATCTGAATACCCCAGATAGCATGCAATGCTTCATCTCTGATTGCCCCGAAATATGAGTTTCGGAAATGATGAAGATTTCCTTCCAGGTCTTTTTCCTCTGTTTCTAGCATTTCAGTTTTAAATCCATTTGAAACAAATTTTTCAAAACGATCCATTGATGAATCATACTCAAGAACAATTTCATTTGGGTATTTGCCGATTATATCCGATCGGGAATTTAAATTATACATTTTCGCTTCTGCATCATTACAATCGGTATAAATACCACCCTTTAATATCAAATCGGCAATTTTCTTGGCAGGAAGATTAGTCGGTATCGGTTTTGGGAATTCAATTTTCCAGATACCGACAAGACTGTTTTGTATAAAACTTTCATATTGCAAGTTTAATTCGTTTACTTTTTCTTCTGTAAGTTTACGCTCGTCAACTTCTCTGCGAATATCATTAAAAAGTTGTGCGTTTTTAAGTGCTGCAGATGCATAGATTGCGAAGGTTTCTGCAAGAGATAATTCATCATCCGTAAAATTAACCTTCATACGACTCAAACACATTGCTCCAATCACTTTTTCTGCCAGATGAAATGGAGCTACCATAATCCTTTCTTCAAGTTCCTCAGGCGTATTTGGGATCTGATGCCCGATTGATTCCGGGCCGGTTTCATTAAAGATTAAACCACGTTTTGATAGAACGGCCTGCCCGGTAAAACTATTGTTCACATCTAGTGGGGTCGATAAGACTTCCTCTTTGTAGTTTGGATCAATTGCAACAACAGGTCTGAGAGTTTTCAAATCTTTTTCAAGCAGATAAATCGCACAGCTTTGAAGGTTCAAAATCGTCATAATCCCGTTACCTATCTCATTCAGAACCTCTTTGATATCCAATATCCTGGTGAGATGTCTGACGGTTTTTAGCAAATTTTCCTGAATCAGATTTTTCCTGATCAGTTCTTCTTCCGCACGCTTTCGGTCTGAAATATCCTCAGATATGCATAGAATACCATCTTGCCCATCCGGTAAAGAAATCTTTTTTTCATTCAACTGCATGTAACAGTAACTTCCGTCTTTTCTAAGACTTTTTACCACATGGCTCAGGAACTCCCCGGATATTAATCTTTTTATATTGGATTCAATTCTATCAGTAAATTCAGGATGAACAACGATCCTC
>Ga0209536_100003317_pt1 | contig 25910 bp, 18 predicted proteins | sample DeeMarSeWOR28_12_FD_187461 | JGI IMG/M metagenome (GOLD analysis project Ga0209536, IMG submission 187461) | Marine sediment microbial communities from White Oak River estuary, North Carolina - WOR-2-8_12 (SPAdes) (version 2) | ecosystem: Environmental > Aquatic > Marine > Intertidal zone >...
GCACCCGAACAAAGGGATGATGTTTGGCTGGTCCATCCTAGGGCAGTCTGGCCTCAGCTTTGACTTTCGAAACACGCAGTCCTGGGATACGGTGGAAAAAGACGTGTTCTACTGGGAACCTACGGGTCAACAGGCGTCGAAACTGGTGAGCAAGGGGAACGATTTTGACGTCAATGATCTCTTGTATCGAAATGCGTGGATGAAAACATACAACATCGACGGCTATCTTGAGCAAATCAAGGCCAAGACGTTAATCCTCCACGTGAAAGACGACCAATGGCTTAGGTACAAAGAGGCGGAAGAGACAGCCAAAAAGATCAAGGGGGCAAAGCTGGTTGGCTTTGAAAGTCCTCTCGCCCACTATGCGGTTTTCAGGGGCCCGAATATGGTCATGATTGAAGTTATTGATTTTCTAAAGAAATTGGAATCGAATTAAATACCGAGTGCCTGAGGGCATAAATAATTAGGTTGACGCACTTGCGACAGGGGCGGGGACCCGGATCCTCAGACGGATCCTGTTCCCGCCCCTGTGTTTTGAGCCGTCTAGACTTGGAGACTGGATTTTCTGGAGTAATTGTCTTGGGGGATTTTTTTTGAAAGTCGCCGGAATTGGTGTTATAAACCGATTCTGGATTGAGGAATTGAGAAATTAGGGGATTTAAAACCTCTGAGTACCGGCTAGGAAGGAGGCAAAAAAATGGCAAGACTACTATGGGAGCCTTCGGAAGAGCGTATCAAGAACTCAAATATGTACAGGTTCATGGATATTATCAATGAGAAGTACAACAAGGACTTCGCTGAATATGCGCCCCTCTGGGAATGGTCCACAGAGAATATTTCGGATTTCTGGGCATCCATGTGGGAATTTGCCGAGATAAAGGCCTCCCAGCCTTACAAAGAGGTGGTGGACGACCTGACCAGGATGCCAGGGGCAAAGTGGTTTTCAGGGGCCAAACTCAATTTTGCGGAAAATCTCCTTCGCTACCGAGACGATCAAGTGGCCCTCATATTTAAGGGAGAGGCCCAGGCTTCTGTTCAAATGACCTATGCTGAGCTTTATGACGAGGTGGCCCGTGTGGCCAAGTCTTTGAGAGAGGCAGGGGTCCAGGTGGGGGATCGCGTGGCCGGCTTCATGCCCAACATGCCCCAGACCATCATCGCCATGCTGGGGGCCACGAGCCTGGGTGCCAGCTGGTCTTCCTGCTCTCCGGATTTTGGCATCAAGGGGGTGCTGGATCGATTCGGCCAGATTCAGCCCAAGGTGCTTTTCACGGCAAACGGGTATTCCTTCAAGGAAAAGAAATTCGATTCCCTTGGGCGTGTCGCCGATATCCTGAAGGAACTCCCCACCACCGAAAAGGTGGTGATCGTTCCGTACACAGAGCCGGACCCGGACATAAGTGGTGTTCCCAATGCCGTGCACTACCGGGATTTCAAATCATCAGAATCCAATTTGGAGATTCACTTCGAGCAGCTGCCCTTTGAGCATCCCCTTTACATCATGTACTCTTCAGGCACCACCGGCCTTCCCAAATGCATGGTGCAGAGTGCGGGAGGCATACTGATGCACCATATGAAAGAGCTCATGCTCCACACGGATCTAAAACGGGAGGATACCATCTTTTATTTTACCACCTGCGGGTGGATGATGTGGAACTGGTTGACCAGCTCTTTAGGGGTAGGCGCCTCGCTGGTTCTCTATGATGGTTTTCCTTTCCACCCCGATGCCGGGGTCCTCTGGAAGATGGCCCAGGATGAGAAGATTACCATTTTCGGAACGAGTGCCGGATACATAGCGGCCCTCATGAATTCGGGTGTAAAGCCACGCGAAACCTATGACCTCACCCCTTTGAGGACTGTCCTTTCCACCGGTTCCCCACTCTCCGTGGAAGGGTTTGAATTTATCTACGGGGAAGTCAAGGATGACCTTCAACTGGCCTCCATCTCAGGGGGTACTGACATTAATGGGTGTTTTGCCCTGGGAAATCCCATGGGACCGGTGTACGCAGGCGAGTTGCAGTGCCGGCCTCTGGGGATGAAGGTGTATGCCTTTGATGAGAACGGAAAACCCGTCACCAACCAGCAGGGCGAATTGGTCTGCACAACCCCCTTTCCCTCCATGCCCATCTATTTCTGGGACGATCCTGATGGCCAGAAATACTACTCCGCCTATTTTGATGTGTACCCCAATGTCTGGCGGCACGGGGACTTCATTGAAATTAATGAACGGGGTGGCATAGTCATCTCTGGAAGGTCGGATGCCACCCTCAATCCCGGAGGTGTGCGAATCGGGACAGCTGACATTTACCGTCAGATTGAGCAGATGGAAGAGATCGAAGACAGCATCGTTATTGGACAGCCATGGAAGAACGACGTGCGCGTGATTCTGTTTGTCAAACCGGCCGAAGGGTATGCGTTGAACGATGAGCTCAAAAACAAGATCAAAAAAATCCTTCGGACGAATGCGTCTCCCAGGCATGTGCCTGCAAAAATTATTGCGGTGCCGGATGTCCCCTATACCCTTAATATGAAAAAGGTGGAGTTGGCCGTAAAGAAAGTGGTTATGGGACAGGAGGTGCTCAACAAGGATGCGCTGAAGAACCCTGAGGCGTTAGATTATTACGAGAACATAAAAGAACTTCAGGAAGATTAATCGAATTGCCCTCCTATCCTTGGAGGGGTTGTTGTAATGTCATTGCGAGGGAGTCCCGCGGAGGCGGGAGGACCGAAGCAATCTCATGAGGCATTGCAAACGAGGAGATTGCCGCGCTCCCTACGGTCGCTCGCAATGACGAAATGGGGCCGTGACCCGGCCTCTTGATATGGGGTTTAACGATTCATAAGAAAGCGACTTTGTCGCCAAGCTTGTAAGCAGGGCGGGCATGATGCCCGCCCTCACTGGTTACACCCGTGAGATAAGAGAGGATGAAAAAAAAACAGAACATAAAAGAACTACCAGCCATACTCTTCCCCCATGCGGATCTGCCCGAGCCTACGGTGAAGAAGATACTCTCTTTTTTCGGGCCGCTCACCATTTTTCAGCCATGGTTCATGGAGCGGCCCATTTTTGGTTCAGGAGCAAATGAAGCGAATGCAGTTCAGGTTTTGCGCCCCCCGGAAAACCTGAAGCCGGAGAAAGGCTTTGTGACCCGCCTTTCAGAGTATCGTCATTGGATCGGGCAGAACAGTGACAGGGGTTACACAGAGTTTTTGCAGGTCAATCAGGACAACGATCTCACCGAGAACACCACCTGGGAGATTCGGGAGATGATTCGACGGGGGGGCCGACAAACTTCGGCACCTCAGGAAGATCTTGCCCTGAAGTGGCACCTTATTCTGCATCTGGCGCAGGACGTGGAAGATCAGAAATTGGAGGCGGACAAGGCACTAAAGGCCCTCAAGGAGAAGGATGTCCCCCTAAAAGGGATTGTGGAAGAGGCAGAGGACATGGAGAGTTTATTGGGGGATCTCTCCCCTTTCGAATCAGAACCACTGGGGGACGAATATCGCTTAAGACAGATCCTTGAGGCCTGGGTTGCCCTCTTTGGGGGATACCTGAAGGAGAATGATTTACTGGTCACATTCAGTCGCCAGGTTATGGGCTATATGGCTGGTTTGTGGGAAGAATCCCGAAATAAGGAGCAGAGAGAAGGCTTGGGGTCAATCCGTTTCAGGTTTCCTGATCTCTCACAACGTTCCTTAGCGGATCTTGCTGAAATAAAAAAGACGCGTTTGAATGAGGACAAGATCAGGAAACTGAAGGCCCTACTTCAAAATCCTGGTAAAAATGCGGCCAACCACGTATCCAGACTGGAGGCGTTGGCCAGAGAGCTTGAAGCGACTTGCCCTTGGGGAATATCCGAGGGAATGCTCAACATTATGGTCACATATCTCCCCCCCATCCCAGAGAGCGATCAAGTTCTAATTCATAGGATCCTTAAAGGTCTTAAAGGCAAGACGCTTGTTTTAGTGGAGGATAAATCACACCATGAATGAAGAGAAATCAAGGACCACCATGCTGGAAGGTGAAGGCTGGACCAGACAATTTGTGGCCTGTGAGCCCCGCTTGACCGAGGCCGTGGAGATGTACAATGAGGCGGGCTTTGAGGTTCATCTCGAACCCCTTCCTAAAGGGACAGAATGCGATACCTGTGCAGGGGAAGAGGATAAGGATGAGTGCCGCATCTGCTTTGAGGGTTTTGAAGACCAGTACAAGATTATCTTCACGAGGCCAAAGGAAGGTGAAGCAGAATCCGAGGATGAACTCTTTTAGTCAAGCAAAGCTTGGCCTCAAAGCGAGGAGTAAGAGGAGTAATTACCCATTCTTTGGGGAGAACCGATACGCGATACCTGATACCTGATAAATTCTGGGAAGAGAACCTTGTCATCCGGTATCTGGAGACCGGTATCCCCGCCTGCCAGCGCCTGAGGCGCAGCGGATGGCGGGCAGGCGGCATCACCAATTAACTGGCAGGAACTACCAAGTATCCCGAGACTTGACACAAATGATAAAATTTTACGTACTAAAAAGTCTGGAGCACATACGCTGACAAATGAGTGTTTTTTGTAAATGATGGAGGGTTTGGACCTCTATATTTTTGGGTTTGTCTTCTTTGCATTGGCTGCTGGTGGATTTAGCAAGGGAGTGGTAGGCATTGGTCTTCCTCTAACCGCCGTTTCAGTTATGTCCTTTCTCATCGGGCCGCCTGTTCCTGTGGCCCTGATGCCAATACCCATTCTACTTACCAATATCTGGCAGGCATTTTCCGGGGGCTATCTGATGCGCAGTCTTCGGCGGTTCTGGCCCATGCTGATCTGTCTGCCGTTAGGCACAGTTTTTGGGGTTAAAGTGCTCGCACAGGCTGAAAAGGGATTGCTAAGCCTGCTCCTGGGCTGCAGCATCCTCGTTTTCTCACTGTTCGCACAGTGGCGATTGGATTGGCGCCTCTCTCCCAGGGCCGAGCGTTTTGCCCGTCCCTTGGTGGGCCTCATCGCCGGCTTTGTCGGCGGGATGTCAAGTTTCTTTGGGCCTCCTTTGATTATGTTCCTGGTTTCAGTTGGTCTGCCAAAGGACCATTTTGTAGGAGCGATAGGCCTCTCCTTCCTTATTGGAATCATCTCGATGACTCTCGCCCTTGCGTTTTACAAGGTCATCGGTCCGTTGGATTTCATCTGGTCTGCGGCCGCGGCCCTACCCGCAATTGGTGGATTGATTCTGGGGCAGAGGTTGCGCAGGCGCATTCCAGAGGCTAAATTCCGCCGCGTTCTTCTCATTGTGTTTTTGCTGAGCGGACTTAACCTGATTCGACAGGCAATCGTATAGTGAAGCTCCCCGCGCCAAGGCGAGTGAAGAAAAAAGGGTCAGACCACCCCTCTTGACTCTTTTGTGTCAAGAATGTAGGCCTGACCCCGATACCTTGCACGGCAAACAGTATATGATATTTCGAATGACGTGAAAGCGTACGACAAAACGTTAATATCCGGACGCTTTACTTCCTGAGAGCGCTACAATTCGACCAGGGAATCTTCGGAGCCAAAGTTGTTCGGTACGTAGGCGTCCGCAGACCAGTCATTTTCCCAGCGCTTGCCATCCACTAAATACTTGAATCGGTAACTCTGCCCCGCTGGCAGGGAGACAGTAATGCTGAAACTGCCGTCTTTTCGCTGCTTCATGCGATGGGCTTTGGGTTTCCATTGGTTGAATTCCCCACAAAGGGCGACTCTTTTTGCACCCACTTCAGGGGGTAAGTCGAAGGTCACCCGGCACTTGCGTCTGGTTTTTGTGAAGGTTTTCTTTAGCATGGCCATTACCCCTTTTTCAAGGCTTTGAGGACAGGAATAAATTACCCCAGAATATATTGTGTGTCAAGCGGGAAATGACACCATATATTGTGCTATCTACATCAATGGAAAAGAGGGTTCTTGGGGCCGGTCCTGGGTCCATCCCATACCGGAAGTAAAGCAGAATCTGAGGATGACCTCCTTGGATATTCAAATACGCAGTATGCCTTTCACCTTCTCTGCCAGGTCCCGCAGGTCTTGCTCATTAGGCCTGCCTCGTATATCCCCTAAACGTCCATCCAATGAGCGACCACGGAGTCTTTCCGTATTACCAGTGGATGAAAGATAGAGATTCAGTATGTTCATTCTTATCCTCCTTGCGACTGAGGCTGTCGGAAAACGCCCATCTGCCATTCGACAAGCTCATGGCCCTGAGCAAGGTCGAAGGGCCGTTCGACAGGCTCACGGTCGATGCTGAGCAATGTCGAAGCATCGAAGGGCAGCGTTACCCTCTTCCCCCGCCCTGTTAAATTCTCGCTACGCGAGATGGCAAAGCCGATTTAACAGGGCAAGTCACTGCGACGTACTTCTATGTACGCCTCATTGCTCGGGATTTGTCCGCGCTTGGCTTGGAGTCCCCACCCTGCGGGCGCGGGTCCCCAGTTTCGGAAGCCTTGCATCTGGACATTTTCCATCAGCCTCTCAGAAACTGGTTTTTCGACAGTTTCATTAAAAAGTTGCTTTTTCTTTATGTGTATTTTCCTAACTGTCAAGGATGGTGATTTCAAGCAGACTCGGCCATCAGGGTTTGGATTCAGGTGCCCACGCTTTTTTGGGGATTTCTTCTTATAAGAATAGGGGGGTATGAAAAGGGTCAGGCCTGCTCTCTTGACTCTGTTGTTTCAAGAGTGCGGGCCTGACCCCGACTCCTTGCTTTACTAGGATTGCAAGACGCTGACGATTACAAGGCCTCTCCCTCCCGATCTGGCCTGTCTGGAGTGTATGCACGAGATGCACGATACTCGTTCTTTTCATATTCAAGGTGAACAGTCACGGTTCGATTGAGCGACCGGCCCTCAGGCAAACTATTATCGTAGAGAGGGTCGTGGGGACCTGCTCCCGCATAGGTGATTTTCTCACTCGCCATCATTCCCCCGGCCAGAACCTGTTCGTAAACGGCTTTTGCCCGCCTCTCGGAGAGCCACAGGTTGTAATCCACTTCGCCCAGGTTATCTGTATGTCCAACCACTTTCACTTCTGCTGTTGGAAACGCCCTCATCCTTTCAACGATTCGGTCCACAATGGCCTTGTTCCGTTCCTTTACAACTGAGCTGTTAAAATCAAAAAGTATCAGAGCATATTTTTCAAGGACCTTGTAGCCCATCTTCTGGGCCACACGCTCTTCCTTCTTTACAAACCTCACAGAACAAGTTGCAACGGCCTCATCCTTGTAAACCTGTCCCTCTTCATCCGTGACTTCAATACCCACAGTGATCTCTTTGAAAGAGCGAACTTTATCGAGGCCAATATCATCAATATCAACGGTGTAAACAGGTTTCAGGTCTCCTTCCCCTTTCACGGACCCAATGAGTACGCCGTCGCCTTTCAACTCTATTTTCCATTGACCTATTCCATAGCCACTCTCGATTTTTGGAAAGATGCGAAATTCTTCCGCCTCGCTCATCTCTTCCACGTAGGTGCTTTTGATGGGGTGGAGTATGGCAGGAAAATCAGAATAGATCTCTACGCGTTGATTCTCGAGTCGTCCTTCAAGGGAACGGTTTGTTGTGGCAGCAGCAGGGAGGTTGCGTGCCTCCACTTTCATCCTGGAGGACTCTATTCCCCAGATATACATCAAATAGGCCCGGACTGCCTCTGCACGGCTCCGAGAAAGATCCGTTCTCCCTTGCTCTTCTCCATAATTTGAGTTGCACCCGACAATTCTTACCTGGGCCTCTGGAAAATCAACAAGGCGCCTTCCAATGATGTTTAGTGTGTTATAGTATTTTTCTTTTGTGCCCCTTAAATTCATTTCTGAAAAGGCCTTCGTGTCCGCCTGACTCGTGAAAAGATGATAGGCCTCAGGAAGGTCACTTTTGCCCGTGTCAAAGAATACATAGTTCAGCATTGGGGATGTGTCGATCGTGGTCAACTCCTCAACAGTAAGCACAGCCGGTTCCATGGCCACTGCCCCTTTGGGAGGATCGAAGAACTCGTAGGCGATCAGGTAACGATGAAGTAAGTTGGTGGAAAAAGACTTGAATATGGGTAAAAAGTTGGTCGCCGAGGTTGCTTTCCAGATGTGGCCACTATGAAGCTCAGCAAAAGACTTGAGAAAAGGATCCATTATTCGTCTCGGCATATAATCTATGGCGTAAGCTTCAAAGTTCTCTATACCCCTAGCCGCAGATTCAACGACAGATTTCTTGATGCCGCTATTGAGATCCTCACCATCGGTCAGAACCAAAAGGAATTTGTTGCTGGTTGCGGGCATCTTGCGTATGAGGTCGATTCCGGCAAGCATAGCTTCATATAAATAGGTGCCGCTCGTTAATCCGCGTTTAAAACTCTGGGTTATGAACTCTCTTAGTTCCGGTACACTGTCGGAATGAAAGGTCTTGGCGTGTAACAAGTGCTCGCCAACTTTCAAATCGCCATTATCATCAAAAACCACCATGTGAATGTTATCCATGGGTCGCAGTATTTTGAACAATTCTTCCAACGCAGAAACAAGCGGCTCTGCGGCTTCCCGCGTTTTCATGGATAGGGAATTGTCCACAACCAGGACAATATTTAGGCTGACCTTTTCAATGGCTTCCAGGGATTCAACAGACACAATTCTCGCCTTTTTCCCCTTTTGCTTAATAAGAAAATGTTCTGGTTTAAGTCCCCGTATAGGATTATTTTCCTCGTCCAGGGCGGATACGATAACCTTGTTTTCACCTGTGACCTGATAGGTTAGTTTGCCCTTGCCCTCTCGCATCAACACCTGCAAGTCTGACTCGGCAAAACAGTTAGAGAAGTAAAAACCGAGTATCAGGACAAAGATTAAGCAAAACGTTATTCTCTTCATTTGTTTCCTCCAATATCTCTTAAGGCAATGCACGTACAAATCCTTTATTTAACAGCAAAAATCGTGCAAATTCGGCCCCCAAAGCAATTTTTCCTATTTTCCTATTGAATTAAACAGGTTAGCTCATATTTCACCAGAAGACATGTAACCTGTCGTGTATCTTTAAAGTTTCCCATTGTCTTAAAAACATCACGCTTGAATCAGGCAATGGAGATTGGAAGCTTAACTTAAACCCATCTTGGCAATGATATTCTGAGTAGCGGCTTTGGACGGCTTTGGTGAGAATTTTCAATAATCTGGAAAGAGAAGGGGGATGTCCATAAATTAGTAAATAATTGCTTGTAAAATAGAATGAGTTGCAGTCACGGTAAAGGGGAAGATGAGTTATTTACTTATTTATGGACACCCCCCTCCTCGGCTGACAGGAGTGTAGTTATGTCTGCGAGCTTCCCAATGCGTGCAAGGAGGACCAAGATATCGCCAGCCTCGATTTTTGTATCCGCATCGGGATTGGAAAGGATCTCTTTATCGCGGCGTATGGCAAGCAAGGTCACACCGTATTTCTTGCGTAGCTCAACTTCAGATAAGGTCTTTCCAACAAATGGCGAGGCATTACCCACCCTTATAGTGTTAATCTGCACATCTGGGATGTAGGACTGCAAATCGCAAAAGGCTGTTCCGTCTTGAGGAAGGCGTCGAAGCATCTCATATCCGTCAGACCGCACCTCATTCACGAAACGATCTATTTCATCTCTGGGTATGAGATATCTGCTCAGGACCCTTGAGAAGATTTCCACAGACGTCTCGTACTCCTCTGGAATGACTTCATTCACCCCCAGTTTATACAAGGGTTCCATCTCCTGGAGAAACCGGGTCCTCGCGATGATATGGACATCAGGGTTGAGGCGACGGGCCAGGAGAGCTGTTCTGCGGGTCGCAGCAGGGTCGGATATCACCAACACGACGATTCTTGCCGCTTTGATGTTCGCATGAACGAGGACGGCCTCTTGCCCTGCATCCCCATAGTATATGGGCTCACCCTTCTTTTTTTCAGCTCTTACGGTTTCCGGATTCATCTCGATAACCAGATAGGGCAAACCCGCTGACTTGGCCGCCCTGGTCACATTTTTCCCATTTACTCCATAACCAACAACAACCAGGTGGTCTCTTAAGGTGACCTTTTTACGCGCATCTGTCAGCCCCTGCAAAGGATACAGACCCGATTTCAGTTTTTTGGGCAGCGGTAAACGCATCAGGCCTTCAGCGATTCGATGCCCCAGTACGATGATGAAAGGGGTTGCAGCCATGGTCAGTACTGAGACGGCCAGGAATAACTGAAAGATATCTCCGCCCAATAAACCATAATTGACGCCCTCCTCAGACAAGATAAAAGAAAATTCTCCCACTTGGCTAAGGGCCAAACCCACAAGGATAGCTGTGCGCAATGGCAGACCCAGCATGAGAGCCGCTATCATGCCCAGGAGAGACTTTACAAGGAGGACTCCCAGGGCAAGAAGAAACACAAGTCCAGGCTTTGCAAAAAGAAAATGGATATCGAGCAGCATGCCAATGGAGATGAAAAAAAAGCTGGTGAAGAGGTCTCGAAAGGGGATGATGTTGCTGAGAGCCTGGTGACTGTACTCAGATTCAGAGATGGTCAAGCCTGCCAAAAAGGCCCCAAGGGCGAGAGATAGTTTCATGCTGTGGGTAAGGTAGGCAACGGCAAGGCACATCACGACAATACTTAAGAGAAAGAGTTCTCTGCTGCGTGTGCGAGCAATGTAGTAAAGTATCTTTGGAACAACATACTCAGCACTTAAGATGACCAAGATAATGATACCGATCCCTTTGGCCAGGAGGAGGGGAAGAGACGTGCCGAAGTCACCTGCTTTTCCAGCCAGAAGAGGCGTAAGCAGGATCATCGGCACAATAATAACGTCTTGATAGATAAGAATGCCGAGGATTGTCTGCCCATGAGGGCTTTCAATTTCAGCCCGTTCCTGCAACAGTTTCAGGACAATGGCCGTGCTGCTCAGGGCCACAAGAAAGCCAGCAAAAACCGATTCACCCAGCCCGTAACCAAAATGTCTGGAGAAAAGGAAGGTGGCTGCAAGGGTCAACAATACTTGAAGAGACCCTCCCATTAATACGGCCCTTTTGATGCGAATGAAGTCTCTCAGAGAGAACTCGATGCCAATGGTGAAAAGAAGCATCACCACACCGATTTCAGCCAGCACTTCCACCTCTTTGTCCGCGGTTATCAATCCCAGTCCGTATGGACCCGCCAGCAATCCGGTCAAGAGAAAACCGACGATTGTGGGGATCTTCAGCCTGTGGCAAATAAAGAGCACCGCCATGGAAAGGGCAAATATGATGAGGATATCTTTTATGAGAGGAATTTCCATAATGAGTCCCTAGGTCCGCTTTATAAGGCTCCGCCTCATTGGAGTAAGATACTTGCCAAAAATTTCGTTAACGCTGGTACTGATCCACAGATTACGCAGATTACTCAGATATTCAAGGAACTAGATTGGTTGGATCGCTTGAAAAAATGGGAACCGGTGAGGCACAAAAATGAGCGAGCTTATTCTTGTGCTCCAGGGCTTCCCATTGTTCCCAAGGCGCAGCCTTAGGAACGCCGCGTAGCGGAGTTTCCAGCGATCCGCGCATCCAATCCCGGACATCCTGTAAATCCTGTCTAAATTCTTGTCCTTTGGGTCTGTGGCTAGAATACCCAATTCAGTTATTTCTTTCTTATCTTGCAACCGATTCCCTTCAGATTGGGGGTGCCGAACGCCTTGCCAAGTTTCTCCATCGAAGTGAGCATGTTGAAATTGGATTTCTGCCAATCATATTGAGATTCCGCACTCCCTTCCGGGAACCACCATCCATAGGCTGCGTTGATCACACTGGGATGCACTGTTTCGGTTAAGTGGGCCACCTGGGTTATCTGGCCGAACCTGGTTTCAACGACCACCTCATCCCCTTCCTGTATACCGTAGTCTGCCGCTGTCTCCGGATGAATTTCAGTCTTTGGATGGGGCCTCTGTTTTCTTAATCGCTCCAACCACCTGTAGGATGAATGGAGGTAATAGCGGCTCTTGGAACTGGTCAGGACCAGGGGATACTCAGGATTACTCTCCTCTGAAGGGCCACCAAATCGAGGCAGAGGAGAAAGTTTAAACTTGTCAGCCTGAGATAAGACCAACTCCACCTTTCCACTGGGGGTTTTAAACCCGGAGGAGACATACTTCTTGAACTTGTTTTCACCCCCCAGATATCCCTTTTCGACAAAGGCTTTGTAGCTGAGGCCACTCGGCTTCACAACCGCCTCTAAAAGCTCCTCATAGTCGTCGTACCAGTATTCACTGGATGTGAGGGCTTTGCCCAATTCATTCAGTATCTTTATATCAGGCCAACAGTCTTCAGGTGGATCGACCACCTTGGGCCGGGCCAATATAAAACCATGACCGATGCCCCAATGACCAATGTCATTGATTTCAAACTGGGTGGCCGCCGGGAGCACGATGTCTGCAAAGGATGCTGTAGGGGTCATGAATACGTCAGAGACGACCAGATAGTCCAATTTCATCAAGGTCTCATACGTCTTTTGGCTCTCCGCATAGGCCAGCATCGGGTTTGTCCCATGCATGTAGGCGCCTTTCACTGGGTAGGGGAATCCTTCGAGGACCGCCCTTCTGAAATAAGCAGGGGGGACGTTCATCATCCTGGGTATGGTCCGGTGATAGGCATGAATCATCTCCTTTCTTTTTGAAGGAATGAGATCTGCCCTCACATATTCTCCAAAATTACAGGTTTTGGGCTCATTGGCCTGGATGTTGCCGCCCGGCACATCCAGATTTCCACATATGGCCATGAGGCAGACAAGTGCCCTCACTGTATCAAAGTTGTGCACATTCTGTTCAATGGGATTCCCCCACTGAATTGCCGCTGGACGGGACTGGGCATAGAACCTAGCAGCCTCTCGAATGGAGTTTGCCGGCACCCAGGTCACCTCGGACATCTTCTCTGGTGTAAATTCCTGGACATGGCTGGCCAAGTCCTCAAAACCGTGCGTCCAGTTCTCAACGAAATCCTGATCATAGAGCCCTTCCTCGATGATGACATTGAGGAAAGCAAGTGCCAGGGCATTATCCGTGCCCGGTCTTATCTGGAGCCAGAACTTGGCCTTGTCCGCAAGCGCTGTCTTCCTGGGGTCTATGCCGATCAGCTCGGTCCCACTTTTGAGTTGGTTCAACAGAGGAGTGCATATGGCGCCTTCCTCGTTGGTGCTGGTAATGTTGCTTCCCCAGAGGATAACCAGTTTACTCGGGTGATGGAAATCCGCCACAGGATAAAACCCGCAGCTGTGAATCCCGGTTATTTCACGCGGCATGTGACAGACGTCCTGGATGCCCACCACGTTGGGAGAACCGAAGATGTTTGCCAGGCGGATCATTACAAAGAGTTCCAGGCCTTTGGGCATGCCTTGGCAAAAGGCAACGCCCTTGGCGCCATACTTCTCTTTTATCATCTTAAAATTCTTGCTGATCTCCTCAATGGCATCGGGCCAGGATATCCTTTGCCATTTTCCTTGTCCCCGTTCCCCGACCCTCTTCAAGGGGTGTTTGAGCCGATCAGGATGGGTGAGTCGGTCCGGGGAGGCCAATCCCTTGGGACAGACATAGCCCTTGTTCAAAAAACCGTCCGGGTCCCCTTTGACCTTGACAATTTTGTTATCCTTGACCCCAACCAGAAGGGCACAACCTCCGTGGTCCATTCTCGCGCAATGCGTTTTCACCCAACGAATGTCCTCTTCCATTTGATAGAATTCCTTTCTTTTTATGGTGTGGATTGTTTGCCCGTTCGCCCGTTTCCCAGCTTTTCCAGCGATTAGCGAAGCTACCCACGCACATCAAGCTCTTTTTGTTCCAGTGCGCGTATCTCATCCCTGAAACGGGCAGCCTCTTCAAACTCCAGCTGCTTGGCCGCCCTCTTCATCTTCTTTTCAAGGTCTCTGACCATGGCCTGGATAACCTCTGGTGTGAGATATTCCGCCTCATCCTCTGCCATAGCAGGTATTGTCACATAATCTGCCTCATAGATAGACCCAAGCACATCTTCAATGTTCTTTTGGATGGATGCGGGTGTAATATTATGAACGCTGTTATATTCCAATTGCATTTCACGACGCCGGTTACTTTCCTCGATGGCCCTCCGCATGGATCCTGTCATGTGGTCTGCATAGAGAAGAACCGTGCCGTTTATATTTCTGGCAGCCCTGCCACAGGTCTGAATAAGGGATCTTTCCGAGCGCAGGAATCCCTCCTTGTCCGCATCAAGGATGGCGACCAAGGACACCTCAGGGAGGTCGAGGCCCTCTCTCAAGAGATTGATACCCACAAGCACATCAAAGACGCCCAACCGAAGATCTCTGATAATGGCCATTCTCTCGATCGTCTTTATATCAGAATGCAAATACTGCACTTTAAGACCCAATTCACTGTAATGGTCTGCCAGATCTTCTGCCATCCTTTTTGTGAGGGTTGTGACAAGGATACGTTCATTTTGTGCGACCCTTTCCCTGATCCAGCCAAGAAGATCATCCACTTGATTGCTTGCAGGTCGCACAACGATCTCTGGATCCGTCAGGCCTGTGGGTCTAATGATTTGCTCTGTAACGGATTCCGAGTTTTCAAGTTCATAGGGGCCTGGTGTGGCTGACACATAGAGGATCTGTCGGACTTTGCCCTCAAATTCCTCAAACTTCAGGGGTCTGTTATCAAGGGCTGAAGGAAGGCGAAACCCATATTTGACAAGGGTCTCTTTCCTGGATCGGTCCCCATTGTACATGCCATTGAGCTGTGGAACCGTGATATGGCTTTCATCAAGAATGACCAGGAAATCTTTAGGAAAGTAGTCCAGGAGGGTGGGCGGGGGTTCTCCAGGGGCTCTCCCAGTAAGATGCCTGGAATAGTTTTCAATGCCGTGACAGTAGCCCATCTCAATCATCATTTCCAGATCGAACAGGGTACGCTCCTCTATGCGCTGGGCCTCGAGGTGCTTATCCTGTGAGCGAAATTCTTCAACCCTCGTTACAAGCTCTTTCTTGATATTCTCTATGGCCCTTTCCCTGATATCGACCGTGGTCACATAGTGTGTTGCAGGATAAATGGTGATGCGATTGAGTTCCCCTGTGACCCTCCCTGTCAACGGATCTATCTCCTGGATCGTCTCAACCACATCTCCAAAAAAATTGATGCGCACCGCACGGTCCTCCTCATGGACCGGATAGATATCCAGAACGTCGCCGCGAACGCGAAACCTGCCCCGGTAAAAATCTATTTCGCCCCGCTCATAATGGATTTCCACCAATTTCTTTATGGCTTCTTCCCTGGGCAGGACATCGCCTTTTTCCGCGTAAAGGAGAAGTTTGTGGTAGGCCTCGGGTGAACCAAGGCCATAGATACAGGAGACGCTGGCCACAATGATCACATCATCCCTGTCGAGTAGGGAGCGGGTGGCTGAATGCCGCATCTTGTCGATGTGGTCATTGATGTGGGCATCTTTTTGGATATAGGTGTCTGTTTGTGGAATGTAGGCCTCAGGCTGGTAGTAATCGTAGTAACTGACAAAGTATTCCACAGCGTTGTGAGGAAAGAAATTCTTCAACTCCCCGAATAACTGTGCAGCCAGGGTCTTGTTGGGGGCAATGATCAGGGTGGGCTTTTGTGTCCGCGCTATGAGATGGGCCATGGTGAAGGTCTTGCCAGATCCAGTTACACCCAGAAGAACCTGGTGTCGCAATCCTTCATTAACGCCCTCAGAAAGGAACTGGATCGCATGGGGCTGATCCCCACAGGGTTCAAGATCTGTAACGAGTTTAAACATAGGAAGTGATCTAAAGTGACTAAAGTGTCTAAAGTGAACTAAAGTTAGAAAATCAAATTTAACCGCAGATTTACGCAGACGGACGCGGAAATGACCTGTTTCTTGTGATGAATTACTTTGGAGCAAATAGCTTAAAATCCCCGCATAGCGGGATTCAATCCCCAAATGGTGGGATTGAATATCGGGAGAGGACTAGAAGGGAAACAAAAAACTTCTTTATTGTTTCCCTTCTAGTCACTCTCCCATGATTTCAAGCAATTATAATCAAGTTAATCCTGTTATCCTGTCCACTTGGAGAGCGCTTTTTGTCTGTGGATGTCTGTGTGGGTCTGCGGCTAATTAACTTTGAATCTCCAGGTGGTGCCGTCGGGACCGTCCTCGAGCACAATGCCCATTTCCTGGAGGCGGTCCCTTATGGCATCCGCCTTGGCCCAGTCCTTATCCGCCCTTGCCTTGGTCCTCTCCTCGATCATCATTTCCACCTCATCAGCGTCGATCGATTCGGCAAAGCTGGATAGTTTTTTGAAAAAAGCATCGGGGCTTTCCTCCAACATGCCGAGAACAGCTGCGGCCGAGAAGAGGTGATGGCGATCATTCTCCAACTGCTTCAAAATGTCCTCATCCGGTTTATCGCCAGAAGAATCCATGAGCTTATTCATGGCCTTGACCTTTTCAAACATGGCGCCGAGGGCACCGGCCGTGTTCAGATCATCATCCATGGCCTGGACAAACCCTTCCAGGAAAGGGGCCTTTTGTTCCGCAGCCAGAAAGCCAGAACTGGGGACATCCTTCTCTCCCTTGTACTCCCCAATTAGCGTATCCAGCCTCTGGAGGGTCCTGTAAATGCGAACCAGCCCGGTTTGAAGGGCGAGCACCGCCTTTTTTGAGAAATCAAGGGGGCTCCTGTAGTGCTGGGACAGCAGAAAGAGGCGTAATACCTCTGGGTGATAACTCTTCAGTGCATCACGTATGGTCAGGAAGTTACCTAACGACTTGGACATCTTCTCAGATTCTACGGTGACAAATCCGTTGTGAATCCAGTATCGGGCAAAAGGGGCATCATTGGCCGCTACGGATTGGGCCCTCTCATTTTCATGGTGAGGAAACACCAGGTCTTCGCCGCCTCCATGAATGTCAAAGGTGGGACCAAGAAAATGATTGCTCATGACAGAGCATTCCATGTGCCAGCCCGGCCGCCCCGGACCCCATGGACTTGGCCACCTGGGTTCATCAGGTTTTGCTTCCTTCCAGAGGACAAAGTCCATGGGGTGTCTCTTCCGCTCATCCACGGCAATCCTGCTGCCTGCCCTCATGTCTTCGAGTTTTCTTCCAGAGAGTTTGCCGTATTCCTTGAATTTCTCCACGGAGTAGAAGACGTCACCCTCGCCCAAGTAGGCAAAGCCTTTATGGATAAGTGTTTCTATCATCTGGATCATGTGATCAATGTGCTCAGTGGCCCGAGGTTCCACATCAGCATTCAGGACGCCCAATGCGCCCATGTCTTCATAAAAGGCATCAATGAATTCCTGTGCCAGATCTCCTGGTTCCTTTTCTAACTGGCGCGCCCTTTCAATAATCTTGTCGTCCACGTCGGTGAAATTGCGCACATAGGTGACATCAAAACCTCTGGCTCGGAGATATCTGACGAGCACATCGAAAACGATAGCCGATCGAGCGTGACCAATGTGACAAAGATCGTAGACCGTCACACCACAGACGTAGATACCCACCTTGCCCTCATTGAGGGGATGAAAATCTTCTTTTTTCCGAGTGGCCGTATTGTAGAATTTGATGGCCATAAGTTGTGTGCCTCTTAAGAAATTTGGATTGTCTCTAGGCGGTGATTAGAAGGATACGGCGTTTTCAACAAGGGTGACCACGGCATAGGCCTCTATACCCTCTTGACGGCCGCAAAAACCCATTCCCTCACTGGTGGTGGCCTTGATGTTTATTTGATCCAGGTTTGTGGCGAGTGCCTCTGAGAGTCTTTGTTTCATGGCCACGAGGGAGGGTGCCAGTTTGGGCGCTTCTGCAACGATCGTGGTGTCCACCTGATTGACCCTGAAACCATCCTCTTCTACCCATTCCATCACTTTTTTCAACATGAGCTGGCTGTCCATGTCTTTGTAGGCAGGGTCGCTATCCGGGAAATGCTGGCCCATGTCCCCTCTGGCCAGCGCGCCGAGGATGGCGTCAACAATGGCATGGCTCAACACATCCGCGTCAGAGTGTCCCAGCAGGCCCAATGGATGGGGGATTTTAACGCCTCCAAGGATCAGGGAACGTCCCTCCACAAGACGGTGGGCATCATATCCAAAACCGACGCGGAACATCTTTCTACCCGTTTTGTTGAAAAGTTCAAGCCATCAAGGAAAAGCTTTTTCAATGACAAGTACTACAGTTTTTGCTTGCGCAACTTGTACATGCGGCCGAGCCGGCCGATGACGAATAATTGCCGCTGCTCTTAAAACTGCAAGCAGACATAAGCCGTTCAACGCATTCATCCTTGCACTCAGGGCAGGACACGGACTCATCACTTTTAAAGACAAGACATTCAAATTCTTCATTACATTTTGTGCATTTATATTCATAAATGGGCATTCTGTTTATCCCCCTTTTATCCTTTTGCTTCCAAGCCTTCAATAACTGCAGAGGCGAGTAGAGGAAACATTATTTCATGATGACCCACAAGGGAGTATCCCTCTCCACCCTCAAGGGTGGGTCTTTGAACCACATTGGTCACGGGTCGATAGTGTTGCATGAAATCCATATTGACGGTGGTAAATTTTTGGACCTTATGTCCAAGATTCCTCACCAGTGACAGGGCCTTCAGAAAGACTTCGGGCATTATCACAGCAGAGCCCAAGTTTATAAATACCCCACCCTCAAGTTCTGAAACGAGGCTGGCAAAGAGACGAAAGTCAAGATGAGAGGTTTTCCCTATGGCTGCACCGTCCACACTGGGATGAAAATGGATAATATCGGTCCCAATGGCCACGTGTACCGTAAGGGGTATATCCATCTCAACGGCTTTGGCGACGAGACTGTGTTGGGTGAAGGGAAATTTTTCCCTGATGAGCATGTTACCAATGGCCCGTCCCAATCCATCGTCCCGATTGGCCCCTTCAATGATCGCTTCATTGAGAAATTTTCCCGTCTCCTCAGCCATGCCAAACCGGCCGTCTCTAATTTGCGCAGCCACGTCTTCTGAGGTGTGCCCCACCATGGCCAATTCAGTGTCATGGACGATGCAGGCCCCATTCATGGCCAATCCGGCAATAATCCCCCGATCCATCAGGTCCAGTATCACAGGATTCAGTCCAACCTTTATGGGGTGGGCCCCCATGGCCAAAATAATTATGTTTCCGGATCGGACGGCGCGAACGATATGGTCAACCACTTGTCTGAAATCATTGCCGGCCAGTATCTTGGGGAGAGCCTGAATCCAGCTTTTCAAATTTCCACCAGACGTCCACGGCCTCCCAAAATCATCAATGCCCACCTTGCTGGATCTTTCCTTTAGTGGATAAGATTTAACACCGTCTAAAGGTATGGGTTTCGTTTTAGGCACGAAAGCAACCTCGAATTGATTGGAGTAATGGAGTCTTGGAGTGATGGAGTGTTGCTCATTCCAGTACTCCGAGTTTTGGGCAAAGTTTGCAACCACTCGTCCATAGGATCATCCTTCCGGCACACCTTGTTGAAAAAGAAGATAGTCAACAAGCTCGCAGATAATATGACCCACCAGGATGTGTGTCTCCTGAATTCTTGCCGTCACGTTACTTTTGACCACCAGAGACAGGTCAACGAGTCTTTTAAGCTGACCTCCCTCACCCCCAGTGAGTCCAACGGTAAAAATCCCCAGGCTTTTGGCCGACTTAACGGCTTCAATGACATTGGCGGAATTTCCACTGGTGCTTATGGCCAGAAGCACATCTCCTTCCACGCCCAAGGCCTTTACCTGTTTTGAAAAGATCTCATCAAACGAGTAGTCGTTTCCCACACTTGTCAAGATGGACGTGTCCGTTGTCAGGGCAATGGCTGGCAGGGGAGGGCGCTCCAGTTCATAGCGATTGATGAATTCCGCAGCTATGTGCTGAGCATCAGCTGCACTCCCACCATTTCCACAGAGCAGAAGCTTACGGTCACTTGTCAGGGCAAGGGCGATTTTTTCTGCAAAAAAAGTGATTTTGGTCGTATTTTCTTTGATGAAATCTTCTTTGACCCCAATGCTTTCACTAAGCGCCTTTTGGATAATTTTTTCCACTTAGATTCCTCGCCTAAAGTTCGAACAGGCTTAGCATAGCAAAAATATAGCCTTTTCGGCCACTTGTCAACTCATCAGCGATGCAAAGGATCACCTGGCAAGAGAGAACCGGGTTCAATCAGGCCCCCTTGAATTCTCCCTTTCGTTTTTGCGTGTACGCGGTGATGGCCTCGAAGAGGTCTTCTGAAGGCACAATCATACACGATCTGGCCGCATTATAGTCAAGGGATTGCTCCAGGGGAACCTCTTCGTCGAAGAGCATGACTTCTTTGGCTCCCTGTACAGCAAGGGGAGGATTGCTGGCGATCTCTTCTGCCATCTCCATGGCTTTCGCATCCAGGGTTTCCTTGTCAGCGTAGACATCATTGACCAGATTGACGGCTTGAGCCCGTGCCGCATCGAATTGGTGTCCACGAAAGGCCATTTCCCGAGCGTGGCCAGGTCCCACAATCTTGGGAAGCCGTTGCAGGCCTCCCACATCTGTAATAAGGCCGAGCTTGGCCTCGGGAAGGGCGAATATGGTCTCCTGCGAGCAGAGTCGAATATCGCAGCAAAGGACCAGTTCCAGGCCCGCCCCAAGGCAATGACCGTGAATAACGGCCACGGTGGGCCTGGTAAGTCGCTCCAATCGGGTATGGATGTCCTGGGCCTTTTTCACCAGCTTAAAGAAGTGCAGCTTTTGCGAAGCCCCTGGGGTGCCGCCAAGCGCCGAGGTGATCTCATTGGCGGCGCTTAGGTCCAGGCCCGAGGAAAAGGATTTGCCCTCTCCCCGGAGAAGAAATACCCTCGCCTCATCGTCCTCCGCTGCCAGGTGGATCGCATCGTCCAGGGCATTCCAAACAGCTAGGCTCAGGGCGTTTCGTTTGTCAGGCCTATTCAGGGTTATAAGCCCCACATAGCCCTCTCTATGATAGGTCACCAGGTTTTCCTGGCCAGTTTTCTCCTCGCTCATATGAAACTACTCCTTTCTATTTCTTCTAAAGCAAGACCTCCAGGTCTTCCAGCGGGTAAGAAACGCAGGAATGGACGTAACCAAACTGCCTGTCTGATTTTCGCACCAGTGCACCGGCCGGTTGAAACACCTTTCCCGAGAGGATCTTGACTCGACACATGCTACACTCCCCGGACCTGCAAAGCGAAGGAACCGCCACACCCTGTTTCTCAAAAGCGACTATCAGGGGCTCATCGGCTCGTACCTTTATCGAGCTTCCCCCCTTTACTTGCACCTCGAACACGTCCTTAGCCTTCACCTCCTGAGGCCACCCAGGAGAGTCACAGATATTGAGCGGCGCGCCATACACCTCTTTTCTTACTCTTCTGCTCGGGACGCCCAGGGCTTCCAACTCAGGTATACAGAAGTCATACATGCCCGGTGGTCCACACAGGCAGAAGGTTTTTCCAGATAGATCAGCCAGCGTCTTCTTAATGAGTTGACCCGTGATCAAGCCACTGAGGCCGTCGTATCCCGGTGAAGGCGCTTCGATGACGGGCAGATAGTGAATATTTTCAAACCGCTCAGAGAATGCGCTTAACTGACCGTGGAAAATCACATCCTCAAGGTCCTTGTTTCCGTAGAAGAGATAAATGGTTCGGTCCAGGCCACACTCTACCACTTCACGGACCATGCTCATGAAGGGGGTGATGCCGCTTCCCCCCGCAAGGCAGACCATGGTTCTGTCATGGAATAGGGGATTATGATAGAAATGCCCCGCAGGCCCTGAACTCTCAAGGACATCTCCTTTCTCAACTTCATCCAGTAGATAGTTTGACACCAGTCCCCCTTCAACCCGCCTTATGGTAATATCATAATGTCCGGTCTGATTGGGTGGGGAAGAGATGCTGTAGGGGCGACTCGTTCTGATGTTCCCTATCTCGAGAAAGAGTGCAATATACTGGCCTGCCAGGAACGGGGGGAGATAGTGATCTTCAGAGACCAATCGGAGGGTCTTGGTCGAAGCCGTTTCCTCAATGATCTCTGAAACCCGAAGTCTCAGTCGAGGTGGATGCAAACGATTGATGTACTGGTCCGGCGAATCCTTGTGCGCACTATAGTCCACACCATATTTTCTGCTTATTTCTATCTCCTCAATGATCTCATTGTAGCCATCAAATTCTTGAAAAATCTTCTTTTTCATGGTGTCCCCCTATTCTGCACCAAGGTCTCGCAAGATAGATTTAGCTGCTGCAACGCCTGCGTGTAGCGTGGGCTGAAATCCAGCGTCCCCAATCCAGCCGCTAGCGAAGTAGAGGCCCTGGATAGGGGAGTAGCGTCCTGGCTGGAAGAACATGGAATCCTTTGTGTAGTGCTCAAATCCGTAGATGGCCCCACTGGGATGGCCGAGATACCGCATATGGGTCAGGGGTGTGGCCACTTCAAGCTCTTCCATATGTTTCCTTATGGCCGGGAAAAAATTCTCCACCCGGCGCAACATGGCCTCGGCGCATCGGTACTTTACACGGAAATACTCTGTAGGGGGCACGCGTAGCCAAGGCTCCCCATATTTCAGGGTCACCATGTTCAGTTGACACGTGCCCGGAGGGGAGAAATCAGCATCAGCCACATCATAGCAGCTGAAAGCGACCACCTCGTCCTCGATATCCAGATTCCACATGCGATCAAGATTTCCATCAGAGATATCCGCTTTGGTGACCAGGAAGTTTGTGGTTTCTGTAATACCCACATCGGCGGGTTCGCAATCTAATCCTGCGAACATGGTAAAGGCGGAGGGACTGAGTGTGCGCCCCCTCATTTCTGTGAGGACGTTGTTGGGAACGTGCTCTCCATCAAGGAGCTGGACATAGGTGGAGACCTGTGATGCATTGGAAATCACATACTTGGCCTGTATTTGATCTCCATGTTCTGTAATCACGCCCCGGACAACGCCATCATCCACAAGGATTTTTTTTGCGCTACAATTAAAGCGGGCTGTACCGCCATGGGAGAGGAACTTATTGGCTAAGGCATTGGAGAGGGCCTGAGATCCACCTTTAATGTGAAACGGTTTGAACTCTATGTACATAAAATAGAGCATGGCGAGATAGGCGAAGGAGAGGCGGGTGGGCGGCAGTCCCATGAATCCCCAGTATGCAGAAATGATGGCCTTGGCCACAGGATCGGAAAATAGGGCATCCAGCACTTCGTTGGCAGGCTTGAACGCATACTCGTAAAGGACAGGATACTTCTCTCGGGAGGGAGCGGGATCTTTGAAATAAAAGGCGGCCAGCATCTGATTGGCATAATTGTAGGATAGATCAAAGAACCTCTGGATCCCCTCCTTTTCATGGGGGAACTTCTCTTGAAGCTCTGATATGACCTGCTCTTTGTCGGTCTTTAACGTGACCCTGAAGCCGTCGGGCATCATCACATTAAAGAGGTCGGACAACTCCAAAAACTCCAGGTCACCGAGGACCCCAAGGTCGGTCAATAGCATCCTGAGGGGGCCGGGTCTATCGGGCGTGCCCATCCCGCTGAGCTGGTGCAGTGCCACCTCAAACTCAAAGCGTCCGCGACAGAAGGTTGTGGCACATCCACCCGGGATATTGTGTCGCTCCAATAACAGCACATTGAGACCCTTTTGGGCCAAGGTCGCAGATGCGGTAAGGCCCCCATTCCCGGCTCCAATAACGACGGCATCATACGCTTCCATAAAACCCCCTATTCCTCCTTCTTGGACCTTTCCATGTCCATCTCTTTTAGCTTTCTCCTCATGACCTTCCCCACCGTGCTTTTGGGAAGATCATCCATGAACTCCACCAGCTTGGGCACCTTGTAGGCAGCCAGTTTTTCCCTGCAAAATGCGATCACTTCATCCTCTGTGAGGGTTTCACCTGCCTTTATGACCAGAAAGGCCTTGACCGTTTCACCACGGTAAGGATCAGGGATGCCCACAGCACAGGCTTCCTGTATTTTCGGGTGCTCAAAGAGGACCTCGTCGATCTCCCTCGGATAGATGTTATATCCGCCCGCAATGATCATTTCTTTCTTGCGGTCCGTGATATACAGATACCCCTCATCGTCCATGTAGCCGATATCCCCCGTGTAGAACCACCCCTCCCGAATGGCATTGGCCGTCTCCTCCGGGTTCTTGTAATATCCCTGAGTGAGCTGGGGGCCTTTGAGTAGAATCTCTCCAGACTCTCCAAGGGGCATTTCCCTTGTTCCTGTTTCTATATCCACGATTCGGCAGTCCGTATCCGTCACGGGGAGACCTACACTCCCCACCTTGGTTTTTCCTCCCCAGGGATTGGCATGGGAGAGGGGAGAAGTCTCTGTCAGGCCATAGCACTCCACGATGGTTGACCCCGTCACCTTTTCCCATTCCCGGATGGTATCCACGGCAAGGGGTGCGGCGGCAGAAACCGTCCATCTTATGCAGGAAAAATCCGTCTTTGAGAAGTGAGGGTGATTCAGGACGCCTACGAAGATGGTGGGAACGCAGGTGAAAATATTGGGTTTGAACTTTTGGGTCATCTCCAGGATACCACCCGCCTCAGGGCGCGGAACCAGAACGACTTCAAAACCCCTGAAGATGCAGTGGTTCATGACCACAGTGAATCCTGCGACATGGAAGATGGGGAAGATGCCGAGCATGCTCTCTTTTCCGTCCTTTGCATCGTGGAACCATCCCTTCAACTGTTGCACATTGATGCTGATATTGGCATGCGTGAGCATCACACCCTTTGAAACACCCGTCGTGCCCCCCGTATAGAGCAGGGTGGCCAGATCATCGAACAGGACTTCCCTTTGCGGCGGGGTCGGAGGGTATTTTTTTATAAGATCCAGAAAATCGTGGACGCCCTCATTCGGATCCGTCTTCCGATGCATATCCTTTTTCACAAATGGGAAGAGCTGTTTTTTGGGAAAGGGCAGGTAATCTCGAATGTGGCAGGCGATGACCGTCTCAATTGCGGTCTTTTCTTTCAGCTTGAGGATCCTGGGGACAAGGAGGTCCAGGGAAATGGCCATTTTAGAGTCAGAGTCATTAAGCTGGTACTCCAGTTCACTCTCTGTGTAGAGCGGGTTGTGCATGACCACCACGGCCCCGAGCTTGAGGACGGCCTGGCAAGCGATCACTCCCTGAGGGAGGTTGGGAAGCAGAATGGCCACCTTGTCTCCCTTATGAATGCCCAGGTCGGTCAGGGCTCCAGCAAACCTGTTGACCAGGTCGTCCAGCTCCCTGTAACTGATCTTCTTTCCCATCATGACCAGGGCCGTATTGTCTGGGAAGTTCCGGGCCGTCCTCTCCAGGGCCTCTGGCATGGTGATCTTTTCATAATCGATACTGGGTGGAACCCCCGGGGCATATGCCTTGTGCCAGATCCTCTCTTCCATGGCTCTCCCTCCTTCCCAAGAAATTAAAGAGTCGTTTTCAGAACAGGCCAGTTAGTCCGCCTGGAGGTTTTTCATGAGTTCCCTTATGATGATGAGTCTTTGAATCTGGTTGGTGCCCGCACCGAACTCGATGCCCTTAATGTCTCGGTACATCCGCTCCACGGGGAATTCCCTCATGAATCCATACCCCCCGAAGACCTGCACTGCCTTGCCCACAGCCCGGATTCCCGCCTCTGCACAGAAGAGCTTTGCATAGGAGGCCTCTAACCTCGCCCTTTTGCCCGAGTCAGCCATCGTGGCCGCCCAATAGGAGAGAATTCTTCCCGCCTGTATTTCCGTGGCCATGTCGGCCAGCATCTCCTGAATCATCTGAAAGTTAATGATGGGCGATCCGAATTGAACCCTTTCTGAGGCGTACTTGAACGCCAGATCAAAAGCCCCTTGAGCGACCCCAATAGGCGCTATGGACCAGAGGATCCTCTCCCTATCAAGACCGCTCATCAGGATCCTGATCCCTTTGTCTTCTTCACCCAGAAGGTTGTCTGTAGGGACTTCACAATCCTCAA